>JABAOC010013911.1_pt7 | contig 10128 bp, 10 predicted proteins | sample 7062161 | NCBI WGS metagenome assembly JABAOC01 (sample SAMN14538625, study PRJNA623070) | marine sediment metagenome | biome: marine biome [ENVO:00000428]; feature: marine pelagic biome [ENVO:01000023]; material: deep marine sediment [ENVO:00002113] | place: India: Gulf of Khambhat ...
AGGCCAAACAACATCCCTATAAACCGTTCTTGCCCGAAGATGTGACTCCTCCTTTGGACTTGAACGAAGAATTAATGAATAAATGGCGGGCATTGATGGAGAAATTTTACATCGAGGATAAATAGAGAGGCCCAAAATGCCCAATATCACGATTGAAGGGCCTCCGATTCAGGACCTGGATGTCAAAAGGAGGCTTGTCAAAGGACTGACTGAGGTCGCTGTTGAGGCCTATAGGTTGTCTGTAGAGAAAATTCGTGTGGTGATCAAGGAGAATTTGCCGGAGAACGTCGCTCGAGGGGGTGAACTGCTTTTGGATATTAAAAAAGCGGAGGCGCAGTCGAACCAAGAGGACGAAGGATAAAAAGCAGCCGAATAAGCAGAATCTCAGAAAAAGCATTAAATATTAAATATAGATAGAACAGGAAAAATAGAGAAATAAAACGTTTAGCGCTTGATCCATTGCCTGATTAGATCGAAACAGACTTTTTTGCTATAAAAAAATAGGGAGGTGAGAACCAATGAAAATCGCTGTATTGGTCGGGAGAATCATCGTCGGGATTTTTTATCTCTACAATGGGATAAACCATTTCGTCAAGTTCACCGATATGACCGAGTACGCGAAATACAAGGGAATCCCGCTCGCAGGAGTCGGTGTGGCTGTTTCGGGGCTTTTGCTGATTATCGCCGCTTTCACAGTTCTTCTGGGCATTTTTCCCGAGATCGGGGTAGCTGCCTTGGTGGTGTTCTTTGTCCCGGTGACATTCATGATGCATAACTTCTGGGCTGTTCCCCAGGAACAGCAGATGGCAGAGATGGTGAACTTCAGCAAAAACATCGCTCTCATGGGTTCAGCATTGATGTTTTTAGGGATAAAGAAACCCTGGCCGTTCAGCCTCAAAGCGGGCAAAGGAGAATAGGTTAATGTTTGTAGGCAAAACAACTCAAAAACAGTGGAAGGTGGGATTTTTTCTGTTGATCTTTATTATCGCCTCAAGCCTGTTGACTACGGGGCGGACGGAAAAACCTGTGCTTCACGGCAGGCACTGGGTAGCCATCACTGGAAAACCTTTAGCTGCAACCGCTGGAGCCATGATCTTTCAGAAAGGCGGGAATGCGGTGGATGCTGCCTGCGCTATGCTCGGAGCCACCTGCACCATGTGGGATGTTTTGAGCTGGGGAGGTGAAACTCAGTCCCTGATCTACAACCCCAACACCAAAAAAGTAATCGGTATCAACGCTCTGGGTGTGGCTCCGACCGGAGCCACTCCTGAGTTCTTTAAGGAAAACGAATTGGCTTATCCACCAGCCTACGGCCCATTGGCTGCGGTGACACCAGGAACTCCGGGTGGATTGATGACCATGCTGGCCGAGTATGGGACGATGAACCTCAAAGACGTGCTTGAGCCTTCCATGCAGATGGCAGAAGGCTACCCGGCTGAAGCGTCGTTTGCCAATGGAGTGGAACGGCACAAAAAAAGGATCAAACAGTGGCCCTACTCCAAAAAAATCCTGCTTCCTCATCTTGGAAAAGAGCACGAAGCGCCGCATCCAGGGGAGATTTTCAGTCAACCTGAACTGTTGGAAACTCTGAAGAAGCTGGTCGCCGCCGAAGAAAAAGCACTGGCTGAAGGAAAAAGCCGCAAGGAGGCGATTTATGCTGCCTATGACCTGTTTTACCGCGGGGATATCGCTGAAGAATATGCACGGGGCTGCCAGGAACAGGGCGGACTCATCACCACTGAAGACCTGGATAAATGGCAGGTCTACATTGAAGAGCCGGTTATGACGACCTACAAGGGAATCGAGGTTTACAAGCTGACCTCCTGGGTTCAGGGGCCTGTTCTCCTCCAGATGCTGAACATGCTGGAAAATATCGACCTGGAAAAAATGGAATACAACAGCGTCAACTATATCCATACTCTGTACCAGGTGATGAACTTGGCCTTTGCAGACCGGGATTTTTACTACGGAGATCCTTATTTTCCGCCGGAGGAGCCGATAAAAGGACTGCTATCCAAGGAATACGCAAAAGAACGGCTCAAACAGATTGACTGGAATCTGAATGACCTGGATGTAAAGCCAGGTGACCCGTATCCCTTTGAGGGGAAGAAGAATCCTTATCTCCACCTTCTCAAAGAATGGTCAAACGTGGGGAAGAAAGCTCCGGATAAGATGAGTGAAGCTGAATTGGCAGCATTTGAACAAAATTTTATGGCAGGAACAACTTCAATCCAGGCTGCGGACAAAGAAGGCTGGGTCGTTTCCGTGACTCCGAGCGGCGGCTGGATTCCGGCCTGCATTGCCGGTAAAACAGGCATCGGGATGAGCCAGCGCATGCAGAGTTTTGTCCTGGATGAGGGCAAAAATCCCTTCAACGTAGTGGCGCCAGGAAAGAGACCGCGAGCCACTCTCACTCCAAGCATTGCTCTGAAGGATGGGAAACCCTTTCTCTCTTTTTCTATTCAGGGAGGAGACACACAGGACCAGAGCTGCCTTCAGTTTTTCCTCTGTATGGTCGAGTTCGGTATGAATGTCCAGGAAGCCTGCGAAGCGGCCAACATCGTGAGCTTTCAGATGCAGAGCTCATTCGGTGAACACGTGGCAACTCCGGGAAGGCTCATTCTTAATGAGAAAGTTCCGGAGAAAGTGAGAGAACTGCTGGCTAACATGGGTTATGATATAGGAGTCAGAAAGTATACCTCTGGCCCGATGAATGCGGTTTTCTTTGATTGGAAGCACGGCACCTTCTGGGGCGGTTCCAGCAACTACGGAGAAGACTACGGCATCGCCTGGTAGGATGCATGAATTGTTGATTTAAATCCTAGAGCAGAAAAGAGACATTAGAGGGGTTTTAAGAGTTAGAGTATCCCTTGCCTTTCCGATAGAAGATGAGCATCAATATTCCCGATGATTATAAGCCGTATCTGTATTTAGGAACTTGCTCGTGGAAATACGAATCGTGGAAAGGTCTTTACTACGAGAAAGAAAAAAAATACAGGCCTGATGATTATCTGCATGACTATGCGAAGTATCTTGACTCTGTTGAGATAGACCAATGGTTCTGGAGTCTATTTCCCGGAAACATAAGACTCCCTGATATTAGAACAGTCAAGATTTATGCGGATTCTGTTCCCGATGATTTTATCTTCACCGTCAAGGCTCCAAATTCTCTGACACTCACTCATTTTTACTCCAAACAGCCTCCTCGCTATTCCAGTTTTGCAGGCATACTCAACAAACATTTTCTGGACAACGATCTTCTTAATAAATTTCTCGAGCTTCTGTCCCCGATGGGAAAAAAACTAGGGCCTATCATGTTTCAGTTCGAGTATTTAAACAGAAAAAAAATGCCTTCGAAAGAAGCGTTTTTCGATAGATTCCACGAATTCATCACACAAGCACCGAAAGATTTCCAGTATGCCATCGAGACGAGAAATCCGAACTACCTTTCCAATGATTTTTTTGAATTCCTCAAAGCGCATAATCTCGGCTTCGTCTATTTGGAAGGATATTACATGCCTCCCATAGCCGGATTATTCGAGAAGTATAAACCCAAGACATCCGACTTCTCGATTATCCGTCTGCATGGAGGAGACAGGCTGGAGATTGAAGTTGAGACCGGTCAGGTTTGGAACCAAATCGTGGCTCCCAAACCAGAAAGATTGAACGCCGCCGCGAGGATTGTGCATTTCAACCTTCAACATAAGATTCGTACCTTTGTCAATATCAATAATCACTTTGAAGGAAGTGCTCCACTGACTATCGAGCGTTTTGCTGAAGTTCTTCAACAAACACAATAAGTCTTTCGAAATAAATCGGAGATCTAGAGATCGGTCAAGCTTAAAAATCATGGATAGGCGAGTGAACTTCTATCCGTTGAATTCCGTACTATAAGATTGAGGAGGTTAAAAGCGATGAAGTTTACGAATATTGGAACAATCATGCTGGTCATTCTTCTTGCCGCAGGATTCGTAGGATGCGAGGTGGCAGGTCAAATAATAGATGATACCCATACTATCGAATTAGGAAAGGCTGAGTTTGTAGATGTAAAATTAGATATGGGAGTTGGGGAGTTGGGTCTTCATGGAGGAGCCAGGGAACTCATGGAGGCTGAATTCAGGTATAACATCGATCGCTGGAAACCCGAAGTGAAATACAGAGTGACCGGTAATCGAGGAGTTCTGACTGTTAAGCAGGGGAAATCCAGACACATGAGTGTGGGAAGAAAGCGGAACGAGTGGGATATCAGCTTGAATGATAATGTTCCTCTCAACCTAACGATTGACTGTGGAGTCGGGGAGAGTAAGTTGGACCTAGCGGGATTAACTCTGAAATCTCTCGATATTGACATGGGTGTTGGGGAACTGATAGTTGATCTATCCGGAGAACTCAAACAGAGTCTGGATATAGTCATTGACTGCGGAATCGGGAGCGCCACCATCTATTTGCCTCAGGAAATTGGCATACGGGCCAAGATCGATCATGGAATCGGTTCGGTCAATGCCAGAGGCTTCAAAAAAAGTAGAGGCATTTACACTAACGATGCGTATGGTGAAACAGATATTTCGATCGAAATAGAAGTGGATTCCGGTATCGGCAGCTTAGATCTAAAGTTAAGATAGAAACCGGCGTTATTTCTTGTACATCACCTTCCCGCCGACAATAGTGTAAACCACTTCAGCGCTCAGGATTTCATCATCCGGAACGGTCATAATGTCTTTAGACAGGACGGTGATATCCGCCAGCTTTCCGCGTGTTAATGAGCCCAGGATATCCTCTTGAAAAGCGGTATAGGCGCAATCGAGCGTATACGAACGCAACGCCTCTTCTCTTGTCATCCGCTGCTCTGGATAGAAAGCGGTTCCATCCCTTGTTTTCCGCGTCACAGTGGCGTAGAAGCAGGCGATGGGGTCGATATCCTCCACAGGGACATCTGTTCCGTTGCAGATGACAGCTCCTGTTTTCATAAGTTCCTGCCACATGTAGGCCCCTTCTTTGGCGCGTTTTTCACCCAGCCGCTTTATCACATAGGGGCCGTCGGATGTGCAGTGGATTCCCTGCATTGATGCAATCACTCCCAACTGGCCAAACCTAGGAATATCGTCCGGGTGAAGGTGCTGCGAGTGCTCGATACGCCAGCGAAGGTCTTTTTTATCGGGATGGGCTTTGAACGCTTCCTCAAAAATATTTAGAGATTCCCTGTTAGCCCGGTCTCCGATGGCATGCACACAAAACTGGAAATCATTTTCTACGGCTAGCCGCGCAGTCTCTTTCATGACATCAATCGGAGTGGTGTTTAGCCCCACACTGCCGGGAAGGTCTTCATAAGGCTCCAGCAGCCAGGCTCCATGAGGGCCAAGCGCCCCGTCGAGCGATCGTTTAACGGCCCGAACCGTGAGGTGGTTATCTGCCATCCCGAGGATTTTATACTCTGGCAGCTTGTCCTCTAAGAGTTCGTTGCTATCCCTGATCATGACCCAGAGCCGCATTCCGAGCTTCCCTTCTTCTGCCATTTTTTTGAACAGATCTATGGTTTCGAAAGAGGAGCCGGCATCATGAAAACTGGTCACGCCGTTTTCAATACATTCCTTTACAGCTAATTCGACTATATGTATCTGTTCAGCCTCGATTTCTTCTGGAGTCCGCTTTTCTAGATAATCACCGGTTGCACTGTCTATCAATCGTTGAGCCCTCTCCCGGAAGACGCCAATGGGATTTCCTCCTGAATCTCTGACGATTTCTCCTCCAGGCGGATCCGGAGTCTCTTTTGTGATTCCGGAGAGTTCCATCGCCTTGGCATTGGCAAATGAGGCATGGCCGCTGGCATGAGAAAGTAAGACGGGATTATCGGGGGAAACCTTGCTCAGAGCATGATGAAACGGAAGACCATCCACGTTGGGCTGAGGTGTTTTGTCCCATTTCTCCTGATGCCAACCCCTGCCCAAGATCCATTCTCCGGGCTGCGCTTTTTGAGCTGCAGCTTTCACCAGCGATACGACTTCATCCCAGTTTTTTACATTCATCAAGTTCAGCCGCATGAGGGAGCGTCCCAGGCCGGTGAAATGGCCATGGGCATCAATGAATCCTGGAATGGCCAATTTTCCCTCAAGGTCAATCACCTCAGTTGCTTCATCAATGCAGCGCTCGATCTTTGCGTTGCTTCCTACATCAATAATAACACCGTCTTTCACCGCCAGGGCTTGAACCTCAGGGATCTTTTTGTCTACAGTCACGATTTTCCCGTTAATCAGAGCGAGGTCCGCAGGCCCCTTCTGCGTGCAGCCGACAGCAATGCCAATAACCAAAGCACAAAGGATAAATAAAAGAGATTTTAAAAGAGCTTTATGATACATAATTGTCACCCTCCATTCTTAAAAATTGGATTGCATATTCGGTTGGTTTTGATTTCCTATCCGCGCATGATTTGTACGCATAGAAGTACAGATGAAAACATCTTATTTTGTTTGGGAGGGGAATTCAAGCATTTTATCCTCTAAAACAGAACCCGTGGTTCTCTGGTTCTGAATAGCTTGAATTTTCAATTAGAAGAGGAGAGAATAGAAATGTAATATAAATGTGGAGGGCGGTATGAAAAACATTTTCGTCTTATTCATTCTTTCCGGATTCTTGCTCGCAGGAAATGCCTCTTCTCTTCAAAATAACTCAATAACAATCACTATCCTCTATGACAATTACCCTTTCGCTGAAGGGTTGAAAACGGATTGGGGATTTTCCTGCATTATTAAGGGGACAGAGAAGACCGTCTTGTTTGACACTGGAACGCGGAGTGATATTCTTTTCCACAATGTCAAAGCGCTCAAAGTGGATTTCGAGAATGTTGAGCTTGTCCCTCTTTCCCATAGTCATGGGGATCACACTGGAGGACTTTTCGCATTTTTAAAGGAAAACAATAAGGTTACAGTCTACGTTCCGGCCTTTTTTCCCGATAGCTTTAAACAAAGAGTGAAAGATTCAGGGGCAAAGATTGTATCAGTGGATGAGCCTGTCGAGATATGTAAAAATGTTCATCTGACAGGAGAGTTGACTGGTATAGCTAATGAACAGGCTCTGATACTCGACACAAGTCAAGGCCTGGTTATCATAACCGGATGCGCGCACCCGGGAATCGTGGAGATGGTCAAACGGGCAAAAGAAGTGGTCAAAAAACAGATTTACCTTGTTTTTGGAGGATTTCACCTTGGGGGCAAATCTGAAGCCGAAGTGAAAGAGATTATCAGACAGTTCAAGGAGTTGGGAGTCCGGAAGGTTGGCGCAACTCACTGCACCGGAGACTCAGCGATTGGATTGTTCAAGCAGGCATACGGAGAGAATTTTGTTCCGATGGGAGTCGGAAGAATTATTCAAATAAAAGAGTAAGTCTTAAAAATCTAAGGAGAAGTCTGAAATAAGGAGAAAGGCAGAGTCATTGGATTGGATTGGGGTCATGGATTGGGGTCAGGGCTCGACATTAGACATATAAAAGGATACGATTGTGCGTATCTCCGGACTCTGAATGTCTAATGTCGAGCCCTGACCCCTATATAAGAGAAGATGGATGAAAATGAAAAAAGCACTCATTCCCTTTGTCTTCGTCACCTTTTTCTGGGGATTTCCTCTCCAACTTTTGGCTCAGTTTACTGCCGAAGAATTAGCGGAAAGAGAAAAATGGGAAAAGTTTCTTGAAGACGCGAAAATTACTGAATTTAGCCAGCCGTTGAGTGAACGGGAAGCGAGAACCGAACCCTGGAGGCTTAGGCTGGAGAAGGACGGAGTCACAAGATATGCGTGGTGGAAGAATGTAGAGGGACGGGTCAAAGGATTTCTTGAAGGATGGAAGTGGGAAATCGCTGCCTACAGATTGGATAAACTTCTGGGATTGAATATGGTTCCACCCTGCATAGAAAAGAGGTTTCAAGAGGAACGAGGCTCATGTTCCTTAGAAATAGATATAAAAATGATGTATCGGGAATTAATGGAGCAGAACATAGAAATCCCTCCTCAATATGCTCATTCTACTTTGCGGGCAGTCTTTTTAATGAGGACTTGGGACAACCTAATAGCTAACGAAGACCGGAATTGGGGCGATATTCTCATCACTGAAGATTGGCGGGTTATCCTTATCGACCATTCACGCACGTTCCGCACATCGAAAAAATCGAAAACAAGACTCATATACGAAGGAAAAGGAGAGAAAGAACCGATTATGGAATTGCCCAGGATTTTCGTTGAGAATCTAAAAGGCTTAACTTTTGAAACGATAAGAGATGCTGTGGGCGACTACCTGAAGGATAAAGAAATCGAGGCTGTTCTCATCCGCAGAGACTTGATGCTCAAGGAAATTGAGAGGCTCATCGAAAAATTCGGAGAGGACAAGTTTCTCTACTCGCAGGAAATTTACTTGAATATATTAGATGGGGTCAGGGCTCGACATTAGACATATAAAAGGATACGATTGTGCATATCTCCGGACTCTGAATGTCTAATGTCGAGCCCTGACCCCTCTTTTTGATCCCTCTTTTTGGGTCAAGGCTTTTCTGATTATAGTGTTATAGGGAGGGAAAGAATATGAAAAAAAGACTAATTTTTCTGCATATACTCATTATCACTCTGGGATTTCCCAGGTATTCTTTGGCTCAGTTGACTGCAGAAGAAATAGCGGAGAGAGATAAGTGGGAAAAATTTCTTATGGAAGCAAAAGTCGTTGAATACAGCCAACCCTTGAGTCCGCGGGAAGCGGTTACTGAACCATGGAAACTCAAATTGGAAAAGGATGGAGTCGTAAGATATGGCTGGTGGAAGAATGTGGAAGGACGGCCTAAAGGATACCTTGATAGCTGGAAATGGGAGATCGCCGCCTATCGGCTGGATAAGCTTTTAGAGCTGAACATGGTTCCTCCATATGTGGAAAAAAGATTCCAGGGGGATCGAGGCGTAGTTTCGTTAGAAGCAGAATACATGATGAAATACAGAGAAAAGCAGGAAAAGAACATAAAATGTCCTCGTCGCTATTTGATCGCCTACAATAAAGCCTCCTATCTGATGAAGGCCTGGGATAATTTGCTGGCTAATGAAGATCGGAATTGGGGAGATATTCTCATCACCGAGGATTGGCGGTTAATCCTCATCGACCACTCCCGCGCTTTCCGGACTTCAAAGAAGTACACAAAGAAACTCATCAATACAAAAAAAGGCAACAAAGAACAGATTATGATGCTTCCCCGCACTTTTGTCGAGAATCTGAAACGCGTTGATTTTGAACAGATCAAGAACGCTGTTGGCGATTACTTAACAGACAAGGAAATCGACGCGGTGCTTATCCGGAGAGACCTGCTCCTCCAGGAGATCGACAGACTCATCGAAAAGTATGGCGAAAATATATTCCTGTATTGAATCAGAAAGCGGCGTCGTGATGAATATCGGATTGTTTTCTATTATGTGCTCTTGAAATTGGTGGGAGATACTCGAACCAATCCCACAAATTATCCTCAAGCCACCTCCATTCTGAAGATATTTTTTTAATCTCTAGTACAAATAATCGCCGCGGAAATTTCTAAGAACTTTTGACATCAGATTGCTCCTGTGTAATAATTCTTCGCGATTAAAGAAAAATCTTCATTCCAAGAGGGAAAAAATCAGTGAAAAAAAGGAAAACTGAAAAGTTGAGATTCAAAGAAGGGAGAGACCTGGTCATTAAAATAAGCGGAGCTGTGGCTCGTGCCATCTTTTCGTTTTTAATACCCGGCGGGCTCATCATCCTCATTGCCTTCCTTGTGACGAGAGGGCCGATTGTGGAAGCTGTGCCCGGTCTGGCACGCATCTATCCTTGGGCCATCTTGATTGGCGGGATTTTGTTTGCATGGCGGTTTAACAGAAGCCAGCTCATTTTCGTCATCCTGGCTCTGGCTNNTGGCTGTAGTCGACAGAGCCTTGCTTCAGTTCGTTGCGCAAGAAACAGATCCAAACGGCATGGGGGAGACTGTTTATAACGCAGCTGCTTTTCTCCTCCCCCTAAATCTCATCCTGTTTTCCATGATGAAAGAACGAGGTATTTTAAGCCTTGACGTCCTGATGCGGTTGAGCCTGATTCCTATGCAGGTATTCGGAGTGGCTCTGATCAGCCATTACCCG
>JABAOC010002278.1_pt1 | contig 10127 bp, 16 predicted proteins | sample 7062161 | NCBI WGS metagenome assembly JABAOC01 (sample SAMN14538625, study PRJNA623070) | marine sediment metagenome | biome: marine biome [ENVO:00000428]; feature: marine pelagic biome [ENVO:01000023]; material: deep marine sediment [ENVO:00002113] | place: India: Gulf of Khambhat ...
ATGGCAATAATCAGAGTACACAAGAGAAATTCAACGTTTATCGATTTGGCCACATTGGTTGAAGAAATTAGTAACAGGGGATTGACCGACACTTTGAAAAAATACTATGACAAGCCTCTCGAACACGAAGCGAAGAGCATAGTCGCTGGACCCAGCTTCATGCAATACCTAAACAAATTGTTCAAAATCCAGATAGCGGCGGGAGACATCCTACAATTTGAGTCTGACAATCGCAACAAGTACTTCATGTTTTCACTAACAGGAACATGGGATGAGATAATAAAATTGCAATAAGCCGATTGTTGGCTTTATCTCTTTTTACATCACTATTGACTCGGAAGAACACATTAGATATGTAGAATCTCATATCTTCTTCTCCTTTATTATAATAACTACAGCTATAGCTCGTTAAGTCGCTATATTATTTGTAAAAAGTTATTTGCAATTTTAAAAATATTACAAAGGTTCATATGCCCTCTTAATTACATTAGTAATGAGAATCAAATGGATACAACATTAACACTCGCACTAACTGCAATAGCTGGAATAGGTGGCGCGCTCGTCTACACGATTGCATGGCCAAAGATACACCAGCGATACCACAATGACACGTTCCGTACACGCTCAGCCTAAGCCATTCTCCACTTTTTTGGTTCAATATCTAAATTACCTTGACTGGTCGGGCGTAAAGTCTCTGACTTCTATTAGTTTTGCCGAGATGCACCAATTCACATATCTTTCCAAGTTCATGACAATTTGCACTTCAGGTCAGAGGTGACCGATAATTCTGCAATGTCTATCGTCGGGGAAATCGTAAACTATGCCGAAAGAGAAAATGTGGATATCATTGTAATTGGCACCAGAGGACAGTCCGAGTTTGCAAAGTTGTTGCTTGGGAGCGTTACTTCTGGAGTGACTGTTTACGCTCCGTGTACTGTGATGGTCGTAAAGTAAGCGAAGATAAGCCACCAGCAACTTTAACTAACTCAGCCAAGCTACGTGGATTACGGACATGCCTATCAGTAAGGATGACTTTGCCAAAGGGCGTACTGAGGACGCGCTAATAGTCACGATTCAGAGATTTCTTGATTCAAACAAGGACAAGGCCTTCACAGAGGAGGAAATCATGAGACATATTTACCCGGAACATATCGCATGGCCCGGCGATACTATCGCTTTCAATAGTGCGATGCTCATCTTGGCCTATGCAGGAAAGATTGAATTAAGATATATCAATACCAGTGTAGGGGTTAAGACTTACTTTATGACGAAATAAGAGATTGACATTGATAATAACTGGGATTGAAGGACAAATTCCAGACTGCTATTGTGACAATTCTTAACTCGATCGTGAATTTATGATCTTGCAGCCGGCCACCGTAGAAAACGCTATATCGCCTCAGCTGCATTGTTTTCTTCAGAAATGCTAAAAGCCACCTGCATGCATTGCAGTTTCCAGTCCTCTGCAGAGACATTTGAAGAGTTGGACAAAATATATGAATCTCATTCCAAGAACATGGGTCACCGGCCCGATTACCATTTTTATGAACTTGAGAGAAGAGTAAAACGAAGGCCTTCATAACATGATTTTAGTCACTAGATCTCAACAGCAATCTATTATTGGATTGGAATGAATTTGGTCAAGGATCACGGTCCAGAAGAGACTAAACCTAAGATAAATCTCCGCTAATTTCATGTATGCTCCAGTTGTTGATTCTTATAAGACCTTATTGCAGTCAGAATGACCTTCTTTGCTTTATTTGCATTTTCCCATCCTATAACCTGCATCTTCTTTCCTTCCAAATCTTTGTAAATTTGGAAGAAATGAGATATCTCTTTTAGCGTATGCTTTTCTACATCTTTCATGTCTTTGTAACTTGAATATCGTGGATCATTTTTTGCTACGCAAAGAACCTTGTTGTCTGTTCTTGATCCGTCGCTCATTTTCAATATAGCTATGGGTCGGGCTTCTATCAGAATTCCAGGATATGTAGGGTTTGTCACCAACACTAAAACATCCAACGGATCTCCATCTTCAGACATCGTCTGAGGGATCATTCCATAGTCTCCTACGTAAAATATTGGTGAGAAGAGCACTCTGTCCAACCTTATCATGTCGGTTTTCTTGTCATATTCGTACTTGTTTTGAGAGCCTTTTGGTATCTCTACTATTACATTAATTACATCTGGTATTTTTGGTCCAGCAGGAATATCATGCCACAAGGTTATTCTCTCTCTAACACACGAAGTAAAAAAGCTGCTGGCTGTCCTGCTTGTATCAGACGGTATCCACTAGTTGATTACATTGAAGTGTTGTTGCTTTCATCCATCGGCTTAGTCACTTCCGTAACTAATTTGCTCTGATTACAGAGAGGACACTTCACAGAAGGCGTTTCTCTTATTTCCATTAGATCGCTTCCATCAGCAGGACATTTACCTTCAAAGTCCCTACTATGAATGTCTGCATGTACAAACTTTGCCTCTTTTTTGCAGATGTAAAGTCGGTATTCAGCGTAATCTGCATTAACGTCGGTAAGGATTTGGTCAGAGTCAGAGCTACCAAGTGGTAGTTTCGATTCGTACCCACAACCTTCGCACTTGAAGTGATAAATTTGCATTATTGCAACTTGACTATTTCATCCCATGTTCCAGTCAGGGAGAACATGAAGTATTTGCTATTGTTGGCAGATTCAAATTGTAGGATGTCTCCGGCCGATATTTGGATTTTAAATAATTTGTTTAGAAACTGAATAAAACTAGGGCCGGCAACTATACTCCTGGCTTCGTGTTCGAGAGGCTTGTTGTAGTACTTTTTCAAAATTTCAGTTAGCCCTATATCGCTAAGTTCCTCCACCAGATTAGCTAAATCTACATACGTCGTATTTCTTTTGTAGACCTTAATTGTTGCCATTTGTAAATGCCTAGTTATAGCTAATACGCCTAACTTACTTATAGCACTTGTCTATGCGCAATACAAACTGCGTCAAGGTAGATATATTCTAGACAATAATGTTGGTACAAGAATGATAAGAACATGCAAGTCCTGTGGAAAAGAGTTTCAAAGCTTCAATGAAGGAGCAATATATTCAAGCTCAGTCATGGGCATTTTAGACTTTTGCTCAGATGAATGCTGCAGGAAGTATCTGAATGCGAACATCTCTAAATAGTACATGGAGAACAAAAAGGATAAGAACCTGAAAAATGTGGCACATCAACTTCGCTAACCATATAGCTAGTTATCCTTGGCTAGCTGTGGCGCGCATATGTGCAAAGTAATATCATACAAATTAATGCTAATCTATTGTTCGCATGTAAAACGTGATTTTTTTCTAAAATAATTGTTTTACAGATAATTCCATGTTCTTCATTGCAATAACGACATGTGTAGTTTTACCCTATGATGTAGAAGAAAAGAGTAGTAGTATCCTCTCTATTTGTGAGCCTCGTTGAATTCCCACAAAAGATTGTCTTTGGTTGCCTTTACTAAACTTCGAAGCTCATTATTATCATCTCTATCCTTCGTCAGTTGATTTATCCTAATTGGAGATAATCCTAATGATTCAAGTTCTCCTATAAGATAGGATCGCTCATGGCTTTCTGTCGGCAAGTGAAATTTGGACATAGTAGTATATACTTGGAACTACTATATACATGAAATAACAAATTGTTTAGAATAGCGACGCCGCTTTAGCGCAATAACATAACCTAATTAACTAGTTCCAGTACTCAATATTATTAGCAATTCTGATAAATGTACCCATCGTTACAGTAGAATTGACGTTCTCTATGCCGCGGATATCCCTGAATTCTCTCTCTTCCTGCGTATCATCAAGGTTATTGGCCATATGCAATCGAATTCTTCTCCAATTCAAGCTTGGTTTGTAAGTCCTTAAACCTATTTCTGATAGTGACTTCCGTTACTCCTGCCATATCTGCAATATCTTTTTGAGTTTTACTTTCACCATTGGCTAAGCAAGACATGTAAAGAACCGTCGCTGCAAGGCCCATAGGAAGCTTGCCTGCAGAAATCTCTTTCCTAACGAGATCGTTCATCGTGTCTATAGCCATCCGTTTCGTCTTCTCCGACAATTTCGCCCCGTTTGCTATCTTGGCAATGCATTTCATTGGATCCACCAGAGGCACCTTGATGTCAAGTTCCAAAANNTTGCGCTTGATGTCAGTCGCCTTAGCCACATCTTTTAATGTTCTTGAGGCTCCCAACTCTCTGCATACAGCGTATATGGCAGCCGCTAAAATGGATGAAGTAGACCTTCCCCTTACTAGGTGTTTTTCCTGAGCCTTTCTGTAGAGATAGGCGGTCTTTTCCATTATTGCGTCAGATAGCCCGAGTTTATCCTTCAGTCTTCCAAGCTCGCTAAAGGCATGCATAAGATTTCTATGGGTAGGCGAATGCGCCTGCGATCTGAAATCCCATGTTCTTAGCCTCTGAATGCTTGCATTCATTAAGGGCTCAAGCTGACGTCCGCTCGAATCTCTATTTTCTTTTCCAATTACTGTTGCCAAGCCCATATCATGGCAGGCAAGAGTAGTGGCAGATCCCACCCTTGATCTATTGTTCCTCTCTGAATCGAATGATCGCCATTCTGGGCGACTTTCTTGGACTCTATCGGATGATACCAGGCCGCACTTGCTACATGCTATTTCACCAGACTCCAAGTCTGTTACAAGCTGGTGACCTTTACCGCACATACAAGAGACTGTTGAAGATTGCATTACGATGACGAAGTATGGAGGATTAGAAGAACTGAATTCCCAGCTTTCTACGTGTTATTACTAACTTATACGTGACTCAGCTATATAAGGAGCTCTAACAGATTGCTTGCAACTTGAGGAATTTTCAGTTTTTGATATAATAGATGCAATCTGCGCAAATCATGCGCCGCATCCAGCGAGCCAAATTCAAGCTCGATTTCAAACTCGATTTATTCTGTCGCTTTATATGCTCCACGTACTTTGACGTAATATCGCTAATGATATCGTGTAAATGTAGGCTCTTTACTGCTTATACTCGATGGAGTAATATCGAACCTTTGTTCTGACGTATTCTCGAGAGTTTGTGGTTGACTGACTAATGTGAGCGAGCCGCTTGCTGCTGCGCTTTCACATTTCTGCAGCAGCTTGCCGGCTATTATTCTGGACGTTTTACCGGCTAATATCTCGGACATTTCTCTGGCTTTATTGTAGGCATTAATTGCTCGATTGCTACTGCACATACGACTACTACAATGTGCTATAATGTAGTCCCCTAGCAGTCTGCTAACAGTCGATGTATAAAGACCTGTAGAATGGGTAACTGTCTAGGCAGTCAATGGTATCTATCGATGTCCTGCACATGTCCTGTAGAGGAGTAGTATAAAGGCGGAAAAAATGTATGAGCACGCGCGTCGATGTGAACCCTGTAGTGATGTCCCTTGACACTGGCATGATCCTGTGCTTGTGAGCCTGGCTCACTTACTCATTCGTATGTTCGGTTATGAGTTTGGATTTAGTTCACTTTGCTTTCAGATTGCTTTTGCTTTTACTTTCAGTTCATGTCTGCTTTCGATGTTGGCTTGCAGCAGTCCATGCTCAGGTCAGACATATACTTGTGTCAGTTAGTACTAGTATATTGGTAATAGTGTTGGAGTCTAGCTTGCTCGAGTAGGCTGGGCTTGGGCTCTGTTGTATCGTATCTGGCATTGCCTGCAAGAATGAAGAGCAAGTATGCGATGGCCATCGTCAGTGAGTGTTGTATCATATACTAGTATTACACCGATGTACTATCTATCTCTTGGTGTGTGTATGTGTATGTGTGATAGTAGTAGTAGTGTATATGTATATATGATATAGTAGTATATAGTATAATATAATAAAATAAATTATTATTTAATTCGATTCGATGTTGGATTGCTTTCATGTTTATGAGATATCGATTGATAGTGTGTTGTATGATGGGGCCCCATATTACGATAAAATATTATAGTATACAAGCATACAACAAATAAAATAATAATTCTTTTAGATGGAATTGTACGATTGCTGAGTGCATGGCCCCTATCCGTCTCCAGAATTTTACCACCATCCCGCCATCCACTTAGAATATTCTTCTCCTACAATCTCTTCTAAAAAATACGAATCAGGCTGATGAGCAAACCATTCCCGACGTGACAATGCTGGCCGACGCCGCTGCTGCTGCTGCCTCGTTCACCAAGNNGCTGCTGCTGCTGCCGCCTCGTTCACCAAGTCCAAGTCTCGGAGCCTGACAGCGCATATCTCTATAGGCCGTGCCCCAGAGACTGCTGCAAACATCAAAAATGTCTTGAGCCTCACATCCTTTGCACCGTTTAGAAGTTCGATTATCTCCCTCTTTGTTATTGGTCGCCTGTCTTGCTGCTCTTGGCGGGGCAGACTTACGAAGTCGCGAAAGTCCTCGTTGTTCACAGGCACCCTTAAGAACCTCATGAACTGTTTCGCAGTCTTTATGATTAGACGCCGCGAGTTTGCGCTAAGCGCAAGCTCACTTCTCCTTTCTTTTTGTAAAAAAAGAACCAAACGCTGCCAACTCGTCATATGGAAGTTCTGGCGTGCCTGATTTCTTCAAATCCTCGATATAGTCGTCTACTTCTTGATGATGCTTGCGGCGGAAGATGTATTGAGCAAACGCTCGCAGCTGAGTCGAGTATGTTACCGCACTGCCCTTACATGCCGTCCCCTTTCGCTCCAGAAACTTGGCCACATACCTAGACCGGCGGTAATGCTCCACTTCTTCAGGGGTGTATATTTTGCGAAAGCGGTATGTTGAACACAAGCGCTGCTGCTCCTGCTGTCGTTGTCGCTCTTCTTCTTCCTCCTCCTACTTCATCATCATATCTCTTATTATTTGCATGGAATGCGAAATAAGCTACAGATTACTAGCTTTTGTGGAAAAAGATTTACCCTGCACGGTTCTATTACATTTCTTTAGTGTATGGCATTTGCATGAGAACGGTTGTTGCTGTGAACGGGTTGTTAGGTCGAAGTTCATACCGAGGAGGCTTTTCCAGACTTGCCGATAGATGATACAGAGAAAGAAGAGTACGAAAAAGTGGCTGGTACTCGAGTCCGGTGGCTCTAACGTTGAAATAGAATGATGAGGTCAAGCCAACGTCTAATAGTGATAAAATGTATTACCGCCCATAGCATGTCTAGCAATGTCCGCGGTCGTGGTGGTGTTCTCACTATTAACGCTTGGAATACAGAAACGGTAGATGGTGAAAGCACCAACAGCTTTGACTGCGATGCCAATGCTGAGCTCTACCGATACTTTCTTGAGGAAAAGCCTATTCCAGTACTGCTCTTGATAGACAAGCAGGCAAAATGGAATCTAGAGCTAGAAAATGTGTACTTGATTTCATGTGAAACCACTTCAGATGGTAATAACCAATACAACAGGCATCACTATGAATACAGCTGCGACCAGATGACTGCTATTGAGAAAAAAATGGTGCAAAGTAGTGGCGACCAGTTAAATAGATTGTTGTTATGAAGAGTCGTCGTCGTCATCATCATCCGCCAATGGAGTACGTGTTTCCATAACTAAATCTTGGGTGCATCGAGGACACTTTACAGGAGACTCTTCTTGGTCTATTTCTCTTAGATCACTTCCATCGGCAATGCATTTACCTTCAAAATCCCTGCTATGAATGTCGGCGTATACGAATTTGGATTCTTTGTCACATCTGAAAAGATGGTAATCAGCATAGTCTGCGTTAACATCTGTAAGAACCTGGTCAAGGTCTGAGCTACCAAGTGGCAATTTCAATTCATAACCACAGTGTTTGCACGTAAAGTGATAAATTTGCATCATTATTATTGTAATTTGATTATCTCATCCCACGTGCCTGTTAGCGAGAACATGAAGTACTTGTTGTGATTGTCAGATTCAAACTGCAGAATGTCCCCTGGTGCTATCTGCATCTTGAATAATTTGTTTAGGAATTGCATGAAGCTCGGACCTGCTACTATGCTTTTGGCTTCATGTTCTAGGGGTGTATTGTAATATTTCCTTAAACTCTCAGTTAATCCAATGTTGCTGAGCTCTTCAACCAAATTTGACAGCTCTACAAACGTAGAGTTTCTCTTGTATACCCTGATTTTTGCCATTATGAAATTTCTTCCTGTAGAGTCAGTATGTCAGAAGTACCTTATAGCACTTGTATATGCGCAATACAAGCAATGTCAAGGCAGATATATACATACGTGAGACAACCATGTAGCAATGAAATGATTAGAGTATGCGAGTCCTGTGGAAAAGAGTTTCAAAGCTTCGATGAAGGAGTTATATATTCAAGCACCGTTAAAGGCATTTTAGATTTCTGCTCAGATGAATGCAGCAAGGATTATCTCAATTCAATAATAAAGTAATATGCAGTAAAAATACGATTAGAGCCACAGTTCTAATGCAAAAGTAGTGTGCTTGGACTAATGTGACACCTTCATAGCTGCATGTCAGCCATTTTTAAGCAAAGCCATGATTGTATTTTTTAACTTGTGAATGCCGTACCCGGTTTTTGACGATATGAGTAATGGATCCTTTAGCTGTAGGTCTTTTGCAATTGCATCTATCTTTTGCATGCCGCCGATGCCATCTGCGACATTATTTTTATTATTACCATTACCATTATCATAATCATATTTGGTCAAAATGACAGAAACTTTGGACTCGTCAACCTTCAGATCCTTTAGCACATTCCAGCAGTTGTAATATTTTATTTTGATGTTTTCAAGCTCCTCTGAAGAATCAATGAGAAGCAAGATAAGATCAGCTGCGAGCGATTCTTCCAGCGTTGATTTGAATGCGTCTATCATGTAGGTAGGGAGCCGGCTGATAAAGCCAACAGTATCGGTAAGCAGTACTGCCGCCTTTTTGCCCTCGATTTTCATGGATCTCGTAGTTGTTGAAAGCGTTGTAAACAGGCTGGCCGACGTTTCCTTTTGCTCGGCTGAGAGCAAATTAAAAAGGGTTGTCTTGCCAGCACTGGTATAGCCTACCAGAGATACAATGGGCATTCCTGTTTTCACGCGCTGCTGATGGTAAAGCTCACGCTTGTTTTTTGCCTCGTCCAGCTTTTCTTTGATAAATGCCATTCTGCGCTTCAGGTCACGAAACTTTACGTCAACCACGTATTCTCCTCTTCCACCCTTGCCTGGACGCTCATCGCCCGCAGTCATTTTGGCAATTTCCCTTACCCGAGGCATCTCGTACCTGATTTCGGCCAGCTGTATCTGCAGTTTTGCTTCGTTAGTCGTTGCCCTTGAGTAAAAGATGTCAAGTATCAGCCGTTCTCTGTCAATTACCTGCACTCCTGTCAGTTTTTCCAGATTGTGTATTTGTTTTGACGTAAGGTGCTCATCGACGATTACCTGCTCTGCATTTGATTCTTTGACGAATTCTTCTAATTCCTTTGCTTTTCCCGATCCTATCCCATACTCTGCGTGGTTGAGGTATTTTTGAGTGAAAACCCTCAGAGGTTTGCGGCCTGCCGAATCTACCAAGCTTTTGGCTTCTTCAAGGGTAAAGCTGTCAGGGTACGTTACAAGTACTACTTCTTTTCGTGGGCTTTTGCCGGGCAACAGTCTTAGGACCAGTCCATGTAGTCATCTGCAGCGTATTCATTTTCGTGCCCTCTTGAACAAATATGCAGGGTATCAGTGGTAGCAGCTGCTGCCTTGAATTCTTTGTTGCTTCCTTCAGGCACGTAGATGCCAGGGAATACCTCTCCACAGGTTTTACATTTCAACATAAGCCGGGGCATAGGAATTACCGATTTCCTTCTTTTTTAGTTGTTGTTGTTGTTGATGGCTCAAACTAAGCCTTCTAATGATTTCTTTGCGGATCTCTTCAAGCTTTATCTGCTCTCCTCTTCGCCCCGGGCTTACCATTTCTTGATGTTTTACTTTTTTCATTTCATCAGACAACTCGTCAGATCCGAAATGTGAACTAACATAGCGTTCTACTTTTTTCTTGCGCAATTCAAGGGCATATCTTTCTCTGAAGTCCCTTTCTTCTGGAGTATCATCAACTACACTCATGCAGTGGTTCACTTACTTACCTGTCTTCCCAGACATCGTAGCATCATCATGCTTTT
>JABAOC010003924.1_pt5 | contig 10125 bp, 10 predicted proteins | sample 7062161 | NCBI WGS metagenome assembly JABAOC01 (sample SAMN14538625, study PRJNA623070) | marine sediment metagenome | biome: marine biome [ENVO:00000428]; feature: marine pelagic biome [ENVO:01000023]; material: deep marine sediment [ENVO:00002113] | place: India: Gulf of Khambhat ...
TTCAAGAAAAGCGCTTTGTGAAGGGCTTTCTGTTTTTATAATCTCCAATGCAATATAGAGCGGTGAGATTTGTCCAAAATGAAGATAAGGGCTCATGTTCGATAGATAATCGCGGGAAGGATCGTTTCGAAACTTCTGAAAACGATCAAGCTTCTTCTTAATGAATACCGAAAGGTGCCTCTTTGCCTCATTCGTACCACCGCGAAAATACAATGATGGAGCCAAACTTCTTTCGATGTTGAGAAGCGCAACTGCTTGCGCTACATCATTAATTTCGATGGATTGAAATTTAAATGGTAGAGCATTTACTTTAGGATTCTCCTGCCTGAGGGAAACGAGGTATTGGCTCAACTTTTTGTATAACTTAGGACGAAATGTTGCAGCTGAATACTCTTCTTTGGGTGATGCCTCCTCAACCGGTACCACGATATCGCTTTCAATCTGTACTAATGAGCACTCAATCATTGGTGCCAAAGTTTCCCTCCATTCTTTCTGAATGCGAAGATATCCGCGATCGGTTATAACAAGAGAGGCATCCTCTGACAATTCTATAGCACCATCTACAGGTGAAGTGTGTTTTATAACCATAGCAATGCCCCGTTTGGCAAGCGATGTCTTGACTTCTTTAAGCCCTTCGAGCATGAAGTAGTAGTGCCGCGCATTCGCTTCCGGAAAAATATCTGTAAGTCCGAAATAGACTACCAGTGGCTGCTGCAATAGGTTTGCATGCCTCACAGCATACTCAAGTGCATGGTTGTACTCGGTTCTTTGCGATGCTTGCATCCAATAGAGGATGTAACGACCTGATTTGATTCCCTTCGTATTGAGATGCTTAATTCGCTCCTTGTTAATCACGAAAGCTCTCCGTTTAACGATGAGTGTATTCTCCACTAACTTTTCCCTGTTTAATCTATAACCCTATTTATCAAAATTTCTTCCTTCTACTTGACTTCTTTATTATAATACAAGTATGGACTACAACTCCGTGAAAGCAGCAACCAATACAACGTTCAGAAGACTGCGCCTATTAAATTTCTTCATGGGTTGCTTGCATCTGCTTCAGGGCATCCTTATGCTCGTCCTCAGCACAGACTTTAGTCTTCCTGTTACCACGTCGTTCGTGGAATACAGTCCACAAGCTGGTAAACTTGTTCCAAGTCTCAAAACAGCTTTTGACCTGCCAATCGGACCTATGGTCGCCGGGTTCCTTTTCCTATCAGCTATTGCTCATTTTGCTGTCTCTGCCCCTTTCATTTTTGACTGGTATATACGCACCTTAAAAAAGGGAGCAAACTATGCCCGCTGGATTGAATACTCATTCAGCTCCTCGCTGATGATTGTGGTCATTGCTATGCTAACTGGGATGTACGACGGCGTAAGCCTACTACTGATATTCTTCCTCAATGCTATGATGATTTTATTTGGTTGGATGATGGAGTTGCACAATCAAACAACAGAAAAGACAAACTGGACATCGTACTGGTTTGGAGTAATTGCTGGTGCAATCCCGTGGGTTGCCATTGCTTTATACTTGTTTGGCGCTGGCGACGAAACTGGTGGTCCACCTGACTTTGTGTACTGGATTTTCTTATCGATCTTCCTATTCTTTAACATCTTCGCAGTCAATATGATTCTTCAGTATAAGAAATTGGGTCCCTGGAGAAACTACCTTTATGGCGAACGTGCGTACATTATCTTAAGCCTGGTAGCAAAATCGCTGCTCGCCTGGCAAGTATGGGCTGGTACACTCCGGCCAGTGTAGGCATCTGCAAAGTAAGTTATCGCTCAGAGCACGCAATTCGCGCTACGTGCAATTCAATTTCCATGACTAATGACTTGCGATGCGTGTCTCACCATCCTTACTCTCTCTCAAAACCTGCAACCAGCAGCTCACAACTTCCCAATTCTCAGATTCGAAATTTGTATGTCTTCCTAACTTCCAAGTAGAAAATATAAAAGTTTTATCCCCAATAGTTGATATACTTTTCAGGCAGATTAGAGAGGTAAATTATGAAAACTGCAACTGTAATCATCATCGTTCTNNAAAAGCAGCGGAGGAAAGAGATTTCGGTAAAGCCGTATATGGTGTTTTAGACAGCGAAGTTCAATTGCCCGATGTTGCATCGGCCAGCCTTGAAAGTGAGGTCGAATCGTGGGAACATGCTTATGAAAAAAGAGAGACTGTGAGGTCAAGCTTGAGCAATGTAGAAGTTCCAAAAGGTCAGGAGTCCTTTGCGCAAGAAATTGATGAATTTCTCGGCAAGAGTTTAGAAGAGGGACTAAATGAGACCAAAACTCTTATTAAAGGAAAAGGCAAATACTCCAAGAAATACTCGTTTTCGATTTAGTTCCAAATAGATTTAAGACTTTCAGAAAAAACTTATAGTTCCTGTCATTTTAAAACTTGCTCGATCGATGATAAGCGTGATGTAAACCAGGCCACAGCTCGGGATAACCGAACTGCTTGTCGAAGAACAAGCAATTCATACGAGTAGCACCTAACGTAGCTCTTGCAATCCATGATTTTTACTATATGTTACTCTCCCAGCCCTCTTATTATTTCCTCCAGATCCGGCAGTTGCTCTGCTGCATAGACCTTCACAAAAGTCACCTGTCGATTTTCATCGATAACTATGCAGGCTCTTTCCGAAAATCCTTTATCCTCTTTAAAGATACCGTACATCTTTGCTATTTCTCCATGCGGCCAGAAATCAGAAAGGAATCTCGTGTGACTAACACCGAGCTCTTTTGCCCAGGCCTTTTTTGAAGGTACAGTATCCACGCTTATACCCAGTGCAACAGTATTCAACTTCTCCAACCTATCACGGTTCGCTTCCAGCGCCTTCATCTGTTTTGCTCAGACCGGCGTCCAGGCAAGCGGATGAAAGGAAAGAAGCACTTTCTTTCCTTTGAGATTTGATAAACGTAGCTCTTTACTGTCCTGGTCTTTTAAAGCAAAGTCTTTCGTTTGTTCTCCCGTTTTCACTACANNTCCTCCCCCTAATTTTGTAAAAACATAAAAACGGCTTTTCCGTTAGGATTTATTTTCCCGAAATCACGAAAAACATCTGCGTTTTTATCATATCCGGGAATTAACAATACAAAGGGGATGTATCCGTGATGCTATTTATATAAGCAGATTATGTGGGATTACCGGGCTTGTAATAATTTATCTTTGTCACATTCGCACGAAAGCGACAAAGATAAATTCCTCCTTTGTTGTTGCTAGCTCCTAATTCTGTCACTGTAGATTGCCGCACTCCCAACTCACCGAGGAAAAAGTCTCTGCAAATGAATATGAAGCAACCCTATCCTCGCAACAAGCAACTTTCTACCTAATTAACATGACCCTTGTACTATAACCCGTGACTTCTCCAAAAACTACAAGCGTGTAACGCAATTCACATTGAGAGCTGTTCCCCGTTCTCCATTATGAATCGCATTGAATTTACGAGCGAGCGGCCGGAGTATCACCTTGCCGCTCGCAACGTCCTTCAAATACCTCTAGTGACCACCCTGGTTGCCTGGCTGACCTTCATAACCAAGAAGACCATGTGGCCGTCCTCCACCACCCTGGTTGCCGGGCTGTCCTTCATAACCCAGCTGTCCGGGAGGCCGGCTCGCAAAGACCATCGAGGTCATACTAAGCAGTAGTATCATAGCTGTAATAAAGATAGCGATAGCTTTTCTCATCTGTCAGTCACCCCTTTCTCAGCAAAGTAGCCATACTCGATGACTCAAGGGGAATAATTCCCTTATCGGTTAGTTCATAAACAAAACCAAAGCAGATCGTCTTGGAATTTGGATTTGTGGACTATGAGCTTAATAATCAGCTAATGTTGTAATCAAAGGTGGCATAACTCAAGAGGCAAAAAATGATCTTAATACACTAGGCAGTGGTATTGCCTATGCTACTTGCCATAAGCTCGCTTATATAATTTTGCGGACAGCAAAGAGGATAGATTTCTTTTGAATATTGGTAAGCAAAACTTCAGCAATTTAGAAAGAGGTTTTGGAAAATCTAGTTTATTTTGAAAACTACCCCCATTCCCAACAACGCCATTGCATGAGCAAAGCAAGGCAACCAATCTTTCAAGATGTCACTGCGTGAGTAAAGCGCGGCAACCAATCTTTCAAGATGTCACTGCGTGAGTAAAGCGCGGCAACCAATCTTTCACAGTGTCATTGCGAGAGCAAAGCGAGGTAACCAATCTTCCACAGTGTCATTGCGAGAGCGAAGCTCGTGGCAATCTCGCTTTTAGTCCGCTGAGTAAATAGTGTAGATCTGATTATATGAATGAGAAAGTGAATAAAATGCACTTTATATCCTATATGGTTCAGATGAAACTTCTCGACATATTTAAGATTGCCGCGCCCCGCTAAAGACAGGTCTCGCAATGACTAATACATTTGGTTTAAGTTAAAGACGGGTCTTGCAATACCGGTGTAGACAAATTTATTGCCCATATCTTTTTTTGTCTTTGCTACCCCACCAATGGCGGGGGATGCAATCTCACACTATTATGAAAGTCATTGCGAGCCGTATCCAAAGCAATCTCGATCTTCTTAGAATGTCATTGCGAGGAGCAGAGCGACGTAGCAATCTCATCGGCGTAACACGAAACCCGCAACTCACAACATTACATGTGACTATTCGCCAATAATATTTCAAATCTTGAACTTAATTCTTCTTGAGGCTAAGAACTTAAACTTTCCTTCTTTTTTCCAAGACTCAAGGCGCGCTTGGTTAAGCCGAAATAAAAGCTCTCTCTCTTCTTTATCTCTAACTCGCGATGAAGACTTTCTTTCAAAACCAAGCTTTGCTCTAATCCTGGCAAAACCAGCTCTTTTTGTCCGGTATTCATTCCACTTAACTTTTTTCACTTAGTCAAAGTCTCCTCCCTTAGCTCAAAAAGAGCTGCCTCAACTTCCTCCTCTTTAGCTCTCTTCTCAAGATAATCCCAGTCAATTTCCTCCGCATGCAGAACCATCAATTCCCTGGCCCAAACCCGATCATCCGAGGACTCCCAATGCACATAAGCATTTAGCCTATCTACCACTAAATCTTCGATGCCCAGTATGTAAACCTTAAGACCTTCGATTTCCACCTCGTAAAGCTTCTCTTGTTGTTCCTCACTTTCCAAGGTATATGCTGGGGCCTCAATAACAATATCCAATTCTTCACTTACCCAATGCCGGCCCTCTTTGCTAAACCCCCAGCTTCTCAAAATTCTATCCAGAGGTTCACTTGGCGCTACCACATCTATATCATAGGTGGCGTAACCGCCAGCGGTGTAAAATTCCACCGCATTTCCTCCTACTACAACTGGTCTTACTTTCTCCGGCTCCAGTTCCTTAGTCAGCAAGCCCATAAACAACAGTCTTTTGGTGAGAAGATCAGTTTCATCTTTTACCCTATCTAAACTTACTTTAATCTTTGCTTCAGATTTTTGCCCAAGCCACTCATCAATCTTCTCTTGATTGAACCGGTACTGTCCGCCTACCTTGATATAGGGAATTTCACCCTGCTTAATCATGGTATAGATGGTCCGCTCACTTAGACCCAAATATCTAGCTATATCTTTAACAGTCATCAAAAATCCAGGCATTTCAGACTCCTAATTTGCCCCTTTCTCTATATTATCGGGTAAAATATATGAAAATACAAGAAATATTATGAAATATTATGAATCAGTCTGCAAAAGCAGGCTACTTTAGGTTTGTATACTTGAATTAATCAAAGGTATTTGGAAGTACTTAGGGCCATATCTAAGTATTCTTCAAGTTAGCTTCATTTTGAGAACCATCACCTCTTCTGAAAGATTTTACCCTTTCTTTTCTTGAAACCGAATCTGTATATATCTCTTCTCCCTATCGGGGAGAGGGTTCAGGAGAGTGGAAAAGCGAAACTCGTAACGGGCAACTCTAACCTTTTAGAAAAAGTGAGTTAATTTGAGAGCTGGCTCCTGCTCCACTTTTGTCAAAAGTAAAGATACGACCCCATCTCTTTAAAAATACGGATGGGCGCAGGTCCCATCCCTACATTGAGTAAAGCTCTCAAGATATACTGTTTTCATTTTCGCATCTGAAGGTGCACTACTACATATATATGACTCACATTTGCGGATGGGTACGGGTCCCATCCCTGCAGAAAGAAATATAAATACGAGATTGCTTCCCCCACCATAGGCGGGGTTCGCAATGACATGCTAGGGCTACTCAATCTTCTCCAGAGGGGCATAGCCGAGGAGGAGCTTCTTCTTCCCTTCTGTTGCGAAGATTACGGTTACCTCGTCACTTCCTTTAACGTCTACCACTTTGCCCGGCCCCCATTTGCCATGCCAGACTTCATCCCCTACTTCAAAGGTCGGTGTTTCACTTTTGGTTACTGGTTCGTATTGCTCAGCAGCCTGAGTGAGCTCCTCAGGAATTTCGCGCAGGAAGCGCGATGCCATATTGTAGTTGGTAGCACCGTAAAGGTCACGGCTCCAGGCATGGGTAAGATAAAGTCTTTCCTTGGCCCGGGTGACTCCCACGTAGCAGAGTCTCCTCTCCTCTTCCAGCTGCTCTGGATTTCCCAGAGACCTATTGTGGGGAAAAACACCGTCTTCCATTCCTACAATAAACACTACCGGGAACTCCAGACCCTTGGCATTATGCAAAGTCATAAGAGTTACGGCATCTTCACCTTCTTTGTACGTATCGATATCAGTAATAAGGGAGATACCTTCCAAAAAGTCGTCCAATCCCTTCTCGGAGAAACTCTCTTCAAATTCTTTCACTACTCCTACAAACTCTTGAAGATTCTCCATTCTTCCCATAGCCTCAATGGAATGTTCAGCCTCCAGCTGGGCAAGGTAACCGGTATCCTCCAGTATCTTTCCAGTCAGTGCCACCAGCGATACATCCTCTAAAGAGTCCTTGAACAATTTAATTATCTCCAGAAATGCGCTCACCGCTTTCTTTGCTCTGGGTTGAAGAAGCTCAATTTCTTCCACTCTATTTAATGCTTCAAAGAAGGTTATCTTCTCCTTCTGAGCAAAACTGTCAATCTGGCCTACAGTAACCTCCCCTATTTCCCGCCGGGGTTTATTAATAATACGCTTCAGGCTCACAGCGTCCTCAGGATTAGAAATAACTCGAAGATAGGCAAGAATATCTTTTATTTCCTGTCGCTCATAGAACCTCAAGCCCCCAATAATAACGTAAGGGATGCCCAGTCTAACAAAGACTTCTTCAACCACTCTGGACTGCGCATTGGTTCTATAGAAAATAGCAAAGTCGTTATAGCTTCTGTCTTCCAATTCCTTAACACGCTTANNCATCGTGCTCGTTCTCTGCTTGATAGGTAGTAATAGCTTCACCCCTGGCATTAGAAGTCCAGAGAGTCTTGGGTTTCCTTCCCATATTGTGACTTACCACATAGTTAGCTGCTTCCAGGATAATCTGAGTGGAGCGATAGTTCTGTTCCAGTTTGATAACTCTGGCTTCAGGGTAGCTGCTTTCGAACTCTAGAATGTTTCTGATATCGGCTCCCCGAAACATATAAATGCTTTGATCGTCATCACCGACTACGCACAAATTGCGGTAATTGCTGGCTAAGAGGTTTACCNNACTGTGCATGGTTAGTGTCCTGATATTCATCAACCAGGATGTATTGAAAGCGTTCCTGATATTTCTTCAAAACTTCGGGAAATAGACGGAAGATATCCACACAGACCATAATTAGATCTCCAAAGTCAAGTGCATTGCTCTGGTAGAGCCTCTCCTGATACAGCCGGTATATATCAGTAATCACTCTTTCAATAAAGGTGGAAGCTCGCGAGGCAAATGAATCAGCATCAATAAGCTCATTCTTCGCTGCTTCAATTCCTGCCCGGATAGCCTGAGGTGGATATTTTTTAGAATCAATATTGAGGTCTTTAAGGCAAAGCTTTATAAGTCGAAGGGAATCATCGCCGTCGTATATGGCAAAGTTCCGCTTATAACCCGGCCTTCCCTGAGGTGCTGACAGATGATGAATCTCTTTGCGCAGAATCTGAGCACAGGCAGAATGGAAGGTCATCACCCACATTCCGGCAGTTATTCCTCCCACCAGACTATAAATGCGTTGTTTCATCTCATCAGCTGCCTTGTTGGTAAAGGTAATAGCCAGAATCTGATAGGGGCTTACTCCCAGTTCTCTGACAAGATAAGCAATGCGGTAAGTCAATACACGAGTCTTGCCGCTTCCTGCTCCTGCCAGAACTAAAAGAGGTCCTTCGGTGTACGTAACAGCATCTCTCTGAACCGGATTTAGATCCAGTAAAAAACGCATCTCAGTCATTTTATTCCTTAACTAAGTATTGACAGACTAGACCCTGAGCCCCGCCTTGGCAGGGTTCAGGATAACAATTAAGAATGTGTCGCCATCCTAAGGTCTTGCCTATCATTCTGAGATGAAGCCGAAGAATCTCAGCTTTACAGAAGAGACCCTTCGCCCCGCCTTGGNNACATTTTAAAGAAACCTCAGGACGATATAAGACACAGACCATTAGCTGCACTCAGGGTAATATCTCAATTTTTATTATAGGAAGTAAATGGGGAAAGTAAAAGGAGTATATAGATTAAGGTTAGTCTTTTCTGAATTTTATGTACTTAAAATCGGAAATAGCTGTTTCTGGGTGTCTTTCAAAACACTCCTTGTGAATGCAGGATTTTACTCCGCGAGCTGCTTGATAATTTCCACAGGCTCCACATACCGGCTTCCAGCAGATTCTGCATACTCCTAATATCCGGGCATGCCTGTTACCACAATGGGGACATTGTGCACTGTCTTCAACTTCTGCCACCCACACCAACTCCTTATGGAATGCTATTTCCGGAACCAAACTAATATTATCACATTTTGGGCCATTTAAGAAGGAATTTAATAACGGTTATTTATTAATAAATATTATTGTTTTAAATTCCTACTTTTGTTAGCTTGTTTTTTTATTTGTATTCCTGAAAGGGCACAGGTCCCTTCCCTACATATTCGGAAGGGGGCAAGCCCTTCCCTACATATTCGTTTTGGTGATTCCGTAGGGATGACACCAGTGGCCATCCGTTTGATTCCTGTTCAGAGGAGCATGGAACCCCGGTTACATCCTTAGTTATATTTTGCGGCCGACTGATTCGGCTACTGGCTTAAGTGCGGCTACAAGTTCCAACAGTTGCGGCGGAGTAATAGACTGAGCTCCATCGCTCATAGCCTTTGCGGGATTTGGATGAACCTCCACCATTATACCGTCAGCACCAGCGGCAATAGCTGCCCTGCTCATTGGAAGTACCATATCGCTGTGACCAGTAGCATGACTGGTGTCCACAATTATATGATGCGAACTTAGTTTCTTAACAACAGGGATTGCGTTTAGGTCGAGGGTAAAACGTGTAGCAGTCTCAAAGGTACGGATACCTCTCTCACATAGTATTACATTGGAATTACCGGCAGAAGTTATATACTCAGAAGCAAGAAGCCACTCTTCAATAGTAGCTGAAAATCCCCTTTTAAAAATAACAGGCATTTGCGTATTTGCCGTTAAACGCCCCATTTTCTTCAGAAGGGAGAAGTTTGTCATATTGCGAGTGCCCACCTGAAGAATATCCACATAGCTCATTATCTGCTCCAGCACTTCAGTATCAACAACCTCAGTCACTGTCTTTAAACCAAATTCCTTACCGGCGCGGTTAAGTAACTCTAAACCCTTTTTCTCTAAGCCCTGGAAGCTATATGGTGAGGTACGGGGTTTATAGGCTCCTCCTCTTAGAATATCAATTCCCGCTTCTTTTACCACTTGAGCTACTTCTTTTATCTGCTCCCAGCTTTCTACAGCACAGGGACCAGCTATCAGCATTATCCTTCGAGAATTGTAATCTATCATCGCTCCTCTAAATCTTTCATAGTGTGGAGGATTTTATCATAGATTTCTCTTAAGGTATCGTCGTAAAGTGGACCCCGATTGGATTTAGAGATATGCTCAAAGATTTCTTCTTCACGGCGGGGATCATAAAGAGGAATACTGGCTTGGTTTTTTACATCTTTTATAGAAAGGACTAATTTTGCACGCTCATTTAAAATTCTTACAATTTCAACATCAATTTCAT
>JABAOC010013330.1_pt1 | contig 10125 bp, 13 predicted proteins | sample 7062161 | NCBI WGS metagenome assembly JABAOC01 (sample SAMN14538625, study PRJNA623070) | marine sediment metagenome | biome: marine biome [ENVO:00000428]; feature: marine pelagic biome [ENVO:01000023]; material: deep marine sediment [ENVO:00002113] | place: India: Gulf of Khambhat ...
ATCGACCAAGCCCTCTTCAGGTAGTTCGCCATATGTGTCCATCCTGACTTTTTTGTCGAGGATGATTATTCCGACGTCGTGGCTGATCCATTCCTTAAGCTGCGGATCAACGCCTATTTCGTAATCTGGGTGGGTGTGCCACGATTCTGCTACAATCCACTCCTCGGGATGGGATAACGGAGACCATACGGCATACGGATCGAAAGAGACCCACACGTACTCGATAATATAATCAGGTTCATCAGCAACCACATGTCCCGCAGTCAACACANNNGAGATAGACCCATGGCGACTCTCCGTCCCATACCACTATCCAACCGACATAGGGGTGCGCGTCCCCGTCCGGCTGACCGTTGGTAATCGCGTATGCGGTGCCACTCAGAAGCATGGCTAGGGTGGACACAACGACCATGATACCAATCAAACGCCTTCTACTCAAATCCATATGTATTCCTCCTTTCTCTTGTGGGCTATCATCGGGCTGTTCACCCTTTAACGGGGGCTCCCAAGTTTAGTCCCCCGGACAATGCCATGTTTAACGTGCCCAAGGTCAAAGCACAGGTATAGCACTATGCTATGACCATCCGCGCCATACTTAAGACTACTGCAATATAGTTCCAGAAATACGTTCTATTGACTCCCGCAAAGATAAGCAGAACCGACCATCACCAACCACTAGAATACGTTGGCAACGGTTGGGTTTGCCAGTTCGAGATTCGGTGAATCTTGGGTTCAATCTAGCCACTCTCACATTGATCTATGAAGCGCACGCGCATTGCGCTCGTATAGCCTTTTACCAAGACTATGACTCCATAAGCGGCCTCTATTTGCTGCAAGCTCGTGCAAAAGTGTGGCGGGCGGGCCCGCGGGTACTCGATACAGATTTGTAGCGGGTCTTTCTCTTTCAAGAATGCGTGCGCGTTCACTTAAATAAAATGCGCCCTCTCGCGTGTGCATTGATAAGAACAAAGGAAAACTAGTGGACGAATAGCCATAGAAAAAAGAAAGGATTATTGTCTAGGTTTGCGCCTTTGTTATTTCCTCAATACAGCGATTGTATCAGAACCTTCAAACGAGGTTCCATCCAGCAGCTTACCCGATACTGTCAGTGAAATGTCGTAGAATCTTGAAGCCTCTGAAACGTCAATCTCACCCAAGTGATCTCTCAACGCAATTCTGTCGAACTTTACCATCAGAGTATTCTCTTGAATTTCTCCCCAGTCAGCTAACAGTGCCCAGTCATTATATTTCAACTCCACGGTAGCGATGTCAATCTCTTCTACTAGATAGCCTTCAGGCAGCGTGATGTAAGCAGTAATCCATTGACCGTTACTCTTTAGATTCAAAGTATCTGGATCAACGTCAACAGTTGCTTGAATTGGCATGCATGCATGTGGGTAAGCGTATTTCAGATTATCGTTGGTATCATCACGGTAGCTGATGTGAGGATTATCACCACTATCCACAGCAATAGAAGTCCTCCCTCCCACATCTACATTGTTATCCACGGTCTCAGTGTTCCAACCACCGTCATAATAAGCATATTTCAGATTGGCGTCGCTTCTACTCTCATAGCTGATGTGAGGATTATCACCACTATCAAGAGTGATGGAGGTTTCCAGCCCCACATTCCCTGCGTTATCTACTGTCTCAGTGAACCAGCTGACACCATCATAATAAGCATACTTTAGATCACCATTACTTTGGTCATAATAGCTGATGTGAAGATTGTCGCCACTATCCACAGCAATAGAAGTTTCCAACCCCACGTCTCCAGCGCTATCCACCGTCTCAGTGTTCCAGCTGATACCGTGCGTGCGAGCGACTAAAAATGTACACGTAAGTAATACAAGAATCAAAGCTGTAACCGTTTTTTTCATTGTTCTTCTCCCTTCATTTACAATGACCACTTGTATCAGTAATCATCGTATTTATGATTTATAGAATAAGATTCTGCTTTCAAGATGTGTGCATATTAGATGAATACGGACACGCGTGAGATTGACATTTTCGACATCGTCGCTGCAGCCACGCATTATGGTGAAAGCTGGTAACTCAGCTAGGATTCAGTTTCTGACTGAAATCAAAGACGCGGGTACCCGATACAAAAGTGTAGCGGGTCCTTATTCGAGAACACTGGGAAAGCGATCAAGACCTTCGTTCTACGCACGCGCATCGTTAGAAATCTTGCTTGATGATCATACATTCCAATACGCATTCATGTATACGAGTACTCAGTCTACAACCGTAAACTGTTGCCTTGTCTTTTTTCCATCACGCGCTTGCTTCTGTATGTGGGCATGCGGGACCAAGCTAAAGAGATATACTAATACCATTCGANNTGTGGGCGAAAATCCTCATCTCTATTCAGCAATCAACTGCTTCGCAGCTTCTTCAATAGCTCCAGTGAGTATCCCGAGGTGAACCAGCAGTGCCTTCGGAGGCTCAAAGCCTGCAAAAACTCCTGTGGGCGGAGGCAACCCCCATTCCCCATCTTCCCAGTTCACTAGGAAACTCTTCACCAACCACACCGCAGACTCTCTTGGATTCCTGTTGAGAATGGAAATACTGGGCGGTCTTGGTAGGACTTGGTCTGCGATCTCTCTTGCTTCCTTTGGAAGCAAGCTAGTTCCAATTTCATGCGTCCTTGCAGCATCAAGCAAACCTTCTATTCGCACATATTGTGAGGTCAGCTTCTGACGCCTTTTCACATTGTCCGTCAGTATTCGCGTCTGCTCACGAACGCCTTGTTTCAGCAATTTCGCTTTCCCCAGGTCTTGAATTGCGAATGCGAGGAGACCTACTGCATGTGTCGTTCTAGATTTGTCCAGCAAGATGCATGTCTCCTTCACCAATTCCAGAACGTTGTCGAGCATTAAGGAGATGCCAAATTCTGCTTTGTACAGAGGAATTTCAACAGTGGTTTCTGATTTCGCCATCTAGACTTCTTTCCCTCTATTTTTCGGCACGCGTCATCGTTTTGAACCCTGTGGTCACGGGAACCTGCAACGTGTCAAACGGTTTCGAACTTGTAGAGTACCCTCAAGCCCTTCAATGTTTCATGTATGGCTGTGCCGATTTGCAGGATTTCTTCGAGATCGACCGTGCGTCCCCAATCATATACAAAATCGTACTCGCCTTTGACCGCCTTGAACCCTAGGCTTCTCAGCTTCTCCACTACAACGATAGGACTCGCGCCTTCACTGTCAAACCAGAAGGTCAGATAAGTCTTCAATGTCCAAACAGACTCCGTTTCCCACTTTTCTATAAGGAGTGAGATTAATACTTTTCCTTTCATGACTTACATGAGAGTCGCAGTTCTGCTTCATACCATTGCAACCCGATGCATCTCTTGGCTAGCGATGCGCACGCGCATCATCCTTTCAGGAGTGTCAACGGAAAGTCAACCCTGGTCTCTAGAGTCACCATGTGCTGGAGCTTGCCGTTAGCTAGTATCATGTGTCTCGATGTGCGTGGGGGCAGTTTTTTTCCGCTCAAACCGGCTTCAATGACCATTTCTTTGGTAACCTGCCAATCGCTTCTCCAGGATTGTACCCTTATCTGAGGTGCTCTGTAGTCAACGACGATGGCTGGGATTATGTCACACCCGATTTCTGCGAGGGCGGTAGATCTGTGATGCCCATCGAGAATGATCTTTGTGTCCTTGTCCACCGCTATGGCGAGTTTCAGCTTTCCATCGGCGCGTATTTGGTTTCGCAGCACTTCCAAGTGTAGCGTGTTAACGTCTTCATGCGGCCGTAGTGTCTTCACTTCAACTAAGGTTGCTCGTGGTCGGCCAAGAGTCTTGCCACCGAGACTTCGTTCCATTCTAAGCAAGGATTCTTCCTCACGAAAGTCCAGTAATGTGAGATTGCATGATGTGACTGCAGGTTCGGAATAGGCGCTACGCGTGGAGCCAGGGATATAATTCTCTTAGCTTACGCATGGATTCTTCGACTTTTGCTTTGGGATATTCGCAAGGAGTCAAGGTTCCACTCAAGTAATCATCGTATGCTTGCATGTCGAAGTGTCCGTGTCCACACAACAGAAAGAGAATCGTCTTCTCTTCGCCCGTATCCCTGCACTTTCGCGCTTCGTCGACTACCGCTTTGATGGCGTGGGCGGGCTCTGGAGCCGGCAATATTCCCTCTGTCTTCGCAAAGAGCGATGCTGCTTCGAAGGTTTGGATTTGGTTGTATGCCCGGCTTTCGATGATTCCTTCGCGATTCAACAAGCTGAGCGTTGGAGCCATTCCGTGATACCGCAAGCCCCCAGCATGGATCGGCGGAGGCACAAACATGTGACCAAGCGTATGCATCTTGACCAACGGTACAATGCGAGCCGCATCTCCATGGTCATATACATAGTATCCTTCAGTCACTTTGGGACAGGCTTTAGCTTCGACAGCAAGAAACTCAACGTCTTTGGGCGACTTCTGTGTCACCTTGTCGTGGTAGAAGGGCCAATACAATCCCGAGAAGCTGCTTCCCCCTCCGATACAACCAATCATCAGGTCTGGATAGTCTTCTGCGAGTTGCAGCTGCTTCTGGGTCTCGAGACCGATGACCGTTTGATGGAGAAGGACGTGGTTGATGACGCTTCCAATAGAGTATTTCGCCACGTCATCAGAGAGTGCATCTTCGATCGCCTCGCTTATGGCTATTCCCAGACTTCCGGGGCTGTCCGGATCCTCGTCTAGAATGGCCTGGCCGCTCTTGGTTCGATTCGTCGGGCTGGCAAAGACTTCCGCGCCCCACGTTTCCATCAAGATCTTTCGGTAAGGCTTCTGGTGATAACTTGCTTTCACCATGTACACGGTCGCTTTCAGGCCGAATAGCATGCAGCTGAAGGCTAAAGCAGACCCCCACTGTCCCGCTCCGGTCTCCGTCGTTAGCCGTTCAACCCCATCTTTCTGGGCATAGTACGCTTGAGCAACGGCGGTGTTCGGCTTGTGGCTGCCCGGCGGGCTGACCCCTTCGTACTTGTAGTAGATTCTTGCAGGGGTTTTCAGCGCTTTTTCAAGATTTGTGGCTCTATAGAGAGGAGTTGGTCTCCACAGTCGATAAACGTTCCGCACATCTTCAGGGATGTCAATCCATCGTTCTTGGCTGTACTCTTGTTTCAGACATTCGCTCGGAAACAGCAGCGGCGGTAGTCTCACAGGCTCCTTCGTTTCGGCGTTGATCATCGGTGGCAAAGGCTTAGGCAGATCGGGCACAATGTTGTACCATTGTTTCGGGATTTCTTGCTCGTCAAGGAGTATTTTCTTGGGCGTCATGTAACTCACGTTCTTGTGGAAAGTAACATTTATTACCTTAAGGCACCTATTTAAACGTTATCGAACATTGTTCTACTTCGAGGCGCATATATGTGGAACCAAATTAGAAGGTATTTCAAAGAGCTTCCAGCCCAAGAAAAGGTCGCCAAACTCTTGTTCGAACGAGGATTCCAAGTAAAGCAAAATGGCAAAGTGGTAAGCGGCGGCATCGAAATCCCCCATTCACAAATCGCAAAAGAGGTAGGAGTAGAACGGAGAGCAGTCGACAATGCTGTGGCAACGATTCTCTCAGAACCCCAGCTGAGCAGGATTTTCCTAAACCTGAAGCAAATCTACTCGCTGCAGGAGGTCGCCCGCGAGTTCAACTTGGGCGTCATCATCTTTGTTCCCGAGAACGCCCGGCAGGCCGGAATAATCGCTGAAGTCACAAAGAAGATTTCAGAAAAAGGATTGAGCATTCGACAGGCTTTCGCAGAGGATCAAGGTATTAGTGAGCATCCAACGCTTACACTCATTATTGAAGGAGAAATCCCTCCCGGGTTAATCGATGAAATAAGGCGGCAGCCAGGGACTCGAAGCGTTACTCTATACTGACGACTCTTAGGAAACGGCACGCTGGCACTGGGCAATTATCTGCTGTGCCCTGTTTGAAGCTTCTTCATCGAGTCCTGCAAAGCACTCATTCTACTGGCAAAGCTCTTCGCGTCTTTTCCTCTGACAATTTCCAGTAGGTCGAGGGATTTCTGACAGAGCGATTCCTCGATACGTTCCAATCCGGGTAGGGTCATCTGAAGAGTAGCGTAGAAGTCGGGATCTTGGCCAAGAGTATTCTTGGCTAGGGCCAGCAGCTGCCTATAGCTGGGTCCTGTGACTCTCAAGGTTTCGGAAAATTCCTTTTGGTCCACCAACGTATCCCCGACGACCAAGCCGACGAAGTGAGACAATCCCAGAACTAGAGACATCAGCTCATCATGCTTCCCGGGCGATAGAACAGAAACTCGGCTCTGTCGCTCTTGCAACCATCGGATGAACGTTCCCGCAAACTCACGTTCTTTGGCATCGGTTGGTGTGACTACGAAGTTCTGATTCTTGATGCTCTTGACTGTAGGCCCAAACATGGGATGTGTTCCGAGAGTGACGCCTGAACGGATATAACTATGCATCACTTTCACAGGCTGCTCCTTTACTGAACCTATGTCCATGATTACCTGATTCGCCTGGACATGTGAGCCAATCTCCTTCACAACATCTTCAAAGGCCTTCAGAGGAACGCAAATCAGGATCCAATCAGCGCTTCGCACTGCTTCCCGGTTGCTTGCACTAGTTTCGACCTCAAGTTCTTGTCCGACGCGTGAGAGTGTTTCCTTATTCTTGTCAGAAGCTGTGACCGAGAACCCTTCCTCTGAGAAAAACTGCGCAAACCACTGCCCCATTTTCCCCGCACCCAAGATAGCAATCCTCATCCCAGTTCCTCACACAATGTGTTCAATCCCACTTTGATTTCTTCCTCGGGAACAGTCAAGGCTATTCTGAAATGGTCCGGATAATCTCCGAAGCACGAGCCAGGCACTATGGCCACGCCTCGTCGAAGCAGCTTGGTGGCGAGTTCCCCAGAATTGATGTTTGGTTTCCTCGGGAAGATGTAGAAAGGCGCTTCGGGCTCTGTGAATTCCAACTTGGCCTCAGCGAGGATCCTGCAAGCAATGCTAGCCCGTTGCTGGTAGATGGCTCGCATGGATCNNGGATCGGTGGATACTATCCCCGAGCTCCAGCGCTCGTAGCGCTGCGTCTTGAATGAATACCGGCACGTTTGAGACTGTTATCTGATTTAGGCCTACCATCCTCTGCGCTAGTTCGTCATCAACCACGACGTATCCGATTCTCCATCCCGTCATGGAGTAAGTCTTGGAGAAGCTCTTGACAAGTAGATGGTCACCTTCAAAGCTGCGGATGCTCCTGGTCTTCGCGAAACTCAAGTCCATATAAACTTCATCGGACAAAATCCTGGTGCCATAGGCGTTCGCAACCCGTGTGAGTTCCTTCAGTGTGGTGCTCCTGATTGTTCTACTCGTCGGGTTATTCGGATTGCTCAATATCAGCAACCGTGTGTTCGCATCCATCAAACGCTCCAGCTTGGCGATGTCTATCTGCCACTCTGCGTCCAGCTCGGTCATGAGCAGTCTGGTTTCCGCGCCAAGGGTTTTGGCAATGGTTTCATAGTCCGACCAATGAGGGCTGATGATGATAACGTTGTCACCTCTCTTCAGGAGCAAGGACATCAAAGAAAACACGGTCCACTTGGAACCGGGCGTGACCACTACCTGGTCAGGAGAAGCGTCATGCTGTTCAGCCAACGCTTCCCTAAGCTGCTTCTCACCTCCTGGGGACGAATACTTGGTTCTCCCTTGGCGCAGAGCCGTAGTCATGGCGTCCATAATATCCGAAGGCGTTGGCTGGTCGGGCTCGCCGACGTTGAACTTCACTATTCTGTTGCCCTCGTTTTCACTCTGCACGACGCATTCAGCAATCCCATGCAACGTCATTGCTCCTTCGTTCAGTTGACCTCCGCTAGCTTTTCCAGCGTTCACAGCTTTCGACATCTCCGGTTGCTGAACTCGTACACTCATGGCGATGATTTTTTTGTAAATTTGCGCGATGGCATCATGGTCAAGTCCTAATTCTCGCGCCTTTCCTGCGATATGCCTATATTTCTCACATTCTCTCTGCAAATCCCGTACGGGCATCCCCTGGTCACGTTTCACTACGCCAACGGTTTCGCACACCTGCATTCGTTTCTTCAGAGACGTCAGTAAGCTTTCGTCAATTTCGTCAATTTGCTTTCTAAGTTCTGAGAGTCCTTCCATTACCGTCTTTTCCTCCCAAGACTTTCGGGATAATGTGTGCTCTCAACAGGTGGTCACACAGAACAGTAGCCACTGCCGATTCAACTACCGGCACCGCTTTCGGGGCGATACACGGATCGTGTCTGCCAGTGATTTGAAGGGAACATTCCTCCTTTGTGATAAGGTCAACGGTCTTCTGTTTTCGTGCGATCGAGGGAGTAGGTTTGAATGCCACTCGTACTCGGATGGGCATACCGGAAGAGATGCCCCCTAGTATTCCGCCGGCGTTGTTTGTCACCGTCACAATTTTCCCTTGGCTTAATACGTAAGGATCATTGTTTTGGGATCCCGTCCACAGCGCCGCGTTGAATCCAGCTCCGAATTCAACTCCTTTTACAGCGGGAATGTTGAATAGGAGCTTGGCAAGGTCGGCGTCTAACGAGTCAAAGACCGGTTCACCCACGCCTGTGGGAACATTCAACGCTAGGCATTCAACGACGCCGCCTAAACTGTCTTTCCGCTCTCTAGCGTTCACGATGGCTCGTTCCATTAGGTCTGAAGTCTTCACGTCGGGACAGCGCACCGCGCTCTTGTACGTGCGAGCTTCAATTTCCTCAGGGGATGGCTCTTGTTCAACGGCGATGTCCCCGATCGCCTGAGTGTACCCCAAGACTTTGATGTTGCAGAGGCGTAGTAACTTTTTTGCCACCGCGCCGACCATTACGAAGGCAATCGTGATTCTGCCTGAGAGTCTGCCGCCTCCCCGGTAGTCGTTGAAACTGCCATACTTGATTCGAGCCGGGTAGTCAGCGTGCCCCGGCCTTGGCGTATCTTTGATGCAGGAGTAATCAGCAGAACGCGCATCTTGGTTCCGCACTAGGGCGCAGATTGGTGCTCCTGTGGTGAAGTTGTTGAAGATTCCCGATAGGATTTCAGCTTCATCATTTTCGATTCGGCTCAAAGCTATTTCCGGGCTGTGGGGGACCCTCCGATCTAGCTCCAGTTGAAGATCATTTTGGGAAAGTGGTAGCCCCGCTGGGCATCCATCGATGACTACTCCTATGCAATAGCCGTGGCTCTCGCCGAAACACGTGATCACAAATTCTTTGCCGATCGAGTTATGTCCCAATGCTTTCCACTCCTAGACGCTTGAGGTCTTCAAAGAACTGCGGGTACGACTTTTCTACGCATTCCGCGTTTTGAATCGCAGTCTCCCCCGTTGCCCCTAAAGCGGCGATGGAACAGGCCATGGCGATGCGGTGATCATCATGAGGATCAATGGTTGCCCCATGCAGAGGGGACGGTCCTTTGATAATCAACCCATCGCCGTTCTGGGTGATGTCGGCTCCCATTTTCCGCAGCTCGCTGTGCAGCGTGTTTAGCCGATTGGACTCTTTGTATTTGAGTCTCTTTACGTTCAGCAACCGGGAAGTCCCTCGGGAAAAGCAAGCGAGGGCCGCGTAGACTGGGACCAAGTCCGGTGTATCCTTGGCGTCTGCAGTGATAGAGTGAAGGGGTCTTCCTCTGACTTCTACATAGTCCTCGCCGGTAGTCACGTCGGCACCAATCTTCTTAAGGTGCTCGACTATGACTTTATCTCCCTGGAATTGACGAGTGCTCAAATTCGTTACCCTTACCTTCGATTGAGTGATTGCTCCGGCCGCGAGGAGGAACGCTGCAGAAGAATAATCCCCTGGCACTGTGTGGCTGAATGGCTCGTATTCTTGAGATGATGGTATGCTGAAGCCCTCATAGTCCCCCGAGCTGTGCACTCGGATTCCATGTCTCTTGAGCACGTTCATAGTCATTTGCACGTAGCTTTCGGACTCCAGCGGCGTGGAGAGTGTGATTTCACTATCGTTTTTGGTCTTGGGGCAGGCGAACAGTAGCCCTGATATGAATTGAGAACTCATGTCGCCCCTTATCAGTATGGATCCCCCGTTGAGATCTCCGCCGTGCGTGTTGACTCGCTGTCGGGTGGTCTGAACATCGATCGATGCTCCC
>JABAOC010003246.1_pt3 | contig 10124 bp, 8 predicted proteins | sample 7062161 | NCBI WGS metagenome assembly JABAOC01 (sample SAMN14538625, study PRJNA623070) | marine sediment metagenome | biome: marine biome [ENVO:00000428]; feature: marine pelagic biome [ENVO:01000023]; material: deep marine sediment [ENVO:00002113] | place: India: Gulf of Khambhat ...
CCCCGGCCCCCGCCGTCTTTAATCCTTCCCCCTTTTTCCCGCCCCCTGACACCCGTCTCCCGTCCCCTGTCGTTCATTTCTTCTCCTTTCGCCTTCCCGTCCTGACCCCGACAGGTGTTTGACGAGTGGACAGGTCTATTCTTGTGCAATCACTGAAGCTGTCTGACGGTTACGAGCTCGAGAGATACTTTCAAAAAACTGAGGAAAAATTGATATCTTTTGTCAACTTCATTATAATGAAGACCCCCTGCAAGTGAGCGAGAGCCATCTGGTATGGGACCTGGAGCGAAAATTAGAGTTCTTCGGTTAGAGAATCGAATGAACTCGGAGGAACTATCCAAGAGAGCAGGGGTAGGCTCAGGCTCTGCCCTGGCTGTAAAGAAATAAACCCACTGGTGGAACAGAAAAAGGAGCCGCTGCAAGATCACAATTTGCTTGTCGGACCTTAGTGCAGAGTTGGACTCGCTCGAAACGAGGAGCTCGATGGTGGATACAAAAGACACTGCGATTGTGAGGAGCACCTGTCGTATCTGCTATAACAGTTGTGGTGTGCTTATATATCTGGAGGGCGGAAGGCCCGTCAAGATAGAAGGAGACCCGCAGAATCCGATGAGCAAGGGGAGATTGTGCCCGAAAGGATCAGCATCTCTGGAATACCTTAACCATCCTGCCCGATTAAAGCATCCACTCAGAAGGACGGCAAAAAGGGGTGATGGAAAGTGGCAACCCATCACCTGGGATGAAGCCCTCGAGACGGTGGCAGGTGAATTAAGAAGCATTAGCGGGAGATACGGGATCCTGTCGGTTGCGTTTCTCAGGGGAGCTTCCAAAGGGCTCCCGGATAGCTATATGGCCAGGTTTGCCAACATATTTGGTACACCGAATATTTCGTCGCCAGCACCAGTCTGCTTTGTCCCGGGAGTCAATGCGTCGAAACTCACCTACGGTTACTATGCCTACCCTGACCATGAGCATCGACCGAGATGTATCGTTGTTTGGGGCGCTAACCCCGAGGCAACAAATGTCGCTGAATATGAAGAAATCGTTGAGGCTGCAAAGAAAGGGGCTAGAATCATCGCGATCGATCCGATCGAAAACGAGTTGACAAAGATGGCCGATCTGTGGCTCCGGCCAAGACCAGGGACGGATTTGGCGCTTTGTTTGGGGATCATGAATGTTATTGTGAATGAAAACCTCTATGACCGGGATTTCGTAGATCAGTGGACAATTGGATTTCCGGAGCTGAATGCGCATCTTCAGGATTATCCGCCTGAACAAGTGGCGGAGAGAACCTGGGTGTCTGAGGAGATGATTCGGAAGGCAGCTAGGCTGTATACAAAAGAGAAACCAGGACTCATTCTATGGGGAAATGGAATCGAAACGACCTTAAACAGTTTTCAGGCGTGTCGCGCCATCGCCATATTAAGATCGATTTCGGGGAATTTGGGAGTTCCGGGTGGAGAAGTCAAATACTCATCGCCAGGAGGATTGCCAAAGTCCGACCCTGAATTTGTTTGTCAGGACAGTATCCCCCCAGACACTCGGGCTAAGCGACTCAGCATGAAAGATAACCTGATGCCTATCGTCTATTATGCCCTTCCGCAGAGGGTCATAAAAGCCATCCTCGAGGACGATCCCTATCCTGTTCGAGCGATTTACCAGCAAGGCGGAAATCTGCTTACCGCTTACACGAACGCGAAGGAAACCTACAATGCTTTGATAAAATTGGAATTCCTCGTTGTAGCCGACCTTTTCATGACACCGACTGCTATGTTGGCTGATGTCGTTCTACCTGCGGCGACTTATCTCGAGTATGACAGTGTTGAGCAACCGTGGCACTTTCCGATCGTCTCGGCTCAGCAAAAGGTGGCTCAAGTGGGCGAAAGCTGGCCGGATGGTAAAATACTCAATGAACTGGCAAAAAGGATGGGTTTTAGTAATTACGTATGGGACGATATGAACCAGGCGTTGGATCGTGTTCTCAAACCTGCAGGGGTGACGTTTGAGGAATTCAGAGAGATCGTGACATTGGTGGGAACCAAATTGTACAGACATTACGAAAAGGGGGGATTTGAAACTCTCTCAAAAAAGGTTGAGCTTTACTCAGAGAGGCTCAAGGAGTGGGGTTTTGATCCTCTGCCTGAATACCGTGAGGCCCCTGAAACTCCTCTCAGCGACCCTCGGATGGCAGAGGAGTATCCGTTCGTCTTGACGACGAGAAAAGGAGATGTCTTCCGACATTCGGGCGGCAGGCAGATTCCCTCTTTGAGGAGCAAGAGGCCACAGCCGATTTTGAAAATGCATCCCCAGCCGGCGGAGAATCTGGGGATAAAGGAGGGGGATTGGGTCCATATCTCGACGAAGAGAGGGAGAATAAGACAGAAAGTGACTCTCGTCGATAGCCTTGATCCCAGAACAATCGAAGCAGACTATGCCTGGTGGTTTCCCGAAAAGGACACTTCTAGTCTGTTCGGATGGTATGAGTCGAACATCAACATCTTAACGAGTGATAAACCCCCGTATAACCGAGAGATGGGTTCCGCGATTATGCGAGGGATATCCTGTAAGGTTTCCAAGGTGTAACAATCAATGCTCTGTGAGCGGTCCGGGAGAGAGGAATCAATTATGACTCCGAAACAACGAGTCATGGCAGTTCTTCAAGGAAGGCTGCCAGACAGGGTTCCTGTGTTTCTTATGAGCCGACGTTATTCCATGAAGATCGCGGGGCTTTTATTTAGGACGTGTCTTGAAGACATCACCGGTGAAAAATATGCTATTGCCCAGGCTGAGGCCTACAGGCGCTACGGTTATGATGGAGTGATGGATCTTGAGGGAGTGAATTCGGAGTCGGAGGCCCTTGGAAGTGTCCTGAACATTTCTGATAATGAAAGTCCAACTGTAAAGGTTCCTCGACTTCAAAACTATGAAGAGCTCCAAGGCCTAGAAATCCCTGACTTCAGAAATAGCAACCCCATCGTTAGACAGTCAAACGTAATTAAAAACCTGAGGGGGCATGTGGGCGTTGAAGTTCCTGTCTATGCCAATGTACAGTCCCCGTTCAGGTCAGCTGCAATGCTCCGGGGCCTCAATAACTTTTTGCTTGATCTGTATGAGAATCCCAAAGGCGTTCACAGACTATTGGAAAAGACAACTGAAATGGCGATCCTCTACGGGAAAGAGCTCGCCAAATGCGGGAGTGATATTCTTATGCCATCTAATCCCCTGGGTTCTCGGGATATCATCTCTCGAAAGCACTATGAGGAATTTGTGTTCCCTTACGAAAAGAGAATGGTAGGGTCTTTCCGAGAGGGAGGCATACCCTCCATACTTCACATATGCGGCGATGTGAACGATCGGCTTGATCTAATTGCAGACACGGGCTATGACGGTGCCAGTCTTGATAGCATGGTAGATCTCGCCTCTGCGAAAAGGGGTGTGGGACCAAAAATATGTTTGATCGGGAATGTGGACGTATTCAGCCCGCTGAGGAAAGGCACCCCCGGAGACGTTGCCAGGGAAGCAGAGGAATGCATAAAGAGAGCTGGTGGGGATGGGAAATTCATGCTTTCGGCTGGCTGTGAGGTGATTTTCGATACGCCTGAGGAAAACTTGCTTGCCTTAATTGAGACGGCACAGAGGTTCTTCTACTAGTGTCGAATACGCTTAGAAAGGAGGTGGAGACCGCTGTCAGAATGATCTTACTTGATTCTTGGTTGAACCGTAAACACTGATAGGAAGGGAGGAGTCCAAAATGAAAAGGAAGGGTTTGTTTTTTGCAACAATTCTGGCTCTCTTGCTTGTTTCGCATCTTGGGGTTTCGCCATCTCTAGCGGCAGAGGAACCATACAAGGTCGGGGCGGTCCTCGAGGTGACAGGAGGGCTTTCTTTTCTTGGGGAACCGGGAAGGAATACCTTGGTGATGATTGAAGAGGAAATCAATAAATCGGGCGGGATCAACGGCCACCCGTTGGAGATCATCATCTATGACACCGAAGGACAACCCACACGGGCCGTCACCTTAACCCAAAAACTTATCAAGAGAGACAAAGTCTCGGCCATTGTCGGGCCGATGTCGAGCGGTTCAGTCCTTGCGATGATCCCGATTATCCAGGAGGCGAGGATACCTAATATGGCCCTAGGTGCCAGTCGGAAGATTGTTGAACCTCCCAAAGAGTGGGTTTTCAATACGGTCCAAACCGATACAAACGGTGCTGCTCGGATCTATGAATACATGAGGAAGGTGGGGATTAGCAAAGTTGGAATCATCACGGTCTCCACAGGTTTCGGAGACAGCGGCCGGGAACAACTCATCAGACTCTCCTCTGATCATGGCATCGAGATCACCGCCGATGAAAAATTCGGGGCAAAGGATTCCGATATGACGGCCCAGCTCACTGGGATTCAAAGAACCGATGCGCAGGCCGTTATCTGTTGGACGGTTGGTCCCACAGAAGCCATTGTCACCAAAAACTGGAAGCAGCTGGCGATGAAAATTCCCCTCTATCAGAGTCATGGTGCGGCCTCCAAGACCTTTCTCAAAATGACCGGTGAAGCTGGTGAAGGTATCATTTTCCCAGCACCGAAATTGATCGTTGCCGACCAGATACCGGGCTCAGATCCTCAGAAAGCGATTCTCATAAGATATCGCGATGCCTATGAATCAAAGTTTGGGCATGAGGTGAGCAAATTCGGAGGCAACGCCCACGACGCGATTTGGATAGTCATCGAAGCATTGAAAGCCGTGGGGCCAGATCGGACGAAGATCAGAGACTATGTCGAGAATCTGGGGGACTACCTTGGTGTGGTAGGCAAATACAATTACTCTCCTACAAACCATAACGGTCTGACAAAAGATTATTTTGTGATGGTTCAGGTTGTGAATGGGGATTGGAAACTGCTTGAATAGGATCGGCTGACCGGTTGATTGCGTTTGGGTTTTCTGAGGTAGTTAAACAGGGTTGCATGTTCGACGCAACAGTGCAGCCCTTTTTCCTTTTCTTCCCTTTTGAACCAGATGGGACTGAGTCTTTGGGCCCGAAACCCAGGAGACCTTTCACGTCCAGAGTCTGCACAGGAGTATCTGATGAGACTTTTGCCCGAGCCCTCCTACAAAAAATTCATAACAGGCGAGCTGAAGCGCTTCGATGAGAGAGATACGGGTTTCAGCCGAGGAGTCGTCGAGGGAAATAAGTACACTGTCATGCACGAGAACAGTGTCAGGAACATCGAAAAACTGATACCCGGAAAAACGATTCTTGATCACGCTTTATGGGTCGCCGGCCGAACCGTGGACTACATATTGCGGAAAAAAGAAATGGCCAGAGAGGGGGCGCCGATATATAACAGAGGATACAGACTGGAAAACCCGGATCCATCAGCAATGACCAAAATTATCAAAGAAGTAGCCTTGTGGCTCGGGGCGGATTTGGTAGGAGTAACGAAGCTCAATCCTCTCTGGATCTATACTCACTGGGGGCACCATAATGCCATGTACACGAGCGCCGCGGAGCCGGGCATACCAATCAATCTCCCAGAAGAGTACGATAGGGTCATTGTCATGATCCATGAAATGGACCACGAACGTCTCCGCCGCACACCCGCTGTTGAATCTGAAACCGATATCATGTATTCGAAAATGGGGTGGTGTGCGAGTTCACTTGCAACTTACATCCGTGAGCTCGGCTTTCGGGCCATTCCCTGTGGGAACGAACTCGGGTTAAGTATCCCCATGGCAATCGATGCGGGCTTGGGTGAGTTAAGTCGTATGGGGCTCCTTATGACGCGTGAATTCGGGCCAAGGGTCCGAATCAGCAAGGTATTTACCAATCTACCGCTCTTACCTGATACTCCAGTGGAGATAGGTATCCAGAGATTTTGTGAGAAATGCAGTGTGTGTGCAGAACATTGCCCCAGTCGTGCTATCATGTCAGGCCCTAGGACTGACAAGGCATGGGATAGATCCAACTCAGCGGGCATTTTGAAATGGCCTCTTAAGGCCATGGATTGTTTCAATTGGTGGGTTGCAAATGGAACGCATTGTTCAATCTGTATCCGGGTCTGCCCGTGGAACAAACCCAATACCCTCTTTCATAGATCTATTAGACTCCTGGCAGAACGGAATTTATTCACGAAGGGTCTCGTGTTTTTTGACGAATTGTTAGGGTATGGGAAACAGGACAAGAGAAACGATTACAGTGCGATTCAAGACCCTTCGGTAACAAAGCTTTAAAAAGAAATTCTCTGAGTTAGCCTCAAAAATTGGCGAAGAGCCGGAGGCGCACAAATTGACTTTATCATCGCAAATATTTCAGTTGCTCATAACCGGCATCACCGTGGGAAGCATCTATGCGATGGTGGCTATCGGTTTCAACATCATCTACAATTCAACGGATGTTCTCAATTTTGCCCAGGGCGAATTTGTCATGGTCGGTGGCATGTCGATGATCATGTTTCACGAAACATTTGGTATTAATATGCCGCTGTCCTTTTGTCTGGCCGTATCAGTCGGTACCCTTGTCGGAATATTTTTCGAGCGTTTTACGATCCATCCCCTGAAGAATCCCCCTCTCGTGACACTCATCCTGATCACGATCGCGGTCTCTATAATTCTGAAGGGACTCGCGATGGTAGCTTGGGGAAAAGATTCGTACCCCCTGGAACCGTTCTCCGGTGCCGAGCCGATCCAAATATGGGGGGCTGCGATACTGCCTCAGATACTGTGGGTGATAGGAATCACCATGGTCGTGGTCCTCTTGTTGACCTATATGTTTAGATTCACCATGCTGGGCAAGGCATTAAGAGCCTGTGCGATAAACCGGGAAGCCGCGAGCTTAATGGGGATCAACGTCAAGGCAATGATCACTCTGACTTTTGCGATGAGCGCCGCCATTGGTGCGATTGCTGGGATTATTATTACCCCGATCACTCTCATGGAGTACGACAGAGGGCCCATGCTCGGAATCAAAGGTTTCTCTACGGCTATCGTGGGGGGAGTTGGCAATTCGTTCGGTGCTGTCGTAGCAGGGCTGATGATCGGTATACTTGAGTCCTTTTGCGCTGGCTTCATCTCTTCAGGGTATAAGGACGCTTTCGCCTTCCTGATCATGGTCCTCGTTCTTTTCTTCAGACCCGGAGGGCTTCTTGGTAGGTATGAGGTGGAGTAGATGACAAGGGGAAGGCTGCCACTGTTCATAATTGTCTCTGCCGCTATTTTTCTCTTCCCGTTCATCGCCCGGGATGACTACTTTCTTACCGTTATGATCATAGTCGGCATACACGTTCTTGTTGCCCTGGGATTGACGATGCTGATTGGATTCGCTGGCCAACTCTCTTTATGCCAGGCGGCATTCTATGGAATAGGGGCCTATACGACGGGTGTGTTGTCTGCAAAATTTGGCGTTAGTCCTTGGATTTCGAGTGTGTTGGCAGTTTTTTTCGCCTGTTTACTTGCCTTCACTCTCGGCGTTCCTGCATTGAAACTAAGGGGACATTACCTCGCAATGGCAACCTTGGGCTTCGGTGAGATCATGACGATTGTCTTCAAAGAACTCGGAAGCCTAACTGGAGGACCCTCAGGGTTGGTTGGAATTCCTCGATTAGGTATTGGCAGCTTCTTTCTAGATACCGACTTACGTTATTACCTATTGGTGTGGGTGATCGTCTTGGTTGTCGTTGCTTTTTTGATCAACTTGACGAATTCGCGGGTTGGAAGGGCCCTCCTGGCGTTGAAAAGGAGTGAGGACGCCGCTGCAACCATGGGGATACCCGTAGCCAGATACAAGATAAAGGTGTTCGTACTGTGTGCGGGTCTTGGGGCGCTGGCGGGAGCACTCTATGCTCATTACGTGACGGTTATCAGTCCAGAATCCTTTAATGTCTTCTTCTCCGTGGCCGTTGTGACCATGGTTGTGGCCGGAGGACTAACCTACATTTGGGGTGGAGTTATAGGCGCATCGTTATTTACGATCTGGCCGGAAGTACTCCAAGCATTTGAGGAATACAGTGTCATAATATACGGTTTCACATTGTTATTTATTCTGATGTTCATGCCTCAGGGACTCGCTGGAATGGTTCATCTTGTCATGAACAAGCTGGGAAGATTTCAGAAATCTCGTTCGTGAGAAGGGTATGGTCTTGGAGGAGACGCTCCTCGAAATAGAAAACATGAGTAAGAGTTTCGGTGGACTCCAAGCTGTCAGTGAACTCTCTTTCACTGTAAGCCGGGGTGAAATAAAAGCAATCATTGGTCCGAATGGTGCGGGTAAGACAACGGTTTTCAATCTAATCTCTGGATTACAGCGGCCAGATCAGGGGCAAAAGAGGTTCAGGGGCAAGGTTTTTGATGGCCTTCCACCTCACGAGATCGCCGCTTTAGGCATCGTCAGAACTTTCCAGATTGTGCAGATTTTTGACAATCTAACCGTTTGCCAGAATGCGATGGTCGGCAGGCACACTCGCTCGAAAGGTGAATTCTGGCGCTCCGGGGTGGGGCTAGGAGGATTGAGAAAAGAGGAGGAATCCATACATGACGGTGCGCTCAGGGCTCTTGAAATTGTGGGTCTAACGAGCAAAAAAGATGAGATGGCCGGAAATTTGCCATTTGGAGAAGAGAAGTTATTGGAGATTGCACGTGCCATGGCGACAGAGCCCGAACTGCTGATGCTCGATGAACCTGCGGCAGGCCTGAATGAAAAAGAAACGGAAGATATGGCAGGCATAATCAAATCGATTCAAGAACTGGGGGTAACAATACTGCTGGTGGAACATGATATGAGTCTCGTGATGGACATATCAGATGATATTTTGGTGTTGAATTATGGTGTTAAGATTGCTGAGGGGTCACCTGACAGTGTTCGGGAGAATCCTGCAGTGATTGAAGCCTATCTGGGAGAGGACGTTGATGTCTGATCTCTTGCTTGATGTAAGAGATGTGAATACTTACTACGGGCACATCCACGCGTTGAAGAATATATCGGTCAGGGTAGGGAAGGGGAGTCTGGTAAGCGTTATTGGCGCGAATGGTGCGGGTAAGACGACATTTCTAAAGACCATTATGGGGGTGGTGCAGGCCCAATCAGGGAAAATCTACTATGACGGAGATGAGATAACAAGGTTGCCGACCCATAAAATCGTAAAAATCGGAATCAGCCTCGTCCCTGAAGGCAGGCAGCTTTTTGGTCCTCTATCCGTTCTGGATAATCTGGCCCTAGGAACCTACAAATACTCTGAAAAAAACAAGAAGGAAGAATTCGTAGAAAGTGCAAACCAGGTGTATCGCCTTTTCCCAATACTACAGGAGAGAACCAAGCAGAAAGCGGGTACGTTGAGTGGGGGACAGCAGCAGATGCTTGCCATAGGCCGTGCCCTCATGTCGAGACCCCAGTTGCTTCTCCTGGATGAACCTTCTTTGGGTTTGGCTCCCATGTTCGTCAGAGAGATAATGGACACACTTGTCGAACTGCGAAATCAAGGGATAACGATTGTTCTCGTTGAGCAGAATGCGCGCCTGGCGCTGAAGATTTCAGACTACTGTTTCGTTTTGGACACGGGAAAGATCGCTACTGAGGGACCTTCGAGAGAGCTCATGCACGATGAGGAATTGAGGGACGCTTACCTGGGGAAAAGGCAATCCAGGAAGAATCGATAAATCAGGTCATCACGAGCCTCGAAGTGCTTCACCCCCAAGTTCGAGCTTAACGCCTATCGACTTTTTCCTTATTTCATCAGCCTCGGACCTCCAACCTAACGCCTGACTGCTGTTTATGAGTGGGTTTTTGGAAGAAGCGAAGTAGGGAAGGGCCCAGAAAATTGAATATTAGACTCTGCCCCCGGCAGGTGTTTGACAGATTCTGTCTTCTGCCATAGACTTGGAATATGTAAAGTCACAGTATTTTGGAGACAAAATCATGGAATCCGTGATTTCGGGGGGCACGGATTTTGAACAGGAAGGGTTGAAAGGAGGCCTATTCCGGAAGTGGAGTAGGCCTTTTGTTCTAGGAGTGTGTGGTCGCCGAAGATCGAAAAAAGTTCAATATTAAAGTCTGACCTCGGCAGCTGTAAAATGGAAAATGTCGATGTAAACGCTGACCCCATTCGTCTTCCCTGTGAGAAACTCATAAACTTAT
>JABAOC010014086.1_pt1 | contig 10123 bp, 9 predicted proteins | sample 7062161 | NCBI WGS metagenome assembly JABAOC01 (sample SAMN14538625, study PRJNA623070) | marine sediment metagenome | biome: marine biome [ENVO:00000428]; feature: marine pelagic biome [ENVO:01000023]; material: deep marine sediment [ENVO:00002113] | place: India: Gulf of Khambhat ...
GTGAGTACACGGTGGAGCTGCGGTTTCCCTACGTGAAGGAACATCCATGAAAATCGTCATCATCGACGACGAGCCGCTGGCGCGATCACGCCTGCTCGCGATGGTCACGGAGCTCGATGCGGGCGAGGTCGTCGGCGAGGCGGACAACGGAGCCGATGCGCTGCGACTGGTGGAGCAGGCGGCGCCGGACATCGTGCTGCTCGACATTCGTATGCCGGGCATGGACGGCATCGAGGTGGCGCGACACCTGGCCGCCACGCTGCGCCCGCCGGCGGTCATCTTCACCACCGCCTACGACAGTCATGCGCTCGCCGCCATCGAGGCGAACGCGGTGGACTACCTGCTCAAGCCCATTCGCAAGCCGCGCTTGCAGGCCGCACTAGAGCGCGCCACCACCCTCACACGCGCGCAGCTGGCGGGACTCGAGACCGTCCAGCAGGAGGGCGAGAGGGNNGCGCCACGTTGCACGGCAATCTGCAGCTCCTGCCGCTCGGCGAGATCCGCTACTTTCGCGCCGAGCACAAGTACGTCACCGCACGCCATCCCGAGGGTCAGCTGATCATCGAGGACACCTTGAGCGCCCTCGAGAAGGAGTTCGGCGATCGCTTCCTGCGCGTGCACCGCAACGCGCTGGTCGCCAAGGCCCACGTGCGCGGCATCGAACGCGACGCCGACGGGCATCAGTTCGTGCGTCTCGACGGCATCGACGACCAGGTGGAGGTCAGTCGCCGCCTGGCGCCGGCGATCCGGCGCCTGCTGAAAAACGTCAAGCCTGCGGGCTGCTGACAGTAACCCGCGGGGCGTTCCCGAAGCTCAGAAAGTGCACGACCGTGCTCTGACAAGCCTTTGTTATACGGACGCTTTGGGTGCGCAGAAAGACGCGGAATAGGCTAGTATTTCGCTCACGTTGCGATTCACCGCGAAGGCCTTCCTCCCGGGGGGGTGGGTGGTTTTCGTGAAGCGAGCCCGGTCATGTCCATCGACTCCCAAGGCGCCGGCCCGGCGCCGGAACAGCCGGATGTCGCCCTCGGACGCGCCATCACCCGGCGCATCGCCTGGCATCCATGGCGGCTGCTGCTGCCGGCAATCCTGTTCACCCTGGCGATAGGCTCGTACCTCTACCAGGAGCACCGCGCTCGCGACGACGCGGACTTTCTCGACAGGCTCGAGCAACAGGTTCTGCTGGCGCTGCAGGTGGCGCGCATGACGGCGCGCGCGGCCAACGATCCGGATGTGTCCCTGGAGCTGCTGCGCGAACGCCACCGCAGCGCACGCGAGCTGCTGGAGAACCTCTACCCCCCGCGTCCGCCGCTCGGTCTGTGGCCGGCGCCGACGGAGATCGAGACGCGACTCTCCCAGCTCGATCGGGAGTGGGCGCGCCTCGGCGACGAGCTCGAGGCGTTGACCGCCCGGCAAAGCGCCAACGACGCGCTCGAGCAGGCGCTGACGCGTTTTCAGGGTCTCGCCACGCGCATGCTGGCCAGCGCCGACGACCTGGTGGCCGCCATGACCGCCGCCGGGGAGCCGCCCGAGCAGCTGCGCATCGCGGCCCGCCAGCTGATGCTGATCCAACGCATGCTGGTCAACGGCGAGCGGCTCATTCGCGGCGGTAAAGGTCGGCTCACCGCGGCCGATCGCTTCGGTCGTGACGCGGTGCTGTTCGGCAACGTCAACAACGGCCTGCTCAACGGCAATCCGGATCTCGGCATCGCGGCGGTGACCGACGAGGCCGCCCGGGACCTTCTGGCCGGCATCGGACAGCTGTTTCGCGACGCCAGCCGGCAGGTGCAGGACATCGTGCGCCAGTCGGTGGAGCTGGCGGGGCTTCAGGATGCGGTCGGCGACGTGGCGCGCGCCAGCGACGCGATCGTCGCCGCGACCCGCGAGGCCGAGCTCATGTATGCGGGTTACGTGGCGACCCGGCCGCTGCGGGCGTCGCATACGCGTCTGCTGGCGGGGCTCGCCATCGCGACGCTCCTCATCGCGGCGCTGCTCATGGCCATGGACGCGCGCGCCCACCGACGAAACGAGCGTCAGCGCCGGCTCGACGCGTATCGCCGCAACGAAGAGCTGGAACGCGCGGTAGCGACGGCGGGCTCGGGCATGCGCCGGGTCGGCGAGGAGCTCGGCCGCCTGATGGAGGACCTCGGGCGCGTGGTGGAGGTCGACACCTCGGCGCGCACCGGCGAGGACGCCGGCGACGCCGTGACCCGCGGCCTCGACCGCGTGCGTGCTCCTCGAGCTGCACACACGCATCGGTGCCATCGTTACCGACGCTCACCAGCTGGCGAGCGCGGCGTCGTCCCTCGCCGAGGCGACGGCCAAGCTGAACGCCGCCGGCCGTCAGCAGGCCCACAGCGTCGACAAGGCGGCCAATGCCACCCAGGACCTGGCCGCGGCGGTCAAGCTCGGATATTCGAACATCACCCAGTTCGACACGCTGGCCGAGAGCGGCGCCGCCGAGGCGCGTGCCGCCAGAGAGCAGGTTGGCGGCGCGATGCAGGACCTGGAAGCCCTCGGCGCGTCGGTGCAGGAGAGCGCGCGGCGGGTGCGCCGCTTGACCGAGAGCGCCGACGAGGCACGCGCGGTGGCGCATCGCATCGAAGAGCTCGGTGATTACAGCAAGATGCTGTCGTTGAACGTCGCCATCCAGAGCACTGCGCAGGGCGCCACGTCGCGAACCAACGCCAACTTCGCCGACGAGCTGCAGCGCCTCGCCGAGCGCGCGCGCGGCGTGGTGCAGTCCGTGGAGCGCATGCGCGAGTCGCTGCGCGCCGACGCCGAGGAGGCGACCAAGGCCATCAAGCACACGGCATGGGCGGTCAAGAGCGCCGCTGACCGGTTGCGAAATGCCCACCAGCCGATTGCCAATCTCGACCAGATTTCGCGTAAGCTCGAGAAATTCGCGCAGTCGCTGGTGGGGGCCGGTCAGGAGCACGCGCTCCGGGCCACCGAGGTGGTGAGGGCGGTGACCGCCGTGCACTCCGCCACCAGTCAGTCCAGCGTCGGTGCCGAGGCGGCTGCCAGCTCCGCCGTGCGGCTCGCCGAGCTGATGGCGAGCCTGCAGGCGCACCTGGCCCGGCTGCACGCGGTGCCGCCGCGCGAGCGGAGCGTGGTGCCGCTCGAAGCCGAGCCCAGTGTCGAGGAGACCGAGAGTGCCGCCACAGCCGAGCACGCTGCCGATCGCCGCCAGGGACGCGATCGCCGCCGCGGCGCGGGTGGTCTGCGGCCGGTCTCCTGAACGCCCCCAGGGCGCGCGCCATGTCGGCTGAAGCCGGCGACCCCGGTCTGACCGAGTCGCTGGCCCGGGCCCGCTTGGCGGTGCTCGCGCTGGCGCCCGCCGAGGATGCCGAGCTCGCGGTCCACGGTCCCGATGCCGACGATTGGAAAGGCGCGGCGGCCCGCGTCTCGACCCTGCTCGCGGTGCTGGAGCAGGGCGACGACGGGCTGCGGACAATGCTCGCCGCCGACATGGGCGAGGCCATCCGGGATGCCGCCAACAGGGCGCATGACGATGGCGGCCGCGCGAGGCTGGTGGCACTGCTCGATCGGGCCTTGTCGGTGCTCGCCGGCGATGCGCGCGAACAGACGCCGGGCTCCCTGCCGTGCCGCTCCCCGCTTGCGCTCGCCAACGAGCTGCGCGCCTGGCGGGGCGCGCCGCTGCTGTCTGGAAACATGGTTTTCGCCATCGGCCTGGAAGCCGACGCTGAGACGTCCGGCGACGGCGACGGGCCGAGCCATGGCGAGCCGCGGCTCGCCTCATCGGCGCGCCGTCTGCGCTCGTACTACCAGCAGGGGCTGGTCGCGTGGCTGCGCGAGGCACGCCAGGCCAAGGCCGCCGCCGAGCGTATCGGCGAGGTGTGCGCGCGCCTGCACGTGCTCGCGCGGGGCACGCCTCAGGATTTCCTGAGGCGTGCCCCGCGCGACGGACATCCGCACCAACCCACCGCGGCGCTGTCATTGCTGAACGCGCTGCTGGCGGTCTCCGCCGAGATCATGGAAGCGCTGGCCCCGGGCGAGACGTGGCCCGCCAAGCGCACCTGGCTGGTCGGGCGCATGCTGCACGTGGCCGACAGCCTCGGCCTGCTCAACGCCCACGCGCTTCGCCAGCGTCTCCTCGACGAGGTGGCGCTGCTCGGCGCGACGCCGGCGACCGGCGATCCGCCCGCGGGTGGCTGGGGGCAGGTGGCGGAGCGGCTGCATGTCATTGGCGCCGATCTGCTGACCGCCGCCGGTATGAAGCCCGCTGCGGCGATCGCCGAGAACACCGCCGGCATGCCGACCAGCGGCCATATTGCGCGACGCCTGGAGGCGGATCTCGTGCATGCCGAGCGTGTCATACAACGGCTCGAGCAGAGCCGTGGCGGCACCTCGCCGGAGCCCGACGAGACCGAAGTGGAGCCCGGCGCGCTGCTGCGTAACCGCCTCGAGGCCATCATGGCCGGTGCGGTGCGCGCGGCGGCCGAGACCGCGGCGCCGGCAGCTTCCGGCGAGTCTCCCCAGGTGCCCGATGCGCCGCCGGCGCCGCTCGCGTTGGAGCACGGGCTGCTCGACGAGATCGCGCACCTCGCCGGCGCCATCGACGATGCGCGCGCGCGCCTCGAGCAGCAGGTGGGTGCGTTCCGCGAGGGGCTTCAGGACATGGACGGCGGCATCCGCGCGTTGCGCGAGGAGCTCGAAGGACTGCGCACGCACGCCGAGGCGCTGCCTCTGCCCGACGATTCCGCAGATCCCGGCCACATGCCGGACCCGTCCGTTCGCCCGCCTGTGCTTGGCGATATCCGCGATCGCCTCGAGCGACTCGCGCAGGGGGTCGGGGCCATCGCCGAGCTGCGCGATGCCATCGAGAGCATTGCCGGCGACAGCTGCTCGGCACTGGTGCAGCAGGCACGCGACAATGTGGCCCTCGAGCAGCGCCTGATGCACTCCCGCATGCAGCCGTTGGCCGGTCTGCTCGAGGAGCTCGGCCGCGAGCTGGGTACGCGTGCGGTCGATGCCGGCAAGCAAGTCGTGCTCGATCTGGACGCGGGCGATCTGCTCATCGAGCCGGAGAAGATGGCGGCGTTGCTGCCGGTTCTGCGCCGCCTCACGCTGGCCATGATCGAGAGCGGCCTGGAGCCGCCCCGCGCGCGGGTTATGGCAGGGCGTCCGCCGGGCTGCCGCATGACCCTCACGAGCCGACGCCGTGGCGCCGATCTCGAGCTGGTCGTGAGCGCCGACTGCGGGGCGCCGGCGCCGGCGACCCTCGAAGAGGCGGGCGCGTTTCTGCGCCCGCTCGGTGGCTGCCTGGAGCTCACCGCAAGCGGCCGCTTCGAGACCCGCCTGCGGCTGCGCATGCCCCTTGCGCCGCGGGTGACGACGGTGCTGCTGGTGGCGGTGGCGAGCGAGATCCTGGCGTTGCCGCTGGCCGAGGTGTCGGCGGTCGTGCAGCTCTCGGCAGACGCGCTGGGCGCCGGCGAGGAGGAGGGTATCGAGCATGAGGGGCAGCGCTGGCGGCTCGGGCGCCTGGGCGATCTGCTGGCGCTCGGCGCGGACGCGCCGCAAAGGACCGCGGCTCGCCTGCCCCTGGTGCTGGTGCGCTCGGGCGAGGTGCGCCAGGCCCTGATGGTGGACGCCATCGGCGAGCGCGTCGACGTGGTGGCGCGCTCCATCGCCCCGCAGCTGCGCGCCCTCCGAGGTCTTGCCGGCGCCGCCATTCTCGGCGATGGCCAGGTGGTGCTGATGCTCGACGTCGCCGAGCTGATGGCGTCCCGAACCCCGGATCCGGGTGCGCAGCTGGAGACGGCCGTGTGAGCCCCGCGCAGCCCCGGGCTCCCGAGGCGGCCGCCGTCTGAACTTCAACCAATTCTGCATGGACTGCCGGCAAGCTCCTGTTCTGTCGGCAGATCGACGAATGCAGGGGCAAGGGGGATATACTAGGATTTTAGTTATCGCCCCGTCACTCGCGCGTGCGGCCCACAGGGGGAAATCAGGCCGTGTCCGGAAACAACGAGAATGGTCTTGGCGGTGTCAAGGTCATGGTCATCGACGATAGTAAGACCATTCGTCGCACCGCCGAGACGTTGTTGAGAAACGCCGGCTGCAAGGTCGTGACTGCGACCGACGGCTTCGAGGCGCTCGTGCGCATCGTCGACCACGAGCCCGACATCATCTTCGTCGACATCATGATGCCGCGCCTCGACGGCTATCAAACCTGCGCGCTCATCAAGCACAACCAGTTCTTCAAGAAGACTCCGGTCATCATGCTGTCGAGCAAGGACGGTCTGTTCGACCGCGCGCGCGGACGCATCGTCGGCTCGGAGCAGTATCTCACCAAGCCCTTCACGCGTGACGAGCTGCTCGGCGCTATCGAGCAGCACGTTCTGAACGGAGGGCATTGAACATGGATCTGCAGCCGCCCATCGATGCGGGACGTCGGAGATAACGGGCATGGCTCACGTGCTGATTGTCGATGATTCACCGACCGTGCTCGAGCATGTCTCACGCCTGCTGGTCCAAAACGGCTTCCGGACATCCTCGGCGACGTCTGCCGAGCAGGGCATCGCACGGGCGAGAGAAGAGCAGCCGGATCTGATTCTCATGGACGTGGTGTTTCCCGGTATGAGTGGATTTCAGGCGACCCGCCGGATCAACCGTGACCCGGACATCGCCCGCATCCCGGTGGTCATACTCAGTGTTCGAAACGAGGCAAGCGATCGCGAGTGGGGATTGCGCCAGGGCGCGCGCGAGTACCTGACCAAGCCATGCCGAGCGCAGGAGCTCATCGATGCCGTGCGTCGTAATGTCCCATCGCCGAGCTAGAGCACATATATAAAGAGCCGAACATGCAGGAAAAGGCCAAAGACCCGATTTCCTTGTTGCGCGACATTGAACGGCGCGTGCAGGGAGATTCCAATGCATCAGCCAGTGCGCAGCTCTCCAGTGAGGTCTGGCGCGGTATCGGTTTCTCCGTCGGCGATCGGCGTCTGGTGTCGTCGATGGCGGACATCACCGAGGTGATGCATCTGCCGAAGCTCGCGCGCGTGCCCGGTGCCAAGGAGTGGTTGATGGGTATCGCCAACTTGCGCGGTGCTTTGTTGCCGGTGATGAATCTGCACGGTTTTCTTCGAGGCGAGTCGGCAACGCTCAGTCGCGATGCGAGGGTGCTGGTAATCGAGAAGGACGAGATCCTGTCGGGCCTCGCGGTAGAGGAGGTGTTCGGCGTGAAGCACTTTCTCGATGAGCAGCGACTGCCGGATGCTGCGGCTTCCGAGAGCTGGCTTGCGCCCTATGTGGTCGGCAGTTTTCATGCCGCCGAGCAGACGTGGGAAGTGTTCGACGTTCACGCTTTGATCGATGCTCCGGCATTCATGCAGGTTGCGGCTTAGACGAGCGAATTTGACATGCAGCTGTGGAATAAACTGCGCGGTGCTCGCGCCGCAGGCTCCCCGGGACGGGCGAAGGGGCGCGATCCCCGTGCGCGCTCACGCCAGGCGTGGCGCATCGTTTTCCCGTGTCTCCTGTTCATTTTCGTGGCGTTGATGTTCGCGGCGCACTCGCTCGCGCGTCGGCACAACAATGCCGATGCCGAGTACGTTGCGGTCATGAACGAGCTGAAGCTGCGCTCTCAGCAGCTTTCGCGCGATTCGCAGAGTGCGGCTCTCGGTGACGTGCAGGGGCTGGCGCGGCTCAAGGTGCGCGGCGCGGAGATGCAGGCGATGCTCAATCGGCTGCGCCACGGCAACGCCGGGCTGCCGCCGCCGCCGGCGCGCGTGGCGCCGCAGCTCGAAGGGCTCGAAACCAGCTGGCAGGCAATACGCGCGGACATCGACAAGATTCTCGCCGGGGCCCAGGTGGCCGCCGCGATGCGCGAGAACGGCAAAAGCCTGGATGCGCTGTTCTCGTCCGCGCGGCTGACGAGCCAGGAAGTGTTTGGTGCGGTTGCATCGGGCGGCGCCTCTGCCGAGCAGGTATCGCTCGTCGGCCGCCAGCTGGTTCGTTTGGAACGCATGTCGATAGACGTGAATCACATCCTCGAAGGTGGTGCTGATACCGCCGCTTCCGTGCTCGGGTTGAGACGCGACGTCGCCGATTTCGTCGTGACCACGGCGCGCCTGCTCGGCGACGATCAGGCGGCACCGGGCCTGCGCGTCGAGGATCCGGTGGCCCGCGAGGGTATCGAGCGCCTGGCCAGCCTGTTTGCAAATCGTGCCGGGCTGATCGATTCGTTTCTCGATCGCTCGGAGTCGTTAATCGAGCTGCACGAAGCGGCCAGCATGATCGACGCCGAGAGCGTGCCTTTTCTGCAGGCGATTCAGTCGCTCGAAGAACATTACAAACGCGCGAGCAGCGCCGCGAGTGACTACACAACGGCTTTGATCGTATTCGGCATCCTCGCGCTCTCCTGTCTCTTGATGCTCGGAATTGCCCTCATTCGGGATGCACGCGCGCATACCGAAGAGCTGCGGCGCCGCGAGCAGGAAAGCCGAGAGCGCAATCGACGTAATCAGGATGCAATTCTGAAGCTGCTCGACGAGATGAGTGACCTGGCAGAGGGCGATCTCACGGCTTATGCCTCGGTGACCGAGGACATTACCGGAGCAATAGCCGACGCCTTCAACTACGCAATCGATGCTTTGCGTCATCTGGTGGCGCGCATCGACAACACTGCCGAGGCGGTTGCCGAGGCTGCACACGCTACGCGTACACGCGCAGTTCAGGTCAGCGTTGCGAGCGATCGCCAGAATGCAGAAATCATCAAAGCCGCGGCGACCATGGTGGAGATGGCGGATTCCATCGAGCGGGTTTCCACCAATGCCGCCGAGTCGAGCGAGGTGGCCCAGCGCTCGGTGGCTATCGCGAACAAGGGTGCGCGCGAGGTTCGTGAAACCATCGACGGCCTCGACGATATCCGGCTCACTATCCAGGACACCGCGAAGCGCCTGAAACGCCTCGGCGAGAGCTCTCAGGAGATCGGCTCGATGGTCGGGTTGATCGATGACATAGCCGATCAGACCAACGTTCTTGCGCTAAACGCTGCCATCCAGGCGTCGATGGCGGGTGAATCCGGTCGCGGATTCGCGGTGGTTGCCGACGAGGTTCAGCGTCTTGCCGAGCGGGCGGGCCAGACCACCAAACGTATCGAGCAGCTGGTCAAGACGATTCAAGGCGATACTGTCGAGGCTATCGCATCGATGGAGAGAAGTACGACGGGCGTAGTATCGGGAGCGCTGCTTGCCCAGGGCGCNNGATCGAAAGCGTTTCGCAGCATCTCGCACAGCTCATCGAATCAATCTCCGCAACTTCACGCAAGCAGGCGGAGCGTGCCGGCGAGGTTGCCACCACGATGTCCGAGATCCGCACCATCGCGACACAGACGCGGGTCGGTGCGAACACCACGGCGAAATCGGTGGGTAATCTCGCGAACCTCGCCGAGGCGCTCAAGAGATCGGTGGCGGGTTTTCGACTGCCTGACTCTTTCGATCCCAACGTCGTCGATCTGCGCACAGGCATGGCCGTGAGTGAGCAGCCGCGGGTAACCGAACGCAAGGACTCCAGTGAACCGGCGTCCGATATCCGAACGTTACGTCCGGCTCCTCGTTCGCCTCGTTAGCGTAGTCGTTTAGGGACCGGTTTCGATGCGAAGCAGCAGCGCCGAGTAGAAAAGCATGGATCACGCAACACTCCAATGGGTGCAGGGTGACATCGAGGATACGCTCGCGCAGGCGCGATCCGCGCTCGAGAGTTTCTCGCAGGACTCTACGTCCAAGCGCCACATAGAGAGTTGCGCAGACGCGCTTCACAGCGTGCATGGCCGTGCTCGAGATGCTCGAGTACTATGGCGCGTGCCTTCTGTTAGAGGAAATGGAGAGCCTTTGCAGGATGCTGCAGCGTGCCGAGACCGGAGACGCCAACGAGGAGATGTGCGAGCTTCTGCTTCGCGGCATTTTGCAGCTCGGCGAGTATCTCAATTACCTGCGCGGCGGCCACCGCGACACGGCGACGATCTTCATGCCGCTTCTCAATGACCTTCGCTGTCTTCGCGGCGAGCCCCTGTTGTCGGAGAACGCGCTGTTCGCACCGGACCTCGAGATCGAGGTGCCGATTCCCGGAAAGACGCACGATCTCGATGAGCAGCAGCTGC
>JABAOC010008576.1_pt4 | contig 10121 bp, 11 predicted proteins | sample 7062161 | NCBI WGS metagenome assembly JABAOC01 (sample SAMN14538625, study PRJNA623070) | marine sediment metagenome | biome: marine biome [ENVO:00000428]; feature: marine pelagic biome [ENVO:01000023]; material: deep marine sediment [ENVO:00002113] | place: India: Gulf of Khambhat ...
GGGTATCCGTAGGCGCCAGTGCTGATGGACGGGAACGCCACACTCTTCAGGCCGTTCTCGGCGGCCAGCTCCAGGCTGGCCCGGTACGCGTCGGCCAGCAGACGCTGCTCTCCCCTGCCGCCGCCCTGCCAGCGGGGGCCGACGGCGTGGATCACACGCCGGGCCGGCAGGTCGCCGGCGGTGGTGATAACGGCGCTGCCGGTGGGGCAGCCACCGATGCGGCGGCACTCCTCCATGATGGCTGGCCCGCCGGCCCGGTGTATGGCGCCGTCAACGCCCCCTCCGCCGCGCAGCCCGCTGTTGGCCGCGTTCACCATGGCCTCCACCCTCTGCTCGGTGATGTCGCCCTGGACAAGCTTAAGTGTTGTGCCTTCGATCTCTGTCTGCACCGGCAATCTCCTTTTCTGCAGCAGGTAACGCTTCCGACAACAAGTAGTTACGACACATTGTGGCGTCCGGCAGGTGTATAACCTCTATAATGCGCGCCGTCAACCTTCCGGAGGTTCCATGTTCCGCAACACGAGCGGAAGGAACTACTACGAGACCCTCGGGGTCACACCGGGGGCCAGCCTGCCGCAGCTCAAGAAGGCATATCGCCAGCGCGTGTTGGAGACCCACCCGGACCTGCGCGGCCCGAATGCCGACGCGGAGCTGTTCCGGCAGGTCAAAGAGGCATACGACGTGCTGAGAGATCCACAGGGCAGGGACTGGTACGACATGGCGATGGGCCTCGGGGGACGGGCACGCCGCAACGACCCCAGCCGGGGCGGTTTCGGCTCCCTGTTCGCCAACCTGTTCGCCGGGTTCCGCTCCGTGCTGGAGCGCAGCTCCGACCTGCCCGGGACACACGGTCGGCAACGGCGGAAGGCCGGCTGAGCCCTTCACACACCTCCGAACACCCGGACAACCGATCCGCTGGCCGGGGCCATCTCCTCTGAGCAGAGCGCCAGCAGCACATCCGCAACCCGCTCGGGCGGCACCCAGCGCTGGTGGTCCGCATCGGGCATAAGGCGTCGCGTCGCGGGGGTGTCAATGATGGACGGCATCAGGGCGTAGACGGACACGCCCGTCCCTTTCAGCTCCTCCCGCAGAGCCCGCGTGAGGGTAAGGATGCCTCCCTTGGCGACGGCGTAAGCGGCGGCCCCGGGCTGTATGTCCACGGCCGCCTTCGAGGAGACGTTCACGATCCGCCCCTCGCCCCGCTCGCGCATGGCGGGCAGGGCGTGCTTGCAGCACAGGAAGGCGCTGTGCAGGTTCACCGCCATCATGCGCGTCCACGTCTCAAGGTCCGTCTCCCACACATTGGCACCGAAGGCGAACCCCCCGGCCAGGTTCAGCAGCGCGTGGACGGAACCGGACTGGTCCAGAGCCGTCCGCATGAGTTCCCGCACCTGGTCCTCCTCGGTCAGGTCGGCCCGGACGCCGATCAGGCGGCCGGCCAGCTCACCCGGAAGCCCCTCACGCAGCTCCCGCCAGCCCTCCTCGCCCCGCCAGGGCACGACCACGGCAGCCCCCTGCTGCAGCAAGCGCCGCGTTACGACCGAACCCACGTTGCCCGTGCCTCCCGTCACGACGGCCACTCGTCCCTGCAAGGTCATCGTTCCCCTCCTCAGTCGCCTTTGCGTGCAGCGAAGCGCAACAGGGAGTGCCGGTGGAGCGTTCCGTGCGTGCGATCCGTCACCTTGATCTGGTCGCAGGCCGCAACCTCGAGCCCGGGGAACAGCCGCGCCAACTCGCCGGGGGCGAAGTAGTGCCGCACCAGCGGGGCAAACTCACTGGCCTGCCGGCCGGCCTGGCGTCCCGGATCGTCAGAGGCGAAGTCCTCCACAAGCAACAGCCCTCCGGAGGTGACGGCCTTCGCCATGCGCCCGCAGAGGGCCGCAAGATCGCCCTCGGCCAGCAGGCTCAGCACCGTGACGGCAAGGACGATGTCGTAGCGCCGCACGGCCGGTCGCCACCGGCGGGCGTCCGCCACGGTCGCATGTACCGCCAGGCCCTCCCGGCCCGCGACCTCGCGGAGTCGGCGGATGGCCTCCGGCGCCACGTCCAGCGCGTCCACCCTGAAGCCCAGGCGGGCCAGGTAGAGGGCGTTGCGTCCGTAGCCGCAGCCGATGTCCATCGCCAGTGGCCGCGACCCCGCACCTGCCGCGTGCCGCATCACCCAGGCCGAAGGGCCCTGGCCGAAGCAGAACGGATCGGCGGCGTATGTGCGGTCGAAATCTGCGACCTGCTGTCCGGTTTCGGCGTTCACGGCGGCGCCCCCTGCCACCGCACGGCCAGTGGGTCTATTCGATGTGCATGAACCACGACCTCGGCGAGCCGCAGATCGGGCACTTCTCCGGCGGCTCGTCGTAGACCGTGTTGCCGCAGCCGCGACAAACGTACATGTCCCGCTGGGGCAGGTCCGAGCCTCCCTGAAGCGCCTGGATTGCCCGGCCATAGAACTCGTGGTGGATCTGCTCAACCTGCATCGCGTAGTCGAAGGTCTCCTCGGCGTCCGCGTTGCCCTCCCGCTGCGCCCCCTCGATGAACTCGGGATACATGGCTCGGAACTCGTGGGCCTCGCCGGACTGCGCGTCCCGCAGGTTGTCCAGTGTGCCCTGCACCGCGCCCATGGCGTCAATGTGGTTCTGCGCGTGGACCGTCTCGGCCGCGGCCGCCGCCCGGAACAGCCGGGCGATCATCGGGCGGCCCTCATCCTGTGCCTTCTTCGCGTACGCCAGGTAGCGCTGGTTGGCCTGGCTCTCACCCGCGAACGCCTCTCTCAGGTTCTGCTGCGCATCGGCCATAGGTACAGCTCCTTCCCGAGCAGGTTGATGGGTTGCCCTGGCCGGCGCCGCTTTCGCCCCCGGCGGCGCCCGACGTAACTCCCAGCTTAACGGCGCGGGGCAGGCCGTTCAACCGCATTCCTGCGGTCTTACCCCTGCCAGAAGGGGTCGCACGCCGGCACGAACTCCACCGGCACGTCTCCCACCCGCGGGCGCAGCCAGTCCGCCAGCCGCCTCATGCCTGCTTCTTCGGAGCTGCAGTGCCCGGCCAGAATCAGCGCCTTGTTCATGCCCGCCGCGATGGCGTCGCGCACGTACTCACAGGTCGTCCACTCGGGGCATTCCCCTCCCACCAGCACGTCCACGTCCTCCCGAGCGAGCGCTTCCATCTGCCCCCGCTCCCCGGGCGAGCCGGGCTGGAGGGCCACGCCCCGGCACAACATCTCCGGATCGCCGACCGCGCGGACCACGCGCGCCCCCAGCCGCTCCTTCACCGACCCCACAAGTCGCTTCAGGGAGGTCTCCGGCAGGTGGAAGAGCCACGGCTCGTCCTCGTCCTGCCACTCGTCCCAGCCCAGCGCCGCTATCACGCCGGCGCGGATCCCGTCCGGCCGCGCCCGGTGCCAGTAGTCGTGGAAGCGCCAGATGACCAGCTCGTGCTCGCGGATGAACCGCTGCTTGGCCTCCAGCACGGCGTGCCCCTCCAGCCAGTCCGTCTCGTCCTGGTGGCCGTAGTAGATCGGCTCGTGCGTGATGACGAAGTTCGCGCCGAGCGCGACCGCCTGCTGCAGCACCTCCAGCGTGCCCATGAACGTGGTGACGATCCCTGTGACCGATGCCGCCGGGTCGCCCGCTTTGAAGGTGTCCACAGTGTCGTCCAGCCTGTCCAGCTCCAGGCCCGTCAGGATGGTCTCGACCAGCTCTTCGGCCCTCATGTCGCCCTCCCGGTGCATGTGGAATTCCGCCGTCGGTTGAGCCTACGCCATCGGCCCGGTTCCGGCAAGCGTCGTTGCGGCCGCCGACGGCATCGCGTAGCATTGCGCCGGCCGCCGTCCTCCAGGAGGATTCCCCGGTGCTCGAACAGACTGTGTTCCGACGCTGCGAAGGCAACCCCATCATCGGCCCGGACGCCGTGCCGGGCGCCAACAGCATCTACAACAGCGCCGTGGCGCCCTTCGGAGACGGCTATGCGGGCGTGTTCCGCGTGGACGCCGCCGACATGATGCAGTGGCTGCACGTCGGCCGCAGCACGGACGGCCTCCAGTGGGAGCTGGAGCCGGAGCCTTTCGAGCTGGACTTCGCCGACGTGGACATCGAGATGCGCTCCGGCGGCTACGATCCGCGGGTGACGCCCCTGGACGGGCGCTACTACGTCGTCTGGTGCGCGCCCTACCACGGGCCGACGCTGGCCATCGCCGAGACGGAGGACTTCCGGAGCTTCCGCTTCGTCGCCAACGCCGTCCCGCCCTACAACCGGAACGGCGTGCTGTTCCCGCGCCGCATCGGCGGGAAGTACCTCCTGCTGCACCGGCCGAGCGACCGCGGGCATACGCCGTTCGGCGACATCTTCGTCTGCCAGAGCGAGGATCTGGTCCACTGGGGGCTGCACCGGTTCGTGATGGGGCCGACCGAGCGCTGGCAGGCCACCAAGATCGGCGCCGGCCCCGTGCCCATCGAGACGGACGAAGGCTGGCTGCTCATCTACCACGGGGTCATCACCAAGTGCAACGGGTTCATCTACTCGGTCGGGGCCGCCCTGCTGGACCTGGACAGGCCGTGGGAGGTGCTCTATCGCACGCGGCCCTACCTGCTGTCGCCGCTGGCGGATTACGAGCGGGTCGGCAACGTGCCGAACGTGGTGTTCCCCTGCGCGGCGACGGTGGACGAGGGCAGCGGGGAGCTGGCCCTCTACTACGGCGGAGCGGACACCTGCGTCTGCGTCGCCTTCGCCAAGCTCGACGACATCATCCAGTTCACCAAGGACAACTCCTACTGACCGGCCGATGCGGCGGGGAGGGCGCGCGATGGACGAGCACGGCAGGCACTTGCAGGCGGGCGGCGTGATGCCCCACCTGGCTCTGACTGCGGATCTGGGCCCGCCGCGCAGCGAGTGCGGCGTGGGCGCTCTGATGCCCTGGGCGGGGCGGCTCTGGCTGGTCACCTACGTGAGCCACAAGGAAGGCTCCGGCACCGGAACCGGGCTCTACGAGATCGCCCCCGGCTTCCGCATGACGAGGCGCCCCGAGAGCCACCCCGGCACCTACACCAACCGGTTCGTGCACTGGGAGTCGAACCAGCTGATCATCGGCCCGCACGTGATAGACGCCGAGTGCAGCGTCCGCACGGTCGAGCGGCTGCTGGACGTACGCATCTGCTCCACGTTCCGCCACCTGGAGGCGCCGGCGGAGAGGGTCTATGTGCTCGGCATGGAGGGGGAGTTCTTCGAGATGGACGTCCGCACGCTGGAGGTCGAGCAGATTGCCGACCTGACCGAGGAGCTGGGCCTGGGCGTGCCGAGCTACACGCGGGCGCACTTCAAGGCCGGCCACGCCGCGTTCGGACGCGTGCTGGTTGCCAATAACAGCTACGACGAAGCGGACCTGCTGGAGGGCAGCGGCGACGGACGCCTGGCCGAGTGGCAGGGCGGCCAATGGCGCATCCTCGAGCGGACGGCCTTCAACGAGGTGACCGGTCGGGGCGAGTTCAGCGGCACCATCTTCGGCACCGGGTGGGACAGGGCCTCGGCCATCCTGAAGGTCTACACCGCTGCCGACGACACCTGGCGAACTTACCGCCTGCCCAAAGCCAGCCACTGCTACGACCACATGTGGCAGACCGAGTGGCCGCGCATCCGGGAGACCGAGCACGAGCGGCTGCTGATGGACTGCCACGGCATGTTCTACGAGATGTCCCCCTGGGCCTATGGAGGGCGCATCTGGGGCGTGCGACCCATCAGCACGCACCTGTGGGTGCTGGGGGACTTCTGCTCGTGGCGGGGGATGCTGGTGATGGGCGCCGACAACGCCAGCCCGAGCAACGGCGCCAACAGCCTTGCCGGCGAGCCGCAGAGCGGCCTGTGGTTCGGCAAGACGGACGACCTGTGGAGCTTCGGCAAGCCAGCCGGCTGGGGCGGCCCGTGGTGGGAGACGCCTGTCGAGGCGGGCCAGCCATCTGACCCCTACCTGGCGACAGGCTTCGACAAGAGGTGCCTGCACCTGGCGCACGACGCGCCGGGGGCTGTGGACTTCGCACTGGAGGTGGATTTCCGCGGCGACGGCTGCTGGCACACGCTGGGCAGCCTATCGGTGCCGGCCGGCGAGTACGGCTACTACGACTTCCCGCAGGCGTTCGGCGCCCACTGGATCCGCCTGACCGCCGACGCCGACTGCACCGCGACCGCCCAGCTCTCCTACACGTGACGCCGTGCGCACCGAACCGCCCGAATGGGAGGTGAGAACGTGAGCGCCAACATGTCGGAGCTGCCTGACCGCGTGCGCGGTTGCCTGGTTGGGGGTGCTGTCGGCGACGCCTTCGGCGGGCCGATCGAGATGCGCAGCGCAGAGGAGCTGAACGAGTTCGCCGGCACGGATTGGGTGGACCAGTTGCTCCCTTACCGCGACGACCACGGAGTCCATCCTCTGGGGGTCTGGCAGGAGGGCCCGCCGCGCGGCACCGGCACCGACGATACCCGGAACAACCAGATGTTCGTCGAGTGCGCTGTCCGGACGGGGGGCGTGGTCAACTCCCAGTTACTGGCCATCGAGTACGTGCAGCGTTACCTGGAGAGGGAGAAGTTCTACCCCGAACATGCCGACCTGGCCGAGCGCCATTTGCGTGGCAGATACCACCACGCGCTTGCGTATCTGGGTGCGGAGCAGCTCCCAGACGGCACACCGGGATGGGTCGCCCGGGCGCGCGGCAATGCATTCCCGGCGCTGGCCGGCCTCATCTCCCTGGCGCCCGCAGGACTGCTGCATCCCGGCGACCCGGAGGCGGCCTACCGCAGGGCGTTCGAGCTGGCTTACTGCGACCTGGGCTACGCCCGTGACGCCACCGCGATGCTCGCCGCCATGGTCAGCACGGCTCTGGGCTCGGACGACGCCTGCGAAGTAGTCGAGGCCGGCCTGCGCACCGACCCGTTCGGGTACGGCAAGCGGCGCATCATGGCCCGGCGCATACGGCGGTTCCTCGAGATCGCCGAGGGGGCCGGCAGCGACCGAGAGCTGATCGAAGGCCTCTCGCCGGAGGTCTCGGGCCTGCACCTGTTCGATCCCGTGGACATCCTCGGTGTGCCCGTGGCGGCCCTGCGATTCAGCCGGGGAGATCCGGTGCGCACCATCGTCATGGCCGCCAATGACCGTGACCTGACCGCTGAGGGCGCCCTGCTGAAGCTGCGCGACGTGGACTGCACGGCCGGGGTGGCCGGTGCGCTGGTGGGCGCCCTGAGGGGCGCCGAGGCGTTTCCCTCCGATTGGGTGGAGGACACGATCGAGGCCAACCGGCAGGTCTACGGCATTGACCTGGAGCGGAACGCGCGGGAACTGACGGCACTTCTGCGGTGACCGGGGAGGGAAACATGCAGCGGGTAAGTCGAGAGCACACCGTGCCGCCCGAGAAGCGGTGCGCCAACCTCGAGCCAGTGGCCGAGGTGGAGCCGGGCGAGACCTTCGTCGTCGAGACCATCAACTTCCGCACGCCCATCATCCGCACCCCCGAGGACGCCAATCCGGAGACTTACCGGGAGCGCGAGGAGACGGGCCCCATCTACGTGCGCGGCATCGAGCCGGGGGACGTGCTCGCCATCCACATCGAGGATATTCGCCCGGAGGGGCACGCCAGCGGCGGGTGGTGGGACGATGAGGAGGTGAACTCGTTCCTGCCCATCGAGGGCGAGGAGGTCCACTTCCCGGGCGGCTTGCGCGCGCCGCTGAGCATGATGATCGGAGACATATACGTCATCCCACAGGAGCCCTGCCCCAACCCCTGGGACAACGGCGGGAACATGGACTTCAAGGACGTTTGCGCGGGGAACACGCTCTACCTGCGGGCGCGACGCGAGGGCGGCCTGCTCGTGCTGGGTGACCTGCACGCGGCCCAGGGCGACGGGGAAATCCTGGGACTGGGCGCCGAGTGCGCCGGCGAGGTGACGCTCCGCGTGACGAAGGACGAGCGGTGGCTGCCCGTCCGGCCCATGATCGAGAAAGAGGAGTCCTTCGTATCGCTGGCTTGTCGGCCGGACTACCGCGAGGCGCGGAACCTGGCGGCCCGCGACGCGGCGAAGGTGCTGGCCCGCGTGGCCGACGTGACGCAGCAGGAGGCGTACCTCTACGTGACCACGGTCGGCGACCTGCGCAACGGTGCGGTGTGGGCCCTGGCCGGGGAGGAGAGCGTCGAGCAGTGCCCCTGGCAGGCCGAACTGCCCCTGGTGGTGGGCCTGGAAGTGCCACTGCCCGAGCCGGGCGGTTAGCCCCGGTCGGAGTCCAGCCAGTCCACGGTCACCTCGTCGCTGAGAAGCGTCCCGAACAGGAAGCTGCCGCAGCGGACGTAGCCCGTCCTGGGCCGGCCCTCGGCGTCCGCCACGACGACGTAGAAGACCGCCCGCTTGTCCCCCAGCAGCCACATCAGGTCACCGCGACGGATGAACCGGCGCTCGTAGTGCAGCACCTGGCAGCCCTCCCCCTCTGCCCAGCGCCGCAGCAAGGCTTCGGCGCGACGCCAGTCCCAGGCTATCAGCCCGGCCGCCACCACGACGGCAACCGACAGCAGGAGACCGACGGTCAGTTCCTGCGGCATGGGGCTCCTCAGCACAGATAGCCGGGCCAGAAGCGGGCAGGAGACCGACGGCGCGCTCAGCCGTCGAAGGTCGGCATCTCGTCCCTCCCCGCCTCATACAGCTCGTCCACCATGTCGCGGATCTCCTTCATGGACAGGGCGGCGGCGCTGAGCGGGTCGTAGAGCACCGACCAGTAGAGCATCTCCCGGTCCCCGCGCAGGCAGGCCTCGACGGCCATGCTCGTGGAGCGGACGGCCATGCTGTTCAGGGCGGCCAGTTGCGGCGGCAGGTCGNNCGGCCAGTTGCGGCGGCAGGTCGCCCACGTGGCAGGGATGCACGCCGGAGCGGTCTGCGTAGCAGGGCACCTCCACCGAGCAGCAGGCCGGCAGATTGGTGATGAGGCCGTCGTTGCCGACGGTCGCGTTGAACCGGAAGGTCTGCCCGCTCTCGAGCGCGTTCATTATGTAGGATCCGTACTCGTGCCCCCGCTCCAGGCGCAGCTCCTCAGTGTCCTCGGCGTGACGGCGGATCTTCTCGGCGCGCTCGTCGTAACGGTCTCCGTAGATGTCCTTTATGAACCCGTGCCCGCCATTCCAGTCCTCGCCCTGGTACTTCTCGACCAGGTCGGGCCGCTTGCGGAACCAGGGGTTGTACTCGGAGTTGTGGCCGCTGGATTCGGTCACATAGTAGCCCAGCCGGCGCAGCATCTCCACGCGGGTGGTGTTGTGTTCGTACCACTCGTCGTTCTCCCGGGCGGCCTCCCTGATGCGGGGATAGGCGTCGCGCCCATCGTGCTTGTAGCTCAGCACCCACGCCTGGTGGTTGATGCCCGCCACCCACGAGCTGCATTCCTCGGGCTGGGCCCCTATGACGCGGGCCAGCTCCGCGTGGGCGCCTTGCACGCTGTGGCACAGGCCGACCACCTCCACGTCGGTCATCTGCCGGACGGCCCGGCAGAGCATGGACATGGGGTTGGTGTAGTTGATCATCAGCGCATCGGGGCAGAGCCGGTCCATGTCCCGGGCGATGTCCACCATGACGGGGATGGTGCGCATGGCCCGGAAGATACCCCCGGGTCCCATGGTGTCCCCGATGCACTGGTCCACGCCGTGCTTCATGGGGATGTCTATCTCGCGGAAGATCGGCTCCACCCCGCCGACCAGGATGCTGACAATGACGTAGTCCGCTCCCGCCAGCGCCTTGCTCCGGTCGGTGGTGGCGGTCACCTCGGCCGGGTAGCCGCCCTGGGCGATCAGCCGCCGGGCCAGGGTCTCCATGTGGCCGAGCACCTCCCGGTCGATGTCCATCAAGCGGAAGGTGCTTCCCTTAAGCGCAGGGAAGGTCAGCGAGTCGCGGATCATCGCTTCCGCAAACACATGGCTGCCGGCCCCGATGAGTGCTATCTGCGCCATTGGTTCGTCTCCGGGCTTGCGAGTGGGTGAAGTGGCCGTCTTGACGGCGCAAACACCGCATTCTACCGACGGCCGACGGGCGCAGCAAAGAGGAAACGGTTTGAGGCCCTCGGGGGCCTTGTCTCCGCCGGTCTCAGTCCAGCAGCCTGTTGAGGAACTGGATCTGGT
>JABAOC010018149.1_pt1 | contig 10121 bp, 7 predicted proteins | sample 7062161 | NCBI WGS metagenome assembly JABAOC01 (sample SAMN14538625, study PRJNA623070) | marine sediment metagenome | biome: marine biome [ENVO:00000428]; feature: marine pelagic biome [ENVO:01000023]; material: deep marine sediment [ENVO:00002113] | place: India: Gulf of Khambhat ...
GGAGGTGTTCCCGGGCCAGCCGGTCTACTTCGCGGTCACCGCATTCGACGTGGGTGACCCTCAGACCGACCTTCCTCCGCTGGAGGCCTCCCGTCTGGTGAATGCCAGCATGGTCTATCCTTTGGACGATTGGGAGAAGGTGGAGGCGGAAGGTCTGGCGGTGGAGGTCTTCCCCAATCCTTATCGCATAGACGGCAAGTATGACGAGAACGACTACGAGGAGGGCGGCAATTACGGACGGCGCATCAGGTTTGCCAACGTGCCTCCTCGCTGCACCATCAGGATCTACACCCTGGACGGGGATCTGGTTCAGACCTTATATCATGAGCATGATCCGGATGCTTCCGAGGCCACCTATGCCGAGTGGGACCTGATCTCCCGCAACACCCAGGCGGTGGTATCGGGGATCTATCTTTTCAGCGTGGAAGACAAGGATACCGGAGAAAACCAGGTAGGAAAATTCGTGATAATAAAGTAGGGAAAGGAGCAAGCGATGCGGAAGCTACTTTTTGCATTGGCAATACTGATCCTGTTGGCTTCCCCGGAATTGGCCTGGGGTCAGGCCAAGGTGGGGACGGCCGGAGCCCAGTTTCTTGAGTTGGGAGTGTCGGCCCGTGCGATCGGTATGGGCGAAGCCTTCCTGTCCATCTCCGACGATGCCTCGGCCGTATATTACAACCCGGCCGGATTGACCCAGCTGATGGAGAGGCAGGTTTTGTTCACTCACGTGTCTTATCCCGCGGACATCAACTACGAATTCGTGGCATTGGCGTATCCCACCCCCAACTTCGGCGGAGTCTGGGGACTGTCATTCACCATGCTGGATGCGGGGGATCTCGTCTTTATGCCGTACAAAGACGTGGGGAATCCCACTCAGACTTTCGGTGCCAAGGAGTACGCCATCGGCGTCAGCTATGCCAGGAACCTTACCGACCGTTTCATGGTCGGCGGAACTCTGAAGCTGATAGATGAGCTCTACGATACGGAAAGGGCCACCGGCTGGGCGGCGGATGTGGGGACCTTGTATGACACAGGATTCAAGGGTTTCAGGATCGGGATGATGATAAGCAACTTCGGTCCCGACCTCACCTTCATCAAGGAGTCGCACCCGCTTCCCATGAATTTCAAGTTCGGAGGCGTGGTGGATGTCCTGCGACGGGAGGATCACACAGCCATCTTCGCGGCGGAAGGGGCCCACCCCAACGACAACATGGAAAAATTCAACGCGGGAGTTGAATACTGGTACAAGGACATGTTCTCTTTGAGGTTCGGGAATCACTTTGAATACGATGCTGGCGGCATCTCGGCCGGCGGGGGACTCAGATTGAACGTTTCCGAAAGGCAGCTCAGCTTCGACTACGGATATCATGACATGGGCCACCTGGATGACACCCACCGATTCTCAGTGGGGCTCGTGTTCTAGAGAAATCACCTGGGCTCTGGAGAGCCAAGGAAAAGGTTGGTGAGATAGACGGACGTAGTTCAAAATACATAAAAGGAGTTCTGGAACTATGCGCAAAACGATAGTGTATGCAGGAACCCTGGTTCTTTGTCTGCTCATCCTTTCCGGGTGTGGCAAGCTGGACAGAAAGGGGACTCCGCCGGACAATTCTCCTCCCAAGGTGTATTTCTCGAACATCCCCCCGGAATCGACTTACTTCTCTGTGAATCCCCGGATCTACTGGTATGGAACCGACGCGGACGGTTTCGTGGCGGCCTACCAGTATGCGGTGGTGGTGACCGACAGCGTGCCCAATTACGGCGGATTGGAGGAGCTTAAAAGCCTCCTGCACGATATTCCCTCAGATTCTACTTCCTGGGTGGACCAGACCACGCTGAGAGATATTCTGGGGATTCACGTAAAGTCCGAGCCGGGTGGGCATCAGAGGAACGTGGTGATGTTCGCCGAGATGGACCCGGAGATTTACACTCCTCAGTACCTCTTTCTGCGGGCCGTGGACAATCAGGGCGCTGTATCGGAGGATGTCATATACAGGTTGTACTACCGCAACAACCATCGACCCGAAGCCTTTGTGGACGTCGATGACGAATTCACCCAGGAGACGCATTATTGCCTGGAAGAGACTACCCTCACCTGGGACGGAATCTCCATATCGTGGTCAGGTCTGGATACGGCGGACTATCCGGACCGGCGTAACCAGCCCGAATTCAAATTCAGATGGCAGCTGGTGGGGCCTTTCGGAGAACAGCCTACGCCGGAAACGGTCGACACCACCAAGATCTTCTACTTCTCCTTGGACAGCGTCTTTGTGGCCGGGGAGTGGAAGAAGTCACAGTGGGTATCTGAGAACACACACGTTTTCGTAAATCTGGATAACTACCCCGGCTCAGGATCTGGATGGTACCAGTTGAGGCTGTGGGCGCAGGACGACGCTTTCGTCAGCAACGATCTGGCCACCACCTTGAACTTCCGGATCATAAAGCCGCCGTTCAGGTACGCCGACAAAGACCGGAACACCATTCTGGTGGTGGATCACACGGCCTACGGAGGGGTGGACGGCGGACCTCCGCTAGACACCGCGGTGGGTCTGGTAAGACCCTTCTACGATGATGCCCTGGCTGCGCTTCCAGCCGATCTGTGTGACGAGTATCTGGTCTGGTACGATCCGGTCACCAAGCCCGAGGTAGTCACCAAGAACGCGCCGGACAAAGATCTCATATCTCAGTATGATCTGGTGATTGTGATCAACGTGGGATCCAAGTCGGCCATAAGCGGCGACAACCGCGATGACTACGAGGAATACATGGACATCGGCGGGCGGCTGTGGCTCGTCGGCATGAACAACTATTCCATAGATACCGGAGACGAGCCCACGGAGCTTTCGGATTTCTGGTTGGAGTATTTCGGGATAGAGCAGGCGCGTGCTCCCACCTGGACGGTGCTGGATAGTACCAGCCTGGAGTTTATCAAGGCCAAGCCGTTCGGCGAGGAGTGGGAGGATCTTCAAACCCTGGAGGCGGACCAGGAGCTTTGCGCCAAGCTGAAAGGTTACAATCCCAACGAAGCGGTCAGGAAGTTCGGGGAGCGGGGTATACCCTTCGTATGCTATCAGGGGCTGTCCAACCTGGTTGACTACGAGTCGCGCATCCCTGCCGAGAGAAGAATGTTTACCTTCATCTCCTACTATGGCACACTTTCCACCATGGACGGTCGGCCCTGCGGGTTGAACTGGATCGGTCCCACTTTCCGCACCGCAGAGTTCACCTTCCCTCTTAATTTGATGCGCAACGATGCCCCGGATTATCCCGCCTTCGAAGTGGTGGAAAGGACTGTACGCTGGTTTATGAAGGACTTGCCGTAAACTCGCTTGCCCTTTCGATCGAGCAGTCGACGGAAAAAGAGGTCGGGCCAATCGCCCGACCTCTTTTATTTGCCGACCATCACGATCAATCCAATCTTCCCGCCAGATCCACGCTGACGGGAGAACTTGACGGAGAGCAGTAGTCTGGGCTCCTGCTTTCTGGTCCTTCGGGATCACGCTCCGACGAAAAGACCTGCTCCTCCCACAGGCCTAAAAAAGCACCTGCCAGAGGAAGACTCCCATCATTGCGCAGCCCACCACGAACTTGATTAGGGTACCCCCCAGAAAGCCCAGGAAGGTGCCCACTCCGGCCTTGAGAGCCTGTGATCCCTTCTTGCCTGCCAGCAATTCGCCCAGTATGGCACCTGCAAAGGAACCGACCAGCAGTCCGATCAACCCGGCACTTAGCAGGCCGACAAGCATTCCCGCGAATGCGCCGAAGAGTCCCCAACCGCCCGCCCCCATCTTCTTGGCGCCGTAGAGATTGGCCACGTAATCCAAAGCCTGCACCAGCGCCGTCAGAACACCGAATACGATCAGGAAACTCCAGCCAATCTTTTCGAATCCTGTGAAGATGGCATAGATCAGAGCGCCCAGCCACATGATGGGCAGGCCCGGGATCATTGGGAGTATGGTGCCGGNNCCAGCCAGCATCATCACCAGCGTGAATACGAACAGCGCGATGATTCCTACGTTCATGGAAAGGGCAGATCCTCCTTTTCTGAGTGGAGACTGATCTCCGCTGAGCCTTGACTTCTACTCATACTATTTGTCAGCGCCAAATGCAAGCTCTTTTTGGTGAGGACGAAAAGTTCTACCCCATGCCAGCCCTCACGCGCCTCACTCGCTTGCTCGATGCAGCCGCGGCAAACCGACTGATACCGGGCCATGACAGCCCCGCTTTTACTTTGACAAGGCAGCGGTGGAGCGATATATTCCAGACATGCCGAAAGGAATTGGAGACAAGGACAAAGAGAAGATAGTGGTGTTGGGCATCTTCGTTCTGGCCTACGCTCTGAGATTCGTTTACATGCTCCAGATGCAGAGCAGCCCTCATTTTTCCTCTCCCACCATGGACCCCCTGTTTCACGATGCCTGGGCTCAGGACATAGCCGGTGGTAACTGGATCGGATCCAAGGTCTTTTTCAGAGCCCCGTTCTACGCTTACTTCCTGGCAGTCGTCTACAAGATATTCGGGCACAGCTACGTGATTCCCCGCCTTATTCAGCACCTGATCGGCTCCTTATCCTGCGTTCTGGTCTACCTTCTGGCGAGGAATCTGTTCGGCCGGAAGGTGGCCGTGGTGGCCGGTCTGATCGCTGCCAGCTACGGGATGCTTCTGTATTTCGAGGACGAACTTCTGTTGGATTCGTTTCTGGTCTTCTTCGATTTGCTTCTGATCCTGCTCTTGCTGGGCGCCAAGGAAGTTCCCAGGCTGTCCCGATGGTTCCTCTGCGGACTGGTACTGGGAGTGTCCGCCATCACCCGACCCAACATTCTCATCTTTGTGCCCTTCATCTGGCTGTGGATCTTCGTGGTGTTCAAGAACAAGAAACCATTCAAGAGAATCGCCGCCTACTGGGGCTGGCTGCTTCTGGGAGCCGCGCTGGTCATTTCACCCGTGACCTTGCGGAACCTGCTGGCCGGGGGAGACTTGGTTTTGATCTCCTCTCAGGGGGGAATAAACTTCTACATAGGGAACAACCCGAACGCCGACGGCGTGAGCGCCATATTTTATCACGAGCACTGGGAATATCGTGACTTCCAGCAGGCCGCAGAAAGGGAGACCGGTAGGAGTCTTAAGCCATCTGAGATATCCCGTTTCTATTACCTGAAGAGTGCCGATTTCTTTCTGACCAGACCCTACCAGGGCTTCAAGCTTCTAATCAAGAAGCTCTACCTTTTCTGGAGCAGATTTGAGATAAGCAACAATCAAGACATATACTTCTACAGAAGGTATTCCTCTCTCATCCGCGCCCTGCCCCTGGGATTCTGGCTGGTGGGACCCCTGGGGCTGACGGGAATGATTCTTTCCTTATGGTTTGCCAGACGGAACAGGAAGCCCCGCACGGAAAAGACAGGTGAGCAAAGAAAGAAGGTTTCTCTCCCCATTTTGTTTGTTTTCTCTTACATGATAACCGTGGTGGCGTTTTTCGTCCCGGCCCGGTTCAGGGTGCCGGTCATACCTTTTCTGATCACATTCTCCGGTTTCGCCCTGGTCTGGCTGGCGCGCAGGGCACTGAAAAAGGACCTCGCCTCGGTCAGAATCTTCCTGCTTCTTCTGGTTCCTCTGGTCTTTTTGAGCAATACAAATGCTTACCATTTGACCATCGGAGAGTTGTCTTTGGCTCAGGCTCACTTCGGCCTGGGGAATGTCTATCTCAAGAAGGGCCAGCTGGATTTGGCCCTGGCCCATTTCGATTCTGTGCTCGCACTGAACCCCTCCTGGAGCCGGGGGCATCTCAACCGGGGTATGGTGTTTTTCAGAAAGGGTGATTACGCGGAAGCCGAGAAGGAGTTCCTGGCGGAGCTGGAATTGAATCCAAGTGAAGAACAGGCCTACAACAACTTGGCGGCGATCTATCTGAGGCAGGAAGAGTACGACAAGGCGGAACAGATGGCAAAGAGGGCGGTGGAGCTGCGACCTTACTCGCCCAATCCTTACATGAATCTGGCCCTGACCTATAACCGGACCGGACGGACGGAAGAAGCCAAGGAGATTCTGAGGCAAGGCATCTCGATTATTCAGCCTTTCTTCGATGCGGAACTGCTATTGGGAGAGATATACCAGGCCGAGGGCAATTTCGATTCGGCGGCAGCCCGGTTCAATTACGTGCTCAACCCGCCGGCCTCTCACCGGGATGTGGTCTACGATCTGCAGGCCTTAACCTTGAGGGGAGATGCCTATGAGATAGACAGGATTGCGCTGGAGGCCAAGGCGCATTTCAATCTGGGGACCATCTACGTACAACGGGGAGAGATCGAGCGGGCGGAAGCCCATCTTCAACAGGCGCTCTTGCTGCAGCCGAATTTCGCCGAGGCACTGGCCAATCTTGGAATCCTGTACGATAACACCGGACGCGGAACGGATGGCATCCCCTTGCTCAGGAAGGCCATAGGGCTTGACCCACAGAATGCGGTTTATCACTACAATCTGGGTTTGGCCTACGCCAAGCAGATGCAGCTTCAATCGGCCCGGGAGGAGTTTGAAACCAGCTTGGCCCTGGACCCGTCGCTGGCTGACGCATACCAGCGGCTTCTTCTGGTGGATTCGCTGCTGCAGGAAGGCATCTCGCCATAGGCTGCTGCGATGATCTAAGTTGCAGAGACAGGTGGACACCACACGACACAAATATCTTGACAAAAGCAGAACAGACCGGTATACCTATCGTTGCAGCTAGACAGGCAAAGTCAGAGCGGTTTGAGTGAAAAACTCCGGCGGTCGCAAGTATGGACGACAGAACGTTCAGCAAATACTTCAAAGCCTTTTCCGACCCGACGCGCCTGCGTATTCTGAAGATCCTCTCGGACAAGGAGATGACAGTCAACGAGATAGTCAAGGCGGTGGGGCTTTCCCAATCCAACGTGAGCCGGCATCTGGCCATACTCAGGGATGCCGGAATCGCCGTCGACCGCCGCGAGGGCCAAAAGGTGTACTACAGCCTGAAAAAAGACGTGGTGGAAAGATGTTGCGCTCTCTTCTGCGACCGGCTTGAGGTTCGGGGAAGAGGAAAAAAGAAATAGGGGATTTGATTTTTTTGAAACAAACATCGGCATATGTGCATATGTATATATAGAGAAGGGGAAGTCAAAAGGAGGTGGCCGGAACAGAAAAGCAATGCGGCCAGATCAAATGCAGTCGGATGGATCAAGGTTCACGGGTAGAGGTGACCGGAAAGAGTATCAAGTAGTGGTTTTCGTGCTGCCGCATGCTGCTGTTCAAACGAGCTGAGAAGGGCAAATCTGAATGCCGCCCCTCTGGCGAGGAGAAGAAGTAGACCTTGAAGGCTTTGGAGAGCCCAGACGGGTTCTGGGAAAAAACCCAACAAGGAGGGTGTGATGAAACGATTCATGCTTCCCCGAGTCGCTCATTGCAGCAGCGGCTGCTGTAGCCTGTCCCGGGCATGACGTAAAACTGCCCACCGTGTCGTTGCTGGCCTTTGATCAGAGACATTCAAGGCGACAATCGGTGCCCGCCGGATCAGAGTCAGCGACTTCACCGGTGTCGAATTTGAGAGGAAGGCTGTCCCTTTTTCCCGGGGCAGCCTTCTTCTTGAGTTCTCTTGAGGGGCGACCTTCTCAAGGTCTATCACGTAACTCTTCCCCTTTTGGGTTTTGCCCTCGTGCTCCCGCAAGAAACCCGGGTGATTGAACATACGTAAGGAATGATGGGCTTCGTACGTCATCAAAGCACCGCCGTGCAGCGGACCGGAGACGAAAGGAAATCAGCATGAAGGTGAAGAGACAAAACCAATCTGAAGGCCCTACTTTCACTCAGAGAGTGGTAGGGGCGATCAAGACGATACCGAGGGGCAAGGTCGCCACATACGGGCAGATAGCCGCTTTGGCCGGCAATCCCCGCGGGGCTCGCCAGGTGGTCCGCGTTCTGCACTCATCTACTGAAAAAGAGAGGCTGCCATGGCACAGGGTGGTCAATCGTGAGGGGCGGATAGGTCTGAAGCCAGGTTACGGCTACGAAATTCAAAAGGAGCTGCTGCGCCGAGAGGGCGTAGAGTTCGGCAAAGACGACAGGATAGACTTTGACCGTTTTCTCTGGTCTGCTTGAGGCAAATAAACGGTAGGATTGCCCCCCGATCCTTCCTCTAAGAGGACGAGTTGACCATTCTTTCCAGACTTCTTATGGATCAGGATATTCCAGATTCGATCGTAGGGCCAGCCAAGATGCTAGCTACGTGTGTTAGTCCTCATTCTTGCGGAACAGCCCCTTAAGGGACGAACGGCACCAAATGGGGCACAGACGCCTTCTACNNGCCGTGACAGGAAAGTTTGCTTTGTGAGCAGAAGACCGAAAAGTTAAGCCCGCTCTGGTTTCTTGCTGCTCGGCTGAAAAGTCGTCAGCTTGTCTGACTACAAACTGACCGCTCCCTTTCTCCTTCTAAGAACCACCCAGGTGCTTAGCAGAATTAACGTCACCAAGACGATAAGAGACCACTCGGTAAGCGCAGGCACAAAAACGCCGCCGTAACAGGCGATGTATGTTCCGGACGATGTGACTGTTATGGTTGTGCTTGTTTCACCGGTGTTCCAATGCCCGAATGCATGTTGGTTTGGATCTGCGTCCGGGACTGTGAATGTGTGAGTCCCGCTCAGGCCCACAAAGGTGTGAGGAGTGGAGTATCCAGTTGGCGACCCATCCATCGATATGCTGACGGTCACGTTAGCGCCCTCGGTATAGCAGTACGCTTCAATAGTGGCATCATAGGACGGCTCTCCGTATGCGTACTTAAGATCCCCGTTGTCGTAATCCGTGTAACTGATATGAGGATTATCCTCGCTATCCAAGGCAATTGAATTCTGCCCCCCCACAATGCCATAACTGTCCACGGTGTCGATGTGCCAGCCTATGTCATGGTATGCATATTTCAGATCCAGGTCGGTGGTAAATTCGCCTTTACAGTAGCTGACGCGAGGATTATCCTCACTGTCCAAGGTGATAGAAACGTGCCTTCCCACGTCGCCACTGTTATCCACGGTCTCTACATGCCAGCTTGCCCCATCATGGTAAGCATACTTTAGATCTTTGTTATCCCAGTCAAAATAACCGATATGGGGGTTGCCATAGCTGTCAAGGGCGATAGATGCGTAGGCTCCAACACTGCCGCCGGCATCTGCCGTCGTCGTGTGCCAGGTGCCGTCATAGTAGGCGTATTTCAGATCTTTGTTGGTGAAGTCACGGTAGCTGATATGCGGGTTATCGCCGGCGTCCAGAGCTATGCAAAGCCAGTCTCCCACATCCCCGCCACTGTCCACCGTGTCTATATGCCAACCGCCATCTTTCCGAGCGTATTTCAGGTCGAAGTTGCTGGCATCAAAGTAGCTGATGTGGGGATCGTCGTTGCTGTCAAGAGCGATGGAATTGCGCCGTCCCGCGTTTCCTTCGCTGTCCACCGTCTCAAAATGCCAACTGCCATCGTTATAAGCATATTTCAAATCAGCGCCGTTTTCATCGTGATAACTGATATGGGGGTTATTGCCGCTGTCCAAGGCAAGCGAGATCGCCCATGATACTTGACTGGCAGCATCGACGGTCTCTATGTTCCAGTTCGTGCCATCATGGTAGGCGTATTTCAGATCATNNATCGACGTGAGCCATCCCACATCCCCGGCGCTATCCACCGTCTGGATGTGCCAATTCGTCTCAGCGGCGAGGACGTAGCCCACAACCAAGATTAGTGAAATCATCACTAAACTTGTTTTTAACGAGAGCAATATCCTTAGACGGTTCATGCCTTTCTTCAACTGGGTGCGCTGTGGTCTGCTCCTCATGGCTTTTGGCTCCTTTCTCTATTTTTGTGAAGAGTGAAATCAAGAGGATTCGTAGAAGAAGTTCTGACAAAAACCATGTGTCATATTGTCCTTACCACTCTTCATTTTTTCACCCGGTCTGATTTTAAAGAACCTCATAGCTCGCTTTCACTTCCAAGCTACGGTCATCAGCTCCTATGCGATTCTACCCGATTGCTCGCAACCTTTCAGGATCTCTAACCCGCGCTACGGGCCTTCAGCACCGACACAAAGCCTATCCGCAATTGGATCACCTCCTTTGCACGATTTCCA
>JABAOC010003294.1_pt1 | contig 10119 bp, 10 predicted proteins | sample 7062161 | NCBI WGS metagenome assembly JABAOC01 (sample SAMN14538625, study PRJNA623070) | marine sediment metagenome | biome: marine biome [ENVO:00000428]; feature: marine pelagic biome [ENVO:01000023]; material: deep marine sediment [ENVO:00002113] | place: India: Gulf of Khambhat ...
CTTATGTCGAGTGGGGCTTTATGTTTTTTCGGGTATAGTTTTTGGTTGGCTTCCAGTAATTGAGTTTCGTAAGAAAGGGGGAGTAAGAAAAGGAAAAAGCTACATTCATAACCACTGAACCTGTGGATACTGGAATATATTCCATTGTTCGTCATCCACAGTATGTAACTTTCATACTATGGGGAATTGCTGGCATACTTCTTTTCCAACACTGGATTATTATTCTACTAGGTATTCCTATTGTTCCGTTGACATACATTGACTTGATCAAAGCAGATAACGATGCCATTAATACGTTTGGAGACGACTACAAAGCCTATATGAAAAGAGTTCCAAGGGCAAACTTCTTACTTGGCATCATACGACGATATAGAAAAAGTGAGAAATAAGGTGCCAGAGAATCAGCCTCATTTTTCTTCTAGTCAAGAGCAGATTATACTGCCGTCTGCCAGATTGAAGTTTCTTGCAAAAGTCACACCAGATGCTAGGTGGTTCTAGCTACAAAAATCATAAAACGAAAAGGATACAATTTCCCTTTGGTGAATAGCAGATGCCGAAGGTTGAGGAGGATTATTCAGACTACATCAAGCATATGTCGAATATCAGTGGTTTAGCCTCAGTTCTTGCAGGTTTCATATTGACAACACTTACTTTACTCATCACTTTGGTTCCTGATCCAAGCCAAACTACTGTACAGCTTACATTATTCTTTTCAGGAATCTTGTTTAACATATTTATGTTCCTTGCAGGATGGAGCAGTTTTAACCTTATCTATTTCTGTAGGAAGGTTCCGCGACTAACAAGAGAACTTAACATCATCAACCATGTAGCTGTAGTTGGTTTCTCTATTTTTGGTGGAATAATCGTAATGATATTTCTTTTCTCCAATCTACGACTTCTTGCCTTAGCGTCAACGTTCCCTTGGTTATTCTTTGTCATATTCACGTATATTTTCATCTGGAGACCTTTTCGAAAATTCAGGGAAACACGTGCCCGAATTCTTACGAAAACCTGAAGTAATTGGTTGGTTGGTTGGTTGGGTTAAAATTTAACGCCCACACACACAAGATGAACTAAATCGATCATAATATATTATAACTGGGTAATGTAAGCAATGGCTATGACGAATCGAAGTAGCTTGTCGAGTCTTTTATGCGTATGTCTTTCCGAAGTTGCTGGCTATCAATGCAATGTCTCTCATGTCGATTTTATCGTCTTCGTTCTCATCAGCTACGTAATTCCATCTTAGATGCCCAGGATATGAGCCGAAGGCTGAAGCAGCCGTGGCTAAGTCTCTCATATCCACTTTTCCATCAATGTTTATGTCTCCCGGCATCCGAACTCCAATTATATCGCTTCCCCCAAACAATGCTCCACTGTACAGCTGGCCTCTTAGGGTTAGGGTCACATTCCCATACATAACGCCCAAAGAGAGTATGAAGTCTGAGACGGCTTCTCTATCAAACTTGACCATCAAGTCAGGAACAGTGTCGTTGTCATAATCTCCAATAACAGACTCTATTGGAACTTCAACCCAGAACGGATCAACCGGGATTGTATCGTTCAGCAATATGGTGCTTCTGTCAATTTCGCTTACATCGTAGCCTTCAGGCAACTCTATAAACGCATCTATGTAAGAGCTGAGATACAACCTCAAAGGGGCCGGATAGACTCTAATCGTAGCCGGAGCTGAATAGATATCTATGGTACGTGGAAGGAAACCTGCTGGGTAACCGTATGATCCCGTCCGTTTGTACCCATGGCAATACACTCCAATAGGGCTGTCTGCTGTTATCGTGTGTTCTCCTGGATACATCCTTTTTTTGACGTACCATCCGACGTCCGGTAGTCTGTACCAATCGCCATCCATGAAGGCCCCATCTACTTCTACGGATAAGGCTGTTTCCCACGTTAGGGCGATGATTGTGACATAGCTGCCAGCACCTCCATTCGGGTCGCCTACGTCGTATCCGTCGGGAATGTAGAACCTGTAGTCGTCTCTGAATTTGTCTGTTGGTATAATTAGCATCTCAAAGGGGTCGCCCTTTCCAGCAACTGAATATCCTTTAGCGTATTGAGCTACGCCAATTGGCTTGTCGCTAGTGATATGAGCTGCTTCCTCCACATCAATGTCCAACCATTCCCCTGGGTAATCAAGTTGATCAGAAACTAGTGTTACACCATCATAGATCCAGACACGCGTACCGTGTTGACTCGCAATTATTCTAATTCTGTCAGCGCAGTCTGGAGAAAGAAGTGGCGCCGTATAGTAATCTTTTCCCCAATATCTGACCGGTATCATCTGCTCAAAAATAGTATCAGCGGCACCAGCTGTAATAGGCAGGTAGCCAAGCTTTATGCCAGCTATTACCGCAATAGGTTTATCACCCATGATATGAGTTCCTGTCACGTCACCACCCAATATCTGATATTGGTATGTTTGGCCTCTTTCCAATCCTACAAAGAAAAGATCGTGATATTCTGAATCAATGGTCACATTTGTGTCGTCCTGAGTGGCAATTATCACAAACTGTGAAGGTTCGGGGTGACCGAGGTACATTGCTGTATAGCTTAACACATAGTAGTCTGTTCCTAACAAGCCTGTTGGAATCGCCCAATACATGTCATCATTGTTGGATGCGACTTGAGGTACACGAAACTGAACCCATAGGTCGGCAGCGACGCTTGTGACATGGATCCCTTTGTCCTCAACTTCCATGTTACTCGTTATTACCCAACTTTCCGGTAGGTTCCAGACTACTGGGGAACCTGGTGAAACTGTTTCAGACCAAGAATCTGCCGCAAAAGAAATCGTAAAATCAGTAGGTGCTTCGGATTCAATGATTATTTGCGCACAGTCAGACGGAGAGCCAATGAGTATGTCTGGACACGCTAACCAGAAGTCCCTATGCAAACTAACGGATTGTGCACACGGAATTATTGCTAACGAGGCTATCGTTGCACCTGCTAGTATGCAGATCACTGACAACAAGGCTGTGATTCTAGACCTCATTTCCACGTTTGCGTACTCCTCCTTCCCAAATATTGATATTTTTACACAGTCCCTCCTCAGCTGTTAAGGGAAATATCATACAATGCTAAATGTCATCAAAGTTCATATTAGTTTATCTGACCGCCTTAAAAAACTTGTGAAACAATCTTCTAGGTAATTGAAACTTAGCCTCTTCGGGAGCGTTGGATGGACCACAAAGGAGGGTATCTTGACGAGTCATACTTCAGAGCTGAGGAAGAGAGGCATCTTGAGGAATACAGGAAAGCTGTTCCTCACTTGACTGTTTACAGTACAGGGTTGGAGGAGAAGCAGCTCAGGGTCAAAGCGATGCTGGACTTTGCCAAACTGCAAGGCTACGAACCTGAACGGCTCCGGCAACTGGAAGAGATCTTAGCTAGGGCTAAAGATGTGGACGAGGGAATACGAGAGTTCAGAAGATTCCGGAAAGATGAGAAAGGTATTATGACGAACGGCAATGGACGATATGTTGTTGTGCAGGGAGAAGCAGAACTGTTGAGAAGACTGGAGAGCGGTTGGGCTCTGGCTCAACCGTTGAATAGAGACAAGTATCTACTGAGATTATCATGATGCGCGCGCAGAATATAATAGATAATCTCACACTTCGACTTCCATGCCATCGTATGCAAAGTCGAAATCAACATCTGAATGTTTTTCTTTCATTTTGTTTAAGTAATTCCAACCCCAAGTGTTGATTTCGTCTTCTTCGATGTGAGTCAGGATTGCTCTTTTTGGTTTGAGTAGTTTTATTCTTTTCATCATGGCTGGAAAAGATATTTCACTTTTGATCTTTTCATAGGAGAAGAGGCCGCATTCAGTGATCAGTAAATCTAAGTTGAAGATCTTTTGTTCCAGATGTATCGTGTCACAAGGAGCATATAGAACTCTCTTGTCCTTCTCCTCGAGTAAGTAAGCAAAGATGCTTGAATCCTTTCCTTTGAAGCCAACCGCGGTTACCTTTATGTTTCCAAAACGAACCGACTTCCCATCTTCGATTTCGCCTAGAGTTGCGACTCTAAGGCCATCTACAAAGTGGGATATGCTGGGATAATGTTGCCTCAAATCCTCTAAGACTTTCTTTGGGAGGTAAGCTTTGACAGACTTTCTTGGCTTGTCTTCGAAGAAATCAAAATGAGCCTCCATCAGTGGTCTTAAACCATAAGTATGATCAGGATGCCAATGAGTGATGAATAGATTATCAACTCTTTTGATGTTTCTCCGATTTAGAGAATCTCCTATATCTTCACCACAATCGATTAAGGTGAAAATATCGTTGATAAACAAGGAGCTGCTGTTTCTCTTGTAGGGTTCACCCTCTTCTCTTGCTCTTTCACAAGTAGAACATTGACAAAAAGGCTTGGGAGTCGGTATGGCCCCGCCTGAGCCTACAACTGTTAGTTTCATAGAATCAGTAGGAACTGAAGTTGATAAAAAGAATATTGCATGCATGCATGTTACTGTTGTATCACAGTCACACACACTTAAGAGTTCGTGCCACCAATTGAGCCTGTGCGTATGCTGGTAAAAATCGAGAGGAGGTGAAATTGTGAGAAAGATTCTTGGTTTTGGCCTGTTCGGCATCTTTATTCTCTTACTTGTATTCCCAGCTTTGGCCGCTCCAACATGGGACAGAAACCCTGCGGATTTCATGCATGGAATAGCAGTGGAATTAGATGGAGAATTCTGGTATTTTGCGGGTCCCGGAAGTATCGCGCCTCCCAACGATGTAATCGACGTTCCCGGCCATACATGGAAGCAAAGCCTTGATAATCCCTACAAATTTGTGGGAAGACACTACAACGTCGGTCCGTGGATGGCTCCATCTGGCGCACCATGGTGGGCTAGTGGGGAACCGTATGGCGTGATGCTATTCAAAGTTCATGGAAGAATGGCTCCTTGGACTGAAGAAATCGCTGCAAAAATGGCTTCAAAGGGATACGTTCACTACCATGAGTTGGTTGACGCATCAGGCAATCACCATCCACAACTGGTGGTGTGGCTGAAACATACCGCCATTCGATCATTCTACTTTGATGGAGGACCTATGCCAGGAGCAGCCCACGAAGTGAAGCCAGGCGTAGACTACGAGTTCATGCCGAATTGGATGATTCCCTATGTCCCCTAGCGGGTCAGACAGGGCAAAGATTCCTACCCTCTTTCTTGGGATGAAGATAGGTGGCTAGGAAAAGCCCCTTGAATGTGCATCCTAGTCAAAAAGTTTGGACGCATCTGAAAGGCGCAGCCGGTCACAACAGAAGAGTTGAACACTATTGCCCGACGTGTTATGAGAAATCTTACAGTGTTGAAGGATGTGCAGAGCGATGAATACCAGAAAAAGCAGTTGTTACGCCAGGCAATGCTGCTGCTTCCAGAAGACAAGCTGGAAAGGTTGAAAGAGATCCTGGCAAGGACGAAAGACGTGGATGAAGGAATCAGACAATTCAGAAAGTTCAGGGAAGATGAGAACGGTACTATGACGGACGGCAACGGTAAGTATGTGGTTGTGCAGGGAGAAACGGAGCTTCTCAGAAGGTTGGAGAATGGCTGGCGACTGGCTCAACCACTCAATGGAGATAAGTATCTGCTGAGATCATCATGACGCGTCCATTTTTAGCGCGCGCGTGTAGAAATTCATATTACAGTCACCTGTAAGTATTACCTCGATATCATATGGAAATTAGAAAAGCTAAGCTAATCTATTACTCACCGACTGGCACAGGAAAGACCACGGTCACCGCTATAATGAACGGAACCGGCTTGGACCATGATATAGTCGATTTGACTCCACCAGGCTCAGATATAAAAAATTACGAGGTATCCTCCGATGAACTCGCATTAATTGCAGCTCCGGTATACAGCGGCCGTATTTCTACCGTGGCTGCAAATAGGATCAAGAAACTCAAAGGGTACAACACACCAGCAGTTCTTGTAGTCATGTATGGAAACAGGGCGTTCGAGGATGCTCTCCTTGAGCTCAAGAATCTCACAAGTGAACTAGGGTTCAAGGCAATCGCTGGAGCTGCTTTCATTGGTCAACATGCCTTCAACTCGGAGAAAACACCGATCGCTACCGGACGACCGGATGCTGAGGATTTAATGAAAGCAGAAGCGTTCGGGGAAAAGATCATGGAGAAGCTCCGCGGAGTGGGAGATATACCCGAACTTGAGGTACCTGGTAATTACCCATACATTGTACACCCTCAACGTATAAAGCAAGGTGGAGGTGTAGTTCCAGAGACCAACCCAGAAACATGCATCTTGTGCGGTATTTGCGCCAGTGTATGTCCAATAGCCTGTATAGAGGTAGCCGAATCTGTCAATACAGACAAAACTAAGTGTACGGCTTGCTCAGCGTGCGTACAGAACTGCCCAACAAGTGCAAGAAACTGGACCCATGAAAGAGTACTCAGAGGTGCAAATCGGCTCGCTACCGTGCATGGCAACCGCAAAGAACCAGAGGTCTTCCTCTAAACATTTTTCCCTTTATTAGCTCCAGAATCCAAATAAGAGTTTAGGTTAGAACGGTTGGGCTTTGGTTCAACCGTTGAACGGAGACAAGTACCTGCTCTAAAGAGTTATGGTCTAATCCTCACAGAAAAGAGCCATGAGTCCTCGATACCGCCTATAAGGTAAGATTCTGCNNCACAGAGAGGAACCATGAGTCCCAGACGCCGCCTATAAGGCAAGATTCTGCTCCTAGTGCACGTCTCAGATAAGGAATAGAACCAGAAGCGCGCACGATAAACCTTTTACTGTTATCTAAGGAAGTATGCCAAAGGGACACTAGATGAAGAGAGAAGCTGATTTCGATAGGACGAAGATAGAAGCTGAAGTTCGAAATGCTCTGGGTGAAATGTTAGGGTTAAAACTGACGAAGAGGAAAGTCTGTCTAGTCGGCGGAGTGACTTATGAGTTCGACGCTGTCGATGCTATAAAAGGCTACGCACATGTTGTAGTCACATTCTGTGACTATAGAACATATGCGTTTCTTCTCTTCATAATCCGTAGGAAAAAGGTTCGACGCTTTTTTCGAATTTTGGCTACGTCAGGTGTGGGGTCGGATCTGAATCCAACTAACCAGAAAAATCCCGCGTGCTTACAGTCCCTTCCCGCGAAAGATATTTTTAGTGGAAAAGGATGTTTTCATGCTGACGAGATTTGCCCACTACAGGTAAGACGAGTGATGAGTACGAAATAACTAAAGTAATCCACGATTCCTTCGGATGGGCCTTAACCAGAGNNCTTTACATATTATCCAGACTCTAAGAGCACTGTCGTAGGATGGAACCAGTTTGAGAGATTCCTGGATGTGTGGATGGATCCACGAAGCAAAGCTAAAGGATTTGATATTCGAAACCTGAGAATTGTGATCTCGAAGACGAGAGATGTAGCCTGGTTCTCGGCTATTGTGGACGATGAAGGAGAATTTGATGGAGAGCCTTGGAGCGCGAAAGACATTCGATGGACGGGAGTTTTGGAGAAACGTGGTGGGAGCTGGAAGATCTGTCAACAGCACATGTCAGAGGCAAACGACAAGAGATCAGAATGAAGGTTATAGAAATATCAGCCGTTGTACATTAGGCTCTGTGAGTTTTGCGGGGGTTCAAATTCTACCCCCACACACACACAAAAGAAACTGATTTTTCTTCAATTGAGGACAAGAGAATGAGTTAAAAACTCATACCGGTCTTCCGTTTCCCCAACTCTTTCATGCTGAGAGAGTATTTTAGGCTTCAGATCTGAGCGTGCTTAAGCTTGGGATGTAATAGAAGATTTCTCCACAAATGTTATTTGAAAGGAAAAACTATCTTAAACTAGGAGAACGGAGATTGTTGAGGAGAACAGTTTCTGGAATAATACTTGTACTGCTGTTGACAGGCATGCCAACGCTGATATTTAGCATAACACCAGTGTCAGGGCATTTAGAGGATGTTATTAGAGGGAATTTAATCAAGAACCCAGGTTTTGAAAACCAACTAAGCTTCTGGTCTGTATCAATAGGAACAGCAACCTACTCAGGTGACAACACAAATTTCCACAGTGGCGCATATAGTACAAAAGGTGTTGAGATCCACAGAGGTAGTTTGGGAAGGCTCTACCAAAACGTAACTGATATAATGACACCAGGAAAGCAATATAAGATCAGTGGTTGGATCAAAACCCAAGATGCTATAGGATACGTAGTCATAGGACTTGATTATGTTGACAGTAGTGGTGCAACACCTGCAGACGGATACGTCAAAGAGATAGGTTATGTGACAGGCTCAACTGATTGGATATACTATGAAAGCGATGCTTTCACATTGCCCCATATGCCAAGCGATGCTACAGCCATCTGGTTTCTCCTTGATTTCAATGATGGAAACGGAACAGCGTGGTGCGATGACGTATCACTTGTCGAGATTCCCCTAGTTCTGATGGATGAGGGACATTCTGAATGGTTAGTATCGAGCAATGCCCAATTTCTAACACAAGATCTTGAAGAGAGAGGTTATTTGGTTCAGACATTAGGTGGTACGATTACCGCGTCTTCGCTAGAGAACTGTGATGTCCTAATCATTGGGACGGCATGGGGTTCATTCACTCAGAACGAGATACAAGTTATCGAAGACTTCGTCAAGAATGGTGGAGGACTGTTATTGACTGGCCTTGGATGGTCCTGGGTTGATTATCATCCAGAAAGCACAATTCATGATTATCCAATGAATAAGATAGCTCAAAGGTTTGGAGCCTTCTTCAATCCAGACATAATTTTCGATCCAACGGACTACACTATCGATCCCGGTTCAGCTATCTTTCATTCACTCTTCATTGAGAGTCACCCCGTGACTCAAGGAGTGACGAGAATAGGGGCTACAGGAAGTCTTCATGGTTCTATAAACATTGAAATTGGGACAATTTTGATCACAGGAGATAACGACTCCTACGGCGGCTATCACGAAAGTCCTTATCCGAATCCTGGATCTCACCCTCCTAATTGCGCCGCCATCGAGTACGGTTCTGGTAGGGTGATTGTTATATCCCAAGAGGGATTTTTCATTGATGATCGCATTGATGAATACAACAACAAAATACTCGGAATGAACATCTTTTATTGGCTTTCGGCAGGACCATACTATGAGTTAATGGTCACATCTTCACCTTTAATTGGGATAACATTGGCCATCAACGGGACTCCGCAAACAACACCATACACCGAATGGTCGCTTCAAGACTCTTACACACTTCAGATGCCGGAGAATCACAACGAATATGTATGGTCTTACTGGCTTGAAGACAGTGATGCTAATAGAACAAGAGTGGTCATTATGGACACGAACATTACATTGACTGGGGTGTTCCACCATTTCTGTGACTTGGACAAGAGTGGATGTGTTGACATGAAGGATATAGCAGCCGCCGCTCTAGCGTTCGGTTCAGATCCGTCTCACCCGAGATGGAACCCTTGTGCAGACATAAACAAAGATAACAAAGTGAACTTGATGGATATAGGAAACACAGCCAGAAACTTCGGAAAAACCTAGTTCCTCATATTCCAAAGAACTTTTACAGCTCTCCCCCTATCTCATACTATATTATATTATAATATAGTAGAATCCAACCTACACCGTTTTGTGTGTGTGTGGGGGGTAGGATGTTCAAATCCTACCCCCCAGTTCATTTCCAACTACTCACTCCTATGCTCCTACTCACACTTACTCACTCAACGCACACGATATGAAGAAGAAATTCTTGTAGTCCAGAGAAGTCCAGTTCGTTTCTTGGTTATCTGCGCACGCATTATAGGGTCGTTTTGCCATAGTTGCTTGCCGCCATGACAACATCGAAGCGCGCATAAAATTTATAGCTCAAAGAGAGAAAACTCATTGGGAGGGTCACTTTATGACGAAAAAATCAGAAATAGATAAAGAGATTTTGGATGAAGCCTATCGCCTTGGGTATGATTATTGCGCGCGCATTGCCTGTGCCCCTGGTGTCTTTGCTGCGGTTATGGAGACTCTGGGCTACGAAGACGATCCTGTGGTTAATGACGTTTGGAAAGCTACCGTGGGCTTAGTCGGTGGAACTGGCAACATGGCTATTGGAAC
>JABAOC010000084.1_pt1 | contig 10117 bp, 18 predicted proteins | sample 7062161 | NCBI WGS metagenome assembly JABAOC01 (sample SAMN14538625, study PRJNA623070) | marine sediment metagenome | biome: marine biome [ENVO:00000428]; feature: marine pelagic biome [ENVO:01000023]; material: deep marine sediment [ENVO:00002113] | place: India: Gulf of Khambhat ...
CGGCGTCGTTCGGCCTAGCTTATCCCAAGGAAACAGCGGACCTGGATCCATTTTTCTACCCAAAGGCATCGCTATTTCTTCGTGTCCGACGACATTATCACAAGCCGTTTCATAACCAATATCCCGTAATATATTGAGCACTTGACATAAAGTCTCTATTTGTAGCTCTGGATATGGCTCCCACCATCCATCGCTTTTGGTGCCGTTATCGTACAGAAGTCGTGCATGAACTGGTCTAGATGGGTAGTTATAGTTTTTTACTTGTCCGCCTATTGAGTAGCAGAAACGTGAATTGCCATCTTTAAATAGACGGCCATGGTTGGCCAATTCAACACCTANNGCTGATTTATATTTCGTTGCATTTCGCCTTTAATCATCATTTCGGATATGCCAGCGTGCCAGGCTGCGCGTTCGAAGTCCACACATTGATAAACGTCACCATCACGACCGATCACTAGATGAGCCGAGGCTTTAGCTTCAGACTTTGAGAACCAATATTTTGCTGTATCTTCCGCACCACTACCTGCTGTGTAATGAATTACAATGCCTTCTACTGGCATGCCTTTTCGATTAGAGTTATTTGGACTTTCAATGAATGGCCAAGGATATTGCATTAGCATTCCACCTCTAATACCAGCTCCTGAAGCACAAGCGTGGCATCGATTACAAGCTCTACATGGACTTGAGTGGCATCGATTTCTAGTTCAATCATGATTCTTTTACAATTAGCTGCAATCGCTCATTGGGAATAATGATTGTTTTTGCTGCTTTTTGTTTTTATTCTTTGATCTAAATGCAAATTGCACTTCGTATTGTCCCGGAGTAATCATATGCGTGTCAAGCCATACCCATCCTTTATGAATATCAAAAGCATCAGGCATGACTGGTGCAGTAACCACTAGTTTATTTTGGTACCATACTTTCATACGTTTATTGCAATAATCACGAGCCAAATGTATTTTGGGGAATACCACGGGCATCAATGGTATCGTGAGGTTTTTATTTATTAGAATAGCATCTATATCTTCTGCTTTAGCCAAGATCGCTCCTTACATCAAGTACAATAGCCGATTTACGTGGCAATGTGAATTTTTTACCGTCTGCGATTTGTATAAATTCAAACTCGGCAAAGTGGCGACCACGAGTTAGATCGCCGGGGAGCCACCCCACTTTGCCGAGCTCGCTATCAGCTATATCAGGTTCCACAGTTCGAGCCAATAGTTTGCCATCATCTTTGCGTACATACATAGTAATTACAGAATAATCAGCCAGATCTAAACCCTTAAATCTCACTGGTAAATCTGGTCCATTATCACCCTCGACCAAATCAAGAATTATTTGTGTCTGCACTTATGCTCCTTCAATAGCTGGCTCCACCAAAAATTCACCTGTGATGTGCACCGCTTCATCGCCCGATGGTTGGATTCTGCGCACTTCATATACCCAATAAAATGTATCACTGCCTTGAGTATCGGTAATGTCACCAGGAACAAATGAAAATCGTGTGCGGCCATTGGGACCATCAATATGAGTTCCACCAGGGTTTGCTTTTTCGATTTTTATGCTACCGCCGATGTATTCGCGCACAGTCAATCGTACCTCATCGAGTGTAATATCTACCGGTTCGCCCCGCCCATTAGTGAGAACGAATTCAAACGTAGCATCTGTGTCCCGTAATAACTTCATGCATATACGTGCGGGCACAATGGACACACAATCGGTCGGTATCAGTTGTGGGCAGAAATTGCACATAACTACCTCGCTTTGATGATAGAGCCACCGACACCATACTCTGGCGGCACCAGAATAAAACCGCAACAGCCTTCCGATTCAGGCACACCTTTCAAATAAGCTGTTTGCTGAGCTTGTGGCCGAATTAACGGTTTGTGATCAGCTTTTATTGGCCCATTAATAAGAGTACCAAGCAATCCTGTTCTTAGCTCTGGCTCTGGCGAATAATTGCCAATCAATGGTATGTATAGCTTTGGCCGTAAAAATTTCGCCGAAAAGCTTTTAGTTATTATGCCTTGCTCTGCACTAGTTAGCACTCTATTGAATATACTAACTTCTGCTATGACCCCATCCATATGTCGGGCGTCATTTGCCGAAGCACCTATGGTCAACGGCAGATCTGGATCTGCATGCCCTGCTGTGATGCCAAGCGTGGACTCTAGCGGCACACCATCGACACACATAAAAATACCTACGTCTCTGTCCACAGTAAAGCATATGAAATGCCAATTGCCGTTAAGTAGTGTGGGAGCTGTGGCGCTTAGTGCACGAGATGGTGAACCGGTAGAATCGATAGATGCTAATATCTTGGTGCCTGATGCCTGGTAACCTATTTGCCACCCCACACCAGATCCCCAATTTCGACGCGCAACCAATGCCTCTGTACTCGGAGATGTAGTGCCACGAAACCAAAATCCAACGCCAAAATCACTCTCGCCGAGATCCAGCCTAGTATCCGATGGGAATAAAATGTATTGTTCAGATACAGATGAAAATGATCGAGCCATTGCTACCTCCTTACGGAGCTTCGCGGAGCTCGATTCTTAAAAGCTCGGCGTCGCCAAGCATGGTGTCCGCAGCATCAGATGCTTGCCTGGTAAGTTTAAACCGGAACGATTCGCCTTGTAGCAAACCGTCTATTTGAGCATTAGAGAAAGTCAATTCAGTATATTGTGGCGCACCATTAATAGATGGTGGACTAGCGGTTGCTGTTATAATAGGACCAAAATCGTCAGTGTCTAAGTCTGTAGTCTCATCTTGATGGCGCTCAAAAGCCCCTGCCCATTTCACTACGCCAGTAGTAGCGGTTGATGCCATCCAGATTAGTGTTGCGACTATTCCACCAGTAGCATAATATCTTGGCAATACGCCCTCAAAAATCGCATTTTCATTTACTGTGGCATCGAAATCTAGTATTGCATGCCCATTTCTAATATCGAAGGTTGCAAAATTTGTAGCTGGCGGATTATTAGTTTNNATTACAGCACCTCATATCTTTTATGCGCAATGAGCATTAGCAGCTCTGCTTTTTCTTTGGTAGACAATACAGCACTCACTTCACTAGGTAATGCAGCATCGAATGATGATCCATTATCATCCAACCAAGTGTCAATATTACTCACAGCATTGCGAAGACTGGCCTTTGATAAACTAGATTCTCGATGTGAATCTGACCATGATTTCATCCAGCCGCACCATACATCATCGATCTGCCCGCTCGTTAAAGCCATAGCATTACCTATTTGTTTTTAGCTCGTTCAAAGTATCTACTATCTGCTTAGTAGCATTCATCTGAAATTCACGTTCACGCTCTACCTGGTGAATAAAGAAATCTTTGTATTCCGATAGCATTATTTGAGATTTGTTGCGTTCGTTATGCATCGATTCTCTGAAGTCTTGCCGTTGTTTATTCAAGCTTTCCTCAAATGTTTTCGCCAATCGAGGAATGGTAAAATTGGTTGTTCGCCACACTAGCCAGAAGATAAGCCCAAGGCTTCCAAAATTGCCAGCCAAATTGAGTATTGAGCCGAAATCAGATGAAAATCCCATCAGAAATGTCCTCTAATGCCAGCTACTGCACCAAAATCTTTAGTATTCAACCATGCGGATGCAAACCCATCTATGGTGATTGGTCCTTTTAATATATGACCAAGTACGTCTAATCGGCCACCAATGTAGTCAGGTGTCATTTCAAAACCTGCATTAAATGCAACTCTATGCGGTAGCGTCATAGCCTTATCCAACCCTCGATCTATCGACGCGGTGAGATCAAGGGAAGCTGAGGGCTGCGCTTTTCAACCTGCACCACTTCTTCGACTTTAGCGTGAATATAGTCCGTTAAAGTAGTATCAGACAGCCCAAGTATTTTGCCGAGCTGCTCAAGTCCTTTAATGCCCCATAACGCCTTGATTTTTGCCACAACATCCTCTTTGATTCTAGTAGCTTCCACGGCGCTCAATTTTTCCCCGCCAGGCGAATCGGCTTTTTTTGCTGTTTTATAGCTGGTCACCATGGTCTGTTCGGCTTCGCGCACGTATGTGATCACGGCATCTGTCAATCTAACCATGGCACTAGCAACCAATTGATTTTTGATTTTTACACGTATCAATGCTGCAACTTTTATCCCGATCCATCCCAAGACCGCAGTTAGGATAGGTGCACATAGCTGCAATATGTTAAGCAGTAGATCCCATTTGGGCGAAGCTAATGGCTCCATTGGCACAGCTTCCACCTGAGCGCCAGCAAATCGACCTAGCAGGAAAAGCAAGGATATGGCGCCTACTACATAAATTAGCTTTAATCGATTACTTGTTGGTAGTTTTATCATCTTGAATTGCCTTTGCTAAGTCTGTATATGCCTTGCTCGCAACACCCTTGAGCTCAAGCAACCGAGCCCGCAGTTGTGTTGCACGTTGATCGACTTGCTGTAGCATTTGCGATGCTTCGATGCGCTCCGCATTCGCCTCACGAAGCGATGTCGTAAGATACGATGTAACTGGCGATTTAGGCTTTGATGTGCCTTCAATCAATCCTTGAATCTCTTTTTCAATCTCTTGTGAAATTTTTTCTTGGCTCATACTATCGTCCCCTGAAAATGTCCGTTATCGATTAGCCATTGATACAGCTCGCGGGCCACCTCGTCATAGATAGACACATCCGTTGCCGATGTAAGCTTAGCACATAGAGCATCATAGTCATCACCGGCTACTCGATACTCGAGGCTTGTGCCATTACGGACCACATACGCGGCTTTGACGAACTCGCTTGATTCGAGTGATCCACGCATCGCACGAAAATAAATCATTTTGGCATCGAGATCGATATTGAAACTCACAATTCGCACATGCGTTAAAGGTGTCGAATCGACATCGCCTAGACTGAATGGAGTGGTAAGTTGAATCATGAAGTGAGCCTTTCGTTATAATGTATGGGCTCTACCCATACTGGGATATGTTGCAGTACTATATGTTTGAGCCACATTCGTTTAGGATCCAAGAAATCTCCTTGATATCCATGCGCAAACGAAGCTCTTTTCAACACATCTGTTGCTACTAAAAATGCATTTAATCGGTAATTTTTCCAATGCATGACTTGGGTGTCGATATATCCAGTATCCATTTTAGGATCATTGGTGGCGATTATAAGCTGTTTTTGCAGCGAAAGCAAGTGACTAAGTGTGCCATTCGATATCGATAAATATGGTTCAATATAGAACAGATTAGAGAATTCATGACTTAATGCATAGCGCTCAACATCGACAAGACAGTCGACAAATGCCTTTTTCTCGTCATCGTTGTCTGCGCTTAGTGATTGAATGAACAGCTCGCTCGAAGTGCGATCAATCTGTGCCTGCACCATCTTGGCATAGTCCTCAAATCGGAACGAGTATTTAGGCAGCCATATGGTAGTGATTAATGTTTTCATAGACGTGCCTCAAGTGCGGCTAACCGATTCTCGAAGGATACCGTGGCTTCTTTATGCTTCGCATGGAGCTGTTTGATGGCTCCTAATAGGAACATAGTGGCATCCATAAAATCAATACATCTTTTTGGACCCATCATAGGCCAAGGTATAGTGGATGTTCGTAGTGCATGCACTTCACGAAGCACCCCGTCTTTTTCTTTGAAGCTAGGTTCAATTGATGAATCCAATTCACATGCCTCGATTAAAGCCAAATCATCATATTTATCCCAACCTGTTTGGATGGTAGAAGTCACTCCGTAATAAGTGTGGGCATAAACAAACTCGAAAAAATAATCAGCATTACCTAAATCCAACTTAGGATCGTCTGTACCATCCATTGTTGGAATTATATCACTATCTAAATTAGCCACAAATTTAACTTTAGAGTTGATATAGAAAGTANNAGTATCCTCGCTTTGGTCGTAAAATAGTTTTGATAAACTGCTTGATTCTATTGAAATGTCGCGCCCCGAATATCGGATGCCGTCACCTAAAGTAGCATCAAATTCTAACTGTCGATAACTCCCATACTCAAACAATCCAAAATTTGCACCGCCTATTTGAATGGCATCATCAACCACCGTTCCGCTAAATCCGACGTTCAAACCACCATAGACTTCTAAGTCTTCCCACATAACAACATCTTCATATATATTTGCGGTAGTAGGATTACACGTAAAAATGGCCGCCCCATTGACCATAAATCCAAACGTATCATTACTGCGATTAAATACTAGACCATCATAACTAGTAGTAGCACCATCATCGAATTTCAAGTAAGGTTGATTTACATCGCCATACAATCCAAATTCATCATCTAGTACTTGAATAGCATCCGCCACTGGAGTGCCATCAAATCCAACAATCAAACCGCCCAACACCTCAGCATTGGTTGTTACTTTGAGATCGCTCGCGATATCGAGACCACCAACCATACTATGCTTAAGCGAAGTATAATCGAATGCAAACATGGGGGTGCTATTGACATAAAAGCCATAATCATTGCCACCCCTGTCGTATTGGAAATAGTCCCAATTTGTTGGCCCATCAAATAGAATACGAGGATTACCAGAATTATAGTCTAATCGAAATTGATAATCACCTACATGTACAGCATTATCAATTAGAGGATAAGTGCCAGTAAATCCAACAGCTAGCCCTTTTTCGACTTCTGCCCATTCCCGTAACGTAACTGCTTTTGGAGTATCGTAATATCTGATTGCCACAGTGCTATTTACCGTTACGCTGAAGTCATCAGTGGATCGGTTGTATGCCATTAAGCTGCCAGGCTCAAACAACATTGTGCACACATTAGTGGTGTAATTAAGATAAAACTTATCATCACCCACTTTCAAAGTATTATCGGCCACAGTGCCACCATACCCAACATTCAAGCCAGTGGCTATGATAGTATCCTTAGTTATTTCCAACTCATCCGCACTATCTGAAGCTTTGAATACCTGCGAGCCTTCCACAAATAGAAAAAAATTATCGAGGTTTCTATCATAGTGTAAATATGTTGTACTATCGAAATATAACTTTGGATTGTCACTTGTAGAGAAATCCAACCGAAAGTCAACATCTCTAATATGCACTCGATTTACTAACGGCGTGCCGCTATAGCCCACATTTATGCCACCATCGAGTTGAAAATCGCCAATAAGATTAAATAACGCAAGGGAGTTGGTGTAACTAAACACCTCTGAAGCGTTGATTTCAAACACAAGCTTGTCACTACGAAGATACTGAAGAGAATCTCCTGTATCGAACAGGATTTGCGGATCGCCGGCTTTATATTCAAGTGCGAATTTATCGTCACCAATAAGAATAACATCATCAATTGCAGTGCCAGTAAATCCAACCACTAGCCCATCAGCTATGTGTGCATCACCTTCAACTCGAAATTCCTTCTCAGACTTCACATACCCAGTAGTAATGAGCAATGCATCGGATGCGTCCGCAGGGCACTTGATCAAAAAGTCATCTTTTGTGGTGCCATCAAACAACCGCTCATCAAACCACTTGAGCCAATCGCCAATTAGATNNTTCGTGCGCCAATTCTCATAGGAGCTGGGGGGAATTTCCTCGAATAGCCAACCCTCATCCTTCTTGCCTTCCGGCGGCTCGACGATATTCGTACTAGTGTCGGCCCATCGTGCTATCTTAGTAGGTTTGTCATACGTCGCTGTCATATAATAGCTCCTGCCCACTTACCTATATCATATCCCGGTCCCGCATCGAAACGGAATGATCCCTCAACTCCAAATATCACAATAGCATCCACACCAGCAGGCCTGCCACTTCGCACAAACACACCTATCTTCGATATGTCGACATAATCAGGATCAATAGGTGTCATAACTTGAGCCACAAAACCTGCCGGATAGTAATCAGTCACTCGCACTAAAACATCACCAGCAATGCCACGGATGAGCTCTATAATATCCTCCGTTGTACCTTGGCTCCTATTTAGCACCATGCGCGCGCGTATGGCGGTCTTGTATGCTAGATCCGTGCGGCCTTCGCGAGCCTCTCCGACTATCTGACCGAATCCGTCTATCTGCACACCTTCCGCATTTTCGAGCCAACGCTCCTCAAGTAGCTCGAACCACACGGTTTCGAGGTCCTGAACCTGGGTAATATAGGCCGATATCATGGCAGCCAATTTTGGCTTGCCTTGAAACTGCGCCACAAGATGATCGAGCGCTTCCTGGATGTGGGTTGTTTTCTGCTCTAATCCCATCAAGCCACCGCAACCGTAATGCGACTAGTGTCAAACGTCGCCAAATCTCTAAATCCAATCACTATATTTCCGGTGCCGACCGGTGGCGTCACCGTATCAATTTTGAAAATTGTTACATCTTCTACACCCGCCACCGATAAGGGTACACATTTAAACTGCAATGCAAATACATCATCGCCTATCTGCAGAGCATCACCAAATGCCACAAGCGCAGCTTTGATCTGATCGGTACCATCTAATGGAAATAAAGCCGAATTCACAGATACCGTCAAATCAATATATATAGGCACCTCAGTAGGACGACTAAAATTGATATCGTGAGAGAATCCCATTGAATCAAGTACGGGTCTGGTAACACTGCCATAAGTTTCTATCCCCACAGGCTTGGCTAAAAATATCGTCTCCGCTATATCGTCATCGTCACCACCGGACACCACCACCTCAAAGCTCTTAGGTGGCAGCCCGTTGATGTCGGTTACATTAGTAACGTTTTCAAATACAAAAGCTTGTAGTACATCCTCAACTTCACGCACCCTAGCGCGGATTGCTTCAAGGGTAGCTGAGCCAGTAATACGCAAAAGCTCCTCGCGACGGACACGAAAATCAGCATTTGATTCCACATCGCGACCTAATACCGCATCAAGACTATTGAACCCTTTGATTAGATCGGTCGAAAAATCCAAAGNNAGCTCCCCGTGCCTTCAGTGTCACTAGCTATTCGTACATATGTACCGGCAACTATCGCACCACCGCCTACCAGATTTGAATCGATTTTAGCCGCCACCTCAGCAGCCGTAGCATTATCGATATCGACAAAATCCGCGGTCTCGAATGTGATCGTTTGCGTCGTTCCGGCATCGACTTTGATCTCAAGCGTATCGCCATCGTCGAGATCGTAAGTCTCTGCTGCATCATTCGTAAGAGCCGCTGCTGCCGACCATCCGGTCACCGGTGTCTGTATGGTATCAATTTGCCCGGCCAAGCCTTGAATCGGCCCATAGTCCTCGGACTCTGCCGGCACCGAAAATGTAGCAGGATACGCATAGGGATTCGTGACTAGCTCTAGTGTACGGAATCGTGGCCCAGCATCACCAACACTAACTAGTCGTCCAGCCGGCAGCGAAACACCACCATTTAAATATATTTGATCTAACGTAGCTTGGCTTTTTGCAGCAGGCAGCCGGGTGGCGCCAGTAATAGAAGCCACTTGATCAAGTGCTTCATCATTGGCCGAATCGGGATATTGCGAACGGTAGACTCCTTCAGCTACATCCCATAATTCCCCAATCCTATCACCGAATATGCCATTGATTTGACCGAATACAGCAGTAGCTAGCAGATTAAGTGTGGCACTAATATTGTCCCGCTCATCGGCCTCGATTTCGCTGAGAATTTCCTCAAGCGATTTCTTCCTGAATCCTTCCGGAGTAACACCGTATGAAGTCATATGATAAGCTCCCTAGTATATTCCAGAGGTCCCTCAGTAGTCTGTGCGCGAAAACTTAGAGCCAGTCCGCGTCGGCCAGTGGTTGCAGTATTGAATTCAAAGCGCAGATCAGATATGGATAGTACCCCAGGTGNNAACCTGGGCTTTTCGCCTAGTATCTGCTGGTAATAGGGTATACCGATACGTGTATCAAGAAACCATTCGCCCTGAAAAAATTGCAGTCTGATGTCGAGGTCCTGAGCAATCGCATCAATGCCGTCGACTAGTACCAAGTCGTTGTCTTCTATGGCCAAATCGCCGTTTGTATCGAGCTTTAAATCCATTCAATATCTCTATATAATAGGTCCCGGTGTTGTACCAACTGTCACAGTACCGCCAGTAGTGGCGCCGGTATGCATAAGCGCTGCAATAGATGCTGCTGCTTCTTCTAATGTCGCATCGTCAATTGTATT
>JABAOC010025389.1_pt2 | contig 10116 bp, 7 predicted proteins | sample 7062161 | NCBI WGS metagenome assembly JABAOC01 (sample SAMN14538625, study PRJNA623070) | marine sediment metagenome | biome: marine biome [ENVO:00000428]; feature: marine pelagic biome [ENVO:01000023]; material: deep marine sediment [ENVO:00002113] | place: India: Gulf of Khambhat ...
TCCGGCGGCGTGATATTATCCTCATCGGAGCAATGGGCATCCGATGCTCCGTGGCAACGTTCGCAGCCGATATCAGCCTTTGCGTGAACGGATGTGAGGTCATCTTCCTGGTAGTTTATATGGCATACATAGCACCGGCTATTATCGGCCAACGGGCCGGTATCCAGGCCCGGATTCCCGTCTCCATCGCCGTCCTCTAAAAGCAGCAGCGGTTCCCGATCGACTTGTTCGGCAGACAATAGCGGAGGCTCTTGTCCGACTTGTTCCTTACAGCCCACCAGAAAAACCGAAGCAGCGGCAAGCACCAACGTCAAGAAACAATATGTCAAATATCTCACGAAAAACCTCCTTGGGGCCTGGTTTTTTGTATTGTATCAGTGGTATATCGCACAAAACGGTTACCGACCGCAAGTTCGTGAATTTCTACACATACTCCCAGTTCTTCAGCCATTGGTAGTTCGCGGGCAGGCCGGCCCACATTTCATCAACGGCCTGCTTTAGTTCCGCCGCCTCAGCCACGTCGAGCTGGCGGCGCTCCTTTACGGCCCTGGCCATGTTATCCACCTGGGCCGGACTGATGAGTCCCGGAATTGGTGCCGTAATAGCAGAATTACACAGGATGTAACGGATCGCCAATCGCGCCCTGCGGTTGTCTTCTTCGGCGTTAGGATCATCCGGCGCGCTGCTGCCCTTGAAAAGGGAATTGCTCGCAAAAGGCTTGATGCCGAAAACGCCTATATCATGCTTCTTAACGGTATCGAACAAGCTGTCTTTCGGCGCGACTCTGCTCCTGGCCGTGTATGGAAAAAGGATGACCTCAATCTGTGGAAAGTATTCTATCATCATCTTGTGCCATCTACGGTCGTGTGATGATATGCCGATGAAGCGAGCCTTGCCTTGCTTCTTGGCTTTTTCAAGGGCAGCGACAAGCTCGCATGAAGTGTTGAACGTATGCTTGCCGCCGGGCTCGAAACAGGTGATGCGCCATAGATCGGTGTATTCCTGTTTGGATTCGGACAGGAGGGAATCCAGGCTCTCCATCAGCTTTTTGGTGGTGCGATATTTCTCGTTACGCACTTCCTGGCCGCAGTACGACAGAGCCATATACATTTTATCACGCCGCCCTGCTAAAGCCCTGCTGTAAGCGAGCACTTCGGAGCGACAGCAAGCATCGATGTAGTTAATGCCGACATCAATACATCGGTCCACGACATCCCGGCGATTCTTCTCGAAGTCCTGCTTCATCACGTTAACGCGCTTCCAGTGCCCACCCAGACACACAGCGGAGACCCAGAGACCGGTCTTTCCAAGCCGGCGATACTCCATATCCGGGTTGTAGCTGGGCGTTTTTCTGATAGCTGATTCGGTTTCCTCACCAGCGGCATGCCCCCCAGATACCAATGCACCGGCAACCACACCGGCGGCCATTAGCGAAGTATTGCGGATGAAGTTCCTGCGTGTTCCAGACCAGGTCGGTTTAGAGGCATGCTTAACTGATGCCGGATTTCGGGAAAATTTATCTTTCATAGGTTTTTTGCCTTTCTATTTACCCTGAATTATAGTTCAAATTACCTGCACAAGAAGTCGGCAGCAGTCAGAATAGCTTATTCCCATCTTGTAATCAATGAAATTTATGCTGATTTTTTACCTTGTATGCTTGTTATAAGAACACCAGGGAAAATAGAATGCAGCTTGCAGAGAGGAATATAAGAATCAGGAGAAGGGTAAAATACACGCTAACAAGGACAGCCCCCCACCGAATAGCTATGATGAAAATCCCCAAAAATGCATACTAACGTCAAAGCAACGCTCAGCTTGCTATCGGCTTATGTTCACTATCTGTCCTTATCATCCTCGGCGAATCGGACTGCCTAATACATCCAATTGCCGGCAATCCAAAAAGCAGTGTATCAAGTAACAATCCGTTGGCACTACTTCATACCCGGGTTTATCATAAGATAAAACCCAACCTTATAAACTCTATCGACAAACAACAGATTAAGGCAAATAGGATATTCCTCAATATGCACTGCGAAAAACCTATTTTTTTCATTTAACACACGATATCGTGTCTGCCCGTAGTGGAAACCGGGGCAATGGGCTTTTTCGGCGCCCGGTCCGGAACACTCACATCTCAAGAGTAGTCAATCCTTCACGTACGGCATATTTTGTGAGCTCTGCAACACTATGAATGTCGAGTTTTTCCATAATTTGACGGCGATTTGCCTCAATGGTCTTGGTACTTACATGCAGCTCTAAAGCGATTTGTTTCATGGATTTTCCTTCGGCCACAAGCTGCAGCACCTCGCGTTCCCTGGTTTTAAGAGCTTCAAACGGCGACTCAACTGAGGCTGACAGACGCTTTACGTAGTCGTTGACTACCACATCGGTAATTTTGGGGCTAAGGTATCGCCTCCCGGCGGCCACTGCTTTGATTGCTTGAACAAGCTCGTCGAACAGACATTCCTTCAAGATATAGCCGGTTGCCCCGGCACTGAGCATGTCAGCCACAAATCTCCTCTTGGAGTGTATCGATAAAGCAATCACCTTGACATCCGGGAATTCGGCAATAATCTGGCGCGTCGCCTCGATTCCATTGAGACCCGGCATACTGATATCCATAATGACGATATTCGGCAAAAGCTCACGCACAAGATCAAGTGCTTTTCGACCGTCGTCAGTGTCGGCAATCACTTCCATCTCAGACTGTTTTTCGAGTAACGACCGCAGTCCTTCACGTATAATCGCATGGTCATCAACCAACAAAACTCGAATATTCATTTAAGTGCTCCATCATTAGAGCTGTTATCTTTTTAGCGGCGCTGTCATCGTAATCTTGCTGCCGTGACCAGGCTCGGAATCAATTTCAATCTGCCCACCCAATTGTTCCAGACGCTCCCGGATACTAAAAAGTCCAAATTCGGCCCTTTTTGCCACCATTGACATCACCTCAACGGGTTCAAATCCGACACCATTATCCTCAACGCTGACGCGCATATTATCTTTAACCTTGCAAATCGAAACTCTTACCTTGCTTGCTTGTGCATGCTTGACGACATTGATAAGCAGTTCTCGCACGTTACGGAACAGGAGCACGCAAATGTCATCATCCAGCGGTTTTGGGTGCCCATCATCCTCAAATTCAATTTTGATTCGGTGTTTTTCCTGAATCTGGTCGGTAAGCCATTCGGCCACCGCCGCCTCAAAACCCAGCTCATAAAGTATAGGGTAGCTCAAATCAAATGTCAATGCTCTCGTGTCGTCTATAATCTGTCCAAGGCAGTTACTGATATCCTTTAGGGGCCTGTCGAATTCATCCGAAGTCGAGGATTTGCGAAGCTGGTCCAGCTTGATCTTGGAGATTACCAGAGACTGGCTAATCTGGTCATGCAAATCCGTAGCCAGACGATGTCTCTCATGCTCCTCCGTAAGCGACAACTGAGATGCCAAAGACTTCAGTTTTGCCTGATGTTCAAGGAGTATTTGCTCTGTCCGTTTGTGCTCGGTGATATCACGAGCTATTCCAAGGGTCAATATTTTGCCTTCTATTTTAACAGGAAAGGTTCGTACCTCAATGGAAACATGGGTGCCATCCTTCCTCTTTAAAACATATTCATTCGGACCTGAAAGCTTTCCGGCAACCACTTTCTTAAGATTTGCTTCTGCTTTCGACAATTGTTCGGCAGACAACAGGTCCATTTCAGCCAGGCTCTTACCGATTGCTTCATCTCTGGTGAATCCAACGAGTTCCAACGCCGCTCTATTGACGTCTATAAAGCTACCTTCCGAATCGATAAGATAAATAGCATCGGGCGCCGACTCAAACAATATCTTCAGCCGCTCCTCCGATTCACGAAGGGCCTGTTCGGCCCTTTTACGCTCGGTAATGTCAGTTACAACACCGAGTATGGCCGTCTGTCCTCCATATTGTATCAATTTACTCGCATTTATTGCTTCAATTCTCTCACCCTTTTTATTTATCAGGCAATAGTCGTATGACTGAACCTCTTCACCTCTTAAATGTCTTGCGAAATTATCATATACCAAGTCTAACGATTCCGGTGCAATTAGAGCACGAAAGTCGAAATCGGGAGAGCAAAGCTCTTCTCGTGTATATCCCATGATCTCCTCACACTTTTTATTTACATAAATTATTCTCCCTTTCTTGTTGATGAAAATCATGTTCGGAGATTGCTCTGCGAGAGACCTGAATTTCTCCTCGGATTCTTTCAGCGCTTCCTCAGTTTGTTTGTGTTCGGCGATTTCTGTTTGAAGCACCTCATTGCTTCTTTCCAATTCGTGAGTCCGTGTAGCAACGATTTCCTCAAGTTGGTCACGGTGTTTTCTAAGCTCTTTTTCGGCCCGTTTGCGTTCGGTAATGTCTTCGACAGTGCCCTCATAATAGAGTACGTCTCCATTTTCATCGCGAATGGCTCTTGAACTTTCCCGTATTGATATGATCGTACCGTCACGACGTACCCAGTCACTTTCCAAACCAATGACGCTACCCTTGGTCTCGATACGCTCTTTAAATTCGGAACGGGCATACAGGGGCTCGAATCCTTCTTCTTCGAGGTTTCGCTTGGCAAGCTCTTCAAAGGAACCGTATCCGAGCATTCGAATGATAGCTGGATTTGCCATGAGTATCCGGCCGTCGGGTGTAGTCCTGTAGAGCCCCAGCAAAGCGTTGTTAAAGAGATTCTTGAATCGCTCTTCAGACTCCCGCAGCGCCTTCTCAGCATGTTTGAGTTCGCGCAAGTCAACGTCAATACAAAACAGTTCAGGTTCCTTTCCGACACGCCGTACAACGGCATGGCTCGACCATACGGGTACAAGCGAGCCGTCTTTACGCATTAGGTTAAGCTCAGCGGCGGCAGGCATTTCACCTGTGCACGCTCCGTGGGCTATTGCCTCACGCACATAGTCACGCATTTCAGGCGGGATAATAAGTTCCACCAGGTCTTTACCGATTGCTTCTTCGGCGGTATAGCCGTAGATTGATTCGTTCGCCTTATTCCAATAGTGAATAGTGCCATCAGGACCGTATCCCTGAACGGCCACGTTCGGCAGTTTCTCAAACATTAGCTGAAACCGCTCCTCACTTTCTCTGAACGCATTTTCCGTCCACTTACGCTCGCTAATATCAGTTATAATCCCATCAACTCTTATACTATTGCCTTTTGTATTTTTTCTCAAATGACCCTGGTCTCTTACGTAACGTACTTGTCCTGTCTGTTTGTGGACTATTCTGTATTCTAAGTTATACGCATCTTCATCTCTGAAAGCGTCAGCATAAGCATTAACGGCTTTTTCTCTGTCATCAGGATGAATGCAGTTAGGCCATGCTTCGGGATCCTGATAAAGCTCTTCGGGGCAATACCCTGTCCATTCTTTCCATTTGTTCGACATGAATGTTATCGGGCCGGTCTTTCCCGGATGGGCAGAATAAACGGCGCATGGAATATTCTCAATTAAAGTTTTGTATCTTTGTTGTTGTATGCTGTCCCAGTCATCCTGCTCTTTTTGTTTAATCGGATTGCTGTTTATCCGCTCGTACTCCTTCTTTCTACGGTGTAGTGTTTTGAGCCTTTTATTTGACCTTTTCTCACTTTCAGAATTCAGCATGATTTAATCTCCTGCCGTTTAAATACACCCAAAAACATCTATGTAATTGTCATGTGTTGAATCCGAAAATTCTCATCGACTAAGACTTCAAAGCCATTTTGAACAACGATTTCTACAAATAGCAGTTTACGGTCAGACTTGGGATTTTTCCAAACTTACGCTCAGTTTATAGGGATAATGCAAAGCATTCTTAGGACAGAATCACCCGTGTTCATAAACCGGTGCTCTTTATTCGGCGGCACAAAAACCACGTGCTCGGCGCCGAACGGGTGCTGCTGCCCCTCGAAGACAAAAGTTCCTTCTCCTTCCAGGACAAACACTTCATGCTCCTGTGAATGCGCATGCAGAGGTGTATGCCCGCCGGGCTGAAGCTCGAACATACGCATTGCAAAATTCTCCGCTCCATCTTCTTTGGAAATAAGCCATCTTATGCCCACATCTTTCGCTCCATCCATTTCTACCGGATTCTTGCTGATATTGCTGCTTTTCTCGATTTTCATCTTTTATCTCCACTCTTCAATGACAAAATCTCAACCGAGCTTCTTGGCGAGGATTTCAGAAGCGACCTTCGGATTTGCCTGGCCTTTTGTTTTCTGCATTACCTGACCGAGCAGAAAACCTTTGGCCTTTTTGCTCTTTTTGCCGCCGCTGGTAACATCCTCAACCGCATTTGGATTATCTGCAAGCACCTGGTCGATAATTGCCTCTAATTCTCCTGCATCGCTTTTCTGTATCAGATTAAGCTCTTCTGCTAAAATATCCGGCTCCTTACTGGTCTGGACCATTGCCTCGAATACAGGAACCGAGGAACTGGCACTGATTTTACCGGCCTCGATCATTCCCGCCAAGTTCGCGACACTGTAGGGCTTAATGCCTAACTCGTTGATACCGCAGCCTTTTTCCTTTGCGATTTTCAAGCCTGTCTGCGTCAGTAAGTTGCAAATCCGCTTTGGTTCGGCGCCGGCAGTAACAGCTTGTTCGAAAAAATCCGAAATCGAGCGGTCGGCCGTCAGAACTCCTGCATCATAGTCACTAAGCTGGAACTCCCGGACATAGCGTATCTGCCTTTTTAACGGAAGCTCGTACAAACGCGAACGTATATCATCCAGCCATTCTTCCGTTAACTTCACCGGCACAAGATCGGGCTCTGGGAAATATCTATAATCATGGGCCTCTTCCTTTTCTCTCTGCAGGACGGTCTCTTCTCGTTCATCGTCCCAGCCGCGTGTTGTTTTATTGCCCATCTCTATTACTTTGCCGGTATCGAGAAATTCGTCAAGCTGCCTTTGCTCTTCGTAGTTCACGCTTCTTTCCAGCGCCCGGAAACTGTTAAGGTTTTTGATTTCGACTATCGGAGTTCTGTATTCCTTGCCGTCTTTTGTAATCGCCAGATTGATATTCGGCTCGAATCGCATGTGGCCTTTCTGCATGTCGGCTTCAGAGACACCGAGAAATCTTACCATCCGCTGCAACTCGACGGCGAGAGCCCGGACTTCTGCACCACTATTCATATCCGGCTCGGTTACAATTTCCAGCAGCGGCGTGCCGGTTCGGTTCAAATCCACCTGCGAATAATTGCCGGCCGTGTGAAGGTTCTTGCCGGCATCTTCCTCGAGGTGCGCTCGTATAATTCCAATTTTCTTAGTCTCGCCGGACTCAAGTGGTATCTCGATAAAACCGTCGGCGCCGAGCGGTAAATCATATTGGCTGATTTGATAATTTTTCGGCAAATCAGGATAGTAATAGCTTTTTCTGTCCCACTTGGTGAACATCGGTATCCGGCAGTCAAGGGCCAGAGCCGTCAGAACAGCGAATTCATACGCCTGCTTATTCATCACCGGCAGAACACCCGGCATCCCGAGACATACGGGACAGACTCTGCTGTTAGGCTCAGCACCGAATTCCACCGCGCAACCGCAAAACATCTTGCTCTGAGTGCAGAGTTGCACGTGAATCTCCAGACCAACTATAACTTTATATTGAAGTTCACTCATTTTCTAACGAAGGTTTTTTCTTATTCCAGTCCGTTTCTTTCTCGAACATTCTCGCTATTCGCAGCAGCTTGTCTTCGGTAAAGGTCGGGGCCAGAATCTGCAAACCGATCGGTAGATTGTTTTCATCGAATCCGCAGGGAATGCTGATTCCCGGGATGCCGGCCAGATTAATCGCAATAGTATAGATATCCGACAGATACATTTGCAGCGGGTCATCGACTTTCTCGCCGATCTTAAAAGCGGTCGTCGGCGCAACGGGCATCATAATGCAATCGCATTTCTCAAACGCCTCGGTAAAATCGCCGCGTATTAAATTCCTGACTTTCAGTGCCTTTAAATAATAGGCATCGTAATAACCGCTCGAAAGCGCATAAGTGCCGAGCATGATTCGCCTTTTGACCTCTTCGCCGAATGCCTCGGCACGGGATTTTGTATAGACCTCGACATAATCCGCCGGATTTTCCGTCCGGTGGCCGTAATGTACGCCGTCGTATCTGGCAAGGTTGCTCGATGCCTCGGCTGTCGCGATGATGTAATAAGCGGCGATCGCATAGTCCAGATGAGGCATATCTATTTCCATAATTTCGGCTCCGAGCCCCATATATATATCTATTGCCTCACTTAGAGCCTTTTGTACCTGCTCATCGGCACCAGCAACAAATTCCGGCACGATTGCTATTCTAAGTTTCTCTATGGGCTCATCAAGCTTTTTCAGGTAATCACAAACAGGTGCTGTAGTTTCGTCAATGCTGGTACTGTCCGCCGGGTCGTGGCCGGCAATGACATTCATCATCAACGCAGTATCAGCGACATTCTGCGTGATTGGCCCGATCTGGTCCAGGCTCGAACCGTATGCGACAAGTCCGAATCGTGAGACCCTGCCGTATGTCGGTTTTAGCCCCACTACGCCACAGAAACTTGCCGGCTGGCGAATTGAGCCGCCTGTATCGGAACCAAGTGCAGCAAAACACAGCCCCCCCGCTACTGCCGCTGCAGGCCCTCCGCTGCTTCCACCGGGTACTCGACTTGTATCCCACGGATTCACCGTCTGCTTTAAGCCCGAATTTTCTGTGCTCGAACCCATCGCAAACTCATCCATGTTCGCTTTGCCGACGATTACAGCATCAGCGGCCAGCAGCTTTTCTACTGCCGTCGCATTATAAGGAGCGTTGAAGTTCTCCAGTATCTTTGAGGCGCAGGTAGTAGCACCAAACGTGGTGCACATATTATCTTTAATCGCTATCGGCACCCCCGCCAACTGCCCGAACGGCTCGCCGGCCGCGATTCTTCGGTCAACGTCCGCAGCTTTTTCAGCCGCCATCTCTTCAAACGTGCTGATATATGCACCAATAGTCGGCTCAAATTTACGAATACGCTCGAAAATGGCTTTTGTTGCATCGAGGCTACTGGCCTTACCGGCTGCTATCTTATCTCGCAGTTCCTTTGCACTAAGGTTTTCCATCACAAAAAATTACCTGCTATTTCTTCTTGCTTGTTCTGCGGTGTTCGAGAAGCCAGTCATAGACTTGGTGATTATTGTATGTTTCCGTCCAGGAATCATGGTCCGCATCGGGATAAATGGTCAACTTCGCGTTTCCGCCGCGAGCGTTGATTGCTTCTACCAAATCTTTTGATTCCTCGACCGGAACAACGCTGTCTTTTGCGCCGTGAAACGCCCAGATCGGCATATCTTCAAGGAAAATAGACATAATGCGATTGCCGCCGCCGCAAATTGGCACCACGGCGGCAAACCTGTCGGGATACTCCGAAGCCAGCGCCCATGAGCCATACCCGCCCATGCTCAAACCTGTCAGATATATTCTCTCTGTGTCCACGTCATAACGTGCCATAATATCATCAAGCAGATTGATTAACACTTCGGTCTTCGTGGTCCACCAATCATCCTCGGGACACTGCGGGGAGACGACAATAAAGGGAAAATCCTTTTGTTTTTCGACAATCTTGGGCGGGCCGTGCACTTTGACCTTATTCAAATCATCGCCCCGCTCGCCGGCGCCGTGCAGAAATAACATCAGAGGCCAGCGTTTCTCCTCCTGCCCGTAACCTTCCGNNCGTTTTTGCTCCTTGCCGTAACCTTCCGGCAAAAAGAGCAAATATTTACAGCTTAAGGTCTTGGTTATTTCTTTTTCAAACGTCTGAGCATGCTGGCCTTCCTGCTCAAGCAAATTGGATGTCATCTCATTTTTCTCCATCTGCGTACAACCAATCGGAAATGAAGCTACAAACACAAAGCCTAACAGATAAGCAATCCTCATTACTCAATACCTCCAAGTTTGTTTCCGACAGCTCTCAGGCGCCTGAGCTGTCATCGAGTATTTTCGGCACTTTGAAAAATTCGGCATCCCGCTGCGGCGCGTTGGCCAGCGTTTTTTCGGTTCCGAGCGATTCTTTCACACAGTCCCTGCGGAAAACGTTGCTGATTGGCAAACAATGCGCCAACGGCTCCACATCGTCGGTATTCAACTCGTTCATCTTC
>JABAOC010005007.1_pt1 | contig 10114 bp, 11 predicted proteins | sample 7062161 | NCBI WGS metagenome assembly JABAOC01 (sample SAMN14538625, study PRJNA623070) | marine sediment metagenome | biome: marine biome [ENVO:00000428]; feature: marine pelagic biome [ENVO:01000023]; material: deep marine sediment [ENVO:00002113] | place: India: Gulf of Khambhat ...
GGTCATCTTCACCGTAACCGTCACCTTTAAATTAAAATAAATTTAAATAAATAAAACCTAAGAAAAGCTGCAAATGGCTTTCGACATTTAAAAGGAGGTTCTTAAAATGATGCAAATGGGTCTTTTAGATTTGTGGGCGGAAATGGGAGCTGTCGCGAGAGTGGTTGCTATCCTCCTGATGTTCCTTTCCGTCGTCTCCATCTATCTCTTTATCGAAAGACAGATCGTATTCTTCAGAGCCAGGAACAAATCCAAGGCTGTGGCTCCAAAACTCGCTGACCTGCTGAAGAAAGGACAGGTTCAAGAAGCCCTGACTCTTTCCTCGAAGAAAGAAAACAAGGGAAGCCATTTAGCCCGAGTGACTGCTGCTGGGATCAGGGAGTTTGTCGAAGGAAAGCAGGCCAATCTGAGTATCGAAGAACAGATTGAGTCTGCCCAGAGAGGCTGTTCGAGAGCATCCAACATCTTCGAACAAGAGCTGAAGAGAGGAACCAATACTCTGGCCACCATCGCCACGTCTTCTCCATTTATCGGACTGTTCGGGACGATTTTCGGTATCATCAATGCGTTCCGAGGAATGGCTGTTACGGGATCTGGTGGAATCGGCGCCGTATCCCAGGGAATCGCCGAGGCTTTGATCACGACAGCGTTTGGCATCGGTGTGGCTATCATCGCTCTCTGGTGCTACAACTTCTTGTCTGCCCGAATCGACGTTTACAATTCGGAAATGGCTAACACCAGCTCCGAGATCGTCGATTTCTTCATCAGAAAGTCAGAAGAAAAAGTCTAACCAAGCCAATTATGAATTAAGATAAAAGAGGTAAAGTATGGCTATTTCAGTTGACACCGGACGCGGCGGCGATATTCAATCCGAGCCTAATGTCGTTCCTCTGTGCGACGTTCTTCTCGTCCTGCTGATCATCTTCATGGTTATGACTCCTTTAATCCAAAAAGGGGTGGATGTCGAACTCCCTACCGCTCTCAACACCATGCGCATGCCCGACAATCCCGAAGCAGTGCTCTATATCAGAAGAGATGGCTCCATTTACCTGAACGAGCAGCCTATTACCAGAGAAAATCTTCAAACCATGCTGGAAGAGGCTCTGATCACGGCAAGCGAAAGAAAGCTCTACCTGAGAGCAGACCAAGAGCTGGAATACGGTATCATCCTGGATCTCATCCCATTGATCAAAGAGGCTGATATCGAGGTCGTCGGAATCATCGCCGAAAAGAAAACAGAAAGAGTCCAGTAAATAACTTAGCGATCAACAAGGGGTAAGGTGAGAAGTCTTTCGACTTCCCTCTTACCTCTTATTCTTTTATTCAGAATTTCCTGCCAGACATCTTTGCTTTCCATACAGAAATAGAGAGGGACATTTTCTCCTCCTGCCTTTTGCAGGAATTCCACAACCCTTTCATAGAGCCAGAGCCGGAGGGGCTTGGGATATCTGAGTTTTCCATCCCTTCCTTTTGCGAATTCCTGATGTATGATTTTCGTATGAGGGAATCTCTTCTGGATGACCGCTTTCAAAGAAGGAGGAAACCTCAAGCTTCCCAGGCTGATCCAGGCAATCTTTTTTGGGTCGATACAGGCCATCATCTCTCGGATCACTTCCCCATATCCCTGCTCCCAACCCTGGTAAAGGAGAAGAGGATCGAAATGGAAAGCGACTCTGAAGCCTGACCGGGAAACGATGCGGGCGGCTTCCAGCCTCTTTTTCACATCCGGAGCTCCCATCTCCTCTATTCGGGCCATTTGAAGGGAGTTGATGGACCAGGCAATCACGACATTCTCAGATGGTTTGGATTTCAATATATTCTGTATGTTTATTGTTTTTGTCTTCAACTCGAACAGTGCATTGTCCCGTCTCGAAAAATAGGAAATGAGGTCAGTGGAGCGGCCTGTGAGAGAGTCCAGGGCCAATGAATCCCCCAGCTCTCCGGTTCCGATACGAAGGAAACGGCCGCGCATTTTGTGCATAAAAGCGTCCAGGTGCGTCCACATTCTTTCTGTATCGGCATGAATCGTGATAAGAGGATTATCCAGATACGACTGGAGGATGCAGTAAGAGCATTCCAGCGGACAGTTGAGGTCGGCGTTGATGATGAAATAATTGCATCCGATGTAGTGAGGCGTGCAGGGACAGGGTTTCACATAAGAACCCCTCTGCTGGGTGACCAAAAGATATTTTTTCCCTTCACCTACAGGATCCCGGGACATCTTTATTTCCTCTGTCAGGTCCTGTGCATCTTGAACAAATTCAACGGGGATCTGTCTCAGATTTTTCAGGATTCTATGGGTAAGAGGGAACGACTCGCTGTCTTTGGTTACGAATATCTTTCGCGGAGCAAAAGGAACCTCATCCATCAGGAGTTCTCTTGAATAGAGAGAAGAAATCTTTGTCAGAGGCCAGCTTCTGAAGTTTAACAAGCTTTTTGTGAAATTCCCGCTCATCGTTCAGGTGAAAGGAAACCGAAAATTCCCCGTCTTCAAAAAAAGAGGAAGATTCCACTTTTACATCCTTTGTGAGATGGGCCTTCCTCAGCGACGCATGGAAGGATTCTTTCAACGCCGAAACGAATGGGTGGCTCTCTTTACTTAAAAGACTGCGGACCTTCTCTGCCTTTTGAATTGGCGAGAGCTTATCCGACTGGACGACCGATCGAATCCTTTGCGAGTTCAAAATGTCCCCTGGAGAAATCTCCTCCTTTTTGGAGAGATAGATCAAGTCTTCCAGGATCTGCCTCTGTTTGTTCTGGCTCAAGGGAAGAATCATGGGCAGGAGGAGCTCTCGTTCCGGCGCATCGAATTCCAAAAGAAGCTGGACAGAGGAGAGGGACATTTTTTTATCATGGATCACCTGCTTCCACCGGGGCTCCAATCGAGATATATTCAAATACAGATCCAGATAGGATAAGGTGGCTGGAATCCCCAGGAGGGGCATATACTCTTTGACGATCTGCCTCTCGTTATGGATGTATGTGCTCAGCTTGTGCAGGATCTGTGCTTTTTCAAGGATGTCGAAATCCCGGTGAGTCAGATTTTCATACAGGCTGAAGAGGAACGCTTCGAGATCATCGCCCTGCTCGAGAACAATGACAGGGAGGGGAGATAAGGACAGTTCCTTGCAGGCGAAAATCCTTTTCCATCCGGTTACGAGGACAATGCGGCCGGCTCGATGTGTCACCGCCAGAGGATTAGCCAGACCGATTTTTTTTATAGATAACAGGAACCTGTCCAGATCAAAGTAATAGGAGAAGCGAAAACGCTCGTCATTGAGGTCCACGTCGTCAAGCAAAATCTCACGGATCTTCATCCCCACTATTCTACAATTCGGTGACATCATACGCAATTACCGAATTAGTAGATGAGGTTGTCGGGGCGTTGGCCACTCAATCCCTGGACCAGATTACTGGCAGCCATCATGGCCATCTTTTTACGCGTTTCAAAAGTGGCGCTTCCGATATGAGGGAGAAGGATAACATTGTCCAAAGAGAGGAGTTTCTCTTCGATCTCTGGCTCTCTTTCATACACATCCAGGCCCGCGCCCCAAATTTGTCTTTTTTCCAAAGCTTCAGCGAGCGCTTCCTCGTCGATGACAGGTCCGCGAGCTACATTCAAGAGCACGGCCTCTTTCTTCATCAGCTTCAGTCTTTCTCGTGAGATGAGGTGTTCGGTTTCAGGAGTCAATGTGGTGTGGATGGTGACGTAATCCGAAACAGACAACAGTTCATCCAGGGACGCTCTAGAGGCTCCCAACATCTTTTCCTCTTCCGGGCTGAGTCGGTGAGGATCGGAGTAGACGATGTCCATCTCAAAAGCCTGAGCCCTCGAAGCTACGGCTCTGCCTATCCGGCCCATTCCGATGATGCCTAACCGCTTTCTCCTTACCTCCCTTCCCAAAAACAGGTCGAGCTCCCATCCTTTATACTTTTTTTTCCGTGTGAATCGATCGGCCTGGGGAATGCGTCTGGCAACAGCCAACAAAAGGGCCCAGGTCAAATCAGCGGTTGTCTCCGTCAAAACTCCGGGAGTATTCGTGACGAGAATCCCTCTCTGTTTTGCATAGGAGACATCGATGTTATCGAAGCCAACCGCACAGTTAGCTATGATTATCAATTCAGGAGCCGCATCCATCACGTCCCGATCTATAGTATCCACAAGAAGGGGAAGGATGCCTTTCTTGTCCCTGACCTTATCCAGAAGATCTTCCTTGTTCGAACTCCCTTCCGTGGCGCCGATCTCATAATCCACATGTTCCTCGAGATAATCGAGCACCTCAGGAAATATCTTTCGAGTGATCAGAACCTTAGGCTTCATGTTCCCTTCCCGCATGAGAAGAATCGCGTATTTCTTCTATTTGAAAAAAGGTTCATTCATGCTTCCAGTACGATAGCCAGCAAGATCAAGAGTGACATAAAGATAGCCTATCTTTTTCAAATTCTGGACGATCTCTTTCCGGGTCTTCTCATCTACGATTTTTCCAAACTCTTCGGGATTGACCTCGATCCTCGCGATCCTGCCGTGATGTCTGACCCTGAGCTGCGAGAAACCCAGCGATCTCAAATATTCCTCGGCTCGGTCGATCTTTTTCAAACTTTCCTTTTCGATCGGTGTGTGATAAGGGAAGCGAGAAGAAAGGCAGGCCATAGATGGTTTATCCCATGTCGGCAGATCCAGCATTTTCGAGAGGAGACGAATCTCATCCTTTATGAGCCGGGCTTCCTTTATCGGAGACCTCACCCCGAGTTCTTCTGCAGCTTTCAATCCCGGCCGAAAATCTTGAATGTCCTCGAAATTGGATCCATCACACACATAGGGAATATCTTCCTCAGCCGCGATCTTTTTCAGCCGATTGAACAGTTCGCTTTTACAGAAATAGCATCTTTCAGGAGGATTGTTTTTGAAATCAGGATTGTCCAGCTCTTTGGTTCGAATGACCTTGCAGCGCACGTTCAACTCTTCAGCGAGTCTCATCGCTCCCTGCTGCTCTTTCTCTGGATAGGTTTCGGAACTGGCGATCACAGCCAGGACATTGTCTCCGAGCATATCCTTGGCGACCTTTAACAAAAACGTGCTGTCCACCCCGCCTGAAAAGGCCACCAGCACCCTCCCCATCTCCTTCAGGATTCTCTTCAGCTCTTCATACTTTCTTTGGGTGTCAACGGGAATCCCTGTGTCGTTTATTCTTCGGGCTCGCGACATGACTTTCTCTATTATGTATATAAACTTACTAAACAATAGCGGAAACAGTATAAAAAATCAATCAATTGTTCTTTCGGATGTCTTTCTGGAGGTCCGATACAGCAATATTCAGACGAGTCGATGATGAGGGTTTCGCGAGCGAACCGAGTGATCTCTCATTATATGAGATTACCACGTGCCTTCGACCCTCGTAATGACAATTTTCCTCGCTGAATGAATGCAGAAAATCCGCGTGCTTATGATTCAGCTTTCCTGCCCTTCCCATTTTAATCGATCCTCTTGAGCATTTCTGGCCAGTGATCTGACCTCCTTGACGAACTCGGATACGATCTTCCCTTCCTCCACACGGCGCAGGAGCTTTCCCTTTTTGAAGATCACGCCAGCGCCCCTTCCAAAGGCCACCCCGATGTCGGCTTCTTTAGCCTCCCCCGGTCCGTTGACCACACAGCCCATGACTGCCACATCCAGAGAAGCCTGGACGGATGCAAGGCGCTTCTCAATCTGAGAGCTTATACGGAAAAGATCCACCTCACACCGGCCGCAGACCGGACAACTGATCAAGTTAAGACCGTAGCTCCGGAGTCCGAGGCTGGAAAGGATAAGATACCCCACCCGCACTTCCTCTTCGGGCGGAGCGGTCAAAGACACCCGGATGGTATCAGCCAATCCCTCCCGCAAAAGAAGGGCCAATCCCACCGAAGATTTCACGGTTCCCCGGACCAGCCCTCCGGCCTCTGTAATCCCCGCATGAAACGGATAATCGACTTCTCCGGCCAAAAGCTGATAGGACTTCAATGTACGTGCGACATCCGGGGCTTTGAGCGAAATCTTTATCTGGGTGAAATTCAAATCTTCGAAAATTCTCACATAGCGCAGTGCACTCTCCACCATAGCCTTTGGGTCGGCGCTTCCATACTTCCTGAGCAAATCCTTTTCCAGAGAGCCGGAGTTTACACCGATTCTTATGGGGACCGAACGCTCTTTGGCGGCCTGGACAACCTGCTTGACCTTGTCTGTGGATCCGATATTTCCGGGATTGATCCTCAATCCGTCCGCGCCCTCCTCCAGAGCGGCGAGAGCGAGTCTGTGGTCAAAATGGATATCGGCAATCAGAGGAATGCCGATCTCTTTCTTCATTTTGCCGAAGGCCTCGGCAGCCTCCTGATCCGGTATGGCTACCCGTGAGATCTCGCATCCTTCCTCTTCCAATTTTCGAAGCTGCGAAAGGGTAGCCCTCGTATCTCTCGTGTCGGTCTTGGTCATGGACTGGACCGCAATCGGAGCCCCGCCTCCGACAGCCACATCCCCGATCTTGATCTGTTTCGTCTTCCGGCGGATGACGGGATAACAAGGCCCCTCTGGCTTTTGACCTTTCTTTTTTTTCCCCGTCATTGCATCTGACTTCTTGTCGGACATGCCATAAAACCTTTGAGGCAGAATCTTTTCATACTGTCATCGCGAGGAGCGAAGCGACGTGGCGATCCCCCGTTGTGTATCAATCCTGCCGCACATTAACAATTTGAAAAAGTCCTTTATAAATTAAAACGGAATGAGGCTGTCCCATCCGTTCGGCAGTCTTTTCACCACATCGTTCAGGATGATAAAAGTGAAAAGGATGATGACAAACACAAAGCCTATCTGCATGATGATTTGTTTGACTTTCGGGCTTAAATCCCTGCGGAAAAGCCCCTCGATAGCGAGGACGATGATGTGCCCGCCGTCGAACATCGGGATCGGAAACAGGTTGATGATTCCGAGCTGGAGGCTTATGAAAGCCACCCACCACATCAGGGTCATTAATCCCATCTGAAAAGCTGCATACGAGAAGCTGGCAATTTCGATCGGACCTCCCAGTTGGCGGGTAGAAGCTTCGCCCGTCAGCAGATCTTTGATAAAATTGATGACCAGGAAGGCCATTCTTGCATTTTCTTTTACGCTGTGCTCAATGGCAGAAAAGAATCCATACTGCTTTGAGACCGACTCTGCTCTGGAGCTGACACCTATGACACCCACATCTCCTTCTTTTTTCGGCGTGACCTTCAAATGGACGAACCGCCCTTCCCTTTCGACTTTGAAATCCAATTCTTTTCCGGGATTCTTCTGGATCACCTCCGTGAAATTGAGGTAATGGATCGGTTTGCCGCCGATTTCATGGATGACGTCTCCGGCTTCGATTCCTGCTTTGTCTGCCCGAGAGCCAGGATTCACCAGCATGACCTCGGGTAAGATTCTGGCTATGAATCCCGCATACCCCATCTCATATCTTGTCTTGCTCTCGGTTAACAGCTCGACCGAACGAATTTCGTCTCCTCTCTTCACCTCGATATCGATGGTCCTGTCGGGCTTGGTTCCCACCGCGAGTTCCACGTCCTTCCAGGTGTCCGTCTTCTTGTTGTTGATGCGCAGAATCTCGTCGCCCACCTTCAAATCGGCCTTGTCAGCCGGCGATCCCTGCTCGATCCATCCGATCACAGGCTTCTGGTCGAGATACTCGTAGACGGAGACTCCTCCCATGTTGATGACAGCCATGAGAACGACGGCCAGGCATATATTCATCGCCGATCCCATGACGAGGACCAGGAACCTCTGCCATCTCTTTTTGGCCATAAAATCTCTGGAATCCATCTCCCTTTTTTCTTCCAGAACTTCTTCTCCAGAAAATTTTACGAATCCTCCCAGAGGAATGGCGCTGATCCGGTAATCGGTTTCTCCTTTTTTGACTCCAACCAGTCTCTTCCCGTATCCCCAGGAAAAGACCTCTACCCGGATTCCCACCAATTTGGCCATGAAGAAATGGCCGAACTCATGAACGAATACCAGAATTCCGAATACGAAGGCAAAAACCAAAATCGTCCCTATGATCACACTCATTTTTCTACCTTTGCGCGATGATTTTCCGGGTTTTCGATCTTGTCTCCCGGTCGACTTCATAGATATCTTCCAGACTCGCGACTTTAGTCTTTCGATGACCTTCCATCAGCTCGATCACGGTCTCTGGGATATCTGTAAACTTTATGCCCCCTTCGAGGAATGCTCTTACGGCCACCTCGTTAGACGCGTTAAGGGCCACGGTGACACTCTCTCCCTCCTCTAAAGCCCTCCGTGCTATTCCCACAAGGGGGAATTTTTTCTCGTCTACCTCGTAGAATTCAAGGGCTTTCACCCGGCCTAAATCCAGGGACGGCAAAAGGGCCTCTCCCCTTTCCGGATAGGTCAAGGCGTACTGAATCGGAATTTTCATATCGGTGGGACTCAGCTGGGCGAGCACGGATCCATCTTTCATCTCGACCAGAGAATGCACGATGCTCTGGGGATGAATCAAAATATCCAGTTGATCGTCCTCCAGCCCGAAAAGCCACCGGGCCTCGATGAGCTCCAATCCCTTGTTCATCATGGTCGCCGAATCGACGGTCACCTTTTTCCCCATCTTCCAGCGCGGATGATTCAGAACTTCCCCGGGTGTCTTGTCCTTCATCTCCTCTTTGGAAAGCCGAAAAAACGGGCCTCCGGAGGCAGTGAGGATCACCTTCTTCACGTAGTTTCGATCCTCTCTGCCCAGACATTGGAACACACCGCTGTGCTCACTGTCCACAGGCACAATTTCAGTGCCCGAGGCGCGGGATGCATCCATTATCAAGGGGCCCGCAACGACCATGGATTCCTTATTGGCCAGGGCTACGCGTTTTCCGGAATGCACAGCAGTCATGGTGGACTTGAGTCCGTTTATGCCGGTTATGGCTGAGACAATGATGTCGGTCTCCTCCAGCCGGGCAACGGCCTCGGCTCCTTCCTGGCCATGCAGAACTTCCACAGGATATCCCCGAAAGTTCTGACTGAACTCTTGAGCATCTTTTTCTCTCTCCAGGGACACTATTTTTGGCTTGAATCTGCTGGTTTGCTCCATGAGGAGTTTGATGTTTCGTCCTGCCGACAGTCCCAAAACTTTCATTTTTCCGGCGGAATGGGAAACCACTTCGAGGACACTCCTGCCGATGGAGCCCGTGGATCCGAGAAGAGAAATCTTTATCATCTTTATTCAGTCCATCCCCACAAATTTCAGCAGATAATAGAAGAAAGGAGCTGCCAGGATGAGGCTGTCGATTCGATCCAGAATGCCCCCATGTCCTGGGAGAACATTGGAAGAGTCCTTGACTCCAACTGCCCTCTTGAAGAGCGATTCCAGGGGATCGCTGATCTGGGCTACGATATGAATGATAAGAGCGAAAACCGCGGCCTTCCACCACACGGCATCGGGAAGCAGGATCTGCTGCGCCATCACTCCTCCCAGGCAGGCTGTCACGATCCCTCCAAAACTCCCTTCCCACGTTTTGCGCGGACTGGCCAGGGGTGCCATCTTGTGCCGGCCGATGAGCTTTCCGAAGACATAGGCGCCCGTGTCTCCGATAAAGATCACGGCAAACAGAAAATATATCCAGAAAGGCCCCTTCTCTACCCTGAGATAGTAAAAATGATTCAGAGTAAAGCTCAAATAAACGACTCCGAAAAAGGTCAGAGCGATCGCAGAAGGATACACCATCAGCTTTTCCAGAGTATTCATGATAAGGATAAAATATATGCCTAAAATCAACAGGGAGGCAAACAGAGAGAGCTCGAGCGACAGCGCCTCGAAATAGAAGGAGGCGGCGATCAGCAGGGCCAAAACGAAACCGATGGCTTTTCCTGGAATATGTCTTCTTCTGGATGTCAGGTTATAAAATTCCAAAAGGGACGCCACTATCACAACCTGAAGAATCAGAAAAAAGGCCCAGTTCGAAGAAAATTGGATGGCGGCAAACACCAAAGCCAACAGAATCAGGGCAGTGGGAAGTCTCTTTCGTATACTCATTTTCTTGTTTTTTTTATCATTTTAGCTCATATAAATGCGTAATTTTCTGCGTTCTCGCAAGG
>JABAOC010044197.1_pt2 | contig 10113 bp, 7 predicted proteins | sample 7062161 | NCBI WGS metagenome assembly JABAOC01 (sample SAMN14538625, study PRJNA623070) | marine sediment metagenome | biome: marine biome [ENVO:00000428]; feature: marine pelagic biome [ENVO:01000023]; material: deep marine sediment [ENVO:00002113] | place: India: Gulf of Khambhat ...
TCCCTGGCTCTCTGCCGCGCACCATCAGCACTGCCCCGCTGGCTAACAGCCCGAAGACAACCCCGGCAAACGCCCCCGAGATGGCGTGAAGCCATCCTCCGAGTACTCCGCCCACCACGGCGCCGACTCCACCAGAGACCAATATGGCCACAAGTTGGCACACGTTGCGGGTTCGGTCCATGTCCAGACCGGTGGCCGGCGGACCGGGACCACCATAGGACTCCATGACCTCCTGGATGAACCCCCTGAGCGCAGCTTCTTGCTCAGCATTCATGTCCTGCTCCCTGAGCATCGCCTCTGCGAGCCCGGCGAACTCGTCGCGGTCAAAGACCTGCGCCACGGGCGTTTCCTGCCCACAGCCTTCGCAACGGATCGTCTTTGCGTCGTAGTCAACATAGCCACTGGTGAACGCTCTCCCGCAGTTCGGACAGTCCCCTGCCTTCCAGAAGGGCCGTCGGGCAAAGAGCAGTCCACCAACGACGACTACGCAGGCAACCACGCCGAAGGCTATCACCCTGCCCAACAGAGGGTGCTCGTCTGCAAACTCGTTGAGTGGCAGGAACCTGTCAATGACACACAAGCCACCCACAACGACCACTGCAGTGAGCACATGCTGCGCGGCCTGCTTCAGACTCAGTCTGTTACCCCCACGAAGAAGCGGCACAGCTATCCTCCTGCCCGCTGCTGAGTTGATTAGACCTGTGGTCGGACACACAGACGGCACCCCGACCTGAGCAGTCCATCCGCGTGTCAGCCGACCCGCCGACGGCAGCTCGGCCGGACTGGCCGGCTGAGGACAACCCGTCGCCGCGGCCGCCGCATTGGCCGACGGCCTTCCGGGCGCCGTCCTGGACGTAGTATAGGCTCGCGGGTTCCTACTGGCAAGGCCTGGCCCATGGCCCTGTGGGCCGTCTGCCCCCCCGGCGCGTCGGCGGAACGGGTACAATGCGTGCCGCAAGGCCACCCACCTGGAGAAGGGGAGTCCGATGACGTCCGTCACAGTCCACCAGGCCACCGAAGAGGACCTGCCAGTGGTTATGAACCTGCTGTCGTACTACATCTACGACATGTCGGAGTACATGGGCTGGGCGTGCATGCCCGACGGCAGGTTCGGAGGGTGCGACGAGCTGCGCTCCCACTGGTCGGAGGCGGAGAAGCACGCGTTCATCCTTCGGGCCGACGCCGAACCGGCCGGGTTCGCGCTGGTGCGCGGCTGTCCGGAGGACGAGGGCGTTGACTACTCGATCGCCGAGTTCTTCGTCCTGCGGAAGTTCCGACACAGAGGCGTGGGGCAGCGCGTGGCGGGCCAGTTGTTCGACAGGTTCCGCGGCCGCTGGAAGGTGGCCCAGTTGGCGCCCAACACGCCGGCCATAGCGTTCTGGCGGAAGGTCATCGGCCGCTACACCGGCGGGCAGTTCCGCGAGGGGACCGAGGAGTCGCCCTGGGGCGAGAGGAACGTGATCCGCTTCCGCAACGACACCGGCGGGGCCGCTCGCGCTGAGGCCGATGGAGGAACTGCCCCCGCATTGCTTGTCATTGACATGCAGCGTCGGTTCCTGGAGCAGGGACATCCTGAGAAGCTGGCCCGCGTCGGGGCGTTGATCGCCAGTGCAAACGAGCTGATTGACTGCTTCCACGACAGAGGACTGCCCGTCGTCCATATCCAGACCATCCACAAGGCCGACCGCAGCACCTGGAATCAATGGATGAAAGAGCACGACGCGGCGGCGCTGATCGAAGGCACCCGCGAGGCCGAAGTGCATCCTGACGTGCACGTGGCCGACACAGACATCGTGGTGCGCAAGACCCGCCACAGTGCCTTCATCAGGACCGAACTTGAGCAGCTCCTCACCAGCCGCGCGATCGGCACTCTGGCCCTCGTGGGCTTCTCGACGGACCTCTGTGTCGGCCTGACGGCGGTCGAGGCGTACGAGCGGGACTTCACGGTGGTGCTCGCCGGCGATGCGATCCTCGGTACCAACCCGAGCGCCGGCAGCCGGATGCTGGACTACCTCAGCGACCACTTCGACCTCGTGCCGGTCCCGAACGCGCAGGTCGTGCGGATGCTATCCGAGCACGCGGCCCACTGACCGCTCCATGCGCGGTGAGCGCGGAGCGCCGATGGGGTGCAAAGGCAACTGACACGGCTCGGGCGAATGCCATACCGAACGTTCACCTTCGCCAGGCGAAGGGCCGAACAACGTTGACACCGGCAAGGCCATTAGGTGAGAATGTCGTACGCGTTGGATCCTGCGGGGGCGGGCCGCTGAGCCCCCGCTTGACCTCATATACAGCGCCAGGACCTTGAGCAGGCATTCAGGAAAGCGGGGGCGGAAGCGGTTCTTCCGGTCCGGGCACGCCTACGCGGACATCGCCTCGCTGCTGGCCGAGAGACAGCCCAAGGGGAAGTGCCTGGACCTGCCGGCGGGCTGCGGCGTGAACATCGCGGGCATCAGGCAGGCGGGCTTCGAGCCGGTGGCCGCGGACCTCTTCGCGCGGGGCGGGCCTCCGTCTCGACCGGCACGGCGGAGGTGGTCGAGGTGGCGCTGCAGGAGCCGNNCCGCAGAAGGCCGAGGAGAAGGGAGCCCGGTGCGTCCGCGCGGATTTCACCGAACCGCTCCCCTTCGAGGACGGGGAGTTTGCCGCTGTGCTGAGCAGCGAGGGTATTGAGCACTGCCCTTGCCAGTTGCAGCTCATCCGGGAGTTCGCGCGCGTGCTGAGGCCGGGGGGGACGCTGCTGCTGACCACGCCCAACGTGCTCAACTTCCGGGCCAGGCTCTCCTACCTGCTGAACGGGCACTACTCGTTCGCGAGGGCGCCCGTCAGCAGGGCCACCCAGATCTGGGGCGAGCCGGGCAGTGATGGTACCTACATTGGCCACGCCCATGTTGTCAGCTACTTCGTGCTGCGGTTCATGCTGAGGCTTGCAGGATTCGAGCGGATACGCGTGACCAGCGCCAAGTACAGCGCCTCCTCGGTGCTGCTCGCCCCCTTGCTTTGGCTGCCCGTGCGGCTGGCGACGGGGCGCCTGCTGCGCGAAGTCGCCCGGAAGGGCCATTCCGACGCGGGCGCCGAGATCCTATCGCACGTCATGTCCGCCGACATGCTCTTCGGCAAGAAGCTCATACTTCTTGCAGACAAAGCAAGCCCCGAGTAGTCCGCGCCGGCGTCCAGGCACGCGGATGGCTCTGACGGCGCGGGGTGCAAGCCATTGGGGGAGCGGCAGGCAACGGGTTGCAAACGATCCTGCGCAACTCCCGGCAGGAGGGCAAGCTACCAGAAGTGGCGCTTTGCGAAGGCGTGGCCCGAACGTGACGGCTCAGGACTTGACCCCGCTGGTTCGCAGTTGGGCATCGCGGGCCTCCGGTCGCGCAATGAGTCACACTGACCGTTTCTCAATGCCCTTGATCAGCCCGCTGAGCATTCGGGCGATCTCTTCCAGGTCGGCCTTCAGCTTGCCATGTGTGGAGTTCTCAAAGAGCTGACGCCGACGGGCGAGTTCCAACAGCGGGACGCACTCCTGGACCGAGCCTCTGGCGATGCCGAAGAGGTTCTTGCGGTCGGCCTTGGTGACACGGCCATTGCCTTCGGCGATGTTGGCTGCGATGGAAAGGGATGCGCGGTTGAGTTGGTCGGCGAGGAAGCCGTACCCACGAGGGAACGATTCGGTGAGGGAGGCCACTCGGTCAGCGAAATCGACGGCCTTCTGGTAGACCTTCAGCTTCTCGAGGGCGAAGGCCACACGGAACTCCCCGAGGAAGGCAGACGACAGAAAGTAGAGAGTAGATAGGAGACCGCAGGAGGGGCGGTCCGGTAGAGGGACGGCGGCCGGTGCCGGTGCGCCTTTTGCCGTTCTCTACTTTCTACTTTCTCCTCTCTCCTGCTCTGCCAATCCCGCCAGGGCGGGATTGGTCGGGGCGGCGGGATTCGAACCCGCGATCTCTAGCCCCCCATGCTAGCGCCCTAAGCCAGACTGGGCCACGCCCCGACTGAAGCCCACTCTAACCCCACGGCGTCGCCCTGTCAAGCCCGCAGAACGCCGAAGAGCCACCGCCCGCGAGTGGCACGCCGTGACCAGCCTGCTATAATGCCCCCTCCGACGCGACCAACCGCGTGCCCCCCTGGCAAGGAGTGCCCAATGGACTACGTCGCCATCTTCCACGCGAACCTGAACTACGCCTACCTGGAGCCCTACTTCTTCGAGCGCACCATCCGCGCCTCCTACGAGGTGATCTTCGACGTGTTCCGCGAGCGTTGCCCGGAGGCGAAGTACGTCTTCGAAGCATCCGGATTCACCATCGAGCACATGGGCCGGGTGGCCCCCGACNNTTCATGGGCTCCCCCTACGCCCATCCCATCCTGGCCAATATCCCCGAGGAGGACGGCCGCTGGGCGAACGAGTTCTCCATGCGCGTCTACGAGGAGTACCTTGGCATGCGCCCGGAGAGCGGCTGGAATCCGGAATGCACCTGGCGCCAGTACGTGCCCCGCACCTTCCGCGACGTGGGCTACAAGTACCTGACGCTCGACTTCGAGAGCTACAAGGTCTCGACCGACAAGGAGTATGGCTACGCGGAGCGTAACCGGGGGCGCAACATCTACTGGGGCGGACACCTGCCGTGGTATGACCTGGACCCCGATGACCCGGCCCTCCACAAGCCGTTCCGCGACGTGGTGGACGGCCTGGGCGGCATGTGCCGCTCCGACCGCCTGGCCGGCAGCACGCTGGGCTATTTCCTCGAGAACACACCCCTGGATGCCTATCTGGCGAACGTCCGCCGCTGGTCCGGCACGAAGGGCGAGGGGTCGCTGATCATCGTGGCCGACGACGCCGAATACTGCGGCACGCGCGGCTATTACGACATCAAGCACTACTCGGACTACTCGAAGCGGTTCCGCGTCATGCCCAACGCCGCCGATCTGCTGGAGGCGATGGTGAAGGGCGTGCTCGAACTCGGCCCCATGATAACGTTCAAGGAGGCGTGCGAGAAGGAGCCGGTCGGGGAGCCGTTCTTCGTCGAGGACGGCATGGCCTGGCACCGGACCTACGCGGAGGTGTGGGGTAACACGCCGGAGGCCAGGCGCTTCGATCCCCAGCTCGATGAGATACGCCGCGACTACAAGGGGAACGTGCAGGAGATCGCCGAGTCGGACGAGTGCTACACGGAGCTTGTGGAGGAGTTCTGGTTCCACCTGACCAACGCGGCCAACTCGGACGGCCGCTGGCCCCCGCCGCCGCGCAAGACCTGTCCCTACCACCGCGAGTGGGTGGAACGGGAGATCCGTCGTGCCAGGCAGGCGCTCGAGCGGCTCAAGCAGGCCGTAGGGCCGCAGGCGGCCTTCGCCGTGGAGCGAACCATGGCAAGCGCCGGCGGGGCCGAGCCGAAAGCCGATGCCGAAACCCCGATGCCCGACCCCGCCACGTTGAACTGGCAGGAACTCCAGGACGAGCTCTACCGCGCCCATGAGCTGAACGACCGGCCCAAGACCCGCCAGGAGGGCGCGCGCCGGATACGGGCCATCTTCGACGAGTACGCCCGCCGTGGCGTGACCAACACCGTCCCGCCTCGTATCAAGCCGTAGGCTCGTGAGGCGTCGCAGATCCGAGCCGACGAAGCACTACGACCACCTGCGGGACGGGAGCGAGAGATCGCCTTGAGTCACGAGTCAACACCCGTCTTCGGTCTACCTCGCCGCGAGCTATGGCCCGTGGTCGAGGCGGCGGCCGGCGGCCCGGTGGCGCACTTCGACGTGGCCATCGAGCATCAAGTGAGCGGCTACGCCGGCTACCAGGCGCAGAAGTGCATCCCCACGTTCCGCTACATGACCCGCTCCGGGGAGGCCGGCGAGGCGACTGTGTTCGGGAAGTGGTTCCACCGATCCGGCCCCGCTGAGGCACACTGCTACGAGACGCTGTCAGGGATGGGCGCGCCGATCCCGCGCGTCTATCACTGGCTACGCGACGACGACGGGCGCGAGATGCTGTTCATGGAGTATCTCGACCCGCTGACCATGTCTCACGAGGACCTCGTGCAGGACGAGCACGCCTTCCTGGATTTCCTGGCTGCCGCGGCGCGGCTCAATGCCGTGCGGCTGCCGCCCTCCCGCGCTGGAAGGCTGCCGGAACGCGACCTGGCCGGGCAGGCGGCAGCCGGCGCCAAGGCTGTGGCGCAGCTCTGGCAGCACGCCGGCCGTGGGGAGTTGGGGGAGGAGTTCGCGACCTTCTGCGCGGAGCGGCATGACGGCCTGCCGCGCCTCCAGTCGCTGGCGCGCGACACGTCGGTGCGTCTGCTCGCCATGCGCACGGGGCTCATCCACACGGACCTGCACCCCGAGAACACCGGCCGCCGGCCGGGCACGGGCGAGCTGCTCATCTTCGACCTGGAGTTCCTCAGCCGCGGCCCCGCCTGGTACGACGCCGCGCTGTGGATCGGAGCGCCGGAAGACGTCCAGCCTCGCTTCGCGCCGCGGGAGGAGCTGGCGCGGCACTACCTCCGGTGCTACGCCGAGGCCGGCGGAGAGCCGCCAGCGCTCGATAAGCTCCTCGATGCAACCCGCGTGCTGTGGCTGGCCTGGAAGTTCGGGAAGCTGGGCTGGCGCCTGCGCAGGGCACTTGACGGCCGCGTGGACTGGACCGATGACCGGGAGGCCGGGCGCGGCTGGTTTCGCACCGGCCTCCTGCGGGACCTGGACGTGCTGCTCAGCCGGCGCTGGCTCTGAGGCTCCCGCTCCGCGCACCTTCCACGTGCGGCACGCCCGGGTCTCTGGTATAAGCTGCCAACTGTGCTCAGCACCCGCCCAGATGCCTATCCCACAGAGCCCGGGAGGGACCGCATGAAGTACGTGGCCATCTTCCATGCCAACCTGAACTACGCCTACCTGCTGCCGGAGAAGTACGAGACGGTCGTCCGCTCGTGCTACGAGACGATCATTGACACCTTCCGCGCCGTGGCCCCCGAGGGGAAGTACGTGTTCGAGGCGTCCGGGTTCACCATTGACACCATGGCCGAGGAGTGCCCGGACGTGGTGGCCAAGCTGCGCGACGCCGTCGAGCGGGGACAGTGCGAGTTCATGGGCTCCCCCTACGCCCATCCCATCATGGCCAACATCCCGGAGGAGGACGGGCGGTGGGCCTGCGAGTTCGCCATGCGGGCCTACGAACGGCACCTGGGCTTCCGCCCCGAGAGCGCCTGGAACCCGGAGTGCACCTGGCGGCAGTACGTGCCACGCGCGTTCCGCGACGTGGGGTTCAAGTACCTGACCCTCGACTTCGAGTCCTACATGTGTTCCACCGACAAGGAGTACGCCTGGACCGAGCGGAACCGGTGCCGCGACATGCAGTGGGGCGGGAACCTGCCGCGCTGCGAGGTGGACCCCGACTGCCGTCCGCTGCACCATCCGTTCCGGGACGTGGTGCCCGGCCTGCACGGGTTCTGTCGCACCAACCGGGTGATCGGCAACTACATCCGCTACTTCCGCGACCAGATACCGTTGGCGGAGTACCTGGACGGCGTGCGCCGCTGGCAGGGCACCGACGAGAGCGGCGCTACCGTCGTGATCGCCGAGGACGCCGAGTACACCGGCACCACGGCCTACTACTTCGTGAAGTACCACGAGGACTACTCCCGCTCGTTCAACGCCGACCACCGGGGGCGGGAGAAGCTGGAGCGGCTGGTCCAGGGGCTGACCGGAATGGGCCAGTTGATCACCTTCAAGGAGGCGTGCGAGCTGGAGCCGGTGAGAGTGCCGTTCTTCGTCGAGGACGGCTCGGCCTGGCATCGCACCTACGCCGACGCGTGGGCTGGCACCCCGGAGGCCCGGCGCTGGCGACCCATCCTGGACGGGCTGCGCATGGACTACAAACGGAACGTGCAGCCGCTGGCCGAGTCACAGGAGGAGCTGCGCCCGCTGGCGGAGAAGTTCTGGTTTCACCTCACCAACTCCTTCAACTCGGACGGACGCTGGCCCCCGCCGCCGAAGATCACCTGCCGGTTCAACCGCGAGTGGGTCGAGGACCAGATCGAGAAGGCCAGGGCGGCCCTGGCCGAACTGAAGGAACGGACGGCCGGCCTGCCGTTGCCCGAGCCGCAGGTGGCCGAGGCGACCCCGGAGGACAGCGCCGAGTACGGCTTCCTCTTCACCGAGAAGAACCCGCGCGACCTCGGGAATCTGAACCTCTACGAGCTTCAGCACTCCCTCTACGCCGCCTACAAGCTCTTCGACAACGCAGAAGATGACGCGGAGCGCGAAGACGGGCGGCGGTGGATTGCCGACTGCTACGAGGAGTTCCGCCGCCGCGGCTTCACCAACATGGCCAGGCCCGAAGCCCTTCGGGAGTAGCGCACGCTACTCAGACTCGGGCTCGTAGTCGAACCACGCGAAGTCCGCCGGCGTGTCGCAAGGGCGCCCGTTGCCCGTTGCGTAGAGGCCGAAGTAGACCCCCGTGAACCCGCCCGCCACCTCGCTGGACAGGTAGCGCGTGCGCCCCGTGGCCAGCTCGCGCAACGGCCCGGCGCCGGCCGCGCAGCCGAAGCGGTAGAGCTCCGGTTCGGCGGTGATGCGCAGGCGCAGCGGCCCGTCGGTCATCGCCTCCTCGGCGACGACGGCGTGCAGGTCGCCCACTCGCCGGCGCACCGCCACGCGCCGCTGGCCGTCGCGGAGCGCGACGGCCATCTCGTAGTGGTGCGCCTCGTTCATGAACGCCGTCAGGCCGGCCTCCTCGCCGTCGCGCTCGGGTTGGAAATCGAGCAGCGCCTCGGCGCGGCAAGCGAAGTGCTGCTGCCGCCGGCCGACGAAGGTTGGCGAGCGCATGTCCTCCTCGTCCAGCGTGACCTCGGTGCCCCACAGCCGCAGGTGGCCCGGCCGTTCCTGGAGCGACCAGTCGCCGGCGTGCGGCCCGCGGCGGAAGTTCCAGCATGGGCACAGCTCGATGCCGTCGAACTCGTCCCGCACGGGCGGCTCGGGCCAGGGGTCCGGCGGCAGATGGTCGGCTTCCATCTCGAGTGCCGCCGGTTCGCCGCCGTTGACCACCGGCCAGCCGTGAGCGTCCCAGGTCACCGGGGCCAGGAAGGTCTCGCGCCCCAGGTGATGATACCCCCAACCGACCTGGCGGATGCCGAGGAACACGAGCCACCACGAGCCGTCGTGCGCCTGCACGAGGTCTGCGTGGCCGGTCGCCTGGATCGGCAGGTGGACGCGGCCACGGTGGCTCAGGACGGGGTTGTGCGGGCATGGCTCGTAGGGGCCCTCGGGCCGGTCGGCACGGGCGACCACCACCATGTGGCCCCGGTGTGTGCCGCCCTCGGCGACCATCAGGTAGTAGGAGCCGTTGATGAAGTAAACGTGCGGCCCCTCGGCGTAGATGTCCTCCATGCCGGGCCAGATCTGGCGCCCGTCGTCCAGCAGCCCGCCCGTTTCGATGTTCATCTTCCACTGCCAGATGCCCTCGCCGCCGACTCGCCGGGTGAAGTAGCAGGTGCCTTCCTCGTCCCAGAACAGGTCCGGGTCGAACCCGTCGCCCTCAACCCAGACGGGATCGGACCATTCGCCCCCCGGATGGTCGGCGTGCACGTAGAGATGTCCCGCCCCGCCGACGATGGTGGTCACCATGTAGAAGCGCCCGTGGTAATGGCGCAACGTGGGGGCGAACACGCCGCACGAACTCGCCACGCCCTCCAGGGGCAACTGCTCCGGCCGGGTCAGGCAGTGGCCCATCTGCCGCCAATTGACCAGGTCCCGGCTGTGGAACAGCGGCACGCCGGGGAAGTACTCGAACGAGCTGGTGGCCAGGTAGTAGTCCCTCCCCACGCGGCAGACGCTGGGATCGGGATGGAAGCCCGGAATCACAGGATTGCGGTACGTCACAGGGGCCTCCTCGCCGCGGATCGCTGCTGTTGATGAAACGTGCTCGCCCCGATCCTGGTGACCACGCCCTCCTCGCTCATCGCCTCGCCTCCCCGCTGGCGTCGGCGCGCATCGTAGGCGAGGCCGGCGGATCGCGCAACGGGCGGGATGACGTATGGCCCCGGCAGCTTGACAGACGGCGAGCCCCATTCGACAATGGTCTTTGGCCCGCCGGTGCGGGCGTGGCGGAATTGGCAGACGCGCCAGGTT
>JABAOC010005057.1_pt1 | contig 10104 bp, 9 predicted proteins | sample 7062161 | NCBI WGS metagenome assembly JABAOC01 (sample SAMN14538625, study PRJNA623070) | marine sediment metagenome | biome: marine biome [ENVO:00000428]; feature: marine pelagic biome [ENVO:01000023]; material: deep marine sediment [ENVO:00002113] | place: India: Gulf of Khambhat ...
TATAGTTAGGGAAAGAATATCAAGGAATCAGAAAGGTGTCAACAATCTTTGATTAAAGAATCCCAAAAATCGAATAGGGGAAATCAACTATAATGAAATCAAATATAAATTAGCTATAACGATAGACATTCTAATTAAATTATGGTACAAACAAAACTGCTTTTAAAAACTTTTAAATCAGCTTTGACATTATAGGAGGGAAGAATGAAACGCTTAAGCATTATAAGTTTTATCCTGATCTTATCCTTTCTCCTGATTCTGCCTTCTACCACTTTCGCCCAGAAAGGTAAAGTCCGCCTAAGCTTGAAAGCCAGTGTCATGCAGCGACTGGGAGTTGACACTGATATCACCATCGAATACAGTAGGCCTGGTGTTAAAGGCAGGAAAATATGGGGAGAGCTCGTGCCTTACGGCATGGCACCTGGAAACGAATTCTCCAACAATAAGCCATATCCATGGCGAGCGGGTGCCAACGAAAACACAACCATTGAATTCAGCAAGGACGTCCTCATTGAAGGGAATAAACTGCCGGCCGGCAAATATGGCATCCATATGATTCCTTCAGAAAAAGACTGGACCATCATCTTCAGCAAGAACAACTCCGCCTGGGGAAGCTTCTCCTATAACCAGGAAGAAGATGCCCTCCGGGTAACTGTAACTCCTGTAGAGGCTCCCCACCAAGAATGGTTAATGTACGGATTCAACAATCTGGCTGGAACGTCCGCAACCGCCTGCCTCCATTGGGAAAAGTTGATGGTCCCGTTCAAAATCGAGCTACCCAAAGAATAAACATAATCTAAGCTAAAGATTATTTTTGCGGATTTTCGTTACGGTATCTATTTGCTTTTAATAAGATCAAATCTAGGTCTTATAAGTTAAGAGTAAAAATTAAACAGCATGCGATCCAGCACTTTAACTCTATTCAGCTTGAAATGAATGGAAAATTGAAAAAGTATTTTGTTGTCCTCCTTGTATGTGCGTTATTTCTCAACTTGAATGCGACTCCCCCACAGATTGAACTCCTCGATGCTGCGAAATTGCAGATCGCTCTTCACAAACTCAACGTACTGGGCAGTGTTCTTTTTATCGAAGCTCATCCGGATGACGAAAACACATCGGCCTTGGCCTATTTCTCAATAGGCCAAAAATATCGCACAGCCTACCTGTCCCTAACGCGAGGAGACGGCGGCCAAAACCTAATCGGCCCTGAAAAAGGAGCTGAAATCGGGATCATTCGAACTCAAGAGCTCATGGCTGCCCGCCGTAACGACAGCGCCGAACAATTTTTTGCTAGAGCCATCGATTTCGGCTACTCCAAAACACCCGAGGAAACCTTATCTCTTTGGGGAAAAGAAGCCATCCTGGCTGACATAGTTTGGGTCATTCGAAACTTCCGTCCGGATGTAATCATCGCCCGCTCTCTTGGCGAGGGATACAGGGGCCATGGCCACCACGCGGCTTCCGGCGAGCTGACCAGGGAAGCTTTTCGTGCGGCTGCAGATTCTAATAGATTTCCGGAACAGCTGCAGTATATCCAGCCCTGGCAGGCCCAAAGATTATTCTGGAACAAGTGGCGGCGCGGTCAGCAAGAGACGGCCAAGATCCTAACGATTAACATCGGCGAGTACAATCCTCTGCTTGGCAAATCATACTCGGAAATCGGTGCGGAAAGCCGGTCCATGCACAAGAGTCAAGGATTCGGGGCAACCGGTCGACGTGGAGCCAGCTACGACTACTACCAACTCATAGAGGGCACCCCAGCGACCACGGATCTCTTCGAAGGAATCGATACGTCCTGGCTGAGAGTCCCCGGTGGTCAAGAGATTGGACTCATGCTGGCTAAGATTATAGAAACCTTTGATTCGCGACACCCGTCAAAATCCATTCCAAGCCTCCTGGCTGTCTATACTAAACTGACCGAGCTAAATGAGACATATTGGATTAAGATCAAAAAAAAAGAAATGCTGCGGGTCATCAAATCATGTGCCGGACTTTGGATTGAGGCAATTTCACCTGATTTTGCTGCCGCTGCCGGCGATGAGATCATGGTACAAACCACAATCGTCAATAGGTCGGAATACCCATTTAAAATTCAAGAAATAGACTTTAATGAACTTGCTCCTGATCCTGACTTAGATATCCTCCTCAAAAAAAACGACCCCCAAACCTTTATAAAAACTATCCGGATTCCCGAGCATTTTCCGATTTCACAGCCTTACTGGCTAAAATCCACCCCAGAAAAAGCATTGTTTTCCATCCCAGAACAAAGCCTTATAGGATTGGCTGAAAATTCACCTTCGATCGGAGTGAATATCAAACTAAAAACCGACAGCAATCTATTGGAGTACTCTGTTCCCCTCCTTTATCGATGGACAGATAGAGTTGCTGGTGAACAATACAGGCCTTTTGAAATCAGACCTAGGGTGACGGTTCAGATAGAAGACAAGGTCAAAATTTTCACCAAGGATGATCCCCAGGAACTTCGGGTAAAAATAAAAAGCCACTCGCCGAATGCCGCAGGCACTATCCGCATTGTCGCACCTGAGCAGTGGCGAATCACGCCGGAAAGCATTCCATTTGTCTTGGCCAACAAATATGAAGAAACCAAGGTAACGTTCAAAGTCACTCCACCCAAGAATTCTGACGAAGCTATCTTAACCGCCGCAGCAGAGATGAACGGGGAAAAGCTTGACCGTGATATAGTGGAAATCTCCTACCCCCATATCATAAGGCAGGTGTATTTCCCTAAAAACCACCTAAAGGCCATCAAAATGGATATTAAGCATGCAGGAGCTAAACTCGGTTACATCATGGGCTCTGGTGACGAAGTCGCAGATAGTTTGTTTAATCTCGGCTACGAGGTAACACTGCTTGATGATGATATGCTAGAAAGAGCGGATCTTAGCCAATTCGATGCCATCATAGCTGGTATAAGAGCCTACAACACCAGAGAACGTCTTAAAAATACCTATCCGCGACTTCTCCAGTACGTCAAGGATGGCGGGACTTTCATCGTCCAATACAACGTATCTCGCGGATTACAGACTGAAAACATCGGTCCTTATCCCTTCACCATTGGACGGGACCGGGTGAGTGAAGAAACCGCTCCAGTCGAATTCCTCAATCCTCAGCATCCTCTCTTAAATTTTCCAAACAAAATCACACAAAAAGATTTTGATGGCTGGGTACAAGAAAGAGGTTTATATTTTGCTACGGGATGGGACGAAAGATATGACCCAATTCTTGCATCCTCCGACACCAATGAGCCAGATAAAAAGGGAGGTCTTTTGTACGCACGCCATGGCAAAGGCGTTTTTATCTATACGGGATATTCATGGTTCCGGCAACTACCGGCGGGTGTTCCGGGTGCGTATCGTCTTTTCGCTAACTTGATTTCGTCGGGAGATGCAAATGAAAAATGAAAGAATCGAGAACAAAGAAATAGACCAGGAAAAGCCGCCCATATTATCCTCATGGAACCGGTTGTACGCTGTGGTCTTACTGAACCTGGCCCTGCTCATAGTGCTTTTCTATATTTTTAGCAAAGCTTTTGATTAGAGGACGAAAGAGATTAAGGCTATGTTCCCGATGTTAATTGCATTTAAATAATCCCCGATGGTGATACCGACAAACAAGTTACCTAACATATCACCCCTCGTGCATGATTATTTTTATGAATACAACAAGGTCAGTGAATTTTTTACGGGTAATTTTCTCGACCAAAGATCATACGGGCTGCAAACCGAGAAAGTCAAATCACGCGACTATCCGCGGGAACAATTGGCCGCCATATTAGAAGAATTAAATCTAAGCTACGGATGCGGGGCTCAAACTGTAGGGAATATCAAAAAGTTCATTCAAGAGAAGGCCTGTGCAGTCGTAACTGGGCAGCAGGTTGGACTATTCTCAGGCCCCCTCTACACCATCTTCAAAGCGCTGACAGCAATCAAGCTCGCAGAATCCCTCAATCAAAACAGTTTGGGGTGCTTTGTGCCTGTATTTTGGCTGGCTTCAAATGATCATGACTTCGAAGAGATAAATCACATTACGCTACTTGGCAAAGAAAACAAGATTGAAGAAATTAAATACCAGGGAAACTCATCTAACCTCAAAATACCGGTTTCGAAAATCGTGCTTTCAGCAGAAATTTCAAACTGTATTCAACAACTTAATAATCTTACCTACGATTCCGAATTCAAACCAGAAATCCTGTCGCAACTGGAAACAGCCTATCAGTCCGGCCGGTCGTTTGTTGAAGCTTTTGCTCAGTGGATGACGCGAATATTCAAGTCCTATGGACTTATATTCATGGACGCCGCAAACCCTGAGTTAAAGAACTTGGGGAAAGATGTTTTCTATACCGAGATCGCTCAAAATTCCCCTTCAACACAGTGCGCCCTAGAAACTTCGCGCAAATTGATAGAAAAAAACTATAAACCACAAATCCAACTACATGAGGGGATCTTGAATTTATTTTTGGTAGAGGAGGAAAGGCAAACCATCCAATTCAGGGATGACGATTACAGCATAAAAGGCAAGCCACAAACCTTTAGAAAAGATAAACTCCTACAGCTATTGGAGAAACAGCCTCATAAATTTAGCCCTAATGTTCTGCTACGTTCCCTGTATCAGGATACACTTTTGCCGACCGTTGCCTATGTAGGGGGACTTAGTGAAGTAGCCTACTTTGCCCAGATGAAAGAGGTTTACAAAAGATTTAATCTACCAATGCCGATTATTTATCCGAGGAAAAGCCTCACGCTTATCGAAAAAAAGGTGGATAAAGCCTTAAAAACTTACAGCCTGAAGCTTCAGGATATATGGCGTAACGCAGATGGTAAAATCAAAGAAATTACTAAAGAAAAAATCCCTAAATCCCTTGATAAAGCTTTTAAGACCACTACATCTAACCTAGACAAGGATTTGAAAGACATCAAGCAGGAAACAATGGCTTTTGAACCTACGCTGGAAAAATCAGTCGATCTTACAATCGGGAAAATCCATCACCAAATTAACCTTCTGGAAAAGAAGATTTTCAAGGCTTCCAAAAAACAGAACACCATCATGATGCAGCGAATGCACATAGCAAAAAGCAGTCTTTACCCAAATCAGCGCTTACAGGAAAGGGTGTTCAACATCACACCCTTTCTTATAAAATACGGATTTTCACTCATGGACAGGCTTTACAAAGCTGTTGATATAACACATCATGATCATCAGCTTTTTAAATTATGAATGATGTGAATACTCAAACTGGAGATTGAAGTGAAACTCGACGCTTTAGCTTTCGGTGCTCACTCGGATGATGTGGAGTTAGCTTGCAGTGGCACTATCATAAAATTGGGGGCCTCAGGTTATAAAACCGGAGTTATTACCTTAACCCGGGGAGAGATGGCGACTCGGGGCAGTGCCGAAGTCCGAGAACAAGAGTTTGCGCAATCCGCTAAGATTATGGGTTTAGCTTCACATAAAATGTTGGATATGCCAGACGGTCGAATTGAGATTACATGGGAGAATAAGATTAAAATTATAAAAGAGATCCGCACTTATAAACCCAGAATCGTTTTTACCCCCTATTGGGTCTCCCGCCATCCTGACCACGAAAAAGCGTCTCATCTCGTTCGTGAAGCTTCCTACCTCTCCGGACTAAAAAAATTGAAAACGGATCAGGAATCCTATAAGCCTTACAAGGTCATTTACTACCAGACACGGTTCGAGTTCAAACCATCTTTTATCGTTGACATCTCGGAATTTCAAGCACAAAAGATGAAATCTATTCTCTGCTACAAATCGCAATTTCACCATCAGGATAAAGCTAAATTCGGAGATGATGAAACTCTGCTCAGCAGACCTGAATTCCTCGATAGAATAGAAACTCGAGACAAACAATACGGCACATATATCGGTGTAAAATATGGTGAGCCATTTCTGGTTAAGGAAGCAATAAAAATCAATGATCCTGTTGATTTTTTCGATGCAGGATATCTGGAAACAATTCCATGAGGATCCACGGTTTTATAAATATTTCAGGTTAAGCATTTAGCATGAAAGTTGGAATAGTATGTTACCCAACACACGGCGGCAGTGGAGTCGTGGCTTCAGAATTAGCGATCGGCCTTTCCAAAAAAGGGCACGAAATCCACATCGTGAGCTATGCTACTCCCTTCCGTTTGCGCTCTTTTCATAAGAATATTTTTATCCATGAAGTGGGAATTGCGAGCTACCCGCTTTTTAAATACCCGCCTTACGCTCTGGGATTGGCAACAAAATTGGTCGAACTGGTAGAAGCCTGTAATCTCGAGCTTATCCATGCCCATTATGCTGTTCCCCACGCGGCCAGTGCCTATTTGGCAAAGCAGATTTTGAATTCGCAGGTAATAAAAGTCATCACCACACTGCATGGAACGGATATAACCCTAGTTGGATCCGATCAATCATTTCGCCGAGTCATTAAATTCACCATCGAGAAATCCGACGGTGTCACTGCAGTTTCCGACTATTTGAAACAGCAGACCATTCGAGAATTCGACATTCGGCGTGAGATACAAGTAATCTACAATTTTATTGATCCTGCACGACCAACACAATATCGCAGCCAGTGCGATCGAGAGTCTTATGCTCCCCATGGAGAAAAGATCCTTATGCACGCCTCCAATTTTCGTCCGGTTAAAAGAGTGGGAGATGTTGTCCGGATATTCGCGCAGGTTCATGCTAGAATCCCGGCAAAGCTCATATTGATAGGTGATGGACCGGAGCGGTTGTCAATCCAGCAATTGGTCAAAGAGTTAAAACTCAGTGCAGACGTGTATTTTCTAGGGGAACAGGATCATTTAGAACCTTTGTTCTTTTGTGCTGATCTCTTTCTTTTGCCCAGCGAACAAGAGAGCTTTGGGTTGACAGCGCTCGAGGCTATGAATTGCTATGTTCCGGTGATAGCTACCAAAACCGGAGGTTTGCCAGAAGTCATAACCCATGGCAAGACAGGATTTCTTTATCCCGTGGGTAAAATAAAAAAAATGGCGGAAAAATCCATAGAACTTTTGACCAATCCAGAAAAACATGAGTTATTTAAACAGCAAGCAAGGAGACGAGCCATAAAATCTTTCAATGCAGATCAAATCATTCCTCAATACGAGTCCTTTTATGAGGAAATATTAAGGGCTAAGCAAAAAACGCCATAAATTTTCGGCCTTAAGACCGATAAGATTATAAATAATGAGCAATCTAGACTGGTTATTGATGATTTCTTTTCTGGTATTTGTTGCCGTCTACGGCATCTGGAAAACCAGGGGAAAAAAAGACATCAACGGTTACATCCTGGCGAACAAATCGATCCCCTGGTATACAATCACGATTTCTATCATGGCAACTCAAGCCAGTGCCATTACTTTTCTTTCTGGCCCGGGGCAGGCGTACAGGGATGGGATGCGTTTTGTGCAGATCTATTTGGGCCTCCCTATCGCCATGGTCATCATCTCCATCATAGCTGTCCCCTATTTCCACAAACTTAAAGTCTACACAGCCTATGAATTTTTGGAGAAGCGTTTTGACTTGAAAAACCGCACTTTAGGGAGCATTCTCTTTCTCATACAACGCGGATTAGCTTGCGGATTCACCATCCTTGCCCCATCCTTGATCATTTCGGTGATTCTAGGGTGGGATATTCGTTTCACAATTTTCATGGTCGGCGGTCTTGTCATCTTGTACACAGCAACCGGCGGCACTGATGCCGTCTATAAAACCCATCTGTTGCAGATGGGTATCATAACCGTGGGGATGGCAGCGGCCTTTTTCATGATTCTTCGCTTACTGCCACCTGACATTTCGTTTCTGGATGCCGTCCATGTCGCGGGCAAAACTGGGAAATTAAACGCCATAACTTTCGCTTTTGACTGGAAGGACCGTTACAGCATCTGGTCTGGCCTGATCGGAGGAACATTCCTGGCCCTTTCATACTTCGGAACGGACCAATCACAAGTGCAGCGTTATCTCTCCGGACGTTCGATAGCACAAAGTCGTTTCGGGCTTCTGGCAAACGGGATTTTTAAGCTTCCTATGCAGTTCGCTATTCTTTTCACCGGAGCCTTGATTTTTGTTTTTTACCAGTTCACAGCACCCCCAATTTTCTTCAATTCGGTCGAAACAGCAAATATTAAAAACAGCTCCTACTCCCAAGCTTATCAGGAACTTGAAACCAAGCATAAGCGCCTCCATAGAGAGAAACAAGATCACATTCGGGATATGCTGACGGCCATCAAGAGCCGTGCGGATTCGGATTTAGATCAGAGCATCCAAATGATGCAGAAATCGCAAGCATCGGAGTATGAAATCAGAGAAGAAGCCACTGCACTCATTAAAAAAGCCAACCCAAATGCAGACACCGACGATATCAACTATATCTTTTTAAGTTTTGTCATAAACTTTTTACCGGCGGGACTCGTCGGGCTGATTCTCGCCTCCATTCTCTCGGCTTCGATGTCCTCCACTTCTGCTGAATTGAATGCTCTGGCCTCAGTTACCATCGTAGATATTTACAAACGTGCATTCAAGAAAAACGCTTCGGATCGGCATTATCTTATCGCTTCAAAACTAGCCACAATTTTCTGGGGAGTCTATGCCATTAATTCTGCACTGCTTGCCATCCGTCTGGGATCACTAGGGGCACTCATCGAAGCTGTAAATATTCTGGGGTCTTTTTTTTATGGAACGATTCTAGGAATTTTCCTAATAGCTTTCTTTTTCAAGAATATCGGCGGAAACGCCACCTTTATCGCAGCCATCATTGCCGAGCTGACCGTAATAGGCTGCTTTTTTCTCACCGAGATTCCCTACCTGTGGTTTAACGTGATTGGCTGTGTTGTGCTCATCGCCCTGGCGCATTTGATAAATCCTATGTTTGTGGCGATAAACAAAAATAGAGCTTAACGCTACCCTTTAAAAACAAATCATAACTTTTTATCTAAAGGAAAAACAAACTTCTCGCATCAAATAGATTGGTTGTTTTTTAGGAGAGAAAACGGTGTTAGAGTGGGTAGGGCGATGAGGAAATAAGGTTTCTTTTGTTTGAGGAGAGGTAAAAGGAAGCCAGGATCTTTAAATCCTGGCTTCCTCTGAAATTCTGATTGCTATTTTGAGCTTTCACCTCCCGATGAGCTCGTCTTTTTAGCTTGGCGAGAGATTAGATTTGTTTTTCTTTCCTGCACCTTACCTTTTCGACTCTTTCATCTCTTTCATTTCTTCTTTTTCTTTAACTCTTGTTTTAGCTGTGTCAACTTCTGCTTTATTTTCTTTTTCAATTCAGGATCATCAGTCGCTTGATACTTGTGTTCCAGTTCCTTGATGTACATCTCTATTTTCTTCGTTTCATCCATCTGTATCATCTTTTGGAGCTCTGCCATTTTTTTCTTTATTTTCTTTTTCATCTCTGGATCGTCAGTCGCCTTGTACTCCTTTTCTAGCTTTTCCAGTTCAATCAATTCATCATAGGACATCTTGTCAACTTCTATTTTTTTCCCTTCTTTGAGCTTTACCATCTTCGCATCAAATTTTTGCGTTTCCTTGAGTTTCATCTCCTTCGCATCAAACTTTTTCCCTTCTTTGTACTTTACCGTCTTCGCATGTATTTCTTGTCCTTCTTTGAGCTCCATCAGCTTCTTTTCAAGAGCTAGGGCTTTCTCCTTTATTTTCTTTTTCATCTCTGGGTCGTCTGTTTCTTTGTACTTTTTCTTCAGTTCTTTGATAGACATCTCAATTTTTTTCGTTTCTTCTAGAACTCTTTTGGCAAGCTCCTTCTTCTTTTTCTCATCTTCTGCCTTTTTTTGATCTTCGGCATGTGTAGAATCTTTAGCGTCTCGCTGAGTGATCAATGCATTATCTGCGTCTTTCTGCTTGGCTTTATCAGGCTCTCTCGCGGTGTTTGAATCGGCAAAGGTCAGTACTAAAAAAGACAACAGCGGTAAGATCAGCAGAACTTTGAACTTTGCCCATCTTTTGGATTTTCTTTTGGTCATCATGGTTATCCTCCTTTTGATTTGTGAATGATTGAAATTGTTTGCAAATTCAAACAATTTCACGCCCACATGCTGCTCAAATATGAGCAGTTGA
>JABAOC010031018.1_pt2 | contig 10098 bp, 12 predicted proteins | sample 7062161 | NCBI WGS metagenome assembly JABAOC01 (sample SAMN14538625, study PRJNA623070) | marine sediment metagenome | biome: marine biome [ENVO:00000428]; feature: marine pelagic biome [ENVO:01000023]; material: deep marine sediment [ENVO:00002113] | place: India: Gulf of Khambhat ...
GTGGTTTACTTTTTCTCACCCTCTTAATAAGGCGATCCCGTCTCCTCGAATGAATACAATCCTCAGAATTTATAATAAATCATTGACCAAAATTAAATCGGATATCTGGCTGTTTTACAGCTCTTGCCTCATCCAGGCGGGAAACAGGTGTCGTATGAGGTGCGTTCTTAACCAGTTCTGGATTGGTCTTGACTTCGTCCGCTATTTGAATCATACACTCAGCAAACTGGTCCAAAGTCTGTTTAGCTTCGGTTTCCGTTGGCTCGATCATCAACGCTTCTCGTACGATAAGTGGAAAATATATTGTCGGAGCATGAAAACCAAAATCCAGTAACCGTTTCGCCATGTCCGCTGTGGTCACACCTTTTTCTTTTTGTTTAGAACCAGATAGAACAAATTCATGCATGGCTGGCCCCGGGTAGGGCAGTTGAAAATGATCTTCCAATAATTTCATTAAATAATTTGCATTGATTATCGCATTTTCACTAACGCGTTTTAATCCTTTACTCCCTAACATTTTGATATAGGTATAGGCGCGAATCATTACGCCAAAATTACCATAAAACGAATGAACCCGTCCAATGGACTTGGGGTAGTTGTAATCCCATTGATATTCATTATTAATTTTTGTAACTCTGGGAACCGGTAAAAAGTCAACTAATTTGTCTGATACACCAACCGGACCAGCGCCAGGACCACCCCCACCATGTGGAGTAGAGAATGTTTTATGCAGATTGAAATGCAACACATCAACACCCACCTCACCAGGACGAACAATACCAAGCAATGCATTTAAATTAGCACCATCCATATACAACAGTGCACCCGCTTGGTTAAGTAGTTTATCAATCTGTTTCAGTTGGATTTCAAATAATCCTAACGTATTAGGATTGGTAAGCATTAAAGCTGCCGTGTTGTCATCTAAGTTTTTTTTTAAATCGTCGAAATCTACCAATCCTTTGTTATTAGATTTTATTTTGACAGCATCATATCCAGCAATGATGACACTTGCTGGATTTGTACCATGTGCTGAATCAGGAATTAGAATTTTTTCACGTGGATTCCCTAAATTTTCATGATAGGCTCGAATTAGCATAAGTCCGACTAATTCACCATGAGCTCCAGCAGCGGGCTGAAGAGTGACGGCTTTTAAACCAGAAATCTCACACAAAAACTCTGACAATTCGCACATTATGGCCAGAGCAACTTGAGAAAGTCTTGTGCTCTGCATCGGATGTAAATCTTTCAAGCACGAGCTATTTGCTATATTTTCATTGATTTTGGGATTATATTTCATGGTACACGAACCCAAAGGATAAAATCCCTTATCCACGTGATGATTCATGGTGGAAAGGGCAATAAAATGCCGAATAACTTCGTTTTCACTTAATTGTGGTAAACGAGCGGGTTGCCGTCTGATAAATCTATTGGGAATAATATCATGTAATTCTTTCTCTGGAACCTGTAATTTAGGGAGAGTATAACCTTTTCTATTCTCGGTACTTAACTCAAACAACAATTTGACCATTCATTTTCTCCAATGCAATCCACAATAACAATAAAAAGTCTTCAGATTCGAATTTATCAATATTTAATCTACATATTCATATTTTAAATCAAATCCTAAAATACAATATAATTTATAAATTGTCAAGTATTTTTTAAAAAATCATTATTAAAGTACATTAACAAAATTCATTCTATTAATTTAAATTTCACAAATAAAAAAAACATTAAAGAAGACATTTTTAACTTGCATAATTATAAAAAACCAACTATATTTAATATCTATAAAATTCCAATGACTATTGCATCAGAGATTAAGCATCAGGAGGAATCAGAACATGGAAACAGATCAATTCGGAGAGAATGGAATCGAGGATGGAAATTCAACAATTCGGCATGTACCAAATGCTGATGTTATTTCTTTAGAAACCATGGTACACATGATGGTCAATAAAGGGATTTGTACCGCTGAAGAGTTATTCATGCTGGAAGGGCGTGTTCAGGAATTAAATCAGAATAATAAAAAGAATAATTTTGTATCAATTCAAAACCATCGAGATCGCGGAAGGTTTCACGCACTGAAAAAAGCGATGAGCAAACATCGATGGTCACGTCGATTAGGAACATTGATATTTGGATGGAAATGGAAAAAGATGAAGAAAAGTCAATCATAATTAAACAATTTTATTATGAAATTTTATATTTACTATCTCTTAAAGGTTTCTGCAAGAGCTATCGACAGCTTTGAGAAACCTTTTTGTTTTATATTAAGCGGAACTTATACTATTAAATTGAAGTGAAAGTCTCAAACATAACCATAATATTGGAATAGCAGTTATGAGAGTTAAAAAATCGTACTATTTACTTTTTTTCATTTTACTGATCTTACCGATCCATATAAATGGACAGGAATTTCCTACACCTGTTGGATTTGTAAATGATTTTGCCAATGTCATCCCTGCTCAATATAAAGAACAAATCACGAAAATCTGTCTGGAGCTAAAACAAAAGACAGGAGTTGAAATAGCAGACGTCACAATGACTACTATAGGAGATGAAGACTATCGTGATTATGCTAATCGTTTATTTGAAGCATGGGGAATTGGCGAGCGAGAAAAAGATAATGGGGCATTAATTTTTAATACAATTAAAGAACGAAAGTTCTGGATTGAAATTGGCTACGGCTTGGAAGGTATTTTACCAGATGCATTGGTTGGCAGAATTTTTGACCGTAATGTTCGTCCTTACTTACGAAAGGATGATTATGGTAACGGTCATTTGATGGCGGTATCAGCAATTGCTCTGGTCATTGCGAAAGAACATGGTGTCGAGTTAAGTGGGGATATTGGTCGACAGGTGGCACCGAAAAGAGATGGTAAATCTGGTATTGGGGGATTTTTTACATTTTTACTAATCATTTTTTTAATTATCATCACACGGGGACGTGTCCTTCCGTGGATTTTATTGGGCTCTATGTTTGGTGGGAGAGGTCGTGGTCATCATGGCGGCTGGGGAGGATTCAGTGGAGGAGGTGGTTTCGGTGGTGGATTTGGTGGATTTGGCGGAGGAATGAGCGGTGGCGGCGGTGCTGGCGGAAGCTATTAACCCTTTTATCGACCACCAATTTGAATTTTGAATCAAGTTTTAATGGTTCATATAAGGTGTTTAATAGGGGTTACTGGAATAATAGAATTATGTAAAAGTGAAATAAAGTTGAAATATATAAAAAATATATAGAAATCAGGAGAATGATAATGTCAAAAATTCCGAAAACACCTGATGAAATTTTTCAGGAATTTACAAACGATTTTAAAAATATATTTGGGGATGATTTGATCTCTATTATCCTTTTTGGCAGTGCGGCAAGAGGGGAATATATTCATAAACGCTCAGACATTAACTTCTTAATTACGTTAAGCGATTCAGGAATGCAACGTTTGAAACAAGCTTTTTCATTAATTCCAAAATGGAGAAAGAAAAAAGTCAATACTCCGCTTTTCTTGACCACACAATACATCCAGACTGCGTTAGATAGCTATCCTATCGAATTTCTAACGATGAAACAGCATTATCGCGTTGTTCATGGCGAAGATGTTTTATCAGGGATAGAAATCCAGCCTGAACATCTGCGGTTGCAATGTGAAAGAGAATTAAGGGGAAAATTAATCCATTTAAGGGAAGAATATCTGAATACAGGCGGAAAATCGAAAAGAATTAAACATCTTGTCAGATTCTCGTTACCTGCATTTGTTTCTATTTTTTCAGCGCTTCTTTACTTAAAAAATACAGATGTTCCCAACTTTAAGAAAGAGATATTTTTGAACACCGCGGATATTTTTGAATTGGATAAAAAGGTATTCGAAAAAGTATTAAAATTACAGGAAAATAAATCAAAACTTGACAAAGAAGAAATTATTCAATTGTTGGAACAATACATTGATCAGATTCAAAAATTAACTGCAATTGTTGACAAATTATAGTTAAGGAGAAAAAATATGAGCAAAGGATTGAAAGCTTTTTTGATAATTTTAGCGATTATAGTGTTATTGATTATCATTATTGTTCTGCCAGTAAAAAATACTTATAATAGGCTTATAACATTAGACGAAGGCGTTAATAATAGCTGGGCACAAGTGGAAAATGTTTTGCAACGCCGTTACGACTTAATCCCAAATTTAGTTGAAACAGTGAAAGGTTATGCCAGTCATGAAAGAGAAGTATTAACAGAAGTTACTAAAGCGCGTGCCAGCGTTGGCGGTGCTCAAACACCTTCTGAGATTATGCAGGCAAACAATCAATTATCCAATGCCCTAGCACGATTGCTCGTTGTTGTTGAACGATATCCAGATTTGAAGGCGAATCAAAATTTCAGGGATTTACAGATAGAACTGGCAGGCACCGAAAATCGAATTGCCGTTGAACGTCGCCGCTACAATGATACGGTCAGAACCTATAACCAAAAGGTTCGCAGTTTTCCAACAAATTTTTTGGCTGGCATGTTTGGATTTGAAAAGCGGGATTACTTCGAAGCTCCCGAAGCCGCGCAAGAAGCNNTTTTTGCCAATGAAATCAGAATCAAGGCTCGGAGGGACGAATTGATATGATTTCGATTATACTGATCGTGCTGGCTGTAGTATGTTTTGTATCTGGTTATCTTTTCTATGGAAGGTTTATTTCAAAAACAATTATTCTTGATTTTTTCCTGGTCCACTTTAGTGTTGATTATTGCTGCATTTACAATATTAGTCGCCAAAACCTTGTTTTTCGTTGTTGCGGTAATTTTAGCTCGGGAAGCCTATCAAAAATTAAACCAATCAAAAACAAATGTTGAATCAAAATCGTGAAATGAAATTAATGTAATTTTAGTAATATTAATTACCCATGGCATCCCTATCATCTGTGGGAAAATAAATTATTGCTGCTAAGGAGAATGATGCGAAAATTATACTGGGTCGCAATTTTAATCCTTATTTTTTTATATGGATGTAGTGTCCAAAAACTCGCCATCCGTTCCATGTCTGGCATTTTGGACAATAGCATGGCGGCACTTTATGAGGAGAGCGATTTAGCTATTGCAGAACAAGCCATTGCGTCGGATTTAAAATTACTGGAAGGACTGATTAAAAGCGATCCAGAAAATGAAAAATTTCTACTGCTTGCCTGCCAGGGATTTGGTTCTTATGCATTGGGTTTTGTCGAAGATACCAATCCTGACCGCGCTCGCTCATTTTATTTAAGAGGCAGGGATTATGGATTAAAAATATTGAACAAGAACCAGAATTTTCACAGAGCAATAAATGGCTCGATTGACAGATTGGAATCAGCATTAAAAAAATTCAACAAAAAAGATGTCCCAGCGCTATTCTGGACAGCGAACAATTGGGCAAGCTGGATCAATCTAAATTTTACGGATACACAGGCATTGGCAGACCTGCCCAAAGTCCAGTTAATGATGCAGCAAGTCCTGGTGCTTGATGAATCCTATTTTTATGGCGGAGCACATTTGTTCTTTGGGACGATTTATGCCCTACGTCCACCGTTATTGGGTGGCAATATCGAAAAAGCCAAACAGCATTTTGATCGATGTTTTGAATTTTCTCAACAAAAATTTCTATTGCCGTATGTTTATTATGCCAGGTATTATGCAACACGTACCCTGGATGAAGAACTTTTCAAATCGACTCTGATAAAAGTATTAGAAACTCCTGATGATGTTCTAAAGGGACAACAACTTCCTAACGCAATAGCAAAGCAAAAAGCAGAACGCTTGCTGAAGAAGATTGCGGATTTTTTTTAAGATAGGATTGAGTTATTATGTTATTTAACACATCACGCCATTTAAAGGCAGTAAAAAAAATATTGAAATCGAGACCAACAAATTCCTTATTTTTGTGCGTTAAGGACCTTGTTAGGAATGGACTTACATTGTCAAGGTTCGCTGGAGAGAAACATAAACCTTCACGTCAGGACATCACACAGTTTATTGCTACATGGTTTAAACATATCGGATTATCTGCTGATGAATGTCAAGATTGGATGATTGAATATTGTCTCGATGTGTTGTCTGTTATCTCATCAAGTTCGAGGTCTCAAATACGGCATAGCACCAAGTCTAATATCAAATATATTTACAGAGCGGACGTTACTTTTGATTGTGGCTGTGAGAACAATCCTTTTAAAGCGTTATGCGATCGAAATTGTCCTGTATATGATGAAATGTATGAGAAATATAAGGAGAGGATGGAAATGGAGACAAATAAAACTTATGAAATCATACGTGAAACACCTGAAAAAAAAGTGATATTCCAACCTTTATCAGTCAAAGAACAGTATAGAGATCAATTTGAAAAGGCATTAGAGTCTATTGATAATTATATAAAGCAAGGTATTGCCAAAAAGGAAATTGTAAAGCTTTTAAATGAGCATGAATTGAAAACGAGAACCGGTAGGAAGTGGACTTATCCACTACTGCAGGTTGAATTAAAGAGGCAGAATAAATGAAAAACATTTTTACGCTAATGATAGTGATATTTTTAATTGCATCGCTCCCCTTCGCTCAAAAATATCAGATCAAATTTGCCAGTCTAGCACCCGATGGGTCGACCTGGATGAACGTCATGCGAGAATTTGACCAGGCAATTCGTGACGAGACCAATGGGGAAATGGGATTTAAAATTTATCCTGGCGGTGTTGCGGGTGACGAAAAGGATGTGCTGCGCAAGATTCGGCTGGGACAATTGCACAGTGCTGGTTTTACAGGCGTAGGCTTAGGCGAAATCTACCCCGAAGTTAGAATTTTTGACTCTCCATTTTTATTCCGAAATTATGACGAGGTCGATTTTATCCAGCAAAAATTCTTTGACAAATTTGCTAAGGGTTTTGAAAAAAATGGATTCGTTTTATTAGGCTGGGCAGATGTCGGTTTTGTTTACGTGTATACAAATACACCAGTCAGAAAATTAGAAGATATGAAAAATGTTAAAATGTGGATGTGGGAAGGTGACCCCGTCGCCGAAGCCACTTTCAAATCACTCGGAATAAATCCAATTCCGCTTTCAGTGATTGATGTGATGACTGCTCTTCAAACGGGGATGGTGAATGGAGTCTACACTTCTCCATTAGCAATTATTGCACTTCAATGGTTCACCAAAGTCAAATACATGATGGAAATCCCTTTAGCTGACGCGGCTGGTGCTGTATTGATTTCAAAAAAGATGTTCGATAAACTTACTCCTCGACATCAAGAAATCCTCATCACAAACGCGAAAAAATATTTTAAAAAATTAATGAAATTGAGTCGAGAAGATAACACCCGATCAATTGAAACGCTAAAACAAAATGGAATTCAATTAGTTCCTCCACCACCTCAAGATGTTTTAAAATTATTTTATGAGAAGGGAAAGGAAGCCCGTCGCATGATGGCCGAAAAACTTTATCCGTTAGAGTTGGTTGAAGAAGTGGAACAGGCGTTGATTGAGTATCGAAAGCAAAATGCAACGCATATTTTAAAATAAACTTGGTTTTTAAGAGATCGAACAAATCCAAGCAGGCAAAGCCCAAGCAATCACATTGGAAGAGTTTTTAAATAAATATTGAGATACTTACAAGATAAAAACAATAAGAATAATTCTTGATTATGGCCTAAATTATGATTATATTGTGGCTAAAATGAGTATTATGGAGAAAAAAATGAAACTAAGTGAAGCTATAAAACCATTGAGCTACTTTAAAGCGCATGCTTCAGAATTAATTCGTGATATTTCAGATAATCAAGGCACTATGATTATTACTCAAAATGGTGAAGCAAAAGTAGTTTTACAGGATATAAAATTATATGAACAAATTCAAGAAAGCCTTGCACTGCTTAAAATTTTAGCAATGAGTAATCAAAATTTGAAAAGAAAAAAAGTGAAACCAATTGAAAAGGCTTTTAACGATATAGGAAAAAGAATTAAAGAAAACGAAAATGAATGAGTTATGAAGTTCTCATCATATCTGATGCAGAAGAAGATATTTTTGAGATCTACAATTATGTTGCAACTTTTGATTCGATTGAAAAAGCAAAATATCTGATAACAAAAATTAAAGAAACTTGCTACAGTTTATCGACATTTCCTAATCGAGCCCATATCCCACCAGAACTTGAATGAATCGGTGTGTTCGATTATAAAGAGATTCACTTTAAGCCATATCGGATCATTTATCAAATAATTGAATCTAAAGTTTATGTACATTGTATCTTGGATGGACGTAGAGATTTCCAGCAACTCCTTCAAAAAAGATTATTAAGATAACAGTAAAAATTTGTATTATTCTTGAAATGAAGAAATATATTCATTCGATCAACAACATACTTGCCAAAATCGAAACAGTATTTCTCATTATCATCTTACTTTCCATGATTTTACTTGCCTTTCTGCAAGTGATCTTAAGAAATTTCTTTTCAACATCTATTTTCTGGGGGGACACTTTTTTACGTCATCTCGTGCTTTGGGTTGGATTTATAGGTGCGTCTTTGGCAACCCGAGAAGGTAGACATATCAATATTGATGTGCTCTCAAGATTGCTCTCTCCAAATGCCAAAAGAATCAATGCTATTATCATAAATCTCTTCTCAGCAACGGTCTGTTTTTTTCTGTTGAGAGCTGCAATTACATTTATAAAATTTGAAAAAGAAGCAGGCAGCACGCTGTTTAAAGGAATTCCAGTCTGGATTTTCCAGATCATTATCGCCATCGGATTCGGTCTAATCACGATACGTTTTCTTGTTCATGCCTACGAAAATATATTCGATTATAAATCACCGGTAACAGAGGAGCAGGTATGATCATAATAATCGGATTGTCATTAATTCTGCTCGCTCTGTTTGGTGCCCCATTATTTGTGATTATTGCTGCCATCGCACTACTAAGCTTTTATTCCCTCGGTATCGATACCTCTGCTGTAATCGTCGAAATGTACCGATTAGCCAGCGCCCCGACTTTACTTGCTATCCCACTGTTTACATTCGCTGGTTACATTTTAGCTGAAAGCAACACTCCCAAACGACTTGTCAATCTTTCCAGAGCTCTTTTTGGCTGGATGCCTGGAGGTTTAGCCATTGTAGCACTGGTTACCTGCGCATTTTTCACTGCATTTACAGGGGCGTCGGGTGTAACCATTGTTGCCCTCGGTGGTTTGCTCTATCCTGTGTTGCGAAAAGAAGGCTATCCTGAAAAATTTTCTCTGGGACTGCTTACATCCTCAGGGAGTTTAGGCTTATTGTTTCCGCCCAGTCTTCCAATCATTCTTTATGCTCTTGTCGCCAAAATCAGCGTTGATCAGCTATTCCTGGCTGGTATCATCCCAGGATTCCTACTGATCATTTTATTATCTCTCTATAGTATCCGAAAAGGCAGCATATCACAAGTTCCGACAACTCCGTTTGGCTGGAAAAACCTATTTCGTGCTTTCAACGAAGCGATCTGGGAAATTCCATTGCCATTTATCATTGTCGGCGGTATCTATGGCGGCTTTTTTACAGCCACTGAAGCCGCTGCCGTCACAGCCTTTTACGTATTGATCATTGAGGTTTTCGTCTATCGCGATTTAAACTTGTTCAAAGACGTTCCGAGAGTTATGAGAGAGAGTATGCTTTTAGTGGGAGGCATTCTTGTTATTTTAGGCAGTGCCATGGGATTAACGAATTATCTTATCGATGAACAAATCCCAATGAAAATTTTAGAGTTCATGCGGACATTCATCAGCAGCAAAACTGTTTTTCTAATCATGCTCAATATTTTATTGCTAGTTGTTGGCTGCATGATGGATATGTTTTCAGCAATAATCGTAGTCGTCCCGCTTATCGTTCCTATTGCATTAGAATTTGGAGTCAACCCGGTTCATCTTGGCGTGATATTTTTAACCAACTTAGAAATCGGCTATTTCACTCCACCTGTTGGACTCAATTTATTCATCTCTAGTTTCCGTTTCAATAAGCCCGTCCTAAAGCTTTATTTAGCTGCCCTTCCATTCCTGGTTATTTTGATTATTGCCTTGTTGATTATTACTTATGTGTCGGACTTGAGTTTGTGGTTGGTGAGGTTAGTTGGG
>JABAOC010004775.1_pt2 | contig 10097 bp, 9 predicted proteins | sample 7062161 | NCBI WGS metagenome assembly JABAOC01 (sample SAMN14538625, study PRJNA623070) | marine sediment metagenome | biome: marine biome [ENVO:00000428]; feature: marine pelagic biome [ENVO:01000023]; material: deep marine sediment [ENVO:00002113] | place: India: Gulf of Khambhat ...
CCCTTGGCCTTCAGTTCCTCCAGTTCCCAGGTCATTTGCCGCTTGTCCGTGAGCCCATTGACCCACACCCAATACACTGCCGGCCGAGCCGCCAGCGGCGGATTCTGAAATCCGATGATCAGGTCATTCTCTTCGGCCGCACCGGCCGTATGGCTACAACAGCAAACTGAGAATGCGAGCCAACCGATGAACGAATGACGCCAATCCATGAGCACACCTTTCAAGATACCACGCCCAGTATAATGTACCGCCCCCGATATGACCACTGTCTCCCCAGATCCGCGAGAAACAGTTTGGCCTTCACAAGCGTGACTGGTAGAATCATACATAGACAAACCGTGAAGGTGTCAGTTTGCTGACCTTCAGGCAACAAATCGGGAGTACCGGGTGGCAGCGGCGAGCGCGAGCTTGCGGATGGTGAGTTATCGGGGAGAGCATTTATGACCAGAGAGGAAATGACCAGACGTGACTTCGTGCGCCAGAGTTCTCTGGCGGCGGCCGGGGCTATCACAGGCGTCTTGGCGGGTACAGGTCGTGCCTCCTCAGAAGACACCGGTGAGGACAAAACCAAAATCCTCAACTACCATCCGGAGATGGGGTATCGGCGGCTCGGCAAGACGAATCTGACAATTTCCGAGATTGGGCTGGGCGGGCACTGGCGGGCGCCCTGGCGGGACCGCAGCGACGGCTGGTGGTGGGGCAAGTTCGCCGACGAGCAGGTCCCGGCTGAGGTCGCGAAGAATCGCACGGGGGTGATGTCCAAGGCGATTGACTGCGGCGTCAACTACCTCGACATTACCGGCGGCGAGGAGTGTCTGTGCTACGGCGCGGCACTGAAGGGCCGCCGGGACAAGATGATCGTCGGGGCCGACGATTATCGGCTCTGCCCCCGGCACGATGAGTATTGCAACACGAAGGCGCAGATTCACAACGTCGAAGAGTGTCTGCGCCGGATCGGGACCGATCATCTGGACATCTGGCGCGTCCAGGCCAAGATGGACGGGACCAATACTGACGCGGATATGGAGGCCACGATCGAGGCGTTCCACGTTCTGAAGAAAGCGGGCAAGGCGCTGCACTTCGGCGTTTCCAGCCACAGCCGGCCCTGGGCCCAGCATGTCATCGAGAAATACGATGACGTGGAGATGTTCATCTTTCCGTGTACGGCCAAAACGAAACGCAAGGACGCCGGACCGACGAAAGACAACGTCGAGGAGGTCGCCATGGGCTACGGGCCGGACAATACGAGCGTCTTTGACGCCCTCCGCCGGCGCGACGCGGGCCTGATTACCATCAAGCCGTTCTTCGGCGGCAGCCTGTTCCAGAGCCACGGCAAAGTCAAGCTCGGCGTCGGCAGTAAGGAGGACAACGACTTGGCGCGGTTGACGCTGCAATGCATTCTGAATGTCAGCGACGCGATCACGTGCGTCATCCCGGGCCTGTCCACCATCTACGAGGTCGAGAACGCCGTGCGGGCCTCGTCCCTGCGCCGGCAGGCGCTGTGCCCGGCGGACCAGCAGTGGCTGACCAAAGTCACGGACGAGCGCTGGGCCCAACTGCCCCTGCAATACACCTGGCTACACGACTGGCAGGTGGTCTGACGATCGGCGTGAGAAAAGCGGGCGGACAGTTATACGGAGTGCTCGTGGAAGGATGCGAATGAGTGCCGTTGGCAGCATTAAGCCGCAGGGCGGGTGGCGAAGAACCGTCTATGAGGTCATCTTCGAATCAGACACACCCGCCGGACAATGGTTTGACATCCTCCTGATCGCCAGTATCGTGCTGAACGTCATCGTGATCATGATCGAGAGCGTCGGCACGATTCGCGCGCAATATGGGCAACTGCTCCGCGTTGTCGCATGGTTCTTCACTATCCTCTTCACCGTGGAGTACGTCCTGCGTCTGCTGTGTGTCGCCAATCGCGTTCGCTACGCGCTGAGCTTCTTCGGCGTCATCGATTTTCTGGCCATCTTTCCCGCCTATCTGAGCCCGCTGTTCTTCGGTAGCCGCTATCTCTCGGTGATCCGGGTCCTGCGGGTCCTGCGCATCTTCCACGTGCTGCGGCTGCGGCGGTTTACCGAGGAGGCCGCCTCGCTCGGCAGTTCTCTCTACGCGAGCCGATGGAAAATCGCCGTATTTCTGCTCGCGGTCCTGACGCTGGTCATCATCATCGGCGCGCTGATGTACCTCATCGAAGGCGAGGAGAGCGGGTTCACCAGCATCCCGGTCAGCGTGTACTGGACGATTGTCACGCTGACCACGGTCGGCTACGGCGACATCGCCCCGCGAACCGGTCTCGGGCAATTCCTGGCCTCGGTGGTGATGATCCTCGGTTACTCGATCATTGCCATCCCGACCGGGATCGTGACGGTGGAGTGGGCCCAGACCCGCGCCGAACGCCCCGCCGCTACCCGGGTATGCCCCGGCTGCGGCCTGGGCGAGCACGACGCCAACGCCAACTACTGCAAGTCCTGCGGCGCCCGGCTCGCGCGGCCGTAACGGCTATCAGCACGAGCGCAAAATTCCTCAAACAGGCGTATCGAGAGCACCAATCGGGCGGTATCGTCAAGGCCGAAGGTCTTGGCGATGGTCCTGCGCATGGGAAGAAGGTATACGTTCCATGGCACAGGGTTTCCCGCGCCGGGCCGAGCGGCTCCGCTGCCGGCAGTAGGTTGACAAAAAGATGCGCGGGGCGTAGACAAAACGGCTGCGAATCACTGTCTTTATTTATGAATCGATGCGTGAGCCGAGGGCAGCGTCTTGAACAGGCATCCGGCCGATGATGCGATACGAGCGGCGTTGAGGCACAACGACCCGGCGGCGGTCGAACTGATCTGGGACCGGTACGCCAGGGACCTGCTCGCGTTCCTTCAGGCCCTCGTCTGCTCGAAGCACGATGCCGAGGATGTTCTCCAGGCGGTCTTCGTCCGGATCGTCCGCCGGCGGCGGCAACTGGCAAAAGCCCGTTGCCTGGACGCGTACATTTACCAGATCGCGCGAAACGAAGCTTCCGACTTCATCAGACGCTGGCGCAGAAAACGAGCTACCAGCCCAATCATCGAGCCCTGGCTGACAGCCGTCGAAACCGACGACAGAGGAAGTGAGTTGGCTGAAGAGTTGCAGGCGGCCCTGGCCCGTTTGCCGCAAGCACAGCGCGAGGTGGTCGTGTTGAAGATATACAGAGACAAGACGTTTCAGGAAATCGGCGTGATGCTGGCCCTTTCCCAGAATACCGCCGCGAGCCGGTATCGCTACGGCATGGAAAAGCTTCGGACACTGCTGAAAGACTCCGCGGTATGAACGGCATGAACGAAGAAAATGACAGAATCGAACGTCTCCTGGAGAAAGCGCGTCCGGCAGAGCCGTCCGCCGAATTGAGGGAGCGAGTGCTCTGCTCCGCCGGAAACGCGTGGAACGAGAGTGCAACGCTGGTTCCGTGGTGGAATGGCGTCCGATGGCTGGCGGCGTCCGCGGCGGCAGCCGTCCTGATCGTTTCGTTTGCCAACTACCTGAGCGATCGTGCGCTGGCCCCGTGGCAGTCCGGGGGCGCCTTGGCAGCCCGCGTGGAAGACTCACCCACAGAGGAATTTCTCGAAATCTCGTACGGCCCCCTTCTTAAGTGTATAGTTGCCGCCCGGAGGTCGGCGGGCCGTGACGCGTTCACGCTGCCTGGCTACGTGGAGAGAATGCGAGAAACGCTTGCCGAGACCGAGCGTAGCGGCGCTTCGGACACGCTTGCCCCCGGGGAGGGCAGGAGCCGCATGGTCCCCGCCGGTTCCAGTTGCCATTCGTGGTCATAGGATTCGTAGTTACAAAGTGGAGTTCTGCAAAATGGACATCAGGCCTATATTCTTCAAGGAAATCGATTTCATGATTTCCTTGAAGAATTCACCTGCTTCGACATGTGACAAGAACGTACAGTTTGGGAAGGAAAAATCAAGACAGTAGATTTTTCCTTCCCAAAGTAGGCCTAATGTCCATTTTGCAGAAGTCCGGTCTTCATTCACACCCGTCTTAATCCACGCTCGGCACGGCGACCGCCGGCACGGCTTTCTTTTCCGTTACATCATCTCGAAACAGAACGCCGAACGCGCCCAGCAGGACGGCGCACATGGCCGTGATGATGATCCAGATAGTGTTCCAATTGGTCTCTTTCTCAACCGTATATACGTCGATGAGCTTTACGTTGAAGAACGTCCCGATGAGCATGCCCACGCCGAAACAGATCAGAACGATGAGTCCCTGCGCTTGCGCGCGAATCTCCGGTGGCGCTTTCTTGTCCACGTACACCTGCCCACCGACAAAGAAGAACCCGTAGATTACGCCATGCACAAGAATCGCCACATAGTAGAGCGAGGGCTGATTGAGCACGCCACCGCCCAGAAACGCCGCATAACGCACCAGCAAGGCCCCAAGCCCTACGACCATCGCCCACTTCGCTCCATAGCGAGCCAGCGCAAAGGGCACGAGGAGCATGACGAACATCTCCACGAACTGCCCCAGGTTCATCGTCGCCGTCACCTGCTCGAAACCCTGGCTCTTGAAAAACTGCGAACCGAGCGAGAAGTACATGGTGAAGGGCAGCATCACGAGCATGGAGATGAGGATAAACAGGGCGAAGTTGAGGTCCTTCAGGAGGGTCAGGGCCCGCAGGCCGAGGACATCGACGATGGAGGCCGGCTTGCCCTTGGCCGGCGGGGGCGTGTCAGGCAACGTCAGATTGAGCAGGGCAGCCACCAGGGCCGTGCCGGCGCCACAGTACAGAGGAATCACCGTGCCGTCGATACTCTCAGTCCTGAACACATGCACCGCGATGAGACTGAACGCGGCAGCCGCCACCCAGCCGATGGAGCCAAATACGCGAATCTGGGGAAACTTCTCTGAGGGGGCATTGGCCATCGCGATGGCATTGGTCAGGCCCCACGTCGGCATGTAGCAGAGCATGCCCAGCAGCAGGATGACAAACAGGGCCGTCGCGTTGCTCTGCTGGGCCCCGAGAAAGAACAGCACGGCGCAACCCAGATTCAACGCCATCAGGACCTTCTGACTGGCAAAGTGGCGGTCTGCGATCATGCACAGGATCGGCGCGATCAGGCAGCCCAGAGGCATGACGCTGAGGATTAGCGCCTTCAGCGTCCCCGTGACCCCGATATTGTCGAGATACGCGGCCAGTTGCACCCACCAGACGGCAAACATCATGTATTGCAGGAACATCATGACACTTAGACGGATTCTGACGCTCAGGGACATGCCGTTCATTTGAGGTCTCCTTAACGGTAGAGTGCGCTCGGGACGCCGGTCCCATTACCTACGTCCTGCCGACGGCGTCCACGGCCCACCCAATCGACCAGGAATCATACAACAAGCAGGGGAGTCTGACCAGCAAGAAACAGCAAATCGTGCGGGTGTATGCTCTGTTGACTCCCGCTGTTTCTGGGATTACCATGGGCCTCCAGCCTGCCGGGTGTGCTACAAGAGTACGGGCGTGCCGCCGGAGGCCGGCGCTGTGATAGGTGGACGGACGTCTCGCAACTCAACGGTGAAATGACTCAAGGAGAATGGACATGCCGGGGAAGAAATGGGTGTGGATTGCGGCGCTGGTGGCGACGAGTCTGTCGGCACAGATTCCTGAAGTGATTTTCAAACCGGTCAAGATCGACGGGCCGGTCCACGACCCGGCCCGGCACAGCTACTGGTTCGGGCCGTTCTGCGAGTGTGCGTCGGTCCTCGACGTGGACGGCGACGGCGACCTGGATATCGCGGCCGGCCGCAACTGGTACGAGGCACCGGACTGGATCAAGCACGCGGACTTTCGCGACGGGGCCGAGACCAATGGCCCGGAGACGGATGATAACAGCGAATTCGCGATGGATGTCAATTTCGACGGCCGGATGGACATCGTCAGCTCGGGCTGGATGTTCCTGAAGGGGGCCTTCTGGTACGAGAACCCGGGCAAGAAGGACGCCGTCTGGAAGTCCACCCGCATCCACCAGGCTTTGAACATGGAGGGCGTGATTCACGGCGACATCGACGGGGACGGCGACGAGGATATCCTGTGCAACCACTGGGCCCTGGTCAAAGGTCAGGGCATGACCTGGCTGGAGCACATCGACAGGGAGCCCTGGTTCGTGGAGCATGTGGTGGGGACCGACGGGGATGTCCATGGCAATGGCCTGGGCGATGTCAATGGCGACGGACGCACCGACATTGTGACGCCGGTCGGCTGGTATGAACAGCCTCGGCGTGCGACCGATACGCCGTGGACGTTTCATGCGGATTATAAGTTCGTCCCGGCCAAAGGCAGGGGCGGGGCGGGGTCGCACCCGATCCTCGTGCATGACGTGGACGAAGACGGGCTCAACGACATTCTCATCGGCTCGGCCCACGCTTATGGTTTGGCCTGGCTCCAACAGAAAGTGGACGGCGCGGGCAAGCGGACCTNNCCTGGCTCCAGCAAAAAGTGGACGGCACGGGCCAGCGGACCTTCACGACACGCTGGGTCGAGACCGACTTCAGCCAGGTTCATACGCTGGCGTTGGGCGACCTCAACGGCGACGGCAAGCCGGACCTGGTGACTGGCAAGCGGCTCTTCGCCCACCACGGCCAGGATATCGGGGCCTTCGAGCCACTCTACGCTTTCTGGTATGACCTCAAGGGCGGCGCCTTTGAGCGCCACATCCTGTCCTTCAACCACCTGCCGTACTATCCGGAAGAGGGAGGCATCAATCCGCCGCCGAACTATGTCGTCAGCGTGGGCATGAAGCTCAACATCGCCGATATGAACAAGGACGGCCGCAACGATATCGTCATCGCCGGCAAAGGCGGCCTCTACGTGTTCTACAACCACGGCGGCCCGCCCACGGCGTCCCGGCTCCACAAGCTGGCGCCGGAGGAGGCGTATCCCACCTGGCGACCCTGGCCGCAATACCAGGTCCTCTTCAACGGCAAGGACTTCACCGGCTGGAAAGTGCCGGCAGGCGACAACGGCCACTGGAAAGTCATCGACGGCGTGATTGACTACGATGCCCTGTCCGAGGCGAAGGGTGACCGGAGCCTTTGGACGGAGGAATCGTTCGAAGATTTCTCCCTCCATGTGGAGTGGCGGCTCAAGCAGACCACGGGCCTGTACCCGATGCCCACCATTCTGCCTGACGGCTCTCTGAAGACCGATGCCAACGGCCAGGTGATCACGACGCCGACGCCGAACGCTGATTCCGGCATTCTCCTGCGCGGTGAGGGGCGTGGGCAGGTCAATATCTGGTGCTGGCCGATAGGCTCGGGCGAGTTGTGGTCTGTGCGAAATGACAAGAACCTGACACCGGAGCAACGGGCCGCGGCCGTGCCCAGGTTGCGGGCGGATAATCCTGTCGGCCAGTGGAATTCGTTCGATATTACGGTCGTCGGGGATCGAGTCACGGTAATGCTCAACAACAAAACGGTCGTTGAGAATGCCCAGATTCCCGGTCTTGCGCCAGGTGGTCCCATCGGTTTACAGCACCACGGCGGGATCAACAAGAAGACGGGCGAGCTTGGCCCCGCTTCCAGCCTGGTGCAGTTCCGCAACCTTTGGATTCGCAAGCTGCCCCGCCCGGCCGGACAAGTTCGTAGTGTGCCCGCCAAGGCGTCGCGGACCGTGTCGCGGGCTTCCAGCCCGCGATTCGAGGGCGGGACGCCCTCGACACGAGAAACGCCTCCCGGCGTCACTACGAACGCTGATTCGGAAGGCTTCGTGACGCTGTTCAACGGTAAAGACCTCACCGGCTGGCTGACCGGGCCCGACAATTTCTGGGTGGCTCAGGACGGGGTCCTGACCGTCACCCGGCCGGTGGACGGCAAGGAACACAATTTCGATTATCTCTGGGCAAAGGACACCTACGGCGATTTCATTCTCGACCTCGAATTCAAGGTCACGGCGGGCACCAACAGCGGCATCTTCTTTCGCACCTCCGACCTGAAGGACCCCGTCTATACGGGCATTGAGATTCAGGTCTGCGATTCGTACGGACGGGACCGAATCAGCAAGACCGGCACCGCCGGGGCGGTCTACGATTGCCTCGCCCCAACCCGCAACGCCATCAGGCCGCGCGGCGAATGGAACCGTTGCAGGCTCACCTGCAAAGGCAGCCGAATTGCGGTCATTCTTAATGATGAGAAGATTATCGATATGGACGTGGACGAGTGGGTTCGACCACGGGAAAACCCGGACCGGACGCCCAACAAGTTCCCCCGAGCCATCAAGGATTTTGCCCGTGTCGGTTATATCGGCCTGCAGGACCACGGGCGGCCCGTCTGGTACCGTAACATCAGGGTCAAACGCCTGTAGAGCCTGGGGAGGGATTGGCGCCCGTCATTGCGAGCGCGGCGCGGCCTCGGGCCGCAACCGAAAATGCTTGCTAGAAAAACAAGATGTTGCGCCTTTGCCGTGCAGCGAAGCAACCTCCCATCTCGATGAGCGGCATTCTGACGGTCTGCGATGCCCGCTTCGTCGCTCCAAGGCCGAAAATGTCGTGCGGCCTGCCGGAGAATCTGGTCACGCGCGATCTCACCCTGTTTCATATTCTCGCTTGAGAAGTGCGATGGCCCGGGCTATAATGCCGTGACTGGTCAACGCAACACCCGGACTGTGAAAGGAGACATTCATATGTACGAGCAAACGCCCCCTTCGAAAGACACACTTCACGGCTACAGCCGGCGCCGGTTCATTGCCACCGCGCTGGCGGGTGCCGGTGTCCTTGCGGCCCGCCCCGCATGGCTATCGGCCGAGGGAAAGAAAAAGGCTGCCGCAAAGGGACGGGCTACCGATGTGGTGATGTTGGGCTCCAGCGGCATCAAAGCCACCCGGATCGCCCAGGGCACCGGATGGGACGGCGGAGGACGCTCCTCGGCGCACAGCCGACTGGGCGAAAAAGCGTTCGTTGAGCTGATTCGGCACGGGGTGGACGAGGGGATCGCTTTCTTCGATACGGCCGACCTCTATGGGTCACAGCCGTACCTCGGCACGGCCCTCAAGGACGTGCCGAGAGACAGGTACATCGTCATGAGCAAGATCTGGCCGCGGAAGGAATACTGGAACTCGCCTTCCGGCGGGGCCATAGAGGAAGTGAACCGCTTTCGCAAGGAGCTTAACACGGACGTCCTCGACATCTGCCTGATTCATTGCATGACGGATGGCGAGTGGCCCCGGACGTTCGAGCGCATTCGCGACGAGCTATCCGAGATGAAGCAGAAGGGGGCCGTCCGGGCCGTCGGGGTCTCCTGTCATGACCATGAAGCCTTGAAAGTCGCGGCCGCTCATCCCTGGGTGGACGTCGTTCTCGCCCGCATCAACAATGTGGGCAAAGGAGCCGAGATGGACGTGCCGCCGGAAGAAGTCGCGCCGGTCCTCAAGCAGGCCCGCGCGAATGGCAAGGTCGTCCTCGGCATGAAGCTCTTCGGGGCGGGCAAGCTCGTGAAGCCCGAGCAGAAAGACGCGTCGCTCAAGTACGTGTTCCAGAATGAACTGGTGGACGCGATCACCGTCGGCATGATGCGCCCGAAGGAGGTCAACGACACGCTCCAGCGCATGAACAAGGCCCTCAAGGCGTAGCATGCGAACACCAGTCCCGTCAAGAAGGCTCTCCTGAGTTGTCTTGGATGGGAGATTTGTGACGGGTGGCGGCGGCAAGCGCAGGCTTGCCGATGGCTCCTGGGTGCTAGGGGATGTCATCGGCTTCCACTTTGGCGGGGCTGCGTGTGAACGCACACCCGCTCCGAGACGATTGGAATACGAAGGAAGAGACTCCCATGAAGACGAGGTGTTCGGATGTACTCAGCCGGGCCGCGGTTTGCGCGGTCCTGAGTGTGTGGAGTGTCGGCCTGATGGTTCAGTCGCGTGCAGAAGCGGCCGGGCAGAAGTTCCGCCGGCTGCCCATCAAGGAGTATCGCGACAAGATGAAAGCCGGCTGGATCGGCCAGATCATCGGGGTCTCCTGGGGTGGGCCGACCGAAGGCCGATATCACACGATCATGCCGGCCGACCGGATGCCGCCGTTCAGCGAAGACCTGGTCAACCAGGCCTTTGGCCAGGACGATCTCTACGTGGAGATGACCTTCCTGCG
>JABAOC010062309.1_pt1 | contig 10097 bp, 8 predicted proteins | sample 7062161 | NCBI WGS metagenome assembly JABAOC01 (sample SAMN14538625, study PRJNA623070) | marine sediment metagenome | biome: marine biome [ENVO:00000428]; feature: marine pelagic biome [ENVO:01000023]; material: deep marine sediment [ENVO:00002113] | place: India: Gulf of Khambhat ...
ACTTTCCTGCCAGCGAGGAAGAGTTACTGGTGGTATTAGAATGGGGGTAAGTTCTAACGGTACTCGGTCAGATGTCATTGCGAGGAGCTGAAGCGACGAAACAATCTGGAGATTGCTTCACTTCGTTCGCAATGACATTTTTAGGTTATCCCGTCATCTCTGCAGGGTTGAAAGGTGAGGAGAATTCGTTGATGAAGTTAAGGGAGAGAAAAAGAGGGAAACCGGGGAAAAGTATTTTGGTGAATGTGGTTGATTTGCAAAATAGAATTAGAGTTGATAAGAAATACATAGAGAGAGTAGCAAGAAAGACGGTAAGTTTGGGAAATAAGAATAGGCGGGAATCGGGGCCCGGGAGATGCGAAGTAGAAATAATCTTTGTTAATAATAGTTACATCAAGAGATTAAACAAAAGGTATAGGAAGGTTAACCGGGCAACCGATGTAATCGCTTTTCCCATGGAGGAAGACGAAAAGATGGCTCGGTCTTTGCATTTTTCCCCTTGCCTTTTAGGTGATGTGTTTATTTCTACGGAAAGGGCAAAGGTGCAGGCGAAATATTTCAGGCATAGCGTAAAGAAGGAAGTTACCATTTTGACTATCCACGGCGTATTACACCTTCTGAGGTATGACCATGAGAAGAAAGAAGATCGCCGGGTAATGAAACAAAAAGAGGAAGAAGTATTAAACCGGATTGAGAATTTGAAAAAATGAAGATACCGAAAAGGGATAGTCTATTTATCAGCTTCAATAGAGCGCTAAAAGGAATCTTTTACGTTCTCAAGACGCAGAGGAATATGCGTATTCATTTGCTCATAGCATTGGCCATACTGGCTATTTGTATATTCTTGAATTTAGACAGAAAAGAAGTAATAATTATCTCTTTCACGATTTTTCTCGTATTAATTACTGAAATGTTAAACACTGCGGTAGAACTGGCGGTTAATCTGATTACGGATAAATTTCATCCATTGGCAAAGACAGTGAAAGATATTACCGCGGGAGCTGTCTTATTTGCTTCTATAAATGCCGTTTTGGTTGGCTATTTAATCTTTTTTAGGAAAATGCGCCTGAGTGACCAGTTTACTTCTTCTATTTTTGTAAAAATTCAGAATTCTCCGGAATACATTACTGCCGTTTGTCTGGCGGTGATTCTTCTTCTGGTAATTGGCGGCAAAGCTTATTCCAGGCAAAGTATTCCTTTGAGGGGAGGGATGCCCAGCGGACATACGGCTTTTGCCTTCGCTTTATCCACTGCGTGCGCGTTTATTTCTAAAAGCATCATTTTAGGCATACTGACGCTGATCCTGGCAATTATGATCGGAGAAAGTAGAGTAAGGTCCGGAATTCATACGAAATGGGAAGTGTTTATGGGCGCTTTGATCGGTGTAACGGCTACTATATTGATTTTTCAAATATTTGGTTAAGGCAGGTGGGCTCTAATTTTTTTGCTGGTATTGGTATTAGTTATTTTGCTTATCTCGTCGGGTTTCTTCTCGGCAACTGAAACTGCCCTTATCTCCTTGGGAAAGTTGAAAACGAAAGAGATAATCGAAGAGAAGAGATTTTATGTTCTGCAAAACTGGCTGGATAATCCAGCTGAGTCAATCAGCGGAATTCTGGTTGGTAATAATATTGTTAATATCCTTTTCAGTGTTCTTTTTACTTACTGGGCATTGAAGTTTCCTCTTCTTTCCGATTTGGCTCGGGGCCTGGCGGAGATTCTTATCTTAATAGTGATTGCCTTTTTAATTCTCTTTTTTGGGGAAGTTATACCCAAGACTTTTGCTCATACTTTTCCCGAGAGAATTGTCCTGTTGACATACCGTCCGTTCTTCTTCATTTATCGGCTCCTTTCCCCACTGGTGAAATTTTTCGTAAAGGTTGCGGAGACGGTCGTGGGTATGAAATTATCCTTCAAGGCGAGTAAAGTGACCAGAGAGGAATTGGAGGGGTTGATGGCGCAAGAGAGAGAAGAGGGAGTAATTGAAGAAAAAGCCGAAGAAATGATCAAGAAGGTCTTGAGTTTCGACCAGATACCGGTTAAAAATGTGATGACGAAAAAACTAGATATTGACTGGGTAGATATAGATTTTCCGAGGGAGAAATTTATAGATATCGTTGTAGAGACAGGCCGGTCTCGCGTACCGGTCTATCGCGGGAAGATAGATAATGTCGTGGGAATAGTCTACGCCCGGGACCTTTTGAACGCCTTGCAGTCAGAGAGTCAAGTGGAAATGGAAGAGATTTTGCGGCCTGCTTATTATGTTCCGGCGGGGAAGAAATGCAACGAGGTTTTCCAGGAATTTAGAGAAAAAAGAATTCACGCTGCTCTAATAGAAGAAAAGGGGAAAATCGTTGGGTTCGTGACTATGGAAGATTTGATAGAAGAAATACTGGGTGAAATCGTTGACGAGTTTGACCTGATAAGGGTTTAAGTCCGGGGGCGATTCATATAAATGACTTTGATTATCATAAAAGTTTTTGCTTTTCTAATCGTTTTTTGGGTGATGATATTTTTTGCCGGGAGCGAAACCGCCCTCACCGGGTTGTCCCGGATAAGAATTAAGAGGCTTATTGCTCAAGGAATTAGAGCAGCGAGGGGCCTATCTCTGTGGTTACAAGACCCTAATAGGCTTTTAACGACGATCTTAATCGGCAATGCACTGGCGGTAATTTTTGCTTCCGTCCTGGCAACGTCAATAGCTTTAGACTTCTCTTTTTCATATGGCTGGAGTCAAAAACTGGCTGTGGGCTACGCCACTGCGATTGTTACCTTTCTCATTCTTGTCTTTGGAGAAATTATGCCCAAGACATATGCGCGAAAAAATGCAGAAAAAATTTCTGCCTTTGGCAGCGAGCCTCTGAGATGGATTGCGAGGTTACTCAGTCCTCTGAGCCAGGTATTTGTTGTCCCCGCCAATTTGCTGATTCGGGTGTTTGGTGGAAAGGGTTTGAAAGGAACACCCCTTTTCACCACGCAAGAAATTGGAACGTTAATTGAAGTGGGAGCAAGGGAAGGGGCACTGGATGATGAGGAAAAGAGAATGATTCAAAGTAGCCTGGAATTCGGGGAGACTGTCGTGCGAGAAGTTATGGTTCCTCGCATTGATATGCAGTGCGTGGATTTTAATGATGAGCGGGAGGAAATATTCAAGAAGATAATGAAGATGCCATATTCCCGTGTCCCTGTTTACAAAGGAAATGTTGACAATGTCATTGGAATTGTATACACTAAAGATTTGTTGACGGCTTTACGAAACAAAGAATTGATAGTTATGGAAGACATAATGCGCCAGGCATATTTCGTGCCCGAAACGAAGAAGATTAGCGAGTTATTAGAGGAGTTCAAAAAGGGAAGAATGCATCTGGCCATAGTTGTCGATGAGTATGGAGTTACCACGGGCCTGGTAACCATAGAGGATTTAATAGAAGAAATCACGGGAGAGATTTTGGATGAATACGATGTGGAAAAAGAGACAATCACGAAATTGTCGGACGGCACGGCTATTGTTTATGCCAAAGAGGATCTGGATAAGATTAATGAGAAGTTAGGCTTGGAATTGCCGGCGGAGGAGTTTGATTCACTGGGGGGATTGGTTGTCGATTTGTTTGGAAGGGTTCCCCGCGCGGGAGAAGAGATAAAATTCGGCAATTTAAAATTCGTAGTGCAGGAAGCAGATAGAAGGAAAATAATTAAGTTAAAAGTCATAAAAAGTAAAGAGAAAAATTATGGAAGAAAGAATTAAAGGATTTGCATTATTCTTGCCGGAAATAAGTGAATTATTGAAAAAAAGGAATTATGTCGAGTTAAAAAAATCGCTAAAAGAGATTCCTCCCGTTGACCTCGCCGAAGGCTGGAGCCAACTTGCTCTTCCGGATAGAAATATTATTTTTCACCTGTTAGATAGAAAACGGGCTATCGAGCTTTTCGAGGATTTAAGTTTTGTAGACCAAAGAATATTAATTAGTAGCTTGGAATCCAGAGAACTGGGCGAAGTTCTGGATGAGATGTCTGCCGACGAGAGGGCTGACCTGTTCGAGGAGTTGCCCGAGAGAGTGGTAAAGAAACTTTTTAGCCTGATGAAAAAAGAAGAGGTGGAAGATGTAAAAGACCTGCTTACTTATGAAGAAGATACTGCCGGTGGTTTGATGACCACTGAGTTTGTAGAATTGAAGAAGGATATGACTGCCCGCCAGGCGATCCTGAAAATACAAGAATCGTTTCGTATATACCATGGAGAAACGATTCAGAATGTTTACATAACCAATGCCGAACATCGCCTGATCGGAGGGCTCTCTTTGCAAACCCTTATCGCTTCCCCTCCGGACAGATTGCTAAGAGATATTATGTCTCCCGTGCAGATGATAAAGATTAACGTGAACATGGATCAGGAAGAGGTGGCCAAGGTTTTCAGTAAGTACGACCTTTTGACAGCGCCGGTCGTTGACGATCAGAATAGATTGTTGGGCATAATTACCGTAGATGATATCGTAGACGTAATCGAAAAGGAAGCAACGGAAGATATTTATGGAATGGGAAAAATAAGTGGAGTGGAAAGGGTTGCGGAAATCGATTACGGAAAGGCTTCTGCATTCACTTTGGTAAAGAACAGGGTGGTCTGGTTGTTCGTTCTATTATTAATCGGGACTTTCGTTTCCGGCAGGTTACTGAAAGGATATGCCGGGGTACTCCAGTCGGTAATCGCTCTGGCTATTTTCATTCCGATGATGATGGACTCCGGGGGTAATGCTGGCGCCCAGTCGCTGGCTATGGTGGTGCGGGGGCTGGCTACGGGAGAGGTTGCCCTCAATCAGGTGTGGAGAATTATCCGCAAAGAAATTTTCGCCGGTCTGATGAGCGGGATATTGATGGGGATTATTGCCATGCTTGGTGTTTTCGTTTTGCAGGGAATTAACCTGAGACTTGCTTTTGCTGTGGGCTTTTCTCTGGCCATAGTGGTGACAGTGGCTACGGTTACTGGCGCCTTTTTGCCGCTTTTGTTTAAACGGCTTGGTTTTGACCCGGCGGTGGCAGCCAGTCCTTTTATTACCACGACGGTCGACGCTACTTGCCTGATTATATATTTTGAAGTCGCCAAGCGACTTATTTTTTGATACGCTAATAGGAGAAAGATTTGTCTTTATACAACAAAACCGAGGCAATTGTTCTGGGCCATCATGATTTTGGTGAAGCTGATAAGGTTGTTACCCTTTATACCAAGGAATTCGGCAAACTGAAAGCAGTGGCCAAAGGGGTGCGTAGAGTAAAAAGCAGATTCGGCTCGGCAATGGAACCTTTCTCGCACGACCATCTAATGCTATATATGCCGCGGAAGAGAAATTTATACGTAGTTACCGGCTCAAGAATAATCCGCACGCATAAAGAATTGAGAGAAAATTTTGACTCGTTTATTACGGGAAGTTACCTTACTGAAGTAGTGAATAAATTAACGGAACCCGAGGAGCCGAATCGACATCTTTTCTCACTGATTCTGCAGGCTTTCCGCCAGATACCGAAACAGGATAGAGATATTATAATAGTGATTTTCGCCGTAAAGTTCCTGGCAGATGCGGGCTATAAGCTAATTCTGGAAAAGTGCGTCTTCTGCGAAAAGCCCATCCCTCTGGAGGAGGAAAGAAAATTAAGCATCCAACACGGCGGGTTACTCTGCAGGAAGTGTCAATATCGGGACGTGCAGGCGATGGATGTCTCTCCGCTGGCGGTTCAGTATCTGAAAAGAATCGGGATGGTTGACCTGACTAAATTAGGCAAGATAAAAATGGAAAACTCAATTAAGGATGAGTTGAAAAGAATAGTCCATTTTTATTTGTCTCACCATCTCCCCGGCAGATTAAAGACAGAAGAGTTCATGGAGAAACTAACACATAAGTAGTGTAGGGGCTTGTCCCCGTAATGGTTTTGGTAGTGTAGGGGCTTGTCCCCGTAAAAATTACGCCCACAAGGGGCTACACTACGTGCAAAAAAGGAAGACTTATGACTTTTGACGAAATCATAATGAAATTGGAGAGTTTCTGGTCACAGCAGGGGTGCTTGATACTGCAGCCCTACGACGTGGAGAAGGGAGCGGGAACATTCAATCCCGCGACTTTTCTCCGCTGCCTGGGGCCCAAGCCCTGGGCTTGCGCATACGTGGAACCTTCCCGTAGACCCAAGGACGCGCGTTACGGAGAAAATCCCAATAGACTGGGCAAGCACTATCAGTATCAGGTAATCGTTAAACCTGCCCCCGCAGATATCCAGAAAATCTACCTGGAAAGCCTTAAAAAACTCACCATCGATTCCCGCCAGCACGACATTCGCTTTATTGAAGATGACTGGGAATCGCCGACTCTTGGCGCCTGGGGACTGGGCTGGGAGGTCTGGCTGGACGGTTTGGAAATTACACAGTTCACGTATTTCCAACAGATCGGGGGGATGGATTTAGAACCGATTTCCGTAGAATTAACCTACGGGCTGGAACGAATTGCTATGTATATCCAGAAAAAAGATAGCATTTTCGACGTAGAGTGGTCGAAAGGAGTGACTTACGGCGATATCCACTTGCAAGACGAGAGGGAGTTCTCAAAATATGGTTTTGAAGACCTGGACATAGAAACTCAGTTTAAACTGTTTACTATGTACGAAAACGAATGTGAAAAATTAATAGATAAGAAACTGGTAATGCCTGCTTATGATTACGTAATGAAATGTTCCCACACTTTTAATCTTCTGGACGCCTGCGGCGCCATCAGTGTCAGCGAGAGGACCGGATACATTGGAAGAGTCAGGAATCTGGCGCGGCGGGTAGCCAGGTTGTATTTGGGGGAAGAAAGTGGCCGATGACCTGTTGTTAGAAATTGGAACCGAAGAGCTTCCTGCCACATATATTGAGCCTGCGTTAAAACAGATGGAGGCGGTTTCCCGGAAGCTCTTTTCCGAGGAAAGAATCCCGTTCAAAGAGATAAAAACTTACGCTACGCCACGCCGGCTGATTATGTTTATGAAAGAAGTTGCCAGGAAACAGGATGACCGTGTTCACGAAATCCTCGGCCCTGCAAAGAATGTTGCATTTGATGCAGAGGGTAATCCTACCAAAGCGGCAGCCGGTTTTGCAAAGAGTAAGGGTGTGGAAGTTCAAGACCTGGTGACGCGAAAAGTGGAAAAAGGGGAATATGTCTTCGCTTTGAAAAAAGACCCGGGGAGAGCTACGCTGAAAGTTTTGCCAAAAATATTAAAACAGATTATAACCGGTATCTCTTTCCCCAGGTCTATGCGCTGGCCTCAGAGCAATATAAGATTTGCCCGACCTATCAGGTGGCTGTTGGCACTTTACGGGGCGAAGGCTGTGAATTTTTCTCTGGGAAAACTTAAAGCAGGAAGACTTACCCGAGGGCACAGTCCTGCTTCGGCCAAGCCCATTATGGTAAAAAGTACGGCAAAATACGAAGAACTTTTGGAAAATAACTGCGTTATCGTGGATCAGGAAAAGAGAAAAAAGACTATGGAGAAAGCAATTGTCAACGCTATTAGAAAAACCAAAGGCAAATTGCTTGAAGATAAAGAATTATTGGATGAGGTGAATTATCTGCTGGAATATCCCACGGCAGTTCTGGGTCGTTTTGCAGAGAAATACTTGAAGCTCCCGCGAGAAGTTCTGATTATTTGCCTGAAGCATCATCTTAAGTTCTTCTCAGTCCTGGATAACGGAGGCAAACTGCTGCCCTATTTTGTCGGATTGAAAGACGGGATTTCAGAATATATGGATAACGTACGGGAAGGATACCAGAGGGTACTCGCTGCCAGGTTAGAGGATGCTGAGTTCTTTTTTAAGCAGGACAGCAAAAGAAAGTTAGACGAAAATGTGAAGAAGTTAGAAGGAGTTATCTTCCAGGAGGAGTTGGGGACACTTTACGACAAGACGCAAAGAGTTATTAAGCTTTCCGAGATAATTGCTCGTTTAACGGGCGCAAATTGTAAGAAATCGACTCTCAGAAGAATAGCCCTATTGTGTAAAGCCGATACGGTTACGGAAATGGTCGGTGAATTTCCGGAGCTGCAGGGAATTATGGGCAGAGAATATGCCCGGATTTCGGGTGAAGACAAAATAGTAGCCGATGCAATTTATGAACATCACTTACCTCTTTCGAGTAGCGGAGAATTGCCTCGCTCGCTGGAAGGAGCGATTGTAAGCATAGCCGATAAAGTAGATACTATTACCGGAGATTTTTGCGTGGGATTTATACCTTCGGGTTCTCAGGACCCTTATGGTCTGCGCCGTCAGGCTCACGGAGTCACGCGCATAATTTTGCAAAAAAAATTCGCCTTGCCCCTCGACAGGGTAATTGACGAGGCGTTGGGTTTACTCAAGAAATCGGCGCACTTCAGCCGAAATAGACTGGCAGAAATTTCAGGGATTAAAAAACAGATTCTCAAGTTCTTTCGGCCGCGCCTGGAGTCGATTCTCACTGAGGCAGGAATTAGTTATGATGAGATAGAGGCAGCATTGACGGTAGATTGTTCCGATTTGGTTGATGCCGAACTCAGAGCCCGCTCTATCCATAAGTTGCGGAAGTCTCCCGATTTTGAACCAATCATTATTGCCTTTAAAAGGGCAAAGAATATTCTGAAACAGGCTGAGGAACGGAAAATCAGAATTCAGAGTTCCCAGTTTAAAGGGAAAGACCTAAAAGAAATTGAGGAGAAAAGACTTTACGAGGGATTTGATAGAATAGAGAAGGAGACTGAGAAATTTCTGAAAAAGAAAGAGTATCAGGAGGCTTTGGAGAAACTGGTGAGTTTGCGTAAACCCGTGGATGACTTTTTCGATAAAGTGATGGTTATGGTTGAAGACAGGAAGTTACGAAATAATCGTCTGAGTTTATTGAATAAGATTGTAGATCTATTTTGTAAAATCGCCGACTTTTCCAAAATAGTAGTAGAGTGAAAGGAAAGGTTAAAGAGAGAGTCCCCTCTCTCCCAGGGGAGAGGGTTAGGGTGAGGGGGGACTTATAAAACAAAGTCGTCAAGTAAAAACAAGGAGGTAAGTTTAGATGGCTGGGAAGTATGTGTATTTCTTCGGTGAAGGCAAAGCAGACGGAAAGGCTGAAATGAAAAATCTTCTGGGAGGGAAAGGCTCCAATCTGGCGGAGATGACCAATCTGGGGATTCGCGTGCCAGCGGGCTTTACCATTTCCACGGAGGTTTGCACAATATATTACGAAAATAAAGGGAAATTTCCCGACGGATTAGAAGAAGAAGTAACAGAGAATTTGAAAAAAGTAGAAAAAGCGATGGGAGCAAAGTTTGGAGATACGGGGAATCCTCTCCTGGTTTCGGTGCGCAGTGGCGCCCGGGTTTCTATGCCGGGAATGATGGACACCGTTCTGAATCTGGGATTGAATGATAAGACTGTGAAAGGGTTGATTAAACAGTCACGGAACAAACGGTTTGCTTACGATTGCTATCGTCGTTTCGTGCAGATGTATGGCGATGTGGTTCTGGGCTTGAAGCCGGAAGGGAAAGAAGAGGACCCCTTCGAAGTTTTGATTGATGAGAAAAAGAAAAAAAGAGGAGTGAAACTGGACACAGAACTCAATGCTGAGGACCTGGAAGAGTTGGTCAAAGAGTTTAAGAGTTTGATAAAGAAAAGGAAAGGCGTCGGTTTTCCCGACGAGCCCTGGCAGCAACTGTGGGGCGCCATAGCCGCTGTGTTTAGATCCTGGGACACCAGGCGGGCAATCGAATACAGGAGAATAAACAAGATTCCCTCGCACTGGGGCACGGCAGTAAACGTGCAAACGATGGTCTACGGAAATTTGGGAGAAGATTCGGGCACTGGTGTGGCGTTTACTCGCGACCCTGCCACGGGCGACAAGAGATTCTATGGCGAGTATCTTCTCAATGCCCAGGGAGAAGATGTGGTTGCGGGAATCAGAACTCCCCATCCCATAAATAAATTGGGAAAGAAAGACAAGAATTTGATTTCTTTGGAAGAGGTAATGCCCGAAGTATATAAAGAACTGGAGGGCGTCTACCAGAAAATAGAGCACCATTATAAAGATATGCAGGATATTGAGTTCACTGTGCAAAAGGGAAAA
>JABAOC010020534.1_pt1 | contig 10096 bp, 8 predicted proteins | sample 7062161 | NCBI WGS metagenome assembly JABAOC01 (sample SAMN14538625, study PRJNA623070) | marine sediment metagenome | biome: marine biome [ENVO:00000428]; feature: marine pelagic biome [ENVO:01000023]; material: deep marine sediment [ENVO:00002113] | place: India: Gulf of Khambhat ...
AAGATCGCGTTTTGGGGACCCTTCATGGGCGGGACGCCCATGCTACGAAAGCCGCAGGGGCCGCCACCGCATCCCGACCACACCCTCTGATGGGAGCGCGCGACGGGTTTTCCCACGACCGCGGGGACGCCTTTCCCGTATAATGCCGCGCGATGAATACGGACGACAGACAACAGAGACTGGCTTATGTGTACGCGACGGTGGCCGTCCTCTTCTGGGCCACCTCGGCGACCGCGTTCAAGCTGTCCCTGCGCTATACGGGCGCGCTGCCCCTGCTATTGGCCGCCTCGGTGTCGTCGGCGGCCGTCCTCCTTATGTATCTCGGCGCGACGGACCGGCTGCGACTGCTGCGAACACTGACACGGGGCGACTACCTCTGGTCGGCCGGGCTGGGCTTCCTGAACCCGTTCCTGTACTACACGGTCTTGTTTCAAGCGTACTCGCGACTGCTCGCCCAGGAAGCGCAGCCGATCAACTTCGTCTGGCCGCTGGTACTGGTGCTGCTCTCGATTCCGCTGCTCGGCCAGCGTATCCGGGCCGCCAGCATTTTCGCGATTCTCGTCAGTTTCGCCGGCGTGTTCATCATCGCCGTGCGCCCGGAACGGCCGGCGGACCTTCTGGCCTTTCGGTTCAGCAACGGCCCCGGAGTCCTGCTGGCGCTGGGCAGCACGGTCGTCTGGGCCCTGTTCTGGATCTACAACACGAAGGACCGGTGCGATGAAGCGGTGCGGCTGTTTCTGAATTTCCTGTTCGCCGCCGTCTATATCGTCATCGTCCTGATTTTGCTCCGCACGCCGCCTGCGTACCATTGGCAGGGCGTACTCGGCGGCGCCTATATCGGCCTCTTCGAGATGGGCATCACGTTCCTGGTCTGGCTCAAGGCCCTCAAGAGCGCCAGAACCACCGCGCACGTGGTCAACCTGATCTACCTCGTCCCCTTCCTCTCGCTGCTCGTCATCGCGCTGGTGTTGGGCGAGACCATCCGCCCGTCCACCGTGGTCGGCCTGTTCTTCATCATCGCCGGCATCGTCCTGCAGAAAGCCTGGGGCTGATACCGATTGCGAATGAGTTTTTGGTAGTGTGGCATGAGCAGCGGGTGGCAGCCTCAAGAGCCTGCCCTGAGCGAAGTCGAATGGGTCGAAGACCTTGGGGATGGCTCCTTTGCCTCAAGGAAAACCATCGCCAAGCTGCGCATGGGGCCCCCCAACGCGATGTATCGCGTTGGGGACCCCTTGACGCTGCCACCCGGAGATACGAAATTCTAAAGCGTAATCGGTATGAGCCGGCACCCGACATGACAAAGGGGCATGCAGCCCGTCCGACCGGATGCCCCTTCTCTTCAAGTCAGGGTGACGGAACCTGAACCGCGATCAGACACGCTCCGGTACGACGAACGGCTCGCGGTACGGCCGCGTCAGCAGCTTGTCGGCCTCCGCGTTGCCCACGAATTTCTCCCCCTCTGGACCGAACGTGAGCATCGGTCCGAGTTGGTACGTGCCCTTCGACACATCGAGACCTATCGCGCCTTTGACGGTCTCCAGGACCCTGTCCCAGGACCTGGCGATTTCCTCGTGCTTGTCGAGAACATCGGGCCGGGTCGTGCCGGCGACCTGCCGGCCGAGGCGGTACGAGATGTTGCCCAGGTGGCAGCACGCAGCGGACGGATGCGCAACGGCGATGTCCGCGTTGAGGTCCTCGACCTTGCGGCTGCGTACGGCGTGAATGAAGTTCTCGAAGTGGCCGCCGGGACCCATCTCGACCTCGACGTCCACCAGGTCCTCGGCCTCGTCGGAGTCCTTGCGATAGAATTTGCCGCCCCGGATGGTTCCGGCCTCCAGGTAGAACTCGTTGCCTACGTTGGGCGGATACTTCTTGCCGTCCACCCCCACCCTATCGACCAGGCCGATGACCTCGAACACCAGCAGCGGCCCGCCGAAGTCCATAATCGTCAATTGGCAGTTGGGAGTCTGGGCCTGGTCCGTGAAGGGCGGATGGCCCTCCGTCGACTCGACCCAGCGTCCGCCCATGCTGATCACGCTCCTGGGCAGGGTCGAGCCCGGAATCGCCCAGCGGGCAATGTCCATCTGATGGACGCCCTGGTTGCCGATCTCGCCGTTGCCGAAGTCCCAGAACCAGTGCCAGTTGTAATGCACCAGATTCTCGTGGTACGGCTGCTCCGCTGCCGGGCCCAGCCAGATGTCGTAATCCAGATTCGCCGGCGGCTCTTTGATCGGCTTGAAGCCGATGCTCCATCGGCCTCGTCCATTCTTGGAGGCCGCGCCCTTGGAGACCAGCAGCTTGCCGTATTTGCCGCTGGCGATGGCCGCCACCTGCCGGGCCCAGCCGCGGCTGGAACGGCTCTGTGTGCCGTGCTGGACGATGCGCTTGTACTTGCGGGCGGCCTCCACGCACTTGCGTCCCTCGAAGACGTTGTGACTGCACGGCTTCTCGACATAAACATCCTTGCCCGCCTGGCAGGCCCAGATGGTGGCCAGCGCGTGCCAGTGATTCGTCGTGGCGATCCCGACGACATCGATATTCTTGTCTTCGAGCATCTTGCGGAGGTCGACGTATGTGTCCACCTTGCGGCCGTACTTCTCCTCGAACGCCGTGGCCTTCCTGTTCAGGACGTTCCGATCGACGTCGCATAGGGCCACGACCCGCACGCCATCGATCTCCTCAAACGCACTGATATGCGAGCCGCCCCGGCCGTTGATGCCGATGACCGCGGCCCGAATCTCGTCGTTGGCCCCGCGAACCCGCGACGCCGGACTCGTCAACGCCATGCCCAGACCGGCGGCCAGTGACCCCTTCATGAACCCCCTGCGCGTGATGTGCCTCATGGTGTTTCCTCCTTCGAAGTGAACCTCTGCAAAATGGACATTCGCCCTACCTTGGGAGGGAAAAATCCGTTCCACGATCTTTCCCCCCGAACCGTAAGTATTGAACAGCGAAAGACTTAAATCGATTCTTCACGGAAATCGTGAGGCCGGTTTCCGTGAAAAATATAGGCCGAATGTCCATTTTGCAGAACTCAACGTCTGATTCTCCGGTGGCGGACGGTGCGACTCTGTCGATGACACGAACACAATTGTCTGTCATGATCTGCACTTGCCCGTTGTCAGTCCACAGGAAAAGTCCTAAAGTGATCCGAGTGCAGTTTAGCAGGGTGTCCCGCATACCGCAAGCCTGTACCTTGGTTAAGAGCCCGGGAAATCGGCTATGCAGACCGGGCGATGTGATCCACGTGCAGTCCGCACAGGAGCGGCAATGGCAAAAAGCCCAATGGCCATGATGTACTGGAAAGGCGACAAAGGCTGGATGGGCCGGCTCGTCGACCATCCCGAAGTCGCGGCCCGGGGCCGAACGCGGCAGGAATTGGAGAAAAATATCGCGCGCGCCTATCAGCAGATGCTGTCCGGCCACGTGCCACACGAGTCCGTTGCCACCTCGAGTTCCCTATCCGCCTGCAAACCGCCGCCGCCCAAACCAGCGCAGCAGTTCCCGATTCTCCGGTGGGCCTGCGGCACGCCACGTAGGAAGACGCTCCTCGCCAGAATCCGTGCCGGCGTGCGGAGGCTCCTGCCGCTCCTGTGAATCGCCGTTACGATTCGAGCCCGGCGGCGCGCCGGGCGGATGCGACGGTATTGTAGAGGAGCATCGTGATGGTCATGGGGCCGACGCCGCCCGGGACGGGCGTGATGAGGGAGGCCTTTTCCTTGACGGCGTCGAAATCGACGTCGCCGACGAGGCGATAGCCCGCCTTCTTCGTCGCATCCTCGATCCGATTGACACCCACGTCGATCACGACGGCACCATCCCTGACCATGTCTACCGTGATGGTCTTGGGTTTGCCGGCGGCCGCGATAACGATATCCGCCTGGCGCGTGTAATGGGCAAGGTCCTTCGTTCGCGTGTGACAGACCGTGACTGTCGCGTTGCCGGTGGGACTCTTCTGAATCAACATGTTGGCAAGCGGCTTGCCGACGATGTTGCTGCGGCCGACGATCACGACGTGTGCGCCCTCGATGGTCACGCCGCTGCGCAGGAGCAGTTGCACCACGCCATGCGGCGTGCAGGGTAAAAAGGCCTTCTCGCCCACGACCATTTTCCCGACGTTGACGGGGTGAAAGCCGTCAACGTCCTTAGCGGGGTCGATGGCAAGGAGCACCTCAGATTCGTTGAGGTGTCGCGGCAGGGGCAACTGGACCAGGATGCCGTTGATCTTCGGGTTCTCGTTCATCCGCCCCACCACGGCCAGCAGCTCATCCTGCGACGTCCCCGCCGGCAGGCGGTTGTCGTCGGAGTAGATGCCGATCTCCTCACAGGCGCGCTCCTTGGCGGTCACGTAGGACTTCGAAGCGGGATCGTCACCCACCAGAACAACCCCGAGGCCGGGCACGACCCCCTTCTCCTTCAATTTGGCGATTTCTTTCTTGAGCTCGGCCCGGATGTCCGCGGCCACCTGCCTGCCGTCAATGATCTTCGCTGTCATGCCTTTGGATCTACCATTTACTATTTACGATTTACGATTGAACGACGGCGCGCTCGACACCGGGTCAAATCGTAAATCATAAATCGTAAATCGTCAATCAAAACAGGCCTCTGACCTTGCCCGTGTTGACATCGACGTCGATGCGGCGGAAGGCGGGGTCGGAGCCCGTGCCCGGCATCAGCTTGATGGCCCCGGCCACCGGGACAATGAAGCCGGCCCCCTTGTAGACGAGAATGTCGTTGATCGGCAGGGTCCAGCCTCGTGGCCGGCCCTTCAGCTCCGGGTCGTGTGACAGGCTCTGCTGCGTCTTGGCCATGCAGGTCCCGAGGGTCGTGCCGAGGGATTCCGCCTCCAGGGCTTCGATCTTCGCCAGCGCACTGTCTGTGTAGGTCACTCCCTCGGCCCCGTAGACCTCCCTGGCGATCAATTCGATTCGCTTCGTCAGCGGCATTTCCAGGTCGTAGAGAAAGTGGAAATCGTTCTTCCGGGCACAACTCTCGACCACAGCCTCGGCCAGCTGTGCGGCACCCGCACCGCCCTTGAGCCAATGGTCGGAGGTGACGGCCTTGGCGCCGTTGGCCTCGGCGATTTCTCGCACCACGGCGATTTCGGCCTCGCTATCGGTTTTGAACCGGTTGGTGCAGACAATCGGCCGCACGCCGCTCTTTCTGACGATTTCGATGTGTGCGATGAGGTTTTCGCAGCCTTTCTCGACCAGGTCCAGGCTCTCGCTCGTATACACCTCGTCGAGCGGCATCCCCGCCTTGACGGGCGGGCCGCCGCCGTGCATCTTCAGGGCCCGGAGCGTCGCCACGATGACAACCGCGTCCGGCCGCAGACCCGACATGCGGCATTTGAGGTTCCAGAACTTCTCGTACCCGATATCGGCGGCAAACCCGCTCTCGGTGACGTGGTAATCGGCCAGCTTCACGCCGAGCCGGTCGCCGATGATCGAGCTTTGACCGATGGCGATATTGGCGAACGGTCCGGCGTGAATGAACACGGGCTGGCCCTCGATGGTCTGGACCAGGTTCGGATTGATGGCATCGACGAGCCAGGCTGTCATCGCGCCGTCCACTTCCAGAGCCGCCGTCGTCACTTCCTTTCCGTGTCTGTCGTAAGCCACGACCATCCTGCCGATCCGCTCACGCAGGTCCTTCAGGTCCCTCGCCACCGATAGAATGGCCATCACTTCGCTGGCGACGGCCATCTGGAAACCTGAATCCATTTCGAACCCGTTCCTATTCCCGCCCAACCCGATGCGGATTTGCCGCAACGCCTGGGCGCAGAAATCAATCGCCCAGCCGATTTGCACGCGATTCGGATCGATGTCCAGGCGTCTGAGGTGGCTCTTAGCCAGCCGGGCATCAGTGTAATTGCGCTCGTGCTGCATCCGCGCCGTCAGGGCCACCATAGCCAGGTTATGCGCGCTGGTCACGGCCTCGATATCGCCCGTCAGGCGGATGGAGATGGGTGTCAGCGGTATGCACTGCGCCAGCCCGCCGCCGGCCGCCGAGCCCTTGATATTGAATGTCGGCCCGCTGCTCGGCTGGCGGATGGCCCCGCACACGCGTTTGCCGAGCAGCCCCAGACCTTCGATCAGGCCTATCGTGGTCGTCGTCTTGCCCTCGCCCAGGGGGGTGGGCGTGATGGCGGTCACATCGATGTACTTGGCCGTGGGAGCGTCCTGTAACCGCGCCAGCACCTCTTGATAATCAACCTTGGCAAGCTTGTTGCCGTGCGGAATCAGCTCGCCGGCGCGCACGCCCAGCTCGGCCGCAAGCTGCTGAATGGGCTTCATATGCTCTTCAGCCGCCTCGGCAATCTCCCAATCCTGCATCGTTCGCGGGTCGAAATTCATTTCTTCAGTCGGGTCCCAATCTCACAATGAAGCTGTCAATAAACCGTGCGTCCATTATGGCATAGAATCGGCAAAATCCCGAGAATCGTAGAGCCGATTCTTGTGACTATTTTGGCTACGAGGGCCGAAATCGGCCTTGAGAATCGTCGTGGGCCGCCGCATGTATCCGCCCTAATGGCGCAGACCCAGCCCGGAGTGCCAACCGTGGGCGTCTGCCANNTGGGCGTCTGCCCAGTTGGAGGATATTTGCGAATCCGAAATCAATGTGCGGCAGCACTATACCGGCCTGTCCCCCATGCGCTCTCTGAGCTCGTTCATCTCCTGGCGGAGGCGTTTGACCTCGCGCTTGAGCTCTTCGACGACCCGCATCAACTCGCCATCCTGCGGTCGCGGCCCCGGTTCCAAGGGGGGCTTGCCCGATTCTTTCAGCCGGGCTTCGGCTTTGAACCGTTCTGCCTTGCGGGCTCCTTCCTCGGCTTCTCGCTCGATCTTCTCGGCCTTCTGACGCTGCATCCGCGCCTCATCAAGCCGGCCCTCGCGCTCGGCGCGCTCGGCCTGTTCCCGCAGGGCGACCGCCTTGTCGCGCATGGCCTCGACCTGTTCGCTGATCCTCCTGATTTCATATTCGTGGCGCAGCTTCATCTCAATGCTCTGGGCCTCATTCCAAAGGCGTTCCGACTCCTCGAATCGGCCCTGTTCCTTCGCCCTGCGTGCCTCGTCCCGCAGCCGCTCGATGTGCCCTTTGATCTCCTGGGGACCGCCCCTGCGCGGCCCCGGCTCAGGCGGCTGGAGCTGCGCGATCAGGCGTTCGGCATTCCGCCGCAAGTCTGCCACTTCCTCCCAGCGTCCTTCCCGTTCCGCTCGCCCGATGGCCTCCTTGATCTCGGCCAATTCGCGGCGGATGCGCTCCATATTCTCCGGGCCTCTCTCAGGACCGAATGGCTGCTGCGCCATTCGCTCGAGCTCGTCGGCCTCCCGGCTCAGCCGCTCGGCCAGCTCGCGCGCCTCCTGCGCCCGGGCGCGCAGCTCCTGGACACGTTCCCTGATCGGACGGTCGGGCGCCATAGGCGGTCGAGGCTCGAAGACAGACGGGCCAACCGGTGGACGGACATCCCCCTGTGCAACCAGGACCGACGAGAGAGCCGCCACAAGGATCGCTATGATAAGAGCTTTTCTGTGAAGCATGTCATTAACCTCCTTTTCTCGTGCGTGCCATCGTAAAAGACCGATAATCCACCATCCATGTGAGACTGTACCCCGAACGACCTCACCTGAGGCCCGGACACCCTTGCAGCTATCTCGACCTGTATGGGCGTCGGCTTGAGACGCCGGCTCACAGCATAATCTGTTCCCTGGCCGGGTCGAATCTGGCGACCTTGCCCTGCGTCAGGCCGAGCATGCCCATCTGCAATGCCGTCTGGACGTAGTAGGCCAGGTCCATAGGGCTCTGCGTCTCTTTGTTTCCGGACCGGCAGCAGGCCAGGAAATTCCGCCAGTAGCCGGTGAAGTCCTCGCCGTGCTCGATGGGGAATCGTTGTGGCTGCTTCTTCGATTGGTCGGTCGGAACGAAGACGATTTCGTTGCCGTGGATCGTCAAGGCGCCGTCCCAGCCGCGAATCACCGGAATCCGCCCGGGGGCGCCGCGACCGCCCGTGCCATAGTAGTCATTGCCCTGCGTGCCCAGAACCGCAACGGTGATGCCTTCCGGATAGTCGATGAGCGTGTTGTACGTGTCCGGTATCTCGCGCTCCTGGTAGCGGAACTTGCCCCCGGTCGCCACTACGGTGCTCGGCATCTTCACGCCCAGAATATACAGCGTCGGCGTGAGTCCGTGCGGGAACAGGTCGGTGGACGGCCCGCCCGCGTAGTCCTCGTACATCCGCCAGCGGAAGAACCGGCTGACATCGAAAGGCCGCTGGGGAGCGTCGCCCAGAAAGGCTTTCCAGTCGAGGTCCGGCCCGGGCTTGGCGTCGTGGTCATCGATGGGCATGCCGCGTTCGCCCCAGTCGCCGACACGGAAATAGCCGCACTCCGCGTGGATCGGCTTGCCGATCAACCCGTCCTGCACGAGCTTTCGCATCTGGTGGTACGCTGCGTCGGACATTCCCTGTGTCCCGATTTGAAACACCCGGTCGGATTCCCTGACGGTCTGGGCGAGCTTCTTGGTCAGCTCGAACTGCCGCCAGTGCGTCACGGGCTTCTCGCAATAGACGTGCTTGCCGGCCTTGATCGCGTCGATGGCCTGGTAGCCGTGCAGATGGTCCGGCGTGGAGATACACACGACATCCACATTCGGATCGGCCAGCAGCTCGCGATAGTCCATGTACCCTTTGCCGCCGTAGCCGTCAAGCCGCTGTTGGAGCCGGGGCCGATAAACGTCACAGGCGGCGACGATTTCAATCGGCTCCTTCGCCTGCGTCTTGAGCCAGTGCACCGTCTGAAAGTGCGCACCACTGCGCCCGCCGCAGCCGATAAACCCAATCCCAAGCCGCTCGTTGGCGCCCTTGGCCCTGCCGACAAAGGGCCCCTGTGTCACTCCCACGAATGCCGCTCCAGCCACCGCGCCGGCACCATGCATGAACCGGCGCCGCGTCATCTTCTCTCCGGTGTTCTCTCTGATTTCCTTCATGGTGTTTTCGTCCTTCGATCTTCTCGATGAATTCACCTGTTCGGATCGCTTTCTGTGGCGACTGGGTAGATTGGAGGGGGCGCCGGATACTCGCTCGTGAACCAGTGGTATGCCTCGTCGATGCGGTCCTTGCCGACCCTGCCGTCCCACACAATGACCGCGTACCGCAACAGAAGTTGTTTCCCAACACCTATGGACAGCGGCTCCTCGTGGAGATTCAGCGTCCCCGACAGATAGGCGAACGGTTTGGCCATCGTGAACCACGTCGTCGGATGGCGCGGATTGTCGGGGTGTCCAAGCATGGCGACGGTCACCGGTTTGCCGTCAACTGCAGCCGTGTACGCGCACCAGTTCGACTGAACGAGCCTCTCTTCGCCGCGAAAGACTGTCCCCTCCTTGCCATCGGCATTGAGAAACGCGCCTCCGTCCATCGACCGGACAAACCTCATGCCAAGTCCGAAGTAGTGCGACCCGGAGAGGATCCTGGGCGCTCGCCGGGACAAAGCATCGTACAATTCACTTTGCCAGGTGATCACCGTGGCCCCCAGCTTGCCAACCTGGCAAGCTTTGATCGTACGTGCCTCGTAAAAGTAGGTCAGGCGGGAGTTCGGGGTCGTCTTGACCCAGGCTGGACCCACGCAGAACCCGGCACTGGGTCCGCCACCATCCCTGTCGTGCAGGATGGTGACGAGAGGCCCCTGAGTCTCCTGCCTGCCGGCCGTGGCGGTCTCTTCCCAGAAGTTCACACCGTCAACGGCGACGGCGAACATCAGCCCGTGATGGTGCAGATGGTCCGGCGGCGCATCGAGCAGGACATTCAGCCCGCTCGGCGTGTACAGTTCCTCGACGTACGGCTTGAACGGGACATCGCCGTAGCGATACTGGACCACAGGAGACTTGCCCGCCTGTATCCAGATGCTGTTCGCGTCTACCGTGACCTGAAGCGGCTGTACTGCCTGTGCCATGAGAGAGCCGGTCGACAGGATAAGCATGGTGACCAGCGCCACCACGGATCGCACGTTCATCTTGCCCATGTGTCCATCTCCCGCAGTCGCTCGTGTTCGTGCGCGTCTCAGACAAACTGTTTGAGGTGCTTGATGCTTCGCTCGGC
>JABAOC010034347.1_pt1 | contig 10093 bp, 8 predicted proteins | sample 7062161 | NCBI WGS metagenome assembly JABAOC01 (sample SAMN14538625, study PRJNA623070) | marine sediment metagenome | biome: marine biome [ENVO:00000428]; feature: marine pelagic biome [ENVO:01000023]; material: deep marine sediment [ENVO:00002113] | place: India: Gulf of Khambhat ...
AGCATGCTCCGCCAGGCCCGATCCCTGCTGGCGCAGCATGCGGACGGATACGCGCGCGGCCTGCTGGCAGAGGCCGCGAGAGCGGAGGCGTACGCCGTCTTCTTCAATACCCTCGTTTGCCTTCGCCGCGCGATTCGGCAACGCGATGGCCTGAGTGAAGAAGGATGTGCGAAAGCCGGCGAACTACTCTCCTCGGTGGATCGCGCCACGGCTGCGCTCGTGGATGCCATGGCCCTGACAGAGACGCACAAGCCGTCGTATGTGCGCCCCGCCTGTCTACGGGATCTCTCCGTGCTCTATGAGTTCTTGGAGCAGTTGCGAAGGGATGTCGAGGAGGCAACGATGGGCCGACGCGCCTGGGGAGAGGTGCGTTGGCACGTGGCGATTCCGGTTGCACAACGTCGTCTGGCCCCGGTGGAGGAGCAGTGAGGGCTGTGGTGACGTCTCAGGCCGAGCACCGAGACCACCATCCCGAAGGAAGCAGCAGATGAAAGGACCACTCACCTCGGAGGATGCCGTCACTCGTGTCATGCATGGTCAGCCGGTGGAGGTCGTGCCGGTGGCGCAGGCCTATCCGGGCCTGGGGTCGCTTCAGCGCTACGACATGGAGCGCAGTTGGCGGATGTGGCACGACAAGCTCGATGCGACTGGGACCGATTGTCTGGCTGTGACATACCAAGAGTACTTGGACCACCACCACCAGATCCAGAGGGAGATCCTGCGAAACATCTACCTGCGGCCCGCGTGGCGGCGTCTGGCCCGCAACGAGACGCCGGAGGAAGTCGAGGGCTGTGCAGTGCTGCGCCGCGGCGAAGACCTGTTCTGGGTCTCGCCTGACGGCCGGGTCACCTGGATCCAGCCGACATTGATCGGCCATGAGGCACGCTATGCGTCGGGCTGGGGCGAGCTGTGGGAGCGGGTCCAAGATATGGCGGCCGTGGCCGCCGCGGCGGCCGAGACAGAGCACGCCTGCGGGGCACTGCCGGCGCCGGCCGAAGCCCAGGTAGAGGCGGTGACGAGATCTCACGCCTACGACCTGGTGCGGCGGCTGGCGGCGGAGTTTCCGGATTCCCTTCCCTTCTATACGACGGCCGGCACGCCCTACAATGGGTTGGCCTATCGGTTCGGTTTCCGGACGCTGATGCTCGCGCTCGTGGAAGCGCCCCAGCATATCCACACCATTCTGGAGCGATCGCTGCCGCAGCCAACGGCACGGCTGCTCGGAGAGCATGAACTGGGCGTGAACCTGATGCATGTGGAGGAATGCCTCGCTTCAGCCGACATTATCTCGCCGCGGATGTACGAGGAGTTCGTTCTCCCCTATGACAAGACGACGCTCGGGTTCTTCGAGGGGCTGGGCTATCGCACCATGCTCTACTTCTCCGGCAATCTGATGCCGCTTCTCAAGTGCCTTAAGGAACTGCCGTTTACTGCGCTCTGTTTTGAGGAAGACCGGAAAGGTTACGGCATCGACTTGGGTGAAGTGCGGCGCGTGCTCGGTCCGGACAAGGTGCTCTTCGGCAACTTGGACGCGACCTTCGTGGAGCAGGCCAGCGACGAGGAGGTGCTCGCGCGGAGGTGAAGCGGCAGATTGATGTCGCCGGGCGGCGCAATTTCATCATCTCCGCGGGCAGTCCGCTCACGCCGGACACTCCGCTGGAACGGGTGAAGTTGCTCACGGAGTCGACCCGGTTGCTGCGATAGGGAGGATTTCACGAGGCGCCACAAAGAGGATCGGTGCTTGTGTGACGAGCCGCGTACCGTACGAAGTTTCGGTCGTGCCATAAAGGACGCAATCCGGTAAGCAAGAGATGAAGCTCAGCATTAACAGCTTCGTGATCTGCACAGACTGGACGCTGGATGCGTTGATCGAAGCCTGTCGTACTGGCGGGTATGCCGGTGTCGAGTTTCGGGCGGAATCAGATCAACGGCACGGAGTTGAACTGGAGGCGACGCCCATCCAGCGGCGTGAGATCCGGCGCAAGCTGGAGGATGCCTACCTGGAGGCCGTGTGCGTTTCCACCAGCCAGTGTCTGCATTGGCATCATGAGGGAACGCTCCGCGCCCACATCGAGCGGGCGAAACGGTACATCGACCTGGCCGCCGATATTGACTGCCGCGCCGTACGCGTATTCGCTGACGGTGACCCTCTCCCACCGGACCAAGACGCACGCGAGGTCTGTCGCCGCGTCGGCGATGCCCTGCGCGGGTTGGCTGATCATGCAGCCGGCACCCCGATGACCGTGCTGCTGGAGATGCACGGTTGTTTCAACCTGTGGAAGTACGCCCTCGATATCGTGAACCAGGCCAACCATCCAAACGCGGCGCTCAACTACAACTGCGACTCGCGCGACCTCGTGGCTGGCTCCGTTCGCGAGACCTACTCCCGCATCCGCGGCTGCCTCCGCCATGTGCATATGCATGAACTGGAGCTACGCGACGGCGATGAGGCGTTCCCCTATCTGGAGCTATTCCGCCTCCTCCAACAAGACCAGTATGATGGCTATTGTTCGTTGGAGATCGGTTATACGGGGGGCCGCAGAAGGTGATGGAGCTCTACGGAGCGCTGTGGCGGTCTCAGGTTGCGCTTGCGGCGGCGACTTAATCGGTGCCTTTGAAGGAGCGATCTCTTGTGACCATGCAAACCGTTCTGTCAACAGCCGTTCTTCTCATCACACTAGGCGGTATCGCTGGCGCGGAAGAGTATCCGGATCCGCGGGCGCGCTTTGAGCAGCCTACGATCGGCCCAGCCCCGATGCCGGTGATGGAGCAGATGTTCTGGGTGCAGGTGCACCTGGACCCGGCGATAGAAGTGGAAGTTACCTGCCCGGAGGGGGTCAAGCTCCTCGATCGGACCAAGCCTGGCGAGGGCCGGGAGTGGACCCGCCTCTACTTCCGCTCCGACCGCGGCCTGGCGCAGGCGCAGATCGTGCTGCAGCCAAAGGGGGCGGAGGAAATCCGGGTGCCCCTGCGGGTGCTGAGCTATCGGGAAGATATCGAGGACAAGAGCAAGAGCCTTCCCGGCTTCAGCGGCTCTGTGCGGAAGCGGGGCCGCTCCTTTCATACCGACGAGATGGTCGCCCAGGCTAAGCGGAACCTGGCTGCGTCTGAGAAGCTACGCACTGACATTGGTGCGGCTACCCCATACGATGCCATGAGCGAGCGCGAGCTCTGGGAAAGCCTGGCCTCGTGGAGTGTCCCGCGAACGGTGTACGGCGATTTCCCCTGTCCCTCCTGCGGCGAGAAGATCTTCGAGGTCCATGGCTACTATCCCTGGAATGTGGTGGACCGGTTCCACGTCAGCTGCCCCCTGTGTGGGCGAGTNNCAACGATCCTGGCGAGGACGACTACACCAGCGGGGGTTTCCCGGATGACGGGTGGGGGTGGGATCGCACCGGGAGCGGAAAGCACGAGGACGCCTCCGCCTGGGTTGCCTATGCCAACGAGCGGAATTGGCTGGACCTAGGAGATCACCTCAACCACCTAGGTCTCCGCTGGCTCCTGCACGGAGACGAGGATGCGGCGCATCGAGCCGGCCTGCTGCTGGCGCGGATGGCTTACCTCTACCCTGGCATGGATATGCGCTGGCAGGACGCCAAACCCCTGTATACCTATAAGGCGAAGATCAACAGTGATTCGGGCTGGGAATCCAAAGGGGTGACGCTTCCGGCGTTGGAGGCTTACGACGCTATCTGGGACCAGTTGGGCCGCGACGAGGCACTGGCCGATTCCCTGCACGCCAAAGACCCGACTATCCGCACCCCAGATGATGTTCGAAAGCTCATCGATGTCTACCTCCTTCAGCACTACGCTCTGAATGTGGTGCGGCGTTGGTACTCGGGGTCTTTCACGGACTGCGAGACCTACTTGGTTAAGGCGGCGCTTATCGCGAACATGGGAGAGAGCAGCCATCGGTGGCTGGAGGAGGTGTTCACCCACGGCGGATGGTACGGCCCAGTTGGGGGTGGGTTCCAGGATGTGGTGACCAACCACTTCACCCGCGAAGGCTACGTCAATGACGGCGCATACGGCTACAGCATAGCGGGCATCAAAGCCTGCGACAATATCGCCCAGATCCTGGACCGCTATCCGGACCCCGTATGGAAGGCGCGATGCGATCTCTATGACGAGACGCTGTTCCCGCGCTTCCGCGCCGGCTTCGACGGCTACCTGGACCTGCGTGTGGCCGGCGTCTTCGTGCCCCACTTCGGGGATTGTGGGAGCCCCGGCGGGGCGTCCGACACGGACGAGAACGTTGTTGCCCTGATCCCTGACGTGTATCGACACGGCTATCTGCACTGGCCCACTGACCGGTTGGCGTGGGAACTCGCGCGCGTTGGGAAGGTGGAGTGGGACCACGGTCTCTTCGATGAAGATCTGTGGCCCAGCATCGAGGCGCAGGCGAAGCGGGCGGGACCGCCGCCACCCCTCCAGAGCCGGGTGCTCGATGACACCGGCTTCGCCCTCCTCGAATCCAGATATGGCGAACCGGACATGAGGGACCGGGCGGGGCTGGCCCTACGCTACGGCTACGGCTATCGCACTCACGAGCACAGCGACAACTTGAATGTGCAGTTCTACGCAAAGGGCCTCTGCATGGTGCCGGAGCTCGGTTATCCCAACTGGACGCACCCTCTCGGGCAGACCGCCGCGACCTACCATCATGTCACCGGCATGATCGACCATATTGGAAGGCAGTACGGCGGGATCGACGCCGAGGGCAACCCCACGCATGGGGCCACTGGCAAGGGTACCTTGGAGACGTTCGCCAATGCTCCCGAGGCAGCCTTTGCGGATGTCTCGGCCCAGCCCACTGCCCTCAATACGACCGTTTACCGGCGGGGTGTTGCGCTGCTGGATGCCCCCGGTAAGAACAGCTATGTCTTCGATGTGCTGCGACTGAAGGGCGGCACCACGCGCACTTACACCTTCCACGGCCCCATACATGAGGGCTTCGGGTCCAACCTCCAGTTCGGGGACAAGGGCGAGGCCATGGACAACCTGCTGGAGACCCAGCGCGCCAAGAGCGACGGCGATGTCACCGCCACCTGGAAAGTGAAGGATACGCCTCTCTCGTTCCGCCTGCATCTCCTGGGTCAGCCCGGCAGACAGTACACCACGTCTCGCTTCGGCAAGGTGGATTCTCCTCCTATCCGTTTCCTGTTTGCGGAGGACCGGCAGGCGGGAGGGCAGAGCGAGTTCATCGCCCTGTGGGAGCCCTATGAGGGAGAGCCCTTCATCGAGAAGATCGAGCGCCTGAAGGTGACGGGGGGACAGGAACCGGAGGGCTTCGCGCCGGTGGCACTGCGAGTGACGTTAGCGGGAGGCCAGACCGACACCCTCCTCTACAGCTATGATGCCACGAGCCTCCACCGCGTGGGCGACATCGAGTTCCGGGGCAGCTTCGGCTACCTCTCCGAGAAGGAGGGCAAACTGCGGGCGATGCACTTGGTGGGGGGAGATCAGCTGCTGTTGAATGGAGAGGGCATCCGCGCGGAGGCGCCGGGCCACACCGCCAAGGTGGTGGGGGCGGACATTGAGAACCACCGCTTCACCTTGGACACGACGCTGCCGGCGGACGGGAGCCTGGATGGGCGACAGATGCGAGTGCGAGCGGGAGGAGTCCATCAGGTGAGCTATCGCATTGCGCGGGTATTGCCGCCGGGAAACGTGGTGGAGGTGGACCTGCCGACGCGAATCTTCCAGTCGAAGATCGAGAGCATCGATGCGGAGGCGGGCACCATCACCTGCGAGGTCCCGCCGACCATTCAACCGAGCACCTACAAGATGCCGCGGGGCTTCTACGATGGCGCGCTGCTCACCGACGAGAGCCTGAGGGCGCGCTATCGGGTGTTGAGCGTAGATGACAAGACGATCCAGGTGCGCCCGATCCTCGCGAGCGACTTCACGGCAGAGGACGCCTTCGGGCGGAGGATGGTCTACCTCTATGACTTCGGAGAGGGAGACGAGATCACCATCGATGGCTCAGTCTTCGTCCGGAAGGGCGATGATGGAACGTGGGAGACGATGAGCACCAGTGACTATGAACTGGTGCTCCCAGAATGCTGTTATCAGGTTCCCCTCACCTCACTGGAGCGAGGGCAAGGGCGGATAACGTCTGGATCACGCTGATGTGACTAATCGCAGTATAAGCTTTACATCGGCATAACAGGATAGGTTCATGGATATCGAGCTATTTGACGTTCAATGTGGATTCGCCGGTATCACGGCCGGCAATCCCACTATTGTGCGCGCGGAAGACGTGGTCGACGAGATGAGGCGCTTGCATATCAGCAGAGCACTCGTCCGGAGGGTGCCCGATCGTCTGCTCGAGGATGTTCTCGCCTCGAATGAGTTGCTCTACGACGCCCGCGACAAGCACCCCTCACTGATTCCTTGCCCGATCATCGTTCCCAATCGGGGCGGTGCTCTCCCTCCCGTGCAGGAACAAGTCGCTACGCATATTGTACAGGGTTGCGGGGCTGTCTCCATCAGGCCTGCAAAGGACTATTGGGATCTTGCGCCTTGGGTGTGCGATAAGATGTTCGACGCGCTTCGGGAGCGGCGTTTGCCCGTCTATTGTCTGGAGTCGGAGATCGGCCTTCTCCAGGTGGGTGATTTGGCCGGCCGCTTCCCTGCCCTGCCCCTCATCGTCGCGGGTGTCCATTACCGGCAGCAGCGGATTCTCCTGCCGCTCCTGGAAACGTTCCCCAGCGTATATCTTTCCCTCGGCAACTGCTATACCATCCATCGAGGGATCGAGGAACTGGTGGCTATGGTCGGCCCAGAGCGGTTGCTTTTCGGCACGGGATTCCCCGAGTCTGAGCCATTGGCAGCCGTGACCCAACTCATGTACGCTGATCTCAGCGATGATGAGCGGCGGCTGATCGGCGCGGCTAACATGCGACGGCTAATCTCGGAGGTGGCGCGGTGAGCAGTCTGCTGGAGTATGGACGGACAGGGCAACCTCTGCCGATTCCTGACATCATCGACGTGCACGGGCACCTCGGCGTGTGTGGCTTCGCCATCCCGGACACCACTCCAGCGAGCATGGTCGAGGTCATGGATCGGATGGGGATTCGCAGCATCATCTGCAGCAGCATGCATTGCTGGGAAGTCGACACGAGCCTCGGCAACCGAGAGTTGATGGCCGCCATGCGCGCCTTCCCCGGGCGCATCCTTGGCTACCTGAGCGTGTGGCCTTCAGAGGAGGCGGCGGTCAGGGCAGAAGTGGACTTCTGTCTGGAGTCCGGCTTTGTGGGGGTGAAGGTTCATAATAGCCAGGGATTCCCGTACACTCATCTGGGTTACCTCTCTGCGTACGAACGGGCGGAGGAGCGTCGTCTTCCCATTCTCTTCCACACCGGGGGCGAGGAACGGGTGTTCGCCGAGATCGCCGAACTTGCCCGCAGGTATCCGAACGCCAGCATGATCCTGGCGCACGCCGGTACCGCCAATGTCGAGGGTTATATCAGAATGGCCACCGAGCATGCCAATGTCTTCCTGGACACCGCCTATAGCACCAGCCCACGCGGCCTCGTCGAGCAACTCGTGGCGGGCGCGGGCGCAGACAAGGTTCTTTGGGGCTCTGACGGCTACTTCTTCAACCAGGCGCAGCAGATAGGGAAAGTGCTCGGGGCGAAGATCCCGGATGAGGCAAAGGTGAAGATTCTCTCCACCAATGCACTAGCTATCCTGGCCCGACCGCTGGAGTGACGTCGTCTTGCATCCGGACTGGACGGATCTCCTTGGGGCAAGGCAAACGTGAGTATGAAAGGCTGAGCGCATGAGCAACGTGCAAGCTGCTGGTGAACTGGCCCTCTTGGGTGGGCCGAAAGCCGTCTCGGCCGTATCGGATGACCTGTTCCGCTGGCCCATCATCACGGCAGAGGATGAGCAGGCGGTACTGGAGGTGCTGCGGGCCGGTTCGATGTCCGGCGACGACGTCTCCAAGCAGTTCGAGACCGAGTACGCCGCCTTCCAGGGGACGAAGTTCGCGCTGTCCTTCTGCAATGGCACGGCCGCGATTCAGGCCGCCATGTTCGGCTGCGGGGTAGGGCGCGGGGATGAGGTGATATGCCCCAGCATGACCTACTGGGCCTCCGCGCTGCCGGCCTACACCCTGGGGGCGACCATCGTCTTCGCAGACATTGAGCCCGACTCGCTCTGCCTCGACCCGAGGGATATCGAGCATCGCATCACCGCGCGCACGAAGGCCATCGTAGTGGTACACACCTGCGGCCATCCGGCGGACATGGACCCGATCATGTCGATCGCGCGAGCGCATGGGGTCAAGGTAATCGAGGACGTCTCGCACGCCCACGGGGCGCTCTACCGCGGCCGCCAGGTTGGCGCCATCGGTGATGTTGCCGCGCTGTCGCTGATGTCCAGCAAGTCCCTGCCTATTGGCGAGGCCGGGATGCTTTGTACGGACACCCGGGAGATCTACGAGCGCGCGCTCGCGCTGGGGCACTACGAGCGCACAGAAAGGGAGCTGACTCTGCCGGAGCTGAAGCCTTTCGCCGGCGCACCCTTGAGCGGCTACAAACACCGCATCAACCAGACGTGCTCCGCCATGGGCCGAGTGCAGCTTCGGGAGTACCCGGCGCGGATGCGCGAGATCCAGCGCGCCATGAATTACTTCTGGGATGGCCTGGAGGACCTCCCTGGGCTCCGCGCGCATCGCCCGCCGAAAGACAGCGGCTCGACCATGGGCGGCTGGTACTGCCCCCTCGGCCACTACCTGCCTGAGGAGCTTGGAGGCCTGCCGGCAGACCGCTTCACGGATGCTGTCAACGCCGAGGGTGGCCTTACCTGGAGGAGCGCCAACTCTTGTCTGCACCTGCATCCGGTCTTCACCACTGTAGACACCTACGGCGACGGGCGTCCAACCCGCATCGCCTTCGCCGACCGCGAGGTGCGACAGGGACCCGGCTCCCTCCCTGTGTCCGAGGCGGTGGACGACCGATCTCTGGGGGTGCCTTGGTTCAAGCACTACTGGCCTGAGCAGATAGACCAGTTCATTGGCGCTTATCGAAAGGTCGTAGAGCATGCCGGCAAGCTGCAAGATCATCGTGGATGATGACGATGTACGAGCAGCCAACGCGACGCCGGAGCTGTGCCATCTCACACCGGTACGTCGGCCCCATTGCGCCGGCAAAGGGAGCGGAAGGATGAGGCGGATGCCATGACTGATCAATTGCAGGCAGAGCACGCGCCGCCTACTGCTGCGGCCACCGCATCCGCGCGGCACTCCGCACTGCGGGGTCGCTTCTGGGTCGCCTGCGCGTTGGTGCTGCCGGCCAATATGATCTGGTGTGTGTGGACCTTCTCGGTTAACCCGATGGGGCCCTGGTTCGACGAGTTTCCCCTCCTGTCGAACGTCATCGTCATCCTGCTCGGGTTCGCCGGCCTCAACGCTCTCTGCCGGCGGTTCCGGCCGGACTGGGCCTTCTCCCAGACAGAACTGCTCCTACTCTACACGGTGCTGACGGTCTCGACAGCCGTGGGCGCATCCTTCTACGGACAGGGCCTGGCGATTCTGCTCGCTCACCCGATGTGGTTCGGGCAGCCCGGGGCCCTCTACGAGTGGAGCGCGTTCCCCCAGCACCTCCCCTCCTGGTTGGTGGTGTCGGATCTGGAGGCGCTGAGCGGCTTCTGGCAGGGGGGCTCGACCCTCTACAGCCGGGTGGCACTCCGGGCATGGGCGGTACCGGTGCTGGCATGGACCGGGTTCATCACCGTGCTCGTCTTCCTCACTATGTGCCTCAACGTGTTGCTGCGGCGCACCTGGGTAAATTCCGAACATCTCACCTTCCCCATCGTGCTGCTCCCCATGGAGATGACCCGGCCCTCGGGGGAGCTCTTCCGCTCCCGGCTGATGTGGGTAGCCTTTGCGCTGGCTTTCGGCACCCAACTGGTGAACGGCATCGCTTACTTGTACCCGGGACTGCCTACCATCCCCACGGCTCCCACTTCGATCGGGAACCTCTTCCCGGACCCGCCGTGGAACGCGATGAGCGGCCTCATGATCTGCTTCCACCCGCTGATGATCGGCCTCGGGTGTCTCTTGCCCATGGACATCCTCTTCTCC
>JABAOC010011653.1_pt3 | contig 10092 bp, 12 predicted proteins | sample 7062161 | NCBI WGS metagenome assembly JABAOC01 (sample SAMN14538625, study PRJNA623070) | marine sediment metagenome | biome: marine biome [ENVO:00000428]; feature: marine pelagic biome [ENVO:01000023]; material: deep marine sediment [ENVO:00002113] | place: India: Gulf of Khambhat ...
TCCGCGCCAGTTGTATCAGGTGTCACGAGGAGGGCTATGGCAAGATCCTAGACGGTTGGCTTGCTGCAGAGGAGCAACTGGTTTCCCACACTGCTTCCAAGCTCGAGAGGGTAAGACGTGTTATGGAGAGCAAGCAGAGGAAGGGGAAGAAGATATACGTATCCTATAAGAACATATTCGAGGAAGCAGAACGAAACTTCAATTTAGTGGAAGAGGGAAAGGCCGTCCATAACATGGATTATTCGGAGATTCTCATGGCGAATGCCGGCGAAAAATTGGATGAGGTACTGAAACTCTTGAGCGAAGAGAAGTGAGGGCCAAAGACGAAGGACCTGTGGATTAACGAGTTGGATTGAGGGCCATTTTCTATCCTCGGGAAATAGGAATTGCCTCCCACGACGTCGTTGAACCGTAATGGAATTAGGGAGCAGGCTCATGTGCCTGCTTTTTTCTTTGCGAGGAACCGAATTCTAAATGGACCGAACCATTTCGATCTTCTCCCGCCGACTACTGAATGAGACGTGTGAACCTTGGACCTTTACTGTTGTGTATGTCAATCGAGGGTTTTGCTCGATGTCAAAACGACAGAGACTCGAGCTCACGATACCCGATAAGACGAAAGAGGCTTGAAATGGAAAAGAATCAGGACGCAAAGGCGATGGTCGAACAAATTCTGGGGTCTAAATTTAGAAACTATATCATCATGGTGGAGTTGCCCGACGGAAGGACGATCTCGTCCGTTCGTGGAAATGAAGATGACATGGCATTATTGATCCACATGCATATGCAAAATGCCAAATCTGAAGAGTTCAAGAAACTCGCAGAGGCCATGTTCAAGGTATTGTATGTCTCTAGATTCCTGGAAACTGTGGTCAGCATTGAGGGAAAGAAAATGAGAATAAAAATGGAAGAGGTGAAATGAAATTTGAATATAAACAGGCAAGTCGGCCACGTCCCAAACAGCGGGGCTGCCGAAGTGAACGGTGACCCTGCTTTTTTAGGGTGCAAAGAGGGCATAGGGGAAGCAGGGCCTGAGTGCAAGGGCTCTGATAGGAAAAAAGGGCGTTTCACTACTCTCTTTCTCTCATACTCACCACATCAGGAGGCGAGTTCTTGTCACTTCAACACCTATGGCTTTGGCTACTGCCTCGAGCGAGTCGGCCTCGTTAAACGCAAGTGTGGAAAAAACCTCTGCGCTCAACTGGATCGCCTTCCGGCTCAGGGCCACCATGAGCTGAAAGGGGTTGGTCCCTCCGTCCAAGGGATTGAAGAGGGCTCCCACAATTCTTTCGGAAAGAAGAGGCTCCAGGAACCTCGCTTCCCTGGTGTCACAGACACCTTTTTCGACAGTCTCAGGTGGATCACGCAGCCGAGGGCTTCTTTCAGGATTGTCAGCAGCGTGTACTCACGAATAATCGGCAATTTTCGCGTGCTGGCGCTGCCACTAAAAAGTTTTCGACCCATGGTGCGTCTGTGATATACTGAGAGCTGGCATTCTGTCTCTGCTTCGAAGGAGAGGTACGTGACAACGGATGATGTCAACCGCAGGCTGGCTGCTATCATGAGTGCTGATGTCAAGGACTACAGTCGTCTCATGCGGGAGGATGAGACTTCAACGGTCCGGACGTTGACCGCCTACCAAGAGATAATGAACACTCTTATCAAGCAGCACCATGGCCGGGTCGTGGATTCGCCGGGAGACAACCTTCTGGCTGAGTTCGCCAGTGTGGTAGATGCGGTACAAGGAGCCGTTGGAATCCAGAAGGAGTTGAAGGCAAGGAACGCTGAGTTGTCAGATAACCGAAAGATGGAGTTTCGGATTGGGATCAACCTTGGAGATGTCATTATTGAGGGGGAGCGGATCTACGGTGATGGGGTCAACATTGCGGCTAGGTTGGAGGGTCTTGCCGACCCCGGTGGAATATGCATTTCCCGGACCGCTTACGACCAGATCGAGGATAAGCTGCCTTTTGGATACGAGTATCTGGGAGAGAAAAGGGTTAAGAATCTTGCCAAACCAGTGCGTGCATACAAGATTCTTTTGGACCCGGAAGAGGCGGTCCAAACTGCGAGGCAAAAAAGGCAAGCTGATCGCTGGGAAAGAGATAAACATCTCGGGCATGTACTGATAGAAAAGCGGTCCAAGCCAAGGGAGAGGTCCAAGGCAAGGTTCTACAAACACTTACGTACCTACGCGGGCGTAATCGGTTTTCTTCTGATCATCGACCTGCTTAGCGCTGGAGGTTTATGGTTTTACTGGCCTGCTCTAGGTTGGGGACTATTCCTCTTCCTACACTGGAGCTTTACCTCTTCCTCCAAAAGGATGGCAGAAATGGATGGCGAGGCTCCGCTGGATGAAACAGGGCATCGTAGAGCAGGAGGCAAACTCAGGCATCTCCGGATCCAAGTTGAACCGAAAGGGAGCAGTGCAAAGGACCGGGTCAACATCCGCGTTCCTCTCAAGATGCTCAGAGCAGGAGTCAAACTCAGCTCAGCCCTGCCTGAACATGCAAAAGACAAGATTAATCACGCGTTGAAGGAGAAAGGCGTCGATTTCGACCTCTCATTGTTCGAAGGGGAAAAGCTTGAAGAGGTGTTGGATTCCCTCGTTGATAGTGGCATCGATGTCGAAACGAGTGATAAGGAAATCCATATCTCCTGCGAATAGAGTCTGCCCTTCAATTCGTGGGTTTTGTCATGTCAGGACGATACCCCGTTACTGTGTAGGTGCCTCGATGGAGGGACCTGTCCCCAACTTTCCCTTGGTGAAGTCTGTCGAAGATGGAATGCTCACTCTCTTACACTCACCAATTCCATCGATTTGGGTTTGAAGTTGACTGTTTAGGCACAGTCTCAAAAGGTGCAGATTTGAAACACGAATAAACAGAGGCAGAGGACGGAAAAGGCGCTAATAGAAATAGCGAATTTGCTCATAGCCAATTAACAGAGTCCCTTAATTGGGGTCACTTCGCCCCCCCTTTTTATGCTTATTTTGCCGTTTTCAGTCAGCTCCTGCATCTGCTTCAGCTTGTGCCTGAGTAGTTGGTTCATTTCGAGTTGAAAAATGGGGGGCTTAGAGAGTGGGACTTCCGCATAATAATGGACCACATCGATAGCTCACTTTCGCATGGCTTGACCCTCAAGAGCCGATCGTGGTGGCTCCATCATTCAGAAGGGAGCTAGCAATCCTGGTTTTCTCCCAGATCGGGACTAGCTCGCCTTTGCCGGATTGCTTCATCTTTTTCTCTGAGGTGATCTTAAGAACACTTGAAGAGTTTGATAAACTCTATCCATGAATTAAGCGGAAAAAATTCTGCATCATCCAATAAGCGCAGAAATACTTGTGTCGATTCCCCTTACCCAACTGATTGGTCAAGAATTCATCCACTATGAGACGGATCTCGAGGGCACCCGGAAAGCTCTCTGAGATCTATACTCCTTAATGAACATGTCACCCGCCTTTCTTCCACCCATTTACCAGGCGTCGCTGAGTCTGAAAACAGCGGATCGGGTCTTGAGCTTCCCGAGAGCCCTATTTTCTATCTGGCGAACCCTTTCCCGAGATATTCCAAAACGTTTTCCGATTTCTTCGAGTGTATAGCTTGAAGGCTCACCGATACCGAATCGAAAGCGTAGAATTTTCGCCTCTCTCTGATTAAGAAGGGAAAGAAGAGCAAGGGTTTTCTTTTCCTGATCCATATTCTCCAAGAGGTCATCATCAGAATTCGAATCTTCCTCGTCCTCGATAAAATCTTTTAGTTTCCCGCCATCTTCCCCGACCGGGTTTTCCAGAGAAACCGGCTCATGAATCAGGTCCATAACTCTCTGAACATTGGCCAGAGAAACATCCGCCTCTGTTGCAATCTCTTCGGGTAGGGGTTCTCTACCCCACTCCTTGGCCAAATGCCGAGAAACCTTATAGACTTTCCTTTTGGCCTCCAGGAGGTGGTTGGGAATTCTTATGGTTCTGGATTTGTCGGCCAAAGCTCTCGTAATGGCCTGTCTGACCCACCAAGAAGCATAGGTGCTGAATTTAAAGCCCCTCCGGTAGTCGTATTTTCCGACGGCCCTCATTAATCCGAGATTTCCTTCCTGAATCAGATCCAAAAGGGAAAGCCCCCTACCGATATAGATTTTCGCAATACTGACAACCAGTCTCAGGTTAGATTGGATCATCTCTGCCTTTGCCGCCTTCAAACTAGCCTCGGTCTTTTTCAGCTCCGCCAGCAGATCCCTGAACCTATTCCCCTCATCTCCAGGACGCTGGCCCAGTTTTTCAAGCTTTCGAACTACGCCGCTGACAATTCTTTCCCTGGATCGAATCTTCCTGGGGTTGCCTCGTTCTTTTTCCAATTCTCGACTGCACGGTTCAATCTCCTCTGCAGCCTCTGAACATCTCAGAAGGAGAGCGTTAATCTCCCGCTCACAAAGCTGGATTCGCCTGGCAAGTTCAACTTCCCTCTCTCTCGTGAGCAAAGGAAACCTGTTCATCTCCTTGAAATAGATCGTAGCGATGTTTTCATCGTGCTCGAAAGAATCCTCTTGGCTAGCCTGTTCGATTTTGTTCTCCCCTGGATACGGATTACCATCCGTTACCTTTTGAAAACCAGTCAACTCTCCAAATGCTCTCCAGGCTCTTATTTCAAACGCCATAATTCATCCCCTCATGTTCACGGTCTCCGCCCCTTCTCTGGTTCTCCCATGGCTAAACTCGTAGAGGCCTTGTTCTAGAAGTTTAAGTGATTAGTGGAATTTTTTTAACTCGCGGTTTTTTATCCTAAGCTACTCATACAGGTGACAGAAATAAATAAGGTGAATTCCGTATTTTATTTCGAGAAATACTGTATTTGAGGGGCTGGTTTGGAGAAAATGGGAACCTCAATCCCTCCCTTGGGCATTCGTATCTGACCCCCTTTTGGACAAGATGAGTTGAACTAGCTGCACAAGCTCCTCAGGTGAGGCGTCCTTTGTGAGAAAATAGCTAGCTCCGCATTGATATGCAGCCTGCCGATATTCCGGCAAATTATAGCTCGTTAGAACGATGACAGTTAACCTGGGGTAATCTGTCTTTATTTTCTTTGTGAGCTCTAGACCGCTTTCTCCCGGCAGTTTGATGTCCATAAAGACGATTTCAGGTTGAAGGACATCAACCCTTTCGAGAGCTTCCTTTCCGTTACCTGCTTCTTCAACCTCCATAAGGGGAAATCGCCCTAATAGGATCCCCTTGAGTGATTGTCGGAATTTGGAGCTGTCCTCGACGATCAGTGTCCTGAGCATGCCTTTCCTCTAAAGAATAATCCACTATTGGGTCTCCTCTATACTTTACATATGGTCAACGGGATGTTAAATAGGGTGTATCCTGTATTCGGTCTAGAATTAGACTGTATTTTGGACACCGGTGGGGGGCACAGGATTTGACTAAATGGCGGATCTTTATAGCCGAAGACCATACGATACTAAGAGAGGGACTGCGGGCCCTGCTATCCTCGAATCCAGATTTTGATGTTGTCGGGGAGGCAGAAGACGGCCTTGTAACGATTCGTCGTGTTGAAAGAATTAGGCCTGACGTTGTTCTCCTGGATCTCGCCATGCCGAGGATGAATGGGATGGCGGCTATCCTCGATATCAAGAGGATATCTCCAGAGACGAGAATCTTGATCTTAACGGTTCACAAAACCGAGGAGTACGTTCTCGAGGCCTTCAGGTCTGGCGCTGACGGATATTGCCTTAAAGATGCAACCCACGATGAACTGCTAATGGCTCTGAAGAGCGTTTTGTCTGGGAAGCCCTATCTCAGTCCTGGCATTTCAGAAAAGGTGTTGGAGGGGTATCTAGAAGCAAGAAAAACGCTTAAGCCGGTTTCAGCTTGGGATACGCTGACACAGCGCGAAAGGGGCGTCCTAAAACTGATCGGCGAGGGATACAGGAACAAGGAAATTGCCAACTATCTCTGCCTCAGCGTGAAAACCGTTGAAAAGCATCGAGCCAATATTATGAAGAAATTGGACCTCCACAATGTTTCAGACTTGACAGCCCTTGCCATCGAGAAGGGATTGGTTACGAGATAGAGGTCACTGGCCACGACGCTCTGACAAACGTTCCTTTTCCTCCCAACGATTCGATACAAAAGGCCCCACCTGAGAGTTCCGTTCGCTCCTTCATGCTGGAAAGCCCTAACCCCCTCCTGGCATTATCCACAGAGAGCGAGCTCTCCAAATCGAATCCCCGCCCGTTATCCTTAATAACCAATTCTATCAAGCCCTCCGTTTTCCGAAGATAGAGGTCTACGCGATCTGCTTTGCTGTGCTTAACTATGTTGTTCATGGCTTCCTGCAAGACCCTGTAGATCACTGTTTTCACAAGTTCTGGCACGTCATCTTCCTGTATGTTGATCTGCTTTTCGACGCGGATGCGGGAGTAGATCGCCTGAAATTCCCTGCAAAACCAGTTAATAGTCGCTAAGATGCCGAGATCATCTAGAACCGAGGGCCTTAAGTCTGCCTGGATCTTTCGGACCTCGTCTATGACGCCCTGAATCACAGGGATGACAGTCTCCAATGATTCGACAATTGCCCGTGACACCTGTTTCTCCATCCGCCTAAGGGTATCCTCCACGCGAAATTTCAAAGCCGTTAAACTCTGTCCAATGCCATCATGAAGCTCCCCGGCAATCCGCTTTCTTTCCTTTTCCTGTGCCGTCAGAAGCTGGGAAGAGAGAAACCGGAGTTCCTTTTGAGATTCCCGCAGTGACTCCTCCATCATGCGGCGCTCCAAGATCACCTGTACACTGGTGACAAAGGACTTGATCTGCCGGGCATCCTCTTCCAAATAATCAGAGGGCTTGTTGGCGACAGCAGCTAGTGCGACGATGCGGCCGTGGCTGAAAATGGGAACAACTAGAACCTTAGTTAGCGGGACGTGACCTTCAGGGAGCCCTTTCTTGCCGGGATGGTCAGACTGGTAGTTATTAATGAAAAGCGTCCTCCTCTCCCGCACCGCATCGCCCCAGAGGCCAGCCTCGCTGATGGGATACTCGATGGGCTTGTTCCGAATTTGGCAATCCTCCAATGCCTCCTTCGACCAGGAATAAAGCGACATCATGCTTTCGTCCTCATCTAGAAAGCCATGGAAGGCATACTTGCTTTGCGTCATATCGATGATTTCCACCAGTATATGATCGCACAGCGTCTGGTAGTCCACGTCAATCAAACGGGCTATTTTCCATAACGCTTCCAATCGTCTTTGCAGGCGAGCTTGTTCTTCCGCCGTCCGTATGCGCTCTTCTATCTCCTTACTCAGTTGCTCGTTTGCTGTCATCAGTTCTGCAGTGCGGTCCTCGACCCGTTTTTCCATCTCTTCGTAGGCCCTTTGAAGCGCCTCCTCGGCCCGCCACCGCTCATCGATTTCTCGCTGGAGTTGTCGGTTGGTTTTCGCAAGTTCCGTAGTATGCTCTTCCAGACGCTTAATCAATGGGTTGCTAATCCGAAGGAACAACAACACCCCGGCTAAGACAACTGAGATCGCTAAGCCTCCAACTATTAAGCCAGACCTCAGGAAGGGCGCACGTACCTCAGCTAAGTCAATCTTCGCCACAATACCTAGGTTTAACTCCCCCACCGGCTCATGCGCCGCAAGAACTGTCTTACCCCGATAGTCCAACCCGACCACTGTACCCGACAGTCCTGAGAGAGCCCGCCGCATCGGTTCAGCAACCTCCGAATCGAAGGGGACAGGCTTTGGGTTCTCGAGGTCAGAGTGACGGTGACTGAGCAAGAAAACAATATAACCGCCTTTGCGTCTGGCGAGGGTGAATTCTCCCGTCTTACCAAACCCCTTGTAGTGCTTATGCGCATCGATGATCTGGCTTAAAGTAGCCTCTTCTGCCCCTTTTGGGTAGTTCTTGCTGTAAATAGCGTCAAACCGAGCCACCGCTTCTACCAGACGCGCCTGACTTTGGGCGGTCTCCACCAATCGGGCCTGTTCTTCGTCGAACGCCGTGCGGTACAACATAATGATTGTTATCCCGGCGACGATAAGAGAGGCGGTAACCATTATCAGAATTAATAAGAGAACCCTCTTACGCTCCCTCATGGCTTCCTTCCTCATTGGAAATTCAAAACCTCGCCCGATCCGGGCCCATACACCAGAAATCAACCCATATTTTATAACCTTCGCAAATTCCGGTGTCTATGGTCAAGCTCTGAATGATGGGAGTTTCCACAATTTTATGGACGTTCATGTCTCTGAGGGACGTTTGTGGAAGCGTTGGGGTACCCAGATAGGTTAAAGGGTAAAGGCTAAAGGCCAAAGGTTTGTTGGGAGTGGTTCTCCTTGAACCTTTTGGCTTTTTCCTTTTTCCTGCGACAGTAAAATCTGTGAGCCCCAAGCGGGTCAGCGCGAGAGCAAGGAAGCGAAGGGATATGAGGATCCAATTTAGAGATCTAAAATTCTCCTCAAAAATCGAAACGGTGGACAAACCTTCAATCCAAAACTCAAGGAACTCCTCCTGAATGAAAAATGAAACCGGAGGACTGAAGAGGATGGTAGCCGATGGGATTCTAAAACATGAGATCAAACCTACCTCCAGTTCTGAGGAAAACCATAGGTTGAAAAATGTGTTTTATGAGGAGAAATAGGGTATTTCGAGAGGTTAATTGTCCGAATGCATCTCTTGAAATTTCCACAAGAGACCAATTGATGGTCGCCAAGACACCCCACCTGCCTCTTATAGCCTTTCTGGAAATACTATCTGAGCCACCATCAAAATACATCATGAGTTCTTCCAAAATACAGTATTTGCCTGATTTAATTCCCACCCTGTCTGATTAGAATCAATGAGAGGTCACAATCATCCCTCTCAATTCACTACGATTGAATTAGAGGGAAAAGTGAGGTTTCACGTTAAATTCATCCCCGGTCCACGAGTAGGAGGAAGGGGGAAAGTGCAACCACCAAGATACGCTAGCCCAACCCATAGTTACCCGGCATGCATTGAAGTCTCAAAACGGGTCCGTTGGGATATCGATAAGGATGTTATCCGGGGACGTGAGTCTGATTTTTTGCAGAAATTCCTTCCGGATGGCATCTCCAAAGTCAATCAGCTGGACTTCCTGAACCAAGATGAAAGGAGACTCCTCAGCCAAATCCAGGAGCGGACCTATGCCAACATGTTCGGATTTGTCGAACGCTTTATCACCGCTAAGATCTTGGAGTTCACCCAGGATCATTGGCTCGGTGACCAAATAGCACTCGAAGCATTAGTGCGTTTCTGCGATGAAGAACTGAAACATCAAGAGCTGTTCCGGCGGGTCGAGAAGATGATGGCCGATGGCATGCCCGAGGGTTACAAGCTTCTGTCGGAGCCGAATGAGTTTGCAGGAGCCGTATTGGGGAAATCCACTTGGGCTGTCATGGCACTGATCTTCGGAATTGAGCTCTTCACTCAGGAACATTATAAACAGAGCATCGAGCCGGAGGAAAACCTGTCGGAGCTGTACAAGGATTTGTTCTTGTTTCACTGGAAAGAGGAAACCACGCACGCGATAATGGATCAGCTTGAATGGCCTCGGTTAGACGAGAAACTCACTCCTGCTGAACGGGATAAGGCGGTCGGTGAGTTAATCGAACTGGTCGCTGCAGTGGATGGCATCTTGCAGGCTCAGAGTGCGGCTGATGTCGAGTACTTTCTGAAGGTTTGCAAACGTTCTTTCAGCGAAGAGGAAACTGGGCGCATCAAGGCCGGTGTTCTAAGAGCGTACCGTTGGCAGTATATCTTTTCCGGGGTAGAGCATCCACGCTTCACGAGACTTCTGGAGGGTTTGACAACGGCAGAGCAACGTCAGCGCCTCGCCGAAGCCCGGGAGCCGATCATGTGATACATGTATGCCGGTACGAATCTACAGGCACCATTCAGGAGAAACGCGAGGGCAAGAGTGCAGTTCTGTGCTCTGAGAAACAAAGCCGTCCGTAACACCGCGACGGCGGCGGAGGTTTAACCATGAGGTCGAAAATAATCTCGTTTTCTCTGCTAATGGGTAAGATGAGACATATCCTTGCACTTCTTTTGCTCATTGCGATTGTCTTCGTTCCCAG
>JABAOC010003669.1_pt2 | contig 10088 bp, 10 predicted proteins | sample 7062161 | NCBI WGS metagenome assembly JABAOC01 (sample SAMN14538625, study PRJNA623070) | marine sediment metagenome | biome: marine biome [ENVO:00000428]; feature: marine pelagic biome [ENVO:01000023]; material: deep marine sediment [ENVO:00002113] | place: India: Gulf of Khambhat ...
GTAAGTTCATTTTGGATCATGGGGGCACCGGCAGTGCTTACCGTTCTTATCCTTGCCTTTTTTTTGGCCCGGCCCATTCGGCGCCTTCCTATAGTAAGCTTGCCGGACCTTGTAGAGTTGCGCTATGGTCGTGCTGTTCGTCATCTGGCTGCCATATTGATTATCTGGTACATGGCAGTATTGGCTGCTTCCCAAATGGTAGCTATCGGGCATTTTTTGAAGATGTTTCTTGGCACTTCTTATTTCATGAGTCTGGCACTGGGAACAATCGTGGTCCTCGTTTACTCTGTCTTTGGAGGCTTTTTTTCCGTCGCAATCACAGACGCTCTTCAGTTTTTTCTCCTTGTAACAGGAATCTTCGGTCTTTTCTTTTTTCTGTCAGATGCTTCCTCCTTACGCGAGGTTTCCTTGTGTGCTTCGGAACTTGGTAAAGATAATTATTTCAATTTTTTCTTAAATTTTAAAAAGAACTTTCTAATCGTTCTCTCTTTTACCCTGGCATGGACAATCTCTCCTATTGCCTGGCAGAGGATTCAGGCAGCTCGAACAGAAAGGAGTGCACGGCTTGGGCTGTTCGCTGCATCCGGGACTTTTTTTCTTCTCTACGGAATCGTTGTCTTAATAGGCATCCTCTCTTTTCCTTTATTCTTTTCCCTGGAGCTTGAGGGGCCTCTCTTTTCTGAAATTATTTCCTCTAGGACTGGGATTTTCCTGGGAGGTGTTTTGTTTGTTGCTATCGTGGCTGCAGTCATGTCCACTATGGATACGGCAATCAACACCGGAGCTCTTTCTTTAACGAGGGATGTCTACCAGCAAATTTTCTCTTCAAGCAGAGAAAAAAGAATTGTTTTAGTGAGTCGTCTCTCGACTTTGCTTGTAGGAGGATTGGCATTTCTTGTGGCGACCAGGTTTCAAAGCATTCTGAAAACTCTGGGCCTTGCTTCAGAAATTATGGCCGAAGGCCTTTTTATCCCAGGTGTTGCCATGATTTTTTTGAAGAAAAAATTGCCCATGGCTGGTTTTTTAAGTCTGCTTCTGGGTGGAGGATATTCTTTGCTCAGGTTTTTATGTGAAGTAAAACTTCTTTCCTTGAGTTGGCCTTCTTGGCCCTATTCCATTCCGTATGGCGTTGGTCTAAGTCTTGCCGGATTTGCTGCAGGCATTGTCATTGAAAACTACAGGAAAAAATAATAGGTTGAGAAACAGAAAAATGTGGCCAAAAAATGGGGCCAGGCCCCGTTTTCTGTTGTTTTGTCCTTAAGTTGAGAATGTCCTCTTTATTACAAAAATGGGGCCTGGCCCCATTTTTGGTGGCCCCATTTTCCCCTGCATTTTGGGTTTTGTTGTTTACTGTTAACTGAGTTTTTTATATTATTTATGCCGATGTCTTTTTTCAGTGAGCTTCGTTGGAGAACGGTTGGAGTTTTGAGCAAATTGGTATTATGGCTATGGGCCAAATCAACCAGAATGAAAGTTCTGGGAGTAGATAGCTACCGAAAAATAAGAGAGCAAGGAAGGCCAGTTATTTTTCTGGTTTGGCACGGGAGGATTTTCATTGTCCCCTTTTTTTTTCGCAAAAGAGGAATCATGCCGCTTATAAGCCCCAGCAAAGATGGCGAGATCGCTGCCCGGATTATGTCTAGGTGGGGATATCGAATCCTAAGAGGATCAAGCTCACATGCTCTCATAAGAGTATGGAATGAGATGAAAAAAGAGCTTCAGAGCGGAGGAGAATTGATAATCGTTCCCGATGGTCCCAGAGGGCCCGATCGAAAAATGAAGTTGGGAGGTCTTAAACTTGCTCAAGAGACGGGAGCCGTTCTTGTTCCCTTTACATTTTCGACCTCCAGAAAAAAATTCTTGAAAAGCTGGGACAATTTTTTGATTTTTCATCCCTTCTCCAGAGTCGTTGCTATATATGGAGAACATTTTGCAGTTGATCCTGGCCTCAAGGATGCTGAGCTGGAGAAAGAGCGTCAAAAAATAGAACGTTTCATGCTTCACTTGGACGAGAAGGCGGACAGGTTTTTTGATTAGGACGACGCCTTGTTGTCCTTTGTAGGAAATTTATGTTATATATACACGCAAAAAGGAGAGGAAAATGAAAGCAAAAAAATTGTATTTACTACTTATTCTTTTAAGTTTCTCTGTAGCCTTATTCTCGCAGGAGCCTGAAGAATTGATTTCTCAGGGGGACAAATTGTACGCTGAAATGAAGGATTTGGCTACAGCCAAAGAGGCCAGGGCAAAATACCAGGAAGCTGTAATAAAAGCAAAAAGTTATGAAGCTTATTGGAGGCTTTCCAGGATACTCTATTATATCGGAAAAAATACGGAAAGCAAAAGAGAAAAGAAGATCATTTTTTCCCAGGGAGTTTATTATGCTAAGAAAGCTGTTATTTCAGAACCAGAAAAGCCAGATGGACATTACTGGCTCGGGGTCAATTATGGACTCTTTGGAGAAACGAAAGGAGTGCTTAAGAGTCTATCCTTGGTTAAGCCGATTAAGAATGCGATGAACAAAGTTATAGAGCTAGACCGAGAATATGAAGACGGAGGACCAGACAGAGTCCTGGGCCGGGTCTATTTCAAGGTGCCGGGTATCGCTGGAGGAAGTAAGAAGAAATCTCTAGAACATCTTGTGAAATCCAAAGAGATTGGTCCGAATGATGCCTTAACGCGTTGTTATTTAGCTGACACCTTGCTTTCTCTCAAAGAGGTGGATAAAGCGAGAGAGGAATTGGAATTTGTGTTGAACATGGAGTCGGATCCGCGCTGGATTACTGGAGTAGACGAATGTAAAGAGGAGGCCAAGAAAATGCTCCAGGAAAAAGCATTCACTGAGAAGTAATTATTAAGTTTTATTTTTTTCAGGATCGAGTCTGTTAAAACCTGGGAGAAGAGAAAAGACAGATCACATATAAGAATTTGGCAATTTGAATTTGCTCTCCCTAATTTTAGCCCTTCATTCTGAAAACACCTGAGCAGAGAAGATCTCGATATCAACTCCTTTTTTCCATTCATCCTCATCCAGGCCAGCTTTTAAACATCCATGAGAAAGATAGGTCTCTAAATCCCAGTTCCACTCAACCGGAACCTGAGGGAGGAGGAGGCCTTTGCAGGGGCCTTTAGAGATTATGATGCCATGCTTTCCTACTTCTATTTCCTTAATATCCTTGATTGATCTGGGCAGGCTGAGCACGGATATTTCAATCTTTGTATCTGGCAGTTCCTCAAGTGTTATGGATTCGAAGCGTAAGTCCTGAGTAGCAGCTGAGATGGCAACATCGGTGATTGTTTCCCAGAGGGGTTTGTAAGGTAGGGGGTATCCGATACAACCCCTGAGTTGATCATTTACCTTGAGAGTGACAAAGGCCCCCCTTTTTTCTTTAAGCTGTTCATCTTCTATTTTTGGCTTAGGGACATTTCCTGTCTTCAAGTAATGCTCGATGGCTTGACGAGCTAAACCAAGGAGAATTTTTTGTTGATCTTTGTTCAGAAGATTCTCCCTTATATATTATAGTTTCTTATTAGTGACTCGTTAGTTCAACAGGCAGTAGAAAAAATTCATTCTCGTAATCTATTACATATGATTTAATGGTCATCTTTTTTTGCTGGTCGGAGCTGATTTCTAAAAAGAGTTTTCCGCATGCAAAGGGAGCCAATATTTTTTTGATTTTTTTCTCCTCCGGATTAAAAGAGAAAAAACCAATGAGTTTTCCGTCATAAAGCTTATCTAACTCATGATACTTCTTTAGAGATGGAAAAAAGCCTGGCAGAGAGGGGAAAATTTTCTCCACAAAAAATCTATGACCTCTCTTGTGCCCGATAAGTAGACCATCAGAATTTGAGCTAGAAGAGATCAAGTTTATTGCGTTGAGAGATTGGTAAGCCTCCTGGGATAAGTAGGCATCCATCATTACTGATTATAACAGAACTTCCTGATGGATAAAATACAATAACGACAAAACAATAAATATATAAGTCATGGCAAAAGCGCTAAGGATGAAATTGTAGGGGCTTGATTTATCAAGCCCACATTATTTATGTAGGGATTTGATTCGTCAAATCCACCTTTTTTTAAGGGTTTATTCATTAAATCCAGACCTGCTAATGCCGAAAGAATTAATGTATTCTATGGGACGCTTGATTCATTGTAGGGGTTTGATTCATCAAATCCACCTTATTTTTATAGAGATTTGTTAATCAAACCCACCCTTTATATCAGTCCCAATAAAGGAGCGATGAACGTTACGCCGACCCAGATGATTATGATTCCGGCAATATTCATCCAGAAGCCAAATTTCATCATTTGAGGAAGTCGGACCATTCCTGAGCCGTAAATAATGGCATTGGGAGGAGTTGCCACAGGAAGCATAAAGGCAAAACTGCAGCCGATAGCACTCCCCAAAACAGGAGGCAGAGGACTAATCGAAGCAGCTTTTGAGATGGCGATGATAATGGGAATAATCATATTGGCTGAGGCCGTGTTAGAGGTTAACTCGGTTAGATAAACGCTAAATGCAACAGAGAGCAGAGTGATTAGGGAAAGGCTGGCAGCACTTCCGCCAGAGGAAATAAAAAATCTTCCGATGGAATCAGCCAAACCAGTTTCGAACATCTGGAATCCCAAGGATAATCCTCCCCCAAAGAGAAGAAGAGTACCCCAGTCGATCTTCAAGGCTTCTTTCAAAGACAGGGTGAATTGGCCGCGCCTTAGATTAACTGGAAGGATGAAAAGGAGACCTGCTCCTATTATAGCTGCTGCCGCTTCTGGGAAGCGTTCTTGGAGCCAGAGGAAAAGAGGAGCCTCTCTTCCCCATACAAGAGAAACGAAACCTGGAAAGATCCAGAGCATAACAGTGACAGAAAAAGCCACAAGCACATTTTTTTGTGCTCGTCCCAACCCTTGATGGACTTTTCTCCCTTTAAACGGAAGAATACTGGCTAACTCTCCAGAATCTTTTTTGTCTCTGAGCATAAACTTCATGAAGTAAAAGAGAACGAAAAACATAGGAATAAGCACCAGAAAACCGATGATCATCCACTGGAAAAAAGTGATCTTATAAGCAGCCAATTTTTCGAGCATGCCGATGGCGATAAGGTTAGGGGGGCTCCCTATGGGAGTGCCGATACCGCCTATAGAAGCTGAGTAGGCTAGTGTCAGAAGAAGGATTATGCTGAAAGAGGGAACTCCCTTTTTGCTTTTCTCTGAATCGAAGGTGCCCAACACTCCCAGAGCAATCGGGAACATCATGGCAGTGGTGGCTGTGTTACTTATCCACAGGGAAAGAAACACAGTAGTTAGTCCCAAGGCAAAAAGGACCCTTGTTTTCTTAAGGCCGATGGATTTCAAGGAGAGAATAGAGTAGGCTAATTTTTGGTCGAGGGCATGAACACTCATTGCCCTTGCCAGCATAAAACTCCCTAAGAAGAGCATGATAATGGGATTAGCAAAAGGAGCAAAGGCTTCTTTGACTGGTGCAATGTGAAAAACCGTTATAAAAATTGGGATGAGGAGAGCAGTAATAGGGATAGGAATACATTCCGTAACCCACCAAACCACAACCAAAAGAAACACGGCCAAAAGGCTGTTGGCCTTTGGGCTGTAGGGAAGAATAGGAGAGAAATAGGCCACCAGAAAAAGAAAAGGGCCAAGGAGAAAGCCTATTTTTTTTCTTTGCTCCATGCTTAAAGCTTTAGATCATATCAAGAATTTTTCCCCATATCATGAGCCGATCATCTCTCTCCCTGTAAAGCGATTTATCCTAAGGGAAGAAAGCCCGAACCAATGGAAAGAAAAAGGATTATATTTTTTTTCTTGGGAAAAAACAAGAAAAAAGACTCATGCTGCATGGTTCAAAAACAGGTTGCTTTTGCCCCAGCGAGTCAAAAGGAAGTCGGATCCATGCCTCGATCTCCACTTGGGATCAGAACTTTGTCCTCATGTTGCTAATCGGGCTGCATTCTATCTATGAACATGACATGATAAAGTCTGACCCTTGAACCATGTCCGCTCAGCCTTTCTCACGGTTTTTTCATCATACAACCTTCGCCAAGCGTTTCTATGGGCACGCTCCTCTTTTTTTCCTGTTTTTAAGTTCCAGAAAAAGTAGCCTGCCCCTCTTTTTTTTGATAGAATTACCATCGAAGAAAAAAGATAAAAAGAATGAGATACCAAGTGCTAATTGTGGGTCCTCTCGAAACAAACTGCTACCTTGTTTATTGTCAGGATTCCCTGGAATGCGCTGTTGTTGATCCTGGAGCCGAGGCAGACAGGATATTTCTAATGATTGCCCGGAAAAATCTTAAGCCAGCGCTCATACTCAATACTCATGGTCATATAGACCACATAGGGGCAAATAAGGACGTCAAAGAGAAGTTTAACATTCCATTATATCTCCATTCTGCTGATAGCCCTATGCTGGAAAATGTTCAGCAGTCTGAAATGGCCATTTTTCTGGGAGCAATTGATTCTCCCCCTCCAGATAATCTGCTAACTGATGGGGATAAGATAAAGATTGGAAAATCTTTCCTTCGGGTTATTCATACGCCCGGACACTCTCCGGGAAGTGTCAGCTTTTTAGGCGATGGGTTTCTTATTTCTGGAGACACTCTTTTTTTTGGAGGAGTAGGGCGCACTGATCTTCCCGGAGGTTCCTGGAAGGATATGGTGAGTTCGATTAAAAATAAAATCCTGACGATGCCCGATGAAATGGTGGTCCTTCCGGGCCATGGCCCTTCAACAACAGTAGGACAGGAAAAGCGAGCTAATCCTTTTATCACATGAAAAATTTTTCCTCTGCGCCTGAGGATATTCTCCGGGTTTTCCTTGAGTTCCTTTCTGTTGAAAAAGGACTATCTTCGAATACTGTGCTTTCATACTCACGAGATATGAAGAAGCTTTTTCAGTTCCTAGGGAAAGAAAAAATACCTTGGTTAAAGGCCGGAGAAGAAGATCTCATAAGATTCATCCATCACCAGAGCCGATCCGGCCTTTCAGCTCGCTCTTTGGCCAGGCTGATCTCTTCTCTTAAGAGCTTCTATAAATTTTTGGCCTTGGATGGAGTGATCAAGAAAAATCCTGCCGTCAATCTTTCCTCGCCAAAGACCTGGCTTTCCCTGCCAAAATTCTTAACCGTCAGCGAAGTCGAATTGCTTCTTCGCCAGCCTGATGAGAGGGATAGGTATGGAGTAAGGGATAAAGCTATGCTGGAGCTTCTGTATGCCACGGGATTAAGGGTTTCAGAGCTTGTCACGTTGAAGATAAAAGATTTAAGTTTGGAGGACGGATTTCTCCTCTGTATGGGTAAGGGCGGCAAGGAAAGGATTGTTCCGATCGGAGACTCGGCTGCAGAGGCTATCCGCAGATATCTTGATGAAGCCCGACCTCTGCTTTTGAAGCAACCGAATAATTTCCTTTTCCTCACTCGCCGCGGGAGTTCATTTACCCGCCAGGGCTTCTGGAAGCTTCTGAAATTTTATGCAAAGAAGGCAGATCTAGACGTGCAAATTAGCCCTCATATCCTGCGTCATACCTTTGCCACCCATCTTCTTGAAAGAGGAGCTGACCTAAGGTCTGTTCAGCTAATGCTGGGGCATAGTCAGATAACCACTACCCAAGTTTATACCCACGTTAGCCGGCAGCAGCTCCGTCGTGTCTACGATAAGTTTCATCCTAGGGCTTGATTTTTTCTGGCTCAATTAAAAAGATTCCCGAATTTCATCCAGCATTGCGAAGGCTTTCCTCAGAGGAGGGATGACGATGGAGCCTCCCACTACAAGAGCGATATTGAAGGCTTCGTAAAGCTGCTCATTTTTGAGCCCCAGGCTAACGCAACGAGAAAGATGATAAGTCACACAATCATTGCATCTAAGAACAAGTGAGGCAACTAGTCCCAAAAGCTCTTTCGTTTCAGCGGATAAGGCGCCCTGATTGTACGCATTTTTATCGAGAGCAAAGAAGCGATGGATTTCTTTGTTTCCGCTTTCCAGTATCCGTTTATTCATTTTCTGGCGAAAATCTTGGTACCGGCTGAATTCTTCACTCATTTCTCCTCCTAAAATATATTAGTTTTCTTAGTGCTTTTTGGTTCAATTGAAAAATGTGTGTTTGATAAATCAAACACCTACACCAGATTAATTAAGGCTGATTGCAAGGCTTCTTGGCTCGTTCATTAAAAATGGGGATCTATGGAGATTTGGACTTTGACATCATGGCTACTGGAAAAGAACGCAGGTATGCTTCGCTGTATATGCGGTTTATGGTACTCCCATTTCCAGGCAAATTTCTTCTCTACGGTATCAAGATAAATCTCCCTTTCCTCAAGAAAGATGAGATTAGAACCTTTGGAAACAAATAAGTTGTAGTCAATGTCAGAAGAATGGCGGGAATTTTCTTTAGATGCAGGCAAGCTAAGTTGAAATTTACGAATAGACTCATTTTGGGGGATGGGGAAGCTTTTGACAAAAAAATCAAAATGGAGGTTTTCGCCTTTTCTCAAGATATAATTCAGTTTAAAGGAAGGTTTATCACGGAAATCATCTGTATATATAATCTTTGTAGACTCAGGAAATTTTCCCTTTTCTTCAGCTTCAAAACTTATAAGTTCTGAATTCTCATAATAGAGAATATAATCTCCATTATCCTTTTCCATACAGCCCGTCCAGAAAAGGGTGAAAGAGTAATGGCCTGAATAGGATGAATTTTTCTCCACAACTTTGTAATTCCCGTCTGAAATAAGGAGGATTTTAATCTCCCACCAGAGTGGTAAAGCTTGGTCAGAAGGGGTAAAGAGAAAGCAGTAAGCAGGCGGCAGGAGGTGAGGTAGGGTGAATAAAGAGATTAAGAGTAGAATGAGCAGCTTTTTTGCCATTTCTCTATATATAAAATATAAAATAAAAGAACCTATAATTCCACAAAAGAAAGTTCCTAATAGTTCTTGACAGGATAGTTAAATTCCTGTTAAACGGGTCTTGCTTCAGGAAGGTTTGACGCAAGAAAGTATATAATATAGAAGAATACATAAACTTAATCCAAAATATCTTTCTTGATAATAAAAAAAAGATTGAAAAGGAGAGTCAACATGAAGAAAGCAAAAACCATATTATCGATAATCCTGTTGATTTTTTGGGCAGCAAAATTTTCTTTTCCCCTGGAAAAGACGACACTAACACTTGAAGAGAGTATCCGCTTGGCTCTTTCCCAGAATCCTTATCATTTGGCTGCTGAGGAGAGATTAGAAACAGCCAGAGCCAAACTCAGAGAGGCAGCCGCAGGTTTTTTCCCCTCTCTTAATTCTGAGGGACTCCATACACTTGCTGAGAAACTATTTATTTTGGAGTTTCCTTCTTTTATCCCTGGTGAGCCTCCTCAGAGAATATCCATAGACTTCACCAAGGACTATCAGTTCTCTCTGAATTTTTCTCTGCCTCTTTTCACCAGTGGCCGTTTGACCTCTGGCTTTAGACAGGCCAAGTATAACCTTCGCTCCACAGAAGAAGCTGTGAGACAGTCAGAGCATATAACGGTTTTCAACACCAAGAAAGCCTTTTATGGATATTTACTTACAAAGGATTTTGTTAGGGTGGCCGAAGAAGCTGTGGATGTTGCAGAGAAACACTTGAAGAACGTGAAAAGTCTTTATGATGTCGGCGTGGCTTCCAGGTTTGACCTTTTGAGGTCCGAAGTGCAGGTGGCTAACCTGAAACCTCAATTGATTAAAGCCAGGAACAACTTAAAGATAGCAGAATTAAGTCTAAAAACTCTATTGGGCTTGGACCTTTCTCAGCCCATCGAAATTAAAGGATATCTAAGCTATGAGCCTTCTGAGCCTGATTTAGAGGAGTCTGTGTCTAAGGCAATGCTGAAAAGACCTGAAATCAGCCAGCTTAAATACCAGAAACAGATGGCAGGACAAGGAATGAAACTGGCGCGTGCTTCGAATCTTCCCAGCATCGCTGTGTCTGCCACATATAATTTCTGGGCAGATCAACTTAACTTCAGGAAAGATACATGGCAGAGTTTCTACGCTGTTAATCTTGTCTTCACCATACCTCTCTTTAACGGCTTCGCCACTTCTGCCCGT
>JABAOC010005009.1_pt4 | contig 10087 bp, 15 predicted proteins | sample 7062161 | NCBI WGS metagenome assembly JABAOC01 (sample SAMN14538625, study PRJNA623070) | marine sediment metagenome | biome: marine biome [ENVO:00000428]; feature: marine pelagic biome [ENVO:01000023]; material: deep marine sediment [ENVO:00002113] | place: India: Gulf of Khambhat ...
GATTGGTGCTCCTGTTCGGCTGGTGGTTTCTGAGAAAACCGGAGAGAAGATTGAGTGGAAAAAAAGACAAGAGAAGAAGACCAAGGTTGTTAGTCTTGAGCAGGTAGTGAAGAGATTAAAATAGTTTTCCTTCTTCTGTTATAATGTTTCTTTAATGGCGAGACGCCCCAAGATTGTGGTTATTGGTGGAGGGACGGGAACTTATCAAACTCTTCTTGGTTTACGTCGGAATTCGGTTGATTTGACCGCCGTGGTGACCATGTCTGATTCGGGAGGCTCAAGCGGTCGGTTGAGGAAAGAATTGGATGTTTTGCCCCCTGGAGATGCCCGTCGGGCTTTATTGGCTCTTTCTGGGCTTCACATTAAAAAGAACACCCTAAACACTCTTTTTGATTTTCGTTTTGACAATGGGGAATTGGCGGGCCATTCCTTGGGCAATTTGCTCTTGGCGGCCCTGATGCAGATTACCGGTCGGACGGATGTGGCCATTTCTGAGGCCGCCAGGATTTTAGAGGTTTCTGGCCAGGTTTTGCCGGTGACGGTGAGCAAGACCGATTTAGTCGCCCGCTTGGAGGACGGGACGATTATTCGGGGAGAAACGGAAATTGACTATCGAGATATCAAACCCGAAGTTCCCATTGAAGAAGTTTATCTGTCACCCAAAGGAAGGGTTTTCCCTGGAACAAGGAGAGCCATTTTGGGGGCCAATTTGGTTGTTCTTGGACCGGGCGACCTTTACACCTCAATCATTCCCAATCTCTTGGTTGCCGGGGTTGACCAGGCGATTAAAAAATCAAGGGCAAAGGTGGTCTTGGTGGTTAATTTAATGACCAAACGAGGAGAGACGGATGGTTTTGTCGCCAGCGATTTTGTCAGAGAAGTTAAGAAATATTTAGGCGGGGCTTCGGATAAACTGGGGTTTGTTCTCGTCAGTCGGAAAGTGAAAGCTTCGCCTAAGGTGTTGCGCTGGTATAAAAAGCATCAGGCTGAGCCAGTGAAAAATGATTTGGGAAGGGGAAAGGAGTTTGGGGTGAAGGTGGTTGCCAGAGACTTTTCTCAAAAGGGAAACCTTCTTCGTCACGACTCTCAAAAACTGGCGCGGGCGATCATGAAACTTTTGTGATAGAATAAGGACCGTGCGCTTCGCGCAGAACCTTGTTTCTCGCTGGCGCTTAAAATAATGCCAATGAAAAAGATAATTACCCATATTAATCCGGATTTAGATGCGGTGGCCTCGGTTTGGTTGATAAAGCGGTTTTTACCTGGTTGGGAAAAAGTTCAGATTGACTATTGTCCTGCTGGCGAGACGCTGAATAAAAAGCCAGTGGATAGTGACCCTGAAGTTTTGCATGTTGATACTGGACTAGGAAAGTTGGACCACCACCAGTTTAACGAGGTTAACTCCGCGGCGAAACTTTGTTTTGACTTTATCAAACATGAAAGAAAAGGCCAGTCGCTTTCTCCTTTAGATGAAAAAGCTTTGGAAAGAATAGTTGACTTTGCCACCCAAGTTGATAATGCCCGAGATTTGAATTGGGGAGAGGTTGATACGGTGAGACAGGATTTTTATTTGCACAATATTATTAGCGGTATTAGAGGTCTTGCCGGAAGCGATCAGGAAGCAATGGATTATGGTATCAAGGGTTTGGAGGCGGTCTTTCATAATATTAAAAACAGAATTAGAGCGGAAGAAGAAATTAAAAAAGGAGTTGAGTTTATTACTCTTTGGGGAAAAGCATTGGCGGTGGAGACGGGCAATGAGCATGTTTTATGGGAAGGGGAGAAAAAGGGCTATTGTTTGGTGGTTAAAAAAGATCCGGAGACGGGTGGGGTGAGGATTTATAGTCGCTATGACACAGAAGTTGATTTAACCGACGCTTATAACAAGGTGAGAAAAAAAGATCCTCAGTCTGAGTGGTATTTGCATCAGTCAAAGAAATTGCTGTTGAATGCGTCCACCAGCCATGAGATGAAACCAACGAAATTGAGTTTAGAAGAAATTATTGAGGTTTTGAAAAAGAAAAACTAGAGGGCTATAAATTATATTTCAATTGTGCTAAACTGGGGGGGCAAGTGATATTTCATTTACATCTTCATTTAATCAGTGGCTGGAAGGAACTTGATGAATACAATCGCTGGGTTAAAAAAAGATTGAGGGAGGGAGGTGTGGCATGAAGTGGCGACAGTTGTTCGCAAAAAACCAGGGGAATCTGACGATAGGCTTATTGCCAAATTTAGAAAAAAGGTTCAGGCTGAACAGCTCTTAACCGAGATAAAAGACCGGGAATATTACAAAAAACCGTCGGTCAAGAAAAAAGAGAAGTTGGCTGAATCAAGAAGAAGAAAAAAAAGAGGGTGAAAGATAAAATTCAGTCAGATTTAAAAGAGGCAATGAAGGCCAAAGATGAGCTTGTCGTTGCCACTTTGCGCTTGCTTTTGTCAGAAATTCACAATCGGGAGATTGAGAAACAGGGGAAGTTAACCGACGAGGACATTGTGGGTGCGGTTCAGAAAGAGGTGAAGAAAAGGCAAGAGTCGATCGAGGCCTATCAGAAAGGAAAGCGGGATGACTTGGTGGAGAGAGAAAAGAAAGAGTTGGCCGTTTTGAACAAATATCTCCCTCAGCAATTATCTCCTGAAGAGCTGGAAACAACTATCCAATCGGTGATTAAAGAAGCGGGAGCCAGTGGTCCGGCCGACTTTGGTAAGGTCATGGGCCCGGTAATGGACAAAGTTAAGGTTAAAGCCGATGGTAAAGTCGTCAGCGAGGCTGTAAAAAAAGCTTTAAGCCGTTGACATAGTTTGATATCATTATTTCTAGTTGACAGCTTCAAATGATTTCCGTTTTAATTAGTCCTGCTAATCGCTCTCCTGCTCAGAACAAAAAGGCTCGTCATATAATTGAGTCGTTTCTCAAAAAACAAGGGATTAATGATATTTCCGTCAGTTTAAAGTTTGTTAGTCCCCAGGAAATGAGACGGCTGAACAAGAGATATCGGGGGTTGGATGAGCCGACGACGATTTTAACTTTCTCTCAGCAGGAGGAGAAGTTAGGGCAGGCTTTCCCAAAGCCCTTAAGAATTTTAGGCGACCTTGTTGTTTGTTTGGCAGAGGTAGAGAAGCAAAAATTATCTCTGGAAGAATTATTAAGACACGGTTTAAAAAATTTAATTGATGAACAGCCGGACTTATTATCTCAAGTATCGTCCTCAGAAAATCGCCGAACTTGATTTGGCTTCTGTCCGGGAGAGTTTAGAAAAAGTTCTCAAGTCAAAGAAAATTCCTCATGCTTTGCTCTTCTCTGGGCCCAGGGGGACGGGAAAGACTTCGGCGGCCAGAATCTTTGCCAAAGCGGTTAATTGTCAGACAAAAAGAAAGACTTTTGAGCCCTGTAATCGTTGTAAATTGTGCCAGGCAATTACCGACGGGAGAGCCTTGGATTTGATTGAGATTGACGCCGCTTCTAATCGGGGAATTGATGACGTGCGGGAGTTGCGGGATAAGATTAAGCTTTCTCCGGCGGAATGCCGATACAAGGTTTACATCATTGATGAAGTTCATATGTTGACCAATGAGGCTTTCAATGCCCTTTTGAAGACCCTAGAGGAACCGCCAGAACACGCCGTTTTCATTCTTTGCACCACCATTCCGGAGAAATTGCCGGAGACGATTGTCTCTCGCTGTCTGAGGTTCAATTTTAAGAAGGCGGCGGCAGAAGAAGTCTTTCGGTCTTTGCAAAGGGTGGTAAGAGGAGAAAAGCTGAAGGTAGAGAAGGGAACTTTAGAAGAGATTGCTCAGTCGGCTGATGGCAGCTTTCGGGATGCTCAGAAAGTGCTTGACCAATTGGCCATGGGCAAGAAGAAAGTCACTTTAAAAGAGACAAAGGAGTTATTAGGAAAGATTGAAGCGATGGCGCCAGACAGACTGCTTGGCTTGTTGGCAGAGAAAAGTCTTAAGGGAGCGCTTTTGGAGATTGACCGGATTGTCTCCTTGGGGACCGATTTATCTCATTATTGTCAAGACATTTTAGATAAGCTTCGCCTGGGATTGTTGGCTCAGGCAGGTTTGGCGGAGATTAGCTCTCCTGAAGAAACAACCGGTTTTAGCATCTCAGAGCTAACCGATTTAATTCGCCTTTTTTCTCAAGCGGCCAAGGATTTGAAAACTAACCCGATTCCTCAGCTACCTCTTGAGTTGGCGGTGGTTGAGTGGTTGGGGAGCGAGAGAGAGGAGAAATCTGGTGAGGTTGAAGTTAAGACAACTCAGGGGAATCCACCTCCCTCTAGTCGGAAAACAAGTCGCTTTGATAAATCACTCTTTCAGGAGATTGAAAAACGTTGGCAGGAAGTGCTCGATGGGGTGAGGCCATTGAACCATTCAGTCGAGGCGTTGTTAAAAGCCAGTCGACCGGCCAATATTGATGGTGATGTTCTTATTCTCGAGGTTTTTTATGAGTTTCATAAAGAAAGATTGGAAACGGATAAGTGCCGGGCGATAATTGAAGAGGTGGCCAGTGAGGTAATCAACAAGCCGCTTAAGATTCGCTGTGTTTTGGGGCAAAAGGAAAAACCAACTGCTTCGAAAGAGGAAAAACCAGAGGAAGACGCTATTCAGATGGCGGAAGAGATTTTTGGCACCCGGGCGAATTGACAAAACCCCTTTCTTCAGTTATTCTTTTTTCAATGGGAGTTGGTGATAAATTTCAACAATTAAAAAAACTAAAAAAGATGCGCGATCAGGCGATGGCGATTCAGAAGGAATTGGCGTCCGAGAAAGTGGAAATGAAGGAGGGTGGGGTAAAAGTCGTCATCTCCGGAGACCAGAAGATTCAGACGATTGAGATTGAAGGAGAGGAAAAAGATAAATTAAAAGACGTGCTTAACAAGGCGATTAAGAAGTCTCAAGAAATAGCCGCCCAGAAATTGCAGCAGATGGGCGGGGGATTGGGAGGATTGTTAGGAAGTTAGAAAAGGTTTAAAGAGAGAAAGAGAGATTCGCTTCGGCGAATTTTTTTTGTGGTGAGGGGAGGTGGTGGCATGAGCATCGGAGCCTAAGGCTTCCGAAGTGAGTATGAAGAATTGCCACCACCTCGTTTTCGTCCTTTTATCAGGAGGAAGGAAGAAGCACCTTCAAATGAGTGTCTTCTTCTGTCAGGACAATCCGGAAGTCGAGGTGGTCGTGGTACCTGGTAAAGGCTTGGTAGACTGCATCACCGAGATGATGTAGAGGGGCCTCTCCCCGGTGAAGCACGAGGATGGGGCAGGTGACCACCTCTTCCTTGTGGGTTTTTCCATGGCCGCCTGAGGACACGGAAAAGACCTCGACCTCTGGGGCTCCTTTGCCCAACTCTGCCTTAATGTTTTCTGCCACCTCGTCGAGATTGACCAGGGGCGTGTAGATGGGATAGAGGACGATAACCTGAACCAACATTTTCCTTCCCCCTTTTTCTATTTTTTTTCTCCAGCCCGAGGCGATTCTCGGGTTAAGAGTTCACGTCAAGGAACAGGTAAGAATTATAGCTCAGTTCCTTTTAAAAATCAATATTATAGGGCTATTTAGTTCCTGGAGGGGTTCTGTTATAATTTCTTTTGATGAATCTTCCCCGACCGGTGAGAAAACTGATTGAGGCTTTTGAGAGATTACCGGGAATTGGGCCAAAGACAGCCGCTCGGTTGACTTTTTATTTGCTTCATGTGCCTCAGAAACAATTGGAAAGCTTTGCCGAGGCTTTAGAAACATTGAAGAAAAACACGGTTCTCTGCTCCCTTTGTCATAACATTTCTGATAGAGACCCATGCCCTATTTGTTCCAATCGTAATCGGGATAAAGCCACTATTTGTGTGGTCGAGCAACCCCTTGACGTTTTGGCTTTAGAAAAAACGGGTGATTACAAAGGGGTTTACCACGTTCTTCACGGAGCGATTTCCCCTTTGAACAACATTGGTCCGGATGAGTTACACATTAGAGAATTGTTACCAAGATTGAAAAACGGGGAGGTAAAGGAGGTAATTCTGGCCACCAATCCCAATATGGAGGGCGAAGCGACGGCGATGTACATTGCTAAACTGATCAAACCTTTAGGAATTAAGGTTACTCGCTTAGCCCACGGGCTGCCCGTGGGGGCTGATTTGGAATACGCCGATGAAGTAACCCTGTCTCGGGCGATTGAGGGAAGAAGGAAGTATTAAAGATTATCTCCCCAACCTTTACGCATTCCGAAATCGAAAGCAGGGTGCTTTTCACTGGCACTAGCAAGGGCAGATGAGGAAAATTGCCCCCTAAGCATTTTTCCATGGGAAGTTTCTCTTGCCTTGTCTCTAAAATTTGGTGTTTCTTCCCCCTCAGTTTGTTCTTGACCAACATCATCTGCCATTTTTCCTCCTTTGTGAAAAAATTAACTGTTTTCAGACTACCTTAGGTTTTTCACTCTTGTCAAGGGGTATTTAGAGAAAGGCGCTTTTGTGTTAGAATAAATTCATGCCTAAGAAGCTTCCTAAACAAGTGGCCAGAGATTTAGCTAGGCTTGGAGAGGAGGTAGTCAAAGAAACCGTTCGCCAGCCAGTTGAGCTGGCTAAGATGGCCGGAGAGCAAATCGGGGTGATGCCTAAGGACTGGGGGAAAGAGGGGGCAGCTCCGGTCACCCCCAAAGCGGTGGAGAAGAAAGAGGCAAGAAGGCAGAAAGAATTGGCCATGGCCAGGAGAAGGATGAGGGAGTTGACCTCACTGCCGAGGCCGATAGAGCCAGAGGTTTCTGAAGAGGAGAGGGAGAGGCAAAAAGAATTGGCCCGTGAAGAGGAGAAACCGAAGCCTCTGGAGGAACCACCCACAAAGAGACCTAGAGGAACGGCTTTGATTAGTCAAAAAAGAAGAAGTGAGGCAGCCCAACCTGAAAAAAGGGTGGCTAAAAAGATACGCGGATGAAGATAAAACTCTACAACACCTTAGCCAGAAAAATTGAGGAATTGAAGCCCATCAAGAAGGGGCAGGTGGGGATGTATACCTGTGGAATGACGGTTTATGACCACACCCATTTGGGATCGATGCGGACCTATGTCAATACCGACATTCTTCGGCGGGTGCTGGAATACAATGGCTTGAAGGTGAAGCAGGTGGAGAATGTTACCGACGTCGGCCATTTGTTTGGTGATCGGGATATGGGTGAGGACAAGCTGGAGGAAACCGCCAAGAAGGTGAAGAAATCTGCTTGGGAGATTGCCAAGATGTACGAGAAGGAGTTTTTTGAAACGATGGAGGCTTTAAATGTTAAACGGCCGCACGTTGTTTGCCGCGCTACCGAGCACATCAAAGAGATGATTAATTTGGTTAGAAGACTGGAAAAGAAGGGCTTCACCTACCAGACTTCTGATGGTGTTTATTTTGATACCTCTAAGATAAAAGATTACAACAAGCTTTCAGGGATGCCCCTGGAGAGACTCAAGGAAGGGGCGCGGGTGGAGGTCAATCCCGAGAAGAAAAACCCGACTGATTTTGCTCTCTGGAAATTTACTCCCAAGGGAAGAACCCGGCAAATGGAGTGGGAGAGTCCCTGGGCGAAAAAGAGCTTTCCGGGTTGGCATATTGAATGTTCGGCTATGGGGATGAAATACCTAGGGGAGCGGATTGACATTCATANNACATTCCTGTTCACCACACTAACGAGAGGGCCCAGAATATTGGGGCCACCGGCCACCCGGTGGTTAATCTCTGGTTTCACAATGTCTTTTTGGTGATTGAGGGGAAGAAAATGAGCAAGTCTTTGAAGAACTTTTTCTGGGTAAAGGATGTTAAAGAAAAGGGCTTTGAGCCCTTGGCGTTGCGCTATCTTTTTCTTACCGCCCACTATCGTTCAAAGATGAACTTTACCTGGAAGTCTCTTGAGGGGGCCGAGAAAGCTTTGAATAAACTACGCCAGCAAGTGGGAGGGTGGAAGGCGGGGAAGAAGACCATTCCTGAGTTTGAAAAGAAATTTTTAGAAGCGGTTAACCATGATTTGGATATGCCTCGGGCAATGGCGGTGGTTTGGAATTTGGCCAAGTCGAAGCACCCAGAGTCGGTCAAAAAAGCCACCCTTTTGAAATTTGATCAGGTTTTAGGATTGGGGCTGGCAGAGTATCAACCTCTTAAGCCTTCAAGAGAAGTGGAGCAGTTGGTTAAGAAACGGGAGGCATTGAGAAAGAAGAACCAATGGAAAGAAGCTGATGAAGTCCGGAAGAAGGTTAAAAAATTGGGTTGGCAAATTGAGGATACCGATAAGGGGGCTGAGTTGAAGCCAATTTAGTCATTGCCAATCTCTTGAAGACTCTGTTAGAATGAAGTTAGTAGGGTGAAAGACGACGAAAAGAAAAAAAGAATCCTCATTATCCTCAGTGTTTTGTTTGTTCTCGTTATCCCCGCGATTTTGATTGTTTTCAGTGCCACTTGGCTAAGACGGACTTGGATAATGCCAGAGATAGAAGAAGAAGCCATGGTTGAGCAGGTTGTTCCCAGCGCGATTTTGGCCGACAAGATGAAATACAAAGACCAGTTTGTCGTCGTTCGCGGCCAGGTGGTTATGGATGAAGCGGTTTGTGAGAGAAAGACTTGTCCGAGGGAAGATCCGTGTTGTGGCTGTAGCAACGAAAGGAATTTATTAATTGTTGATTCGGGCATGAGCTTTTTGAGACGACTGCCAGGGAAATTGCTTTTGCTCACGCCTGATAAAAAATCATTTTGCTCGAGAAAGACAAACAGCTGTGATTATGATTGCTTAGGCTGGCAGCCAGGGGGCGTTTATGAGGTTAGGGGAATCTTCCGGGCGACACCCCCGCCCCGGGGGACGGCTCTAAATATCTATTTTGGTTATTATCTTGAATCAGAAGAGAATAAATTAGTGGGCACGGTGGGTATTTTTGAGAAGATGAGCGCCCTGCTGAGTGATATCCGGAGTCTCGTGGCCAGTTCCCGCACCAGCGGTTATTACATTCTTCATTAAAATCACCGTCAATGGAGAAAAGAATTTATCCCTCTCATATCTACGACCCGGTTCGGATTGAGTTAGCCGTTTCCTATGTCCAACATGAGCTCAAAAAGCTTTTTTGGCGGGTCCCCAAGAGTCATTGGCAGACAATCGAAAAGGACATCGCCGATTGGATGAAGTCGCCCCATTTGAACAATCCTCGTGATTTTTGGAATGGCTTCCATGGTATTGCCATGGGTTTCAAACTCAAGATTGGCTTAATTTATTTTGTTACCGCCGAAAACATCACTTGGAGGAAGGAGGAAATCCCGGTGGAAAAGTTGACCTTTGGGATAGAATTCCCGCCCACCCAAGAGGTTAAGCCGGGCATTCTCTCTGCCAAGGAAGTAAGTCAATATTATAATAAGGCAGAGAATAAGAAGGCAAAAGAAGGGCAGAAAAAGTTAGCTATAGATTTTGCCAAGGGGACGCCCCCTCGGGATGATGACCCGATAATCGCAGCCGAGAAATTGGTTGACGAGAAGGAGGTTATGTCTGTTTACGAAGGCAATCGGAGATTAATCCTGGCCATTTTAGAGGGATGGAAAACGATGCCAGCCTTTGTGGGGAGATTTAAAACCAAAGAGAGAGAACCGAAAAATTACTGGATTCCCACTTCAATTTTGATGGAAATTATTTATTTTGCCAAAGAAGCCTTTGAAAAAAAAGACGAAGAGAGCTTTCAAAACTATATGGGGGTTTTGAAAGACATGTTAGCCAAATCAGAAAGTGCGGTTTATGAGTTGAAAGAGCGGGCCTTGATTGGCAAAAGAGAGTTTAAGGATGAGGTCTTGAAATCACTCAATTTGTTATAATTTCTTCAGATGTCACTTTCAGTCGGGATTGTTGGGACGCAAAACTACCTTTTATACTGAGAGTGAAACTTCCGAAGGCTAAAAAAGCGAGGATTATCACTAAAAGGGATAAATTTGGTAAAATCTTAGCTCACCAAGTGCCGAATTATTTTTAAAAACCGAAGATCGATATGAGTAAAACGAAAAAAGCTGTCAATAAACCAGAAGAGATTCTGAAAAAAGCAGTCGAGTTAAGAAATGTTAAGGGTGATTTAGACGCCGCAATTAAACTTTTGGA
>JABAOC010000666.1_pt2 | contig 10085 bp, 10 predicted proteins | sample 7062161 | NCBI WGS metagenome assembly JABAOC01 (sample SAMN14538625, study PRJNA623070) | marine sediment metagenome | biome: marine biome [ENVO:00000428]; feature: marine pelagic biome [ENVO:01000023]; material: deep marine sediment [ENVO:00002113] | place: India: Gulf of Khambhat ...
GTTAAAGGAAAATCTTGGGGGGAGATTTTTCCACTCCTTCCTTACCTCCCTGTTTCAACCGATTTAAGTGAGAGGTATAACTCACAGACTATGGTCAGAAAATTCGTCACTGCTATGACTCCCTGGCGCTATAGAAGATATCTCACTGAAAAACTTGGTATCACAAAAGGAATCTTAAAACAACTTCCTAAACAATCTCCGAAAATAAAGAAGATACCTGAAGTAATAAAAGAATATAACGCTAACAAATCAGTGGTGCTTACTTCGTATGTTGAGACAGCAAAAACAATAGTCAAGCACCTTACCACATTAGGATATGAAACTTTTCTTGTAACTGGCCAAATAACCAACAAACAAGTGCCTCTTGAAGGGTTCAGGAAAACAGAGAACCGCGCAGTACTCGTGATGTCTCCTATTGGGGAAAGAGATATCGATCTACCTGAAGCAGAGCTGCTAATAATGCATGATCTTATAAGGACACCGAAAACGGTGTATCAACGATTAAAAAGGATAAGGGGAGGACAAGTAGTTATCCTTTTCTACGAAAATACATCTGAAGCAAAGAAAGTAGAAGATATCACAAAAATCATCACCAATAGATATCCATGGCCCTTAAGATAGGATTATGATCATTAGACTAATATTTGGAAAGCTGAATGCAATCCATGCATCCAATTACATATGCAATAAAAAATATGATTACACTAAATACTATAACAGATACCCATATCTTGCGATTTTGAAAGTAACTTTCAGATAAGTAGATGATTGTGAAATAACATACAGCGAAAAAGAAGTCCAAAGGAACCCAAGGCGAAAGGATCAGCTCAAACATATCAGACCCGTCATACCATAGACCTGTTTCAATCCCGCTAAACGAAGCAAGCATAAAAAGAATGCTTAAAATGAAAAATTTCTCTCCCTCTTTCTTTTTATCAATTGTAAGAGAATGATATAGCAAAATAGCTGAAAAGATCGCTGAGACGATTGCAAACGTATAACTCGCATCGGCGACGGTCATTATCAACGAGTCTCCTGATTCAAGTGTCAGATAGACTGATTCATTCTTTTGAATTTTTCCAAGTATTTTCTATATTTAACCAATTTTGCAAAACATCGTGCTGCAGTTTCAGGATTAGAAAAAGGGAGGTGTCCATGTTCTGCTAAGACTTTTGTAGATTTTGAGAGGAATGGAAGAATTGAAACCACTAGGATTGGCTTCTGAAAAGTTTCTTCAGCTTTCAAAATCGCTTGAACCACATGGGTTTCCATGTCGGCGATCATAGTGACACGTTGGACCTCTTCCTCCGAAACATAGGGCGAAAGCGTTAAATATCTGGGGTAAAATCCATAACCACCTAGGCCAAGCAGAAGTACGCCATCTATATAGGTTTGTTTAAGTAATAATATCAATAGTTTCTCGAATGCTGAAGGATCAAATAGCGCTACGGTGTCAATGGGATTGTTTTTTGGCCAATAGGGTGGTAATAATTCATTAATTTCCTTAATTAACTCTTCCTGGAGTGGTGGTACGTTCAACCCTTCAAGTTGGCAGGCATCTGAAGCAAGCACCGCCCAGCCGCCGCCAACTGAGATGATTCCAACATTATGACCTTGTGGGAGGGGTTTAAAGGCAAAGTTGACTCCCAATTCAAATAATTCATCGATTGTGGCAGCTTGAATGAGTCCTGTTTGATTAAATACTGCTTCGTAGATGAAACGTTTTCCCGCAAGAGAGCCTGTATGACTCTGTGTGGCTCTTGCTCCTGCTGGAGTCTTCCCCCCTTTGAGAACAATCACGGGTTTCTCTTTTGAGACATTTTGGGCAATTTTTATGAATTTTTCTCCATTTCTGACACTTTCAATATAGACTACGATAGATTTCGTTTCATTATCTTCCGTAAAATACTTGAGGTAGTCTTCTACGCGGAGATCTGCTTCATTGCCGCTGCTCACATAATATCGAAAGCCTACGCCTGTAACTATGCCCTGACGTAAAAGGATTGTCCCAATATTTCCCGATTGGGAGATGCACGAAATTGGACCCTGTACTGGAACAACCCAAGACATCAAAGCATTGAGGTTCGCTGGAGCACTGAAGACACCCATGCCATTTGGCCCGACAATCCTAAAACCGCCCTTTCGGGCAATTCGAACAAGTTCTTCTTCTTCTTTCTTGTTTCCAGCTTCAGAAAATCCCGACGAGATGATGATGACCCCTCGGACACCTTTTTCTGCCAAGTCTTCCATCACCTGAGGGACTATTGAAGCCCTCACGGCTATGATGCCCAAATCAACTTCATCTGGAATGTCCATGACCCTTGAAAAAGTCCTTCTACCCAGGATCTGTTGCGGGTTTGGATTAACTGCATAAAGATTTCTTTTTTCTGCGAATCCTCCAAGTAAAATATTGTGAAAGATAGAAAATCCCCATGAAGTAAGTTTATTGGAGGCACCGATCACCGCCACTGACTTTGGCCTGAATATAGCGTCGAGAGCTTCCGTCAAATTATTTGCCATGTGAAGAACCTCGTTGATTAGGACAGGATATTGAGTTAACGCCACTATTTAATGTTAAAGGATGGATATCATCGCAACGTGACTATTTCTTCGTGTAATGTTCTACTTGATTAAGTTCTTTATTTCTTTTAGGAAACCTTCCAGACAATGGTGCATCTCCTCTCGGTTGAGAGTCATCAGCAAGGACGGTTAGGAGCATGATATGAAATATTAAGAAATATTTATTATTACAAATAAGTAAAAGCAGTAGATTCCTACATGTAACCTAAAAATGCCGCGAAACAGCCAATACTTCAGACAAAATAGGGGATCTACATATGNNTTAGATGTACAAACGATTACTGTCGTTCAAAGTATAATGCCAACGCGATTTTGGAAGCATGCCCAAAATGTCGTAGTCCTCTTGCCGCCGGAATAGATTTTATCGATATGCTTAACCACACTTATGAAACCATCGAAGAATGAACTGCATGATTACTAAATATATCGCAACAAGTGACTTCTCTTCATAAAGCAGTTTCTAAAAAATTATCTGAACCAAAATCNNCATAGTTTTTGTTGGTTGCATATTGCACTGTTACAACAATACAATGTCCTGTTTATGACTATTTCTTGTAAAGATCTTTCTTAATGTCATTTTCGGGGAAAGGAAAAATATGACCCTTTCTTGGGCTAAATAGAAGTGTGACTTGGGTACCCTCCTCGAGGAGCTGTCTTTGTTTTGGTAATGCTTTCGAGATGATCTTTGTGCCTCCTACATTTGTTCTGTATTTGATGAATCTTCCTAAAATCTGCGAAGCTTCCAAGGTGCCTACTAAGGCGTTGGTGCCACTTCGCACACCCTCAAGTGTTCGAATTGCTTCCGTCTTAACAACAAGGATCACTTTATCGCCCTTATTATATTGGCTAGGTTTTATTTGCTTGCTATTCGTTCGAATGGTGAAGACAGTGTCCTGAAACTCTAATTTCATGGACTCTGAATCAACCGCTTGAACCCGACATTCAAGATTATTGGCCTCTCCCAAAAAGTTGGCAACAAAAATGGAATTGGGATGATCATAAACCTTCCGGGGTTCTCCTTCTTGGATGATTTTCCCATTCTGAAAGATAGCAATCCTGTCAGCGATTAACATAGCCTCTTCAAAGTTGTGGGTTGCATGAAGTGCGGTCAACTCGAGATCTTTAATGAGTTGGCGTAGATCATAGCGTAATTGTAACCCTATCTTGGCATCAAGTGCGCCCAACGGTTCATCCAGACACAAGACCTTCGAACCTGCAACCATAGTACGGGCAATCGCCAAGCGTTGTTTCATCCCTCCACTCAATTCATTGGGGAATGCATCTTCTCGGCCTGTTAAGAGAACCATGTCAATAGCTTCTTTTGCGAGTTCTGCAGCTTCAGTAAGCGTGTATCCACGAACCCAAGGGCCATATGTGGCATTTCTTAGGAGAGTTAGGTGTGGAAACAATGCAAATTGCTCAAACACAAAACCAACGTTGCGATCTTCTGGAGGTAACTCCGTGACGTCTTCATTATCGAAGTAGATAGAACCAGAATCGGGTTTTACGAGTCCCGCAATCATTTTAAGTACGGTAGATTTCCCAGAGCCAGTAGGTCCAAGAAAGACAACGTACTCACCATGGTCGACATGTAAAGTCACGTTATCTACTGCTAGGATTGAATGGAATTTTTTTGAAACGTTTTGTAGTTTGATTTGAGTCATATCTATCACTATACCGGAGCTATTGCATCCAGTAAACCTTCAGGTGGATAATCATATAGGATAACATCTTCAGGATTAAAGACAATTGAAACCGCATCACCGACATTGCATTTCCGTGCCAACTTATGATTCGGAGATAATCGTAGTTCCAGTGGTTCCATGTTATCAAGGGTCACCCTTACACGGTAAGAGGCACCTATGTATCGAACAGATTTTACCGATCCAGGTAATACATCAATTCGCTCTCTTTCCCGCTCTTTCATCTGTAAAAATTCTCTTCGAACAGCAACAACAACCCTCTGACCGATTTGTAGATCTGTTGGTCTTGTCCTCACCTGATACCCCCATCGTAATTCTACTAGGGCAAAGTTTGGTGTTGTATTTACGATTACTCCCTCGAAAAAATCTGATTCTCCAATAAAACTGGAGACAAAGATTTCTTTAGGATTGAAAATTAAATTTAGAGGGGTGTCAAATTGGATCAACCGGCCCCTTCGCATCACGGCAACTCGATCCGAAATCGCCATCCCTTCTTCCTGATCATGCGTTACATGGATTGCTGTAACTCCTAAATTCTTTACTAAGCGCCTTAGTTCCATTCTGAACTCTATACGGGTTTTTTCATCTAAATGACCCAATGGTTCATCGAAGAGGAAAAGATCTGCACCACCAGCAAGAGCTCGGGCGATGGCAACCTTCTGCATGTCAGGAGCAGACAACTCCCGGGGTTTGGCGTCATGCCGTTCCACCAGATAAACCTTCTCAAGAGCATCCCATGTTCGCTCTTCAATCTCACGCCATTTGAACCCACGGATTCGCAATCCGTAACTGACATTCTGCCAAACATCCATGTGCGGAAATACCGTGAATTGTTGAAATACATAACCAATGCTTCTCTTTTCGGGAGGCAGGTTTTTCACATCCCGTTGATTAAACTTGATTGTTCCAGAAGATGGGTGAATCAGACCCGAGATCAACCGAAGTAGGGTTGTTTTTCCACAGCCAGAGGGTCCCAGTATTGCCACATATTCGCCACTCTTAATATGAAGCGAGACATTATCAACTGCTAAAGTATCTCCAAACCATTTACTCACATTTTCAATAGAGATATCCACCAATTATCCCCTTTATTCTGTTTCTATATCGTGAAGAACCCTTCTAAGTATAATTAAAAGTGAAAAACTTAATAAGATAAGAATCATGCTTGCAAAAGCCGCCGCCGAGATCGCTTGACTTTCTACCCAAATCACGATTAAAACGGGAATTGTACGAGATAAACCCTGAACAATGATGGTGGCTCCAGTCTCTGCAAGGCTCCTCGTACCTGTCATAATACACGCTGCAATGATTCCACGTGAAATCAAAGGGATTGTTACTGTACGGAAAGTCGTGAAGGCAGGTGCACCTAACGTTCGAGCAGCCTCCTCGAACTCGGGTTTCACAGTTTCAAGAATCGCAATTAGCGGCCGCACCATGTAGGTATAGCACATACAAATATGCGTTGCGACAATCATCCAAAATCCGGGTTTTAAGATCCCTAAGACCGGACTCCAAAGATTGAATACCGCAAAGCCTAATGCCGACGAGGGAATCGCTAGTGGAAGATCAATAAGAGCATCAATGACTCCTCTGATTGCCCCCCATTTTCGTCGAACCATATTGAGGGCCAATGGAATCCCAAACACTAAAGAAACTCCAATAACAATAACCATTACAAGAATCGAAGTTAGAAGACTTTGTAAAAGCGCCCCAAATTTGTTATCTGGCGCTTCAAAAATTTGGAATATAACCCCTGCTTGTCGTCGATATGGGGTATATGGGCTTCCGTTCCAGTATTGCGCCACCCGAAAAAATGTGAACAGTGATGGAGCGAATACAAGCAGCAGAAAACAGATAAAAACCACCAAATTTCTGGTTCGCCTTGACAAGGATGAGCTCAGAATTCGTTCATATCTCGGCCAGACCTTTTCAATGGGCAAACCAATCCGTCGAGCAAGGACTCTTATGAGAACGAGTAGTAAAATTGCAACAACTGCTAGAATCATAGATAAAAAGGCTGCCGCCGGAATACGAAGGGTTCTTACCCACGCCACAACTGTAATCGGAGCAGTATCATAAGTTCCGCTCACAAGCAATGTGGCACCAGTTTCTCCTAGTGAGCGGCTAAAAGCCAAAATTGCTCCTGCAATAAGACCCTCCTTGAACAAAGGTGCCGTTACTGTACGGAAAACGGTAAATCTTGGAGCGCCGAGGGTTCGGGCGGCCAATTCAATCTCGAGATCGACATCTTGGATAACTGCCTTCAAGCTTCGGACGATATAAGGATATGTGAAGACAACATGAGTCATAATAATGAGGATGGGTCCCCGCGTGACCAAGCCACGATCTAATCCAAGCAAAAAAGACAGCCCATCAGTTGTTCCCCAGAAAAGAAAGACAGAGAATCCAAGTGCAGAAGTTGGAACTGCCATTGGGATATCCACGAAGCTGTCAAGAATGGATTTTCCTCGAAATTCGTACCTAGCCAAGATTAATGCCATGGGCAAGCCAATTAAAACATCAATTATCATGACTATAAACGCTATTTGGAAGGAGTGTTTGAGGGCTGTAAGCGATAACTGCCATGCGTGATCCCCCAAAATCTCGTCATGGAACACAAAGGTGAAGACTGTCTGCCAATTCAGAAAGACGGTCGCAAACAGCGCAAAAATCGGAGCAAGAATAATCCCAAAAAAGAAGAGCAGGGTAGCAACATTAGCAACCTTTGCAAAAATAGCAGTAGATATTCGTTGTTCAATTCTATAGAGCATCTTGCTCATTTAATACGCCTCACCATGCTCAACAACTAATCAACGTTTAGTAATGAGCCAAACATCTGGAATCCTCGATAAGACGTCAGCTTCGATTTCCAAGAGTTTGAAGATGGGAACTGCAATGTTCTGTTCAACCCCATTTTCTGGGTTGAATATATCCACATCTAGGGCTACATCCAGATTGACAGGTCGAAATCCGTATACCATCGCCTTTTTTTGAATTTCAGTTGAAAGAAGAAATGCTAAAAATTCCTGAGCGGCATTTTTTTCCTCCTTTGTAACCCAATCGCCCTGTAAGATGGCAAATGGATGATCATTCATGAGTGTACCCTCCTCAGGGTAGACAGCCTTAAGGATATCATTCCATCGGTCAACAGGTCCACTATAACGATTGTTGTCAATTATGAGATTTTCATAGAGAACGAAGGCATTAAGGGTTTGAGGGCCTTCACTTACCGCGGAGTCTGCAAGAAATCCTGTGGAACCGATGTAGAATTGGACTCGACTCTCCAACTCAGTCATCCATCTGAGCATTGCTTCATTCGATAGATCAGTTAAAGTGATCTGATCGGGTGGTTTGCCAAGAGCTGTTGAGATTTCAAGGATTACCGAGAGGAACCCCGAATTGGAGAGCTGGGGGTCCGTATGGGCAAATCTCAAGTCGCTATTGGGCTGCGTAGCGAGATGATGTAAACTTGTAAAACCTGTGATATTATTTTGAGTTGCATATTTGCCCCAAGTCCCAATAACAATAGGAGACTGGACTAAAGGGTGTGAATCTTCTATCAAAGTAAAGTTCTGCACGGCATCGCGGGGATGTTGTTGATTCCATAAATAATTCATTAAAGGAATCCACAGGGACGATGCAGGCGACCAGATAGTGGGTGCGACGGTTTCACGGACTATTTGAAGCATCGATTCGCGAGATCCGAGTGGTGTAAAGTCAAGCTTTAAGGAACGATCCGGATATTTAATAGACCACCACGCTTCAAAATCAGGTGCCACTTCATCGATCCAAGCCCGCTTTTCAGAACCATAAACCATGATTAATTCAACGTCCTTCGTCGGTGACCGCAGGAACAGTTGATAAGAAATTATAAGGCTAAGTATTAGAAAAAGCCCCACGAACAGCCGAATTATGTTCCGAGGCTTTTTCCTATGCGGTATAGGATGCAAAATTTTAACACTCCTCAGTATAATAAGTTAATTCTTGCCTGAAATTGGTGAACTCTAAGATTTCCCTCTGCACGTTGAATTTTGACTCCTATTATAATTTATCTTTCATTGAAGCATGGATTTAAAATGATGGAAGTTGCTTTCAGTAAATGTTCTCTTGTTTGTCCTGGGATTTTAAAACGAATAATAAAGAATATCGTCGAAGATGTTCTAAGTGATCTAACACAATAATTAAAAAGAAAAAAATATATAATTTATATAAATTATGTAGTTTTAGTACACATAATAAGGAGTAGAAGTCTAAATTAACTTCTTCCTGCAATCTCATGCACGATAATTGAATTATTTAGATTTAACCTAATTTGGATACAGTTGAAAGTTGTAAACTCCCACGATTAACAATGAATACAAACATTTCAAATTGTAACAGATTTTTTCATTAGTTATATGCTTTCTCACAAAATATGAAGAAGTGAAAAAATTGAATACTCGATTATTACGTTGGTTTGAAAAGCGACGAACGCATAAAGCTATTGAATTACTTCAAGAACACGCCAGAATCACGTTACAAGCGGCAGAAGAATTCGAGCAATCATTGAACCTCGTCCGTACCGAAATTAACAAAAAAGAAATAAATCGAAGTTATCGTAGGGTTACTCAGATCGAAAAGGAGGGAGATAGTCTCCGAAGAAGAATTCTAAGTGAACTCACACAGGGAACGTTGCCTCCTCTAGATCGAGAAGAATTGGCTCGGTTAGCAAGGCGAATGGATAACATCATGGATTTAATTCATGGCTCCAGCCGTATTCTCCGGACAATTCTCGATTGGTTCCTTGACATTCCCGAAGATATTCGAGAAATCGCATATGCTATGAGCAGAACTGTAGTTAAATGCATGTTTAACGTCAAAAGATGTCTTGATGCCTTGTCAGAAGGTAATATCCAAACAGCAATGGCTCGTGCAGATGATGTTGAACGAATTGAGGAACAAGTGGATGACCAATATAATGATGCCCGATCATTACTATTGACAATCCCCCCCAATTCGCTAAGTGCAAGTTTAATTCTACTCCTAAGTCAATTCCTTATGAATCTTGAGAACACAGCTGATACATGTGAAGATGCAACTGACCAGATCCGAGTTCTGGCCGTTTCTGCATTCTAGAAGGATTTTTGTGCTTTCACTTATTCTAAGGGGTTTTTGGTAAAATTATTGAATATTCCTCCAAGTATCTACTATATTATTGTTGATTTACCGAGTTAAATGGAGAACCCTGGAGGAGAAAGAAATATATGCTCTTAATGTCCTTAGTGTTAAAACGTCTAAAATTCCTCAAGGACGTGAAAGTATGGCAGATCGACCTCTCGGAATTGCTATAATAGCTATTTTGGGCATTCTCATGGGAATCATAGTTCTACTGGGCAGTTTAGCGGCCATAGGCCTCTCAGCCTTAATAGGTCTTGCATTCCTTACCGAACCTGGTGGACTTCCCGTCCCTGCAGCCGTAATAAGCGCACTTGGTACATTATTTGGCATAGTATTATTAATCGTTGCAATCATCATTTTAATTGTTTCTCGAGGGTTATGGATCGGAAGCAACTGGGCTCGTGTTCTTATGTTGATCCTACTTATCATAGGGGCAATTAGTAGTGCTTGGGCTATCTGGGGCCTTTATGAGGCAGCAGCTGTACTCGCTGAATATACAAGTACGGTAGTATCCCTTCTCGTCGAGCTATTCTTCATCTATTATCTGACAAGACCTCATGTCGTAGATTTTTACACCTGAAAGTGATTCCACACTAAAACATCCCTCTTCCTTTTTTTATAAATCACCCTCAAGACGGTTTAAGG
>JABAOC010040627.1_pt2 | contig 10084 bp, 10 predicted proteins | sample 7062161 | NCBI WGS metagenome assembly JABAOC01 (sample SAMN14538625, study PRJNA623070) | marine sediment metagenome | biome: marine biome [ENVO:00000428]; feature: marine pelagic biome [ENVO:01000023]; material: deep marine sediment [ENVO:00002113] | place: India: Gulf of Khambhat ...
TTTAATAAATGGTAACGAAAAAATGTAAAAAGTTTCCGGATCAACCCAATAAATTGTTTCTAAAAACTTTTTATTATCCACATTAACCAATACGCTAGGTAATACTGCCAAGCGAGTGGCTGTTTCCACTTCCGGGAATGCTTCAACCATCTGCGGTGCTAAAGGAGGAGGTGTTAAAGCCCTTCCTTTCCTACCCATATAATCGGTTTCACTCGACCTGGCTATTCGATAGATCCTATTTGCATTTTCGTGATAACTATCAAAACTCAACTCATAAATGATATAAATCATAATGAGCATAAAACAGCTCATTCCTAAAACAAGACAGGCAATGTTAATGATTGAATATAATTTCTGTTTATAGAAGTTTCGAAACGCAATTTTGAAGTAATTCTTTAACATTTTTATCCCCCATTAAAAATTATCTTTTATAGATATAATAGATGATCGTTAAAGATAAAAAGTTGCCCTGGACTCGAAAATTAGATTTTAAAAATCAATTGTGGGGTAGGGGAGAGTTGGGTTTTTAATTACAATAAATTCCCAAATTGGGAACTTAATCCTTGACATTCATTTGGGAACTCTTTATATTATTAGTGTGCATGTTATATCGAAGAAGAAGCTGCGTGATTATTACAATAAATACAAAGAAACAAAAAGCCCATTAGAAACATGGTATCGCGAAGCTAAAAATGCAGAGTGGAGGAATCCTCAGGAAGTCAAAGAAAAATACAGATCAGCAAGCATAATTGGAGGTAACAAGGTTGTCTTCAATATCAAAGGAAATAAATATCGGCTTGTGACGAAGATAAACTATCGAATGAAGATTGTTTATATCAAATTCATCGGTACTCATAAAGAATATGACAAAATCAATGTGGAGGAAATATGATGACTTACAAAATAATTAAAACTGAGGAAGACTACCAAAAAGCATTATCCCGCATTGATGAGTTAATGGATGCAGAACCAAAAACTCCTGAAGGGGATGAATTAGAGCTTTTAGTAACACTTGTTGAGCTATATGAAGATAAAGAATATCCAATTGATATGCCTGATGCTATCGAAGCTATTAAGTTTAGAATGGAACAATTGGATTTAAATCAGCAAGCTCTCGTTCCATTCATTGGAAGTAAAAGTAAAGTATCTGAAGTTCTCAATAAAAAAAGACCGCTATCGCTTTCTATGATGCGAGCTCTTCATAGAGGATTAGGTATTCCAGCGGAGATATTGCTTCGAGAACAAGGCCAAGATTTTCCTGAAGAAATCCCAGAAATAGATTGGACTCGCTTTCCAATACAGGAAATGATCAGTCTGAACTGGATTCAATCCGGGAAAAGCATAAAAGGAGACGAAGAGGAGATTATGAGAGGATATATTGAAAAAGCAGGAGGAATGAGCAGCTTTACTAAATTGTCATTTCGAACAAGTAGAAGCCCAATAAAAAAATTAAGGACTAATAAATATGCGCTGATGGCATGGTGTCTTAGGGTTATTGAACTGTCTGAGAAAAATCCTTTAGAAAGAAAATATAGACCAGGATCCATAAATTTATCAGATTTATCAAAGCTCAGTTATTTTAAAAATGGGCCCTTGCTTGCGAAAGAATATCTTGAAAAACATGGTATTCAGTTCTTTATTGTCCCTCGTCTGAAGAAGACTTTTCTTGATGGGGCTGCGATGATTTTAGAGAATAAAAGACCTGTCATAGCACTAACTTTAAGGTATGATCGATTAGACAATTTTTGGTTCTGTCTTCTTCATGAATTAGCCCATATCACAAAACATATAAAAGAGGATGAACCCGATATAATTATTGATGAGATTGAACCTCGTCGATCAAGCATTGGGAGCACAGATATGAGAGAAAAAGAAGCAGACAAGATTGCACAAAATGCCCTAATCCCAGAAGAATATTGGAAAAAGGTTAACCTAGAAGCGAAAGACTTGGCAAAAGAAGCTGTTTTTTTATCAGAACAACTGAAAATTCATCCGGCAATCGTTGCTGGAAGGATTAGATTTGAAAAAAATAATTATAGGATATTGTCTCAGTTTATCGGCAAGGGAGAGGTTAGGCAGCTATTCAATTAGAAAGGGGGGAAGTATTGATAGAAGACGTTATTTGGTCGAAAAAGGAAAAGGAGGTTGCCAGACAGGCATTTAAAAGGGCTTACGAAAGTGAATGCAAAAAAGTCTCAGACAAAGTGAAAGATATAGCGAATACAGCCAAAACTCCTGAAGACATATGGGAACTTCACGATTTTCTCACCGAAAAAAGAAAGGAAATCGACGAAAAATATGACTACAGATATTCCGTTTTAATTTTAGTCTTTGGAAGATTATTGAGAGAAGGATGGATAGGGCTCAATGACCTTGAGGCCCTGGATAAGGATAAGATCACAAAAATCAAAAATATAGCAGATTTATAATCCTATCACGCATTTTCAATCCTCCATAATTTTGTACCGAGTGAATTACACACACTAATAACCCAGGACTTTGACAGATTTAGCTTTTTATAATGACTCTTTCGAGATTTTTCCTGTCAATTACACGCATTACAACAATGGTTTTATCATGGCTCTATTAAGGACTCTAAAATATTCGAAAACATTCCTGTAGATCAGAGGTTTGAATCCTATTAGATTTTTGATATTTGGATGGTAAATTTAAATCAACAATTGCACAATATATGGGCGGTTGAGATATCCACAGGGGAGGAAAACTCACAACTTGTTTATTATCAATAGGTTATACTTTAGGGGAATATTGTGTCGCATAAGGAATATTATGTCAACTAATTTAACAAACTCAATATATATAATCTAAAAATACCGAACTTTCAATTTTTTTATCATTTCCTCTAATATCGATATTATTTCTTCTTTTGTTACTTTAGCTTTCCTGAATTCGATCTTCACCCTGCATGACTTGTCTTTCTTTTGATAATTATACACATATTTCTCAGGCGTTTTTATTTTCCCTTTTAGCTGTTTTGACAAATCCCTCGTATCTTCGCGCTTAAGATCTCTTTGTTTAACATTGGCTATAAGCTTATACATGTCATCTCTGCTCTTCTGCTTAGCAATCTCAATTAAAGTTCCTCTGCTTTTAATGCTGAATTCATTGCATAGATCTCTCAAGTCCTTAGGAATTTTTGATATATTTATAATTTCTGTGATTGTAGAGCGTGCTTTTCCAATTTTCTTAGCTATCTGCTCATGGTTGTATCCGTACAGCTCAGCTAAAGCCTTTAGTCCATCCGCCTCTTCAAAAACATCTAGGTCCTTTCTTTGCATATTTTCGATTAGAGCCAGCTCCATGGCTTCATTATCCGATACATTCTTTTCTATGCACGGAACTTCCGTTAATCCTATACTCTTTGCGGCCATATAACGTCTTTCGCCGGCGATTATTTCGAATCGATCGTCTTTTTTACGGACAAGAATAGGCTCTAAAATCCCTTTTTCTTGAATAGAAGCCATTAATTCCTGTATATTTCCCAGTTCACTTCTTGCCTGTTGCGGACTAGGATCAATCTTTTCTATTGAAATCATCCTTATTCTCGGACTGTAATCTTTTTCTGAGATGAGGTCGACATAATGTTTGTCGTGCCTCATGCTCATATTTTCTGGCAAGCCACTTTTTTTAGCCTTTTGCACGTTTGATTACCTCCTGTGCAAGTTTTTTATACTGTATCGAGCCAACAGAGTACGGAGCATATGTAAAAATAGATTCCTTGTATGCTGGACTTTCCTCTAATTTGACACTCTTTGAAATCATTGTACTAAAAACTTTTTTTCCGAATACTTGTTTTATCTTGTTAACCACATCTTTTGCTATATTTGTCCTTCTATCGTGTAAAGTAATCAATATTCCCAATATTTCTAGCCTAGGATTGACTAATTTTCTTATTTTCTCGATAGTATCAAGAAGATCATCGGTTCCCTCAAGGCTGAGGTATGAAGATTGTATGGGAATAAGGATATGAGTTGCAGCAACTAAAGCGTTTATCGTTATTAATCCTAAGGTTGGCGGTGTGTCAATAATAATAAAATCATATTTTCTCCTAACAGGCTCTATAACATCTTTTAATTTATAGTGCGCATCTAGTTCTCCAAGAAGAATCGGCTCTAATTTTGCCATAGAAATCTTTGAAATTGCTACTTCAAGTCCAGGAATAACGGATTTAGCAATTATATCGCTAATTTTTTCGTTAGAATCGACTAAAACATCATACATAGATTTTTCATAACTAGAAGGATCAGGAACGCAGGAAACTGTGCTGTGCGCTTGTGGGTCGGTATCGATGAGAAGTGTGCTCTTTCCTAAAAAAGCGAGAGCTGCTGAAAGGTTGAAAGCTGTTGTGGTCTTACCTACTCCGCCTTTTTGATTGGCAATTGTTATTACCAAATATTTTCCTCGCTTGATAACTTAAAGGTAAAATATAAAAAAATAAAACAAATTGCAAGAACAATTTAAAAATAATTAAAAAAATGTCGGCATGCCGACATTTATATATAACTTGTTGAAAATAATTAAAATAAATTATTCTAGAAACAGAAAGAAGAAGTAAATAAAAAAAATAATTAATGATTAAATGACTATATAAAAATTATAGTAAAAGAGTAATAAAAAGGCTGATGAGTTAAATAATAAACAGAAAAACAAAACTTAATGAAATAAATAGAATGAGAATATAAGCATTAAAAATGAATAAATAAAATATATAATATTTTGACATAAAATAGAGACAAAGTTATGATTAATACATAAACTTTGAAGGGAGAAGGCAAATGGCATCGAATATTTTCGATCTAATCAAGCAAAGAACTGTTCTTCTTGATGGAGGAATGGGAACTGAACTTATCAAACATGGAATTCCTCAAGGAACCTGTTCAGAGTCCTGGAATGAAGAAAAGCCAGAAATCGTAAAAGAGATACATAAAAGCTATTTTGATGCCGGTTCTGATGTAGTTCTGACAAACAGCTTCGGAGGAAACCAGATTAAGCTTGATTCTCATGGTTTCGGAGAAAGATGCCACGATTTCAACCTTGCTGCGGCTAAGCTGGCTGCAGAGGTAAAGCCTGAAGGAAAATTTGTTGCCGGAAGCATGGGGCCAACAGGAAAATTCCTTAAACCACACGGTGAGTTCTCAGAAGAAGAGTTTGAGACAGCCTACGGCATACAGGCTAAGGCTCTGACTGAGGGAGGTGTGGATTTCCTGCTGATTGAGACTCAATATGACTTGAAAGAGGCTCTCTGTGCGCTCAGAGGGGCCAAAAAGTCCTCGGATCTCCCAGTTTTTGTAACCATGACATTCAACCTCAATCCGAGAGGATACTTCACGATAATGGGAAACAGTGTGTCCCAATGTATTGAGGATTTGAAAAAGAATGACGTGCCTGTTCTGGGCACCAATTGTACTCTCGACAGTTCAGATATGGTCAATCTGATCAAAATCATGAGAGAAGCCACTCCCCTACCCCTTATCGCACAAGCCAACGCCGGACAACCGACGATCTCGTCAGATGGAAAAGTCGTCTATTCTCAGGAAATCGAGGATTATGTGAGCCACATTCCCCAGATGATTCAAAACGGTGCCAATATCATCGGAGGATGCTGCGGGACAAATCCGGACTATATCAGGCGTATGGCCGAGGTGATATAATAAAAAGGCTTAAAAAAATTAAGGAATCATTCAGAAAATTAAATTGCCCAGACAAAAATATTGTTTTTTAGACAACTCTTTCTTTCCTGATTCAGTCCTGAGTTCAAAACAGTATCAATTTTGAACGGATCACCTTTGGATAAGGCTCCCACTGGATGAAATAAAAATGGCCTTCTGAGTCAATTTCGGCAAGCGTTTGATTCTTGGGTAATTGATAAGTTCCGAGAAACTGGTATTTTTCGTTGTAAAAATCTAGGAATTTTTCAAATTCATATTTTTCTTCATCTATTATTTCAACGATATTGAGTAGATTGACCAGCATCTTTTCTTGGTAGAAAAAACACGGTCCTGAAACATCCGAAGGCCCCGCCAACCATCCTCTGTCTTCAAACTTGATATTGGGTGGTTTTATCTTGAAGTCTCTTCTGATTTTCCTCAGTATCTTTCCCTCCATGTTGTATTCTCTGATCTCATAAGTGCCAGGAAGGCTGAGGTAAAGCTTGTTATCGAACACTTCGAATTCTCCGCCATAGTAGGCTGCACCTCCTGACAATTTAGGCCCGTAACGATATTCATCCGGAAATTTACCTAAAAATTGACCATCCATGGAGTGATATTCAGCCGCAATTCCGAGCTGTCCTCTCACTGTCCTTGTCATCAGAAAACGACTATCTGGCAGTATTTTCAATCTCATGAACCTTCCCTTTAATTTTACTGTTTTTTGAAAAGTCCCATCTTGACTGAAGAAATGGATTAAGCTTCCATCACGAACAGCTATAGATTCTGAAGGTGTCAGTGTTACATTTGATGGAAACTGGAATTCGCCTGGGCCCTGTCCTTTCTGACCCGTTTCCCAGATAAAATCTCCTTCTCTGTTAAACTTGAGAAGTCTGTGGTTTTGACGGTCCAGTATGTAGATATTCAGCCTGGAATCGACAACCACGCTCACCAAACGATTAAACATCAAATAGTCTTCACCCTCATATTCACCGATGGAAAAGTCTTCTATAAACTGGACTTTATCCCCTGCCTCTTCTCCCCACAATCCCGGACCTTGGTTCTCGACGATCGTCACTCCCTGCTCTTTATAAATTTTCCCTTCCCATTCTTCCTTGGTGCAGCTGATAGAGATAATCATCAAAATAGCGAGAACAATAATCATATTTTTTTGCTTCGTCATTTCTTCCTTCTTGCCTGACTTAGTAGAGGAGTCTTTATTCAACCCTTTATCCAAACAGTTAACCATAAATCTCTTATCCCTATCTTTACGTGAGAATGCGTCAAATGTCAAAATCATATTTCTGGATATCTATCGCAATTCGGTCATGTAAACAAGTCTTGCAGCTTTTTATCAAAAATGAGATAACCTGGGATTATGAAAGAAGTTCAGCCAGATTACAGCCTGCTGGTAAAGAGAATTGACCTGTCCATTCCACTGATCGGGTTTTATGATGCGCCTGATCCCATTCCATTTGAGCCACTCGTGAAGCCGAGTCAAGGAGAATGCGTCTTTTTGTTCTATAAAAACTGGCTAAAAGGACAGACTCTTCATATCACAAAAGAACATTATGGCTGTGGTGGCGCCGGACGCTGGATGTGTGGGATTGAGGTCCGGTCGAGGGAAGAATTCATCAAGTTCCTGGTCGATGATGAAGGGCTCAAGGCTTCCCATGAGCTTATGGAAAAGTGGATCGATTCCTCAACAACATACCAAGCCTCTCACCCTCATCTTTTCATCGGTCCGCTTAAGAAAAATCAGTGGGACTACATTAAAAGTGTGAGCTTTTTCGTCAATCCTGACCAACTCAGCACCCTTATGATAGGGGCTCAGTACAACAGCGCTCCGGAAGATCCGCCGCCTGTGATCGCTCCTTTCGGGTCAGGCTGTATGGAACTTTTTCCGTTCGAAAACCCGGAGATACCGCAGGCTTCGATTGGCGCCACAGATATCGCCATGCGCCAGCATTTGCCCTCTGATATACTCACTTTCACCGTCACAAAGCCGATGTTCAAGCAGCTCTGCGACCTGGATGAGAAGAGTTTCCTGTACAAGCCATTCCTCCGGAATTTAAGGGAATCAAGGGGAAAACTGTAGATAAAATATGAAGTAATTTGGAAAACCTCAGTATTCCGTGCATATCCATTAAGCATTTTTCTAATATTCTGCGAACACTGAATATGAGAACAAATCTGTTCTCTTTCAATACCACTTGTCCATAGAATGGGACATAAAATCTCATCAAGATTTGCATTCCACTCTGATTTGAGTTGGCACTAAAATTGCATTTAGAAAAGCAAAAAGAGGGACAACCAGGTGAAATCCGTCTTGGGAACTGATCAGATTGATATATGAGCGTCAGAGATATACACTAAGACCCAAAGAATGAAGCATGTCATGGAGAAGAAACAGAGGCTTTTTATAATCCTCTTTCTCCTATCTGTCATTTCGCTGACTCCGTATCTCCACGCAAAAAAGAAGATGTATTTGAAGCTGTCTTTCGGCTTATCCAAAGGAGGCGTTATTGAGGATACTTTGCTTTCACCATCCGAATTCAATGAGTACGTGGCTGTCTCACATGAAAAACACTCTGCCATTGGATTGGATGTGTATGCGGAATTTATCTATCATCTCAACTCCTACCTGAGCGTCTCTTTAGGATACGGATATATTTCCAAAACACTATTTGGAAAAACTTCTGAATATGACCGATTAGATTCAGGTCAAATTTATTCAGTGTATCCCGAGTGTTACATGGAAGTCGTTCCTTTCTGTTCTTCTCTGTCGCTTTCCTTCCCTCTGAGTTCTTCGATACAGATCAATTTCTACGGAGGAGTGGGTTTTTATTTGTTGAATTTTGAAAGTAGAACAGTATGGCAGTTTGGCAAATACTATGACAGGACCACTTTCAATCTTGAAGGAAGTTCCAGCCAAATAGGCTATCATTTTGGTGGAGGTTTCGATAAGGAAATCGCCAAGAATTTCTTGCTCACAATCGATGCAGAGTACAAGATTGTCAATTTTAAAAACATAGAAAGCGTAGAATTAAGTGGCGATTATCAAACCTCCGAATATCTCCAATGGTTTATGCGTGAGACTTTTACTGAGGATTTTAATTACCAACTCTCTGAGGTGGGTCTCACTGGCCTGACAATAAGAGTGGGAATAAAGTTTAAATTCTGAGATGATGCATTCGCTAATTTCTTTAACTCAATTCCCTCAAATCTATTTTTGTCTTTGTTGAGATATTTACACCTTTTTATGTGTATAATATTAGAAACAAAGGGAGCCATATTCGTTAAAAACTTAACTCCTAAAGCTGAGGGAAGAAACTGAAAAATGAAAAAGCAAAGAATACTTATTTCAGTTCTCATTTTAATTATCTTTTCGATCCAAATACACAGTCAGGGAACTAGTTCTAACTCAGGCAATCAAGAAGAATTAGAAACAATACTCAAGAAGTGTGCTGAATATTGTGAAAAATTGGCGCATTCAGTTCTTTTTTTCGTCTGCAAAGAAGAAATTACAGAGAAAACTCACAGCAGATTTTCAATCTTATCTACTCGTGATGACCTTAAAACATTTTATCTCAGGCCAAGAGGAGGGACTGTAAAAAATGTTTATGTCTATGATTACCAGTTATTAAGGAAAAAGAATGAGTTTAAAGAACAAAGGATACTCATTGAGGAAAACGGCAAGAAAAAACATGAGGAGGGTGCCACATTAAAAACAATATTTTTCAAGCACGAAAACATCGTATTCGGGCCAATAGGGCTCCTCAGCTCCTACTGGCAGCCTCGCCATGATTATAGGATTATCAAAGAAGAGAAACTTAAAGGGGATAAAGCAGTAATCATAGAGGCTACACCTAAACCAGGATACACATTAGGCCATATGTACGGAAAAATCTGGGTGAGGAAAAATGATTTCAGCATTTTGAAAATTGAGTGGAATCAGCAATCCATAAAAGGATATGAGCTTGTGGAGGAAACAGCAAAAAGGCTTAGAGCAAAACCACGTCTTTCACTAATTGCAGAATATGGAATTGAGAAAAACGAGATCAGATTTCCAAGCAGATATTTCTTGGATGAAGTTTATATAATAAAGAGAGGGGGAAAAATGGAGTTGCCCCTATAAAAACGGACNNGAAAAAGATACCGCAAATCAGAAACAGTTGTTTTCTACAAAGATTACAAATTTTTTACTGTTGAATGGGAAATTAAGTATTAAAGTTGAAAATTTAAATCCAAATCCCTTAAAGTCCTGACATGCTGAAGTTAAAAAAGGCAGTCAAGTAGTCAAATTGACAGACACGCTCTGAGGGTTTACACTGAAATAAAAGAAATCAAGATATGAAAAAGTACATTTTTCTAATGGGAATTTTCGTATTTGGTCTGGCTCTCCTCGCCCAAGA
>JABAOC010007222.1_pt3 | contig 10081 bp, 8 predicted proteins | sample 7062161 | NCBI WGS metagenome assembly JABAOC01 (sample SAMN14538625, study PRJNA623070) | marine sediment metagenome | biome: marine biome [ENVO:00000428]; feature: marine pelagic biome [ENVO:01000023]; material: deep marine sediment [ENVO:00002113] | place: India: Gulf of Khambhat ...
GCAAATCTGAAACTAATGACATTTCTTAATCCTGTATCTATGACATAACCTTTTCTATTTGAACGTTTTTGTTCACCCAGTTTAAATGAGAATTTGTTTAGAAAAAAAATAATTTGAGCTTCTTCTAAAAATGCTGAATAGCGACGAACACTATCAAGAGATGTGTTGAATAGATTTCGAATCTGATCCATGAGAAATTCCCTGCCAGCTTAGCAATTCTTTAAAGGAAAGTGGATGAACTTTAAAAGTGTAGTGTCATCCTGTTAGTAATGTGAATATTTCACCGCTAAACTTGGCAGAAGAACCTGTAATGAAGATTTTATGTTCTTTTAATTCGGTTTCACGATGAACCCATTTCTATCATTCAGGTAGATTTTGGATTTCATCAAGAAAAAAATATATTTTCTTATCTGGGTTTATTTTTTCTCTGTAAAGAGAAACTAATTTAATAGGCTTTTGCCACAACTACTCGTTCATGCGACGGTTCTCCACAGAGCAAACATTTGCCTTCTTCTTTGTATGGATTTTCGAACGGTATGCAGCGAATTGTAGCTTTGGTTTCTTCCTGCATTCTATCTTCGCATTCGATTTTACCGCACCAATGCATCCAGAAAAAGCCTCCTGGGTCTTCTATTTGCTTTTTAAACGCTACATAATCATCAACAACGAAAGTATTGTCTTCCCGAAATTTCAATGCTCGTTTGAAAAGATTATGCTGAATGCTATCGAGAGTCTTCTCTATGGTGGTTGTTAGTTCTTCAATCGGTACAGGCGTCTTTTCGCCCGTATCCCGACGGACCAATGTGACTTGATTTTTTCCAAAATCTTTCGGACCAATTTCCATACGCAAAGGAACACCCCGTTGCTCCCATTCATTGAATTTCCAGCCAGGACGATAACCTTCGCGATCATCAACTTTAAAGAAGAACTTCCCGTTCCATGAAATCGTTATTTTTTCAATGTACTCTAGGATTTTATTTTTTTCTTCTTCACCTTTGGTAATGGGAATCATCACCAGTTGCGTTGAAGCCAATCGTGGCGGCATGATGATGCCATTATCGTCACCATGGGTCATAATAATTGCCCCGATTAATCTTGTCGAAACACCCCAACTGGTGGCATAAACAGATTTGACTTTGCCATCTTCATCTTGAAAAGTCACATCAAAAGCTTTGGCAAAATTTTGTCCTAAATTATGTGATGTTCCCGCTTGAAGTGCTCTGCGGTCTTGCATCATGGCTTCAATCGTATAGGTTCGAACAGCTCCTGCAAACCTTTCTTTTTCAGTTTTAAGTCCCTGAATGACCGGGATTGCCATAAATTCTTCTGAAAATCTGGTATATATTTTCAAAATTTTCAAAGTCTCTTCTTCTGCTTCTTCCTCAGTAGCATGAGCCGTGTGCCCTTCCTGCCACAAGAATTCAATCGTCCGTAAAAACAGACGGGGCCGCATTTCCCATCGAACGACGTTCGCCCATTGGTTAATTAAAAGCGGTAGATCTCGATAGGACTGAATCCACTTTTTATACATACTCCAAATAATCGTTTCTGATGTTGGACGGATAAACAGTGGCTCTTCTAATTTTTTTCCACCCCCGTGAGTCACGACAGCACACTCTGGCGCAAATCCTTCCACATGATCAGCTTCTTTTTTCATAAAACTTTCGGGGATGAAAAGTGGAAAATATGCATTGACATGTCCTGAATCCTTGAACATTTTATCCAATGTTGCTTGCATTTTCTCCCATAATGCATAACCATTTGGCTTTATGACCATACAGCCTTTAACTGGTGCATAATCGGCTAACTCTCCCGCCGCAATCACATCGGTATACCAACGTGAATAATCCTCTGACCGTTGCGTGATTCGATTTGTCATTTCTTCTGAAAAACCTCCATATCGTTGTTTGATCTTCAATGTTGTATGAATTGTTATATTGGTTTCTATATAAGTGAGATATTGGGTCAATGGATTATTGGAGTATAATTGTCACGACTCCAATCATCCATTACTCTATTAATGACCTTGTTGATTTAGTACCATTTTTTCGCTTCGACCACAATATGCAGCAGTCAGAGACTGCTGCTATCCAATATATTGTGGTATTTTGCTATTCAATGATATTAAATCAACGGAGTCATTAATCCTTTATCTTTTTTGTTTCAATGTAATACTTATGAGAGACAATGCCAAAAATCTACCATGAGTCTCTATCCTATTTCGTCTGGACAACGATCTATCTCTTCAGTTAATTTTTTCTCGACAGCATAATAACAGACATCAGAATCGGGAAATGATTTCAAACAAAAAAGTTCTCGACTTCGCTCCCAACGGGGACGAGATTTGTCGATCACATCGACCAATACTCCTTGCTCACAGTGCAGACATTTGGTCGGTTGATATGTGAATGAAATCGTTGTATGTTTTACTACCAATGCCTGGCCTTTTGTCCAAGTCGGTTTTCGAGAGCGACTCAAAAATTCAATATAATTAAGTTTTTTGAATACCAGCCGTCCATCGTTCAATTCGGCTTTGGCTCGAAATTCAATACTATCGTCAGGAGCGAATTGAAATCTTTCCTGTTGATCGGGATAGATAAAGGCATAACAATGATCTTCCCAGTGAACAGTATCGATGAATGCTTCGTCAAAATGAAGAAAATAACCGTTTAGATTCAAATGGCTACTCCGGTGATGGACAACTTTTGTTAGTGCTGGTTTAACTGATTGAATCGTTCCCTGGATGTCAATATATTTATCCACAATAGATTCGAGCCAATCCTCAAAGTCTTCCAATTCTTCCAGAAATTGAGCATATTTCTCTTCCAATAGAAGAAGCACAGGTTGATTGTGAATTTTTTCATCAAAATAATTTTTGCAACCAAAGCAGTTCCTGCCGACATGGTTATAGCCTTTGATACAGCTCTGACCTTTATTTAAAAGTTGACAGCGCCACAAAAAATAGATACATCCCTGGGGATAACAATTTTTGATCCGCATAACATGATGAACAGAAACACGATGCTCAAACTTTGAATGTCCTATCGATTTACATTTGAAGACATCTAATCGTTTATATGGATTGATCATAATAATAAAAATTATTTGATAATAAATCAATAAAAATAATAATTGTTTAAATTTCGTCAACGAAATATTGGCATATTTCATCAAAAAGAACAAAGCCGTTGGGTGTTAGTCTTAATTTATTGTTTTGCCAGTGGATCAACTCATCATCTGGATAGCTTCTTATTTTTTCTAAAACGGCACCGAACTTCTCTTTAAAGGATAGCTGAAACTGATCTTCAAAGTGTTGAATATCAATGCCTTCCACCGTTCGGAGGTTCAAATAAAGGAACTCTAACATTTGCTGGTTTTGTGAAAGTTCCTCATGATCGGCGATCGGTTTCCTGCCAATTTTAATCGATTCGAGATATAAATCGATTGAATCGATGTTCCATTGACGATGAAATTGCCAGAAGGAGTGGGCTGTTGGGCCAATTCCCAGATAGGGAGACTGATTCCAATACATACGATTATGTTGACATTCAGAGCCAGGCAGAGCAAAATTTGATATTTCATATTGTTTAAAACCATTTTGAGAAATAATTTCGATTGCTGTGAGATACATCTCTCGCTCAGTTTCTTCATCCACTTTTTTGAGTTGACCCGAGAGTATCTGATGTTCCAATAGTGTACCTGGTTCAATGGTCAAACAGTATATAGATAGGTGCTTCGGTTTAAACGCAATCGCTTGTCTGAGATTATCGATCCAATCGAATTGGCTCTGTCCTGGTATCGCAAAAATTAAATCGAGGTTAATATTATCAAATCCTGCGCGATTGGCCCATTCAATGCTCTTTTTTGCTTGTATTGAATTATGGATACGACCTAATATTGAAAGTTCCTGGTCTGAAAAAGATTGAACACCAATACATAATCGATTCACTCCGATTAAATAAAATTCTTGGAGAATCTTTTGATTTACGGTTTCTGGATTGAGCTCTATCGTGAATTCAAAGGCTTCTCTAAGCCTAAAGAAATTTTGTATATATTGGATTAACTCATCAATTTGTTTCGTTGAAAGTAATGAAGGCGTCCCTCCTCCGAAATATAAAGTTTGAAACTCTGCTTGAGAAAAGATTGGATGTTCAGCATAAAACTCGATTTCTATTTTTAGCGCATCTAAATATTTTTCAATTAAAGCTTGTTCAGCTTGAATTGAGTAGAAATCACAGTAAGAGCATTTTTTTAAACAGAACGGGATATGAATGTAAAAGGCGGCCTTCATTTTGTAAATAAAAACCACGATTGGCTAGATTTAAAACAACAATCGTGGTAACTTTTATGAATAATTCGAAATTAGTTTTTTTAGCGAATTAGATCACCAATTCTCGCCCAGCGAATTTTTTTGTAAATTTTATATAAAGGAACCTGGTTGTTCCACGACCAGTAAATAATCAAAGCCTGACCAACCACATTTTCTCTGGGCAAAAATCCCCAGACACGACTATCGGCACTGTTATCCCGATTGTCGCCCATAACGAATAAGTAGCCTTGGGGTAATTTTACAGGTCCAAAATTATCTGATTCACGATTTACAGATTCATAATGGCGGATGGTATATGATTTGCCATTTTCTTTGGTTATTTTATAATAAAGTACATATTGTCCTTCTCCTGAATCATATTCGCGCTTAATAAATTTCGATTCCCCTTCTGGTTTTCTATCAACGAATACCTGGCCTTTACGAATTTCAACTGTTTGTCCTTCTATCGCAATACACCGCTTAATGTAATCCAATTTTTCATCGAGGGGATATTTGAATACAATTATTTCACCAGGTTTCGGATTTTTAAAGCCCGGGAGACGAAAATAGGGTATTTTCATATTAACAAGTGGAATTTGATCAGGAGTTCGCACACCATAAATAAATTTATTGACCAGCAGAAAATCGCCGACTAACAGCGTATCTTTCATCGAGCCGGTAGGAATCCTAAATGCTTGAACCACAAGTATTCTCAAAATCATCGCTGCAACAAGTGCAACCAGAATGGCTTCAACATATTCACGGACAATATTCTTTTTTCGAGCCTCTCTTTCGCGACGTTTTTTGTCACGGCGTTTTTTATACCATTGAATAATAGCTTGAAAGAAGTTTGAATTTGAACTCTTTTGTCGTTTCTCTGTCATGATCACCTCTAACTCGAAACTTATCAAAATATAGTATTAAGAATGCGAAAAATTTACCATACAAACATTAGCTAAGGGCATGAGAATAAATAAAAAGTATTTCTGTGTTACTTCAGAATTAATAAAAATAATAGAGTAACAATTTTCAGAATTCCAATCAATTTTTTCTCACCCCAAGATGAAATGTATTTTTGTGTTTATTTTTATACGAAATAGTTATTATTATAGTTCAAAATAATTAGAACTCCCATTCCATTTTGTTTAACTTTTTTGCACTGGCAAAATTAGCTAGTATCATAAATAGGAAAGAGAGTACAAAAATAATTCCGGATGCAAGTATATCTACGAATTGTAAAGGAAATTGAAGTAAATTTCCAATGAAGTAAATGAAAACGATAATACTTCCAATTAGTAATGAGGATATGGATAATAATAGTCCACCTGTTGAACTGAGCATTCGTTTTGGATGATCCCAATCAAATCGAGAGAAATAAGTGGATATTAGCAATCCAAGGGAAGAAAACGCACTTGAATAACATAAAGTTACTATCAGAGCTAAGATGATAATACGTAATGGATGGTGAAAATAAATACTAATAATAACCACAGCAATCCAGGAGATAATCGTACTCAGCGAAAATCCTAATAAAAATTTACCTAAAATTAATCTTAAAGAAGATTGAGGAATTAATTTAGTGACCCAGAACGACTTTCCTTCAAGTGGTATTAATCGAGAACTTATTTGTCCCGATATTAATGCACTAAAAAATATCAAAAACATAAATGGATAATAAACTGCAAATTCAGAATCAAATGTTTCAGGTTTTTGAAGCAAAGGCAAAATTACCATAATTACTGCGAAGAGTAGTATGTTCACGAGTTGCCTGGTATCTCGAATCAGTAATTTGAAATCGCGCAAAAAGATAGAGCCCGAAGCCCCCGAAAAGAGTAAATTGAAGTCCAGAAAGCCTAATATTTGTTGTTTATGAGTTTTATTTTTTCTTTTTAAAGTGATAACCTGTTCACTACTGATAAGCCCCTGTTTAAATGCATTGTCAGTGAGTTGAATACAGATGGTGAAAATGCATATCATAAATAACACTAAAGGAAAGAAATTTAACATAATTAATTTTAAATCAGAGTGCGCAAAGCCTGTAAGCGCTTTGGCAGCCCAGGTGGATGGTAAGAGATTGAATAAACCATTATGCGATATCTGCTGCAGCGATTCCATCGTTTGGGGGCTGAAATCTTGAGAACTTCGATCAAAGGTAGAAGCTCTCACAATTTGTAACGCCAACCAAAGGCCCAAAGACATAATTCCCAACAGAATTGCCATGATTTCTCTGGCTCGATGAGCAGGAATTATACGTACAATGAGCAATGCTCCGAGAAAAGAAAGCGAAATTGGAATTGTTAAAAAAAATAGGGCATTGATTAGCATCAGCGGATAATAATACCATATCGCCTGAGTGATTAAACCATAGGCGATAAAAATGGGAATGCCCATAAAAAAGAAAAAGGTTGAATTGGCGAATACAGCTTCGATAAGTTTGAAAGAAAAAATTGTGTTGTTAGAAACTGGAGAAGTCATTAATAAGGGTAGATCGCTGGAGATGAACATGTAGTGTATAGAGACTGTAATACCGCTGAGGAGTAAAAAAACAAAAAAGCCTAAAAAGATCATGATAATTGAATTGTCGATTAATCCCATCCCCAATGAAGAAACGCTTGATAAAGTTGTAAATATGTCAAGGATCCATGTATAAATGAAAAAAAATAGAAAACCACCACCAATAACAGCCAAAAGTTTTCGACTTCGCTTTTTAGTCGTACCTTTAGTAAAGCCGTTCATGAGTATCAATATTTTCAACTTTAAAAGCAGGAGGATGTGTTTTTTACCCATTTATTTATCCTCCAAATATTTGAGAACTTCATCATATTCGCTTCCGCCAGTAAGTTCCAGAAAAATTTCTTCTAGGCTTTTCTCCTGTTGTTTGGATTGCAGTCGTAGTTCTTCCATTGTTCCACAGGCGATCAGTTTGCCTTTATCAATAATGGCTACACGGTCGCACATGGCTTCAGCGATTTCCAGAATATGTGTCGACATAAAAACAGATGTGTCCTGTTTTACTAGGCCTCGTAATAAATCTTTCAAATTTCGAGCACTCTTTGGATCTAATCCCACGGTGGGTTCATCTAAAAATAATACTTTGGGGTCATGAATTAGCGCTGCTGCTAAAGTACATTTCTGTTTCATTCCATGAGAAAAATCTTGAATCAGGTCGTTCATTCGGTCGTCAAGGTCAAAAAGCTCAACCAGATTTGTAAATCGGCGTTTGAATGTGGATTTATCTACCTCATATAAATTAGCAATAAATTGAAGAAATTCTTTTAAAGTGAGCTTTTCGTAAAGAACGGGATTGTCTGGCACCAATCCGAACAACCGTTTCGCTTTCAATGGTTGTTCTAAAAGATCGTAGCCTTCAATTCTAACTGTACCTGATGTCGGTTTCAAAAGTCCTGTCATCATTTTAATGGTGGTTGTTTTCCCCGCACCATTCGGTCCCAGAAATACAAAAAGTTCTTTATCAACCTGTAGATTTAGATTATCCACGGCTAAAAGAGAATCATATTTTTTTGTGAGATGAATGGCTTCTATCAATAGTATTCTCCTTTTAGATTCTTGTCAAACGTTAGACGTGAGACGGCAGATGTCAGATGTGAAACGTGAGATGTTAACTGATATTACTGATGACGGTTTAGGGTTTACGTTTTGCGAGTTACGTTTCACATCTCACGTCTCAAGTTTTTACTCGACTTTTAACACAGCCAAAAAGGCCTCCTGCGGAACTTCCACACGACCGAGTTGTTTCATACGCTTTTTGCCTTCTTTTTGTTTCTCCAGAAGTTTTCGCTTACGAGTGATGTCACCGCCGTAACATTTGGCTGTTACATTTTTCCGGATTGATCGAATGGTTTCACGGGCAATAATTTTGCTCCCAATCGCCGATTGAATAACCACCTCAAACATCTGTCGGGGAATCAGTTGTTTCAGCTTCTGGCAAATTTTTCGGCCCCATTCATAGCCTTTTGATTTATGGATAATAATTGAAAGTGCGTCAACTGGCTCTTTATTGATTAAAATATCTAATTTTACCAGATCACCTTGTTTATAATCAAAAAATTCATAGTCAAAAGATGCATATCCTTTGCTTACTGATTTGAGTTTATCATAAAAATCATAAATAATTTCTGCTAATGGAAATTCGTAGTGCAGATCAACCCGTGTCGGATCAATGTAGTCTGTATTTTTGCAAATTCCTCGTCTTTCCTGGGCGATTTTCATAATGTTACCGATATATTCTGCTGGCGTTAATATGCTGGCACGCACGTATGGTTCTTCAATAAATTTGATATTTCCCGAGGGCGGTAAATTGATTGGATTATCGACCATGATAACTTCACCATTCGTTTTATGCACCCGAAATACCACACTGGGCAGCGTGGTCACCAGATTGAGTCCATATTCCCGTTCTAAACGCTCTTGCACGATCTCCATGTGAAGCAATCCTAAAAATCCACATCGAAAACCGAAACCCAGCGCAATGGAATTTTCTGGCTCAAATATCAATGATGCATCGTTTAATTTTAGTTTATCGAGTGCATCGCGGAGATCTTCATAATCGTCATTATTCGCGGGAAACAAGCTGCTGAAAACCATCGGTTTGACTTCACGGTAGCCAGGCAAAGGGCTAAGAGCGGGATTTTCAATTGATGTAATTGTATCGCCAACTTTGGTGTCTTTGACTTCTTTTGCACCAGCAATGACATAACCAACCTCGCCAACGGTCAAATAATCACGCGGAATGTTTTTCAATTTTAAAATACCAACCTCGTCAACTTCAAAAGTTTTTTGATGGGAGAAAAATTTAATTGGCATCCCAGTTTTAATTTGTCCCTGAAAAATTCGAATATAGGCAATTGCCCCACGGTAGCTGTTAAACATGGAGTCAAAGATTAATGCCTGTAATGGTGCATTTGGATTCCCTTTCGGTGGGGGAACTCGTTTCACAATAGCCTCGAGAACGTCTCCTATGCCTATACCTTCTCGTGCACTACAGAGGATAACCTCACTTTCGCCAATACCCATGATTTCAACAAGCTGTTGTTTTACTGAATCGACATAAGCATTTTTTAGATCAATTTTATTGATCACGGGAATGATTTCTAAGTTGTTTTCCAATGCCAGATAAAAATTGCTAATCGTTTGAGCTTCAACTCCCTGAGAGGCATCCACAACCAAAATGGCGCCCTCACAAGCTGCCAGACTTCGAGAGACCTCGTAGGAGAAATCAACATGACCAGGCGTATCGATTAAGTTGAGGATATATCTATTACCATCTTTGGCCCGATAATTCATGGTGATGGCATGTGCTTTAATGGTAATGCCACGTTCTCTTTCTAAATCCATGTTATCCAAAATCTGATCGACCATTTCCTCTTTGCGGAATGTGCCTGTCTCTTCCAGCAATCGATCCGCTAAGGTTGATTTACCATGATCGATATGGGCAATGATTGAAAAATTTCTGATAGTTTCCGTTGTCATAAATGCGATACCCAACAAACTCCAAATCTGTGAAAATAAAACTACTAAAAATATGAAAATTTTAGGAAGAAAGCAATATAAAATTTTATTATGTTTTTGTAAATGATTATACACGTACAAGGCAAAGGCTATAAAGGGCGTACATTCTTAAGGCATAAAAAAACAAAATAATATACTTATCGCAGAAAAGAAGTCTACTCAAGAAGATTTTTAATAAGTAATGTGTCAATAATAATTAAGGTAATGGGTGTTAGATATAATTTTCTTTATCGAAAAAATTCA
>JABAOC010018355.1_pt1 | contig 10081 bp, 7 predicted proteins | sample 7062161 | NCBI WGS metagenome assembly JABAOC01 (sample SAMN14538625, study PRJNA623070) | marine sediment metagenome | biome: marine biome [ENVO:00000428]; feature: marine pelagic biome [ENVO:01000023]; material: deep marine sediment [ENVO:00002113] | place: India: Gulf of Khambhat ...
CCTGATCTTCGCCATCGCCGTCGGCTTCGTGTTCCGACGGCGAGCCGGGCGGAACATCTCCCAATACTTCCTGTCCGGCCGGAACCTCCCCTGGTGGATCCTCGGCACCTCCATCGTCGCCACCATGTTTGCTGCCGACACCCCTCTGGCGGTGACGGGGCTGGTGGCCAACGACGGCATCGCCGGCCTCTGGTTCATGTGGAACTTCGCTGCAGCCCACCTCATGGCCACGTTCTTCTTCGCCCGCCTGTGGCGCCGGGCCGGTGTGATCACTGACGTCGAACTGGTGGAACTCCGCTACTCCGGCCGGCCGGCAAGGGTGCTGCGCGGATTCCGCAGCGTGTGGGAGGGTGTCGTCCTGAACTGCATCATCATGGGTTGGGTCATCCTGGCCATGGTGAAGATCATGGACGTCCTCGTCAGTCTCGATACGGTGACGGAGCGGTTGGGCATCCACCAGTTCGTCGACGGCAGATGGTTCGGGATACTCGTGTGCTTGGTCGTCGCAGTGGCCTACACCGTCCTTTCGGGATTCTGGGGCGTCGTGATGACGGACTTCGTACAGTTCGTGCTCGCCATGGCGGGGGCCATCGCGCTCGCAGTCATTGCGGTGGGTGACATCGGCGGAATCGCGGCGTTGAAGGCCCGGCTGGTCGAGCAGTACGGCGAGCTGGCCGACGGCTACCTGAGCTTCACTCCGGACATGAGCAGCAGCTCACTACCGCTGATCACGTTCGTGGCACTCGTCGGCGTGAACTGGTGGGCCACTAGGGACGCGGGCGGGACGAGCTACATGGTGCAGCGCATGCTAGCTGCCAAGAACGAGCAACACAGCTTCCTGGGCGTGCTGTGGTTCTGCTTCGCTCACTATGTCTTACGACCGTGGCCCTGGATCATCGTCGGGCTGCTATCGCTGGTGGTCTTCCCCGGACTGGAAGACAAGGAACTCGGCTACCCGATGATGATCGTGGAGTACATGCCAACGGGACTATTGGGTCTCATGCTGGCCAGCATCCTCGCGGCGTTCATGAGCACGATCGACACTTTGCTCAACTGGGGCACATCGTTGATGGTCAACGACTGCTACAAGCCCTTCATCGTGAAGCGCGCCAGCGACCGGCACTACGTCCGGGTGTCACAGCTGGTGGTCGTTTCCCTCATGATCGTGGGAGGCCTCGCAGCATACACGATGCAGAGCATCCGCGGCGCATGGGAGCTGTTCTTCGGCATGACCGTTGGAATCGGCGGCGTGTACGTGATGCGGTGGTGGTGGTGGCGGGTCAACGCGTGGAGCGAGATCGCAGCCTGGGTGTCCACAGCCGTGGTCTACGTTGGCGCGTACGTCATCGATCCCGATCTGGTATTCGGATGGCACCTCATCATCACCGCAGGTCTCTCCACCGTCTGCTGGGTGGCGGTGACCTTGGTGACGCCGCCTACGGACGAACGAAAGCTCATCGAGTTCTACGAACGGGTCCGTCCGGGGTCGCCATGGTGGCAGCCTGTCGCACGGCGCAGTAGCGTGCCGGTTGACCGCATGGGGTGGTCCGACATCAGGGACTGGTGTGCCGGCCTGGTCTTCATCTACGCCGGCCTCTTCGCGGTCGGCAAATTGATCTTGGAGGGATGGAGCGTCGGTCTCGTCTATCTGGGGATCGCATCCGCCGCCGGCATCGTGATCTATCGCAGTATCTCACGCAGCACGTCGGCGTAGCGCTCGCTCTCCCCGTCAACCGTTACGATCTCGATGCCCTCCGGGCCGGTGACGCCAATCCCCAACTCCACCGCCCGAGCGATCTGCTCCAGCTCGAAGACCTTGCCACGAGAAACGTCCTCGGTGGTGCCCTTTTCCCGGAGAATGGCGACGCCCACGGCGTCGATCGCTACTCGATCGGTAGAGGCCAGCACCACGTTGGGCCGGGCCACCGTCCCCGCCTCCGGTCCGCGATCGGTGAAGCAGTCTACCGCATCCATCACGACCACGGCCGGTTCGTAGGCGAGGTTCAACTCCGCGATCATGTGCCGCTGGTAGCGGGAGCTGTGAAGTTCCTGCATGAAGTCGTGCCCGATACCCGGGACCTGCTTGGCAACCATGCCCACCGAGTTCTTGAGGGAAAGGGTAAAGTGCCCTCCAAACCGGTGGGTCTTGAGACAACAGGTCTGGATGATGGCGTCCGTCTCCCGGAAGACCCGGGCCAGGTGAAAGCCCTGCCCCCAGTGGAGGTCGGGGTGCTCCACGTGGATCCAGTCGGTGGAGGGGAGATCCTGCAGCGGGATCGCCTCGAACTGGAGCGCCTCCGCCAGCTCGAACACGCCCTTCTCCTCCATCACTTGCCTCGAGTCCCCCATACCACTGCGGTCCGCCACCGTCACTCTGCTGGCCCCGAGCTCCTTGATCAGCCGCACCAGGATGCTCAAGGCGTCGGCGTGGGTCGACCCAGGGAACGGGTGAGCGCTGTTGAAGTTGGGCTTCAGCGCCACCCACTTGTCCGCAACGTCCGGGTAGCCAACCAGCTCGACGGCCTCCCGTATCGCCGCCTCGCGGCCGCCGGCTCCAAGCTGCACCAAGCTCACACGTGCTTTGGGGGACGGCGGCCAGCCGAGCTTGCCCGTAGCCATCACCGCTAGCCCCATGGCAGACGTCTTTACGAACTCCCGGCGATCCCATGTACGCATGACACCTTCCTCCCCAGCGGACACATAAGAATAAGGCCAAGAACCGAAAGGGGGACACCCATACTGTAGCCGCGAGACGACCTCGGGCCAGCGCTCCGCGGTTCCGCCCTTGTCAAGCTAGTGCAGGGGCTCGTTCCCCGGCACGGCAGCTTCGTCCTCGACGACCCGACCGTCGAAAAGCTGGACAGCTCGCTCAGCGTATCCGGCATAGCGGGGATCATGGGTGACCATGCAGATCGTCGCCCCGTCTCGGTGGAGATCGCGCAACAGCTCCATTACCGCCTCGCCGTTGGTGGAATCGAGGTTCCCCGTAGGCTCATCGGCCAGGAGGATCGCCGGATCGCCAGCGACCGACCGAGCCACGGCCACCCGTTGCTGCTGACCGCCCGAGAGTTGCGAAGGAAAGTGGCTCACACGATGGGACATGCCCACTCGCTCGAGCGCCTCCTGCACGCGCTTCTTGCGCTCGGTCGAGGGCATATCGCGGTAGGTGAGGGGTAGCTCCACGTTCTCGTACACCGTGAGATCGCCGATGAGGTTGAACGCCTGGAAGATGAAGCCGATTTGGCGGTTGCGGATCCGCGCCCGGTGTGACGCCGAGATGTTCGCCACGGCGGTGTCCGCCAGGGTGTAGAGCCCCTGGGTTGGCGTGTCCAGCAGGCCGAGTATCGACAGCAGTGTCGTCTTGCCACAGCCCGAGGGCCCGGCGATGGAGACGTACTCGCCCTCTCGAATCTCGAGATGGACGTCGGCGAGAGCGTGCGTCTCCACCTCATCGGTGTAGAACACCTTCGAGACACCATCCAGCTTTATCAGCGGTTCATTGGCTTTCACCATGGTGAATCCCTTTCACTCACGCACGCGACGGCGGTTGGGCGCCGCCCTGCTATTCATACCGTAACGCATCCACCGGATCGACCCCGCTCGCCCGGATCGCGGGCACGAGGCTCGCCAAGACGGCGACGCCGACGAACAAGGCGAGCACGCTGCCGAGCGTCACCGTGTCCAAGCGACCCACGCCAAGGAGCACCGAGGCCAATCCGTGATTGGCCACGGCCGCGAGCACCAGCCCGATCCCAATGCCGATGGAGCCGAGCTTGAGTCCTTCCTTGACGAACGCAAAGCGGACATGAGCTCCGGTCGCCCCCAGGGCCATACGGACGCCGATCTCCTGGTGCCGTTGGGCCACCGAATAGGCGATGACCCCATAAATGCCCATGCTCGCCAGGAGTAGCGACGCACCGCCCAGGACGGCGAGGAGCATGGAGCTGATACGCCAGGGCAGCGCGTTCTGCTCGACGATGGAGTTCATGGTCAACGTGGTCACCGGGAGATCTTGGTCGACGTCGAGCAGCGCTTGTCGAACCGGCCGCGCAACGGAGGTGGCCGCGCCATGGGCGGCTGCGACCAGGAAGCGACGACGCGAGGACCCCTGGGCCAATGGCCNNACCCTCGTGCTTCACGTCACCCACAACCCCCACCACCGTCGCTGAGGCGATGGAATCGTGCGGATCCCCAAACAGGAGGGACCGCCCCAGGGCGCTCTCCCCTGGCCAGTAGCTGTTTGCCAACCGCTCGCTCACGATGACGACCGGCGGCGCCTGGGGGCCGTCGGTGGCCTCGAAATCCCGGCCAGCCACCAAGGGAATCGACATGACGTCGAAGTAGTCGGGCGAGACCCTGTTGAATAGCGCCACCGGCCAATCCTCTCGTGACGTGTAGCTGCGATCAGCAGGAGCGAACTGGTCGAGGAAGTTTTCGTGGTTCTGAGGCAAGGTTCCGGCGGTGGCGACGGCCCGGACGCCGGGCACAGCGTTCACCTCCACCGTCGCGCGGTCAAAATACGCTTGGACGCTCTCCATCTCGGGATAGTCGGATCTTGGAGGAGTGGCGACGAACACCATGACCGGATCGGGCTGGAACCCGAGATCCACCCGCTGCGCCGCGAGCAAGCTCTTGGCTGCGAGCCCCATCCCACTGACCAGGACCACTGCCAGAGCGACCTCGAGAACCACCAGCGCGCGCCGCGCGCGCATGGACCGAAGCCCGAGGCCCCCACGGCCGCCTTCTTTGAGAGCGGTGCTCAGATCAGTACGCGTGACCGCCAGTGCAGGTACGAGGCCGAAAAACACCACAGTGGCGAGGGTCACCACCATGGTGAACAGCAGCACGTTCCCGTCAACCGACGCCTCCCCCACACGGTACAGGTCTTCGGGAATGAGGGGGCCGCCGACTCGCGCGCCCCCATGCGCGATCGCCACGCCCAAGGCACCACCCGCTACGGCCAGCACGAGACCCTCCGTCAAGAACTGCCTGACCAAGCGTCCCCGGCCAGCACCAAGGGCGGTCCGCACCGCCACCTCGCTGGTCCGCGCCGTGCTCCGGGCGAGGAACAGACTTGCGACATTCACACAGGCGAGCACCAGAGCGAATCCCACGGCGACGAGCAACAGCGTGAACATGATCCGTAGAACATCCCACGCGAAGTTCAAGGCTTCGCGCAGAGGCTTGACACTGATGCCTGCGTATAGCCCATCCTCATCCGGGTGCAGTTGGGCGAGTTGTCGCTGAATATCATTCAGTTCTTGCCGTGCAGTTTCGATCGTCCAACCGGGATTCATCCGACCCACGATGAGCCGACCCATGCGATCCCTGGTGTCGCGGATTGGATCCTCCCGGATCGGGACCCAAGCGTCGATGCCGCCGAATGGGAACACGAATCGACGCGGCATCACCCCGACGACAGTGTGGGACGCTCCGTCGATGGTGATCGTCTTGCCGATGATCTCCGGGTCACCGCCGTAGCGCCGCTGCCACAATCCGGAATCGAGTATCAAGACGTTCGCGGCCCCGGCGTCTCCCTCATCCGGCAGGAAGGTCCGACCCAGCGCCGGTTCCGCCTGCAACACCGAGAACATGTTGGCGGTGACGGAGCTGGTCAGGATGCGTTCGGGTCCTTCCACACCGGTGAGATTCTTGGACCCGTAGTAGTAGGCTGCCAGGTCCTCAAAGGCGCGACTCCTTTCCTTGTAATCCCTCAACTGTGGCTGGGAAAACCTCACGCCATCCCAACCGCGAATGAGGTCTACCTGCCCGAGCTGAACCAACCGGTCTGCGTCACCGAACGGCAGCGGGCGGAAGAAGTACGGGTTCATGAGGCTGAACACTACGGAGTTCGCGGCGATTCCGAAGCCCAGCGTGAGGATGACCACCGCGGCGAACACCGGCGCGCGGCTGAAGGCTCGCAGCGCATAGGTAATGTCTTGTCTGATCGATCCGAGCATGTTTCTCACCTTGTTTCGGACCCTGTGTGGCCGTACGACAGGCTCCGCACCTGTCGGCAGGCGGCGCAACACACGCCGGACGGACAGTGCCAGGCGATATCCCAGCAGCTCCACCCGCTCGCGTAACCGGGAGGCCTGGTGGGCCGACCCCCGCTCCAGAGATTCCACAAGAGCCGCCGCGCTCTGGTGCCGGCGCTCACTGTGCAGCGCCATCCCTCTCCGAAGAGCCCTGGCGACCCTCAACGGAACCCGTGGTACCAGCTCTCGCAGGTCGGGGGGATCTGATGCGAACCGCCGCGAGACGATCGCCATAGTCGTATCGCCAGTGAATGGCGGTTGGCNNGAACACCATGCAGGCGAGGCTGTACACGTCCGAGCGCGCGTCGAGATGCCGCTCACCGCTTGCCTGCTCCGGGCTCACGTATGCCGGCGTCCCCGCCGAGGTGTCGATCTCGGAGCGCTTGCCCCACTCGAACGCCTCGGAGTGGATGGCACGGGCGATGCCAAAGTCGGCCACGAACGCATGGTCACCGGAGAGCAGCACATTGGCCGGTTTCACGTCGCAATGGAGCACGTGGTTGTGATGGGCGTAGGTGAGGGCCGCTCCAATGCCCCGGGCGATCCGCACCGCTTGGTCCACCGAGAGCCGCTGCCTGCGCTCGAGCAGATTTCGCAGCGAGCCGCCCCGGACGTAGGGCATGACGTAGTAAGGATGGCCTGCGACTTCTCCAGCGTCGTATAGCGGCAGGATATGGTGATGCTCCAGCCGCGCGGTGTAGCGTATTTCCTTCAAGAACTGCTGGACGCCGATGCCGCTCACGGCTTCTGGCGAGACCACCTTGATGGCGACCAGTCGACCTAGCTTCACGTCCCGGGCCACGTAGACCGTTCCCATCCCTCCCTGCCCCAGTTCGCGGTCGATCAGGTACCGGTCGGAGATGGCCGCCTGGAAGTTGTGGTCGGACCAGCCCGACGGCCCCGACTCCACCGCGAACAACTCCTCAAACGGCACGTTGAACGCCTCGAGCACCCGCTCGCGGGTCTTGGCCGAGGGATAGGGATGCCTGCCGTTGACGAGGTCCGACCAGTGGCCGCGAGACAGGCCCAGCTTCATCGCCCAGTGGTTCTGGGAGAGGTTGCTCCTGGCAATCAGGTCGAGTAGGCGCTCCCGCTTGAGCCGGACCCGCACGTCTCTGCTCCCGTCTCGTTGGAGGGTTCGTATGAGTTAGATACGGCCAGGCGGCCCGAGCGTTTCAGCCACTCTGCGGAATCGGCAGAAAAAGTGTTCGGAGGAGTTCGGACTGGAGGCCATATGGGGCTACCTGGGGCGGTGGCTGGTGGAGGCGGCACGCGGGCGCGGCACGCCGGGTGACCGCTCCGGGGCGGGCTGGCCCAGCCGCGGATTGATCGACAAGCGAACTCGGATTAGCCTCGGCGAAACTGTAGGGGCGTAGCATGCCACGCCCCTACAACTCGTCCACAGACCGATCCGCGTTCAGAGAATCATCAGCGGCCGTGACAGCGCAACCCAACCCAGTCACTGGCTCAGCCAGCTGGGTACCAGCTCCTCATCTCCTCACGAACCGCAGGTTCCGCACCCGACCGGCGTTCAGGGTGAACCCCGTAATCCTCCCCTCATCATCCCGTTCGAAGGCCACTCGGCCTACCCTGGCCGCTGCCATGTCGTTGCGCACAATCGTCACCGGCGTGGGAGACCGGCTGCGGATCTGAAGCAACAGCTCACCGTCTTTCACGAAGAGCCTATACGCCACTTCCAGCTCGTCGCTGAAATAGGTACCGGCATACTCAGCCAGTTGGCCTGGCGTCATGGTTGGGGCACGCATGAACGAGGTCGTGTCGCCACCTCGATGGACGAATAGGCGCGCAACCCTGCCTGCCCCATCGCGCTGGAAGGAAAATCGGTCCTCGTCGTACTGCTGAAAGAACGTCGTCTCGGACTCCGGCAGCAGCTCGAGGGTGGGGATCCCCGGCCAGTCCAGCAGCAGGCGTCCATCCTCCTTCGTCACGGCCAGCACCAAACCAGTCTGATTGACGTACCTGGCCACGTAGTCGTCGTAGACCGCGGGATCGACCTGGGCGACTTTGCGTTCCGCCCGCTCCTCTGCCTTCGGTGCCGCCGTCTCCGCCTCCGGCGCCAACTGGTCCGCCAGATNNTGGCCAAGTTGCAGAGCATCGCGACGGAAAACCGCTGCTCGGGAAAACGAACCAGATGGGCACGGTATCCTCCCAGCGCGCCACCATGACTAACCGTCGGCCGGCCGCGATACTCGCCAAGGGAGATGGCAAACGCGTAGTCGAGCTCGTTTCCGTTGTTCAGCACTCCCCGCGTCAGTGTGGTGTCGATGAGCGCCTGACCACCCGTGCCCAGCCGGTTGTGGTAGAAGTTCTGATCCCAGCGAAACAGATCCTCCACCGTGGTATAGAGCCCGCCGGACCCTACCAACGCGAACCGCATCGTCATGGCGCCCCAGGAGCCGTCGTCGCGCCTGGAATAGCCGTCGGCCCTGTTCGGCACGACATGCGTGTTATCGTCGTGGAAGTGGGATTCGTTCATGCCGAGCGGCTTGAAGATGTGCTCTTCCGCGAACTCCCGCAGGCTCATGCCGCTGGCCCGTCTGACGATCTCGGCCAGGAGGAAGTACCCCGAGTTGCTGTACAGGTATCGCTCGCCTGGTTGGAAGTTGAGCTCGCGCTGGCGTGCCACGAGGTCGATCACCTCTTGCTCTAAGAGCCCCCCAGCGTAGTCCCGTCCAGCGAGTGAACTCAACGTCAAGTAATCCCGCAAGCCGCTGGTGTGATGAACGAGGTGCCGGATCGTGATGGGTTGGTCGTACTCCGGGATCTCGGGAAGGTAGCTGCGGATGTCGTCGTCGAACGAAAGCGCTCCTTGTTCGGCCAGCAAGGCGATACTCATGGCCACGAACTGCTTCGAGACGGAGCCGGCGTAGAACACCGTCCGGGGCGTGATCGCAACGCCGTGCTCGAGATTTGCCATCCCGTAGCCGTCCTCGTACACGATCTTTCCATCGCGAATCACCGCCACCGCGCATCCGGGCGAGTCAGGCTTGTCCCACTCTGCGAAGACGGCTTCGACCCGCTCGTCCAACGGTTCCTGTGCGACGGCGTAGGGTACGAAGGTCGTCGCAGCCGCGACGACCAGCGGCAGCGCTGAGTGCAACACCAGATTCGTTCTCATGACGGCATCCTCGGCAGGCGACATGCGTAGCTAGGCGCTCGATCTGGAGACGCTACACAATGAATCCCTCTCGGACAGTGAAGGCAAGACGAAGTGTCTACCGAGCCAGAAGCGTCACCGTGCCGACAGATGTTTCCTGGCCTGCCGTGACAACCACTGCCGGCACAACGGCATGACCGTACGCCGAGCTGGCCGGGGCGTCCACACGGATGATGTAGGTCCGTGGTGTGAGGTACCCGATCTGGAAGGAGCCAACCGCGTCCGCCTTGCCGCTGGACATGAGGGCCCAGGTATTCTCCGGCATCGCCGGGTCACCGAGGAACACTCTGATCGCCGCACCTGGAATCGGGCCACCTTGGTCGGCCCCCACCACGGCGCCACTAATCGAGCCCGTGCCCGCGCTGTTCACCGCCCTGATGTACGGGATGAACAGGAAGCCCGTCGAACCTCCGACGGTGTCTGCGCCTACAGGGATGAAGCTCCGCCCCACGTCGAAATCGATGACGATGACTGCGCCCGTGTCGGCGATCTCCACCGGCTCGTGAACCACCGCGTTGAGTGAGATCACGCCCTCACCCTGCCACGCAATGCCGGGGGATGACGCGCCGGTGAGCACGGTGCCGTCCTTCAACGTGATACTCGACGAGTCGGTGCTCATCGTGAGTCGCACGCTGCGGTACACCGTGGCCGGGAGGTTTGCGTCGCCCAGCGGTGCTGTTCTTCCGCCCTGCAGCGTTAGAAGATCGTACCGCTGATTGGGCTCGACGATGGTTCGCAGTCCCGTCTGGGTGCTGTCTTCGACATTACTCCCCGTGTCGGCCTTCTCCGATGCCATGATACGCACGATGTAGACGTCCACCCGCGCGACTCGATCATAGGGGAACGGCGCGTCCGTGAGGAGCAC
>JABAOC010001225.1_pt7 | contig 10078 bp, 13 predicted proteins | sample 7062161 | NCBI WGS metagenome assembly JABAOC01 (sample SAMN14538625, study PRJNA623070) | marine sediment metagenome | biome: marine biome [ENVO:00000428]; feature: marine pelagic biome [ENVO:01000023]; material: deep marine sediment [ENVO:00002113] | place: India: Gulf of Khambhat ...
AAAGACACCAAAGGCAACGGCCATGTCAATCATTTTGACCTCGCCGCCGCCCAAGGTAATAGAGAGGCCGTAGTTTGAGGGGTCTTTGAAGGTGGTGATTCCCATAGCAGAGGCAGTGGCAATAAAACTCTCAAGAGTATTTATGGCCAGCATTTTGACAGCGGGGAGGTTATAGGAGTTGCCAAGAGCAAAGCGGACTTGAACGGGACCGTGGAACTTGCCGTCATAGTTGACAGGACAATAAAGAGGGAGGTTAGGGACATTAAAGCAGGTGGGATAGTCGATAAGGAAGGTGGCGGGAGTGTAACCTTTTAAAAAAGCAACGGCGTAGTTGATAGGTTTGATGGAGGAACCTGGTTGGCGAAGAGCAAGACAGACATTGACATTGCCGTCTTCTTCAAGATTGAAATAGTCTTTAGAGCCAACCATGGCAATGATTTCGCCGGTGTCAGGGGCGGTGACAAGAGCAGCGCCGTTGCCGACCTTGAGTCCTCTTATCTTCTCAATTTCTTGAGCGACTATTTCTTGGGCTTTCTCCTGAACATCAAGGTCAAGGGAGGTGGTGACTTTGAGTCCTCCTTGTTCGACCATTTTTTGACCATATTTTTCTACAAGGAGTTCTTTGATATACATGACAAAGTGGGGAGCAAGAATATCGGTTCTTTGGGGAGCAAATTTAAGTTCTTCGTCAATGGCTTTTTGGGCTTGCTTTTGGGTGACATAGTCGTCTTCGACCATGCGGCGCAGGACGGCCTGTTGACGGCCTTTGGCCATTTGAGGATTGGCACCAAAAGGAGAGAAACGGGTAGGGGCAGCAGGGAGACCGGCAAGAAGGGCTGATTCGGCAAGACTCAAATCTTTAGCTTTTTTATTAAAGTAGGTTTCGGCGGCGGCTTCAATGCCCCAAGCAGTGCCGCCATAAGGAACTTGGTTAAAATACATTTCAAGGATTTGGTCTTTGGAGTATTTGATTTCAACGAGGGTGGCGAGAAGCAATTCTCTTATTTTTCTTCTGATAGTCCGCTTCTGAGTAAGAGCGGCTGATTTGACGAGTTGTTGGGTGATGGTGGAACCGCCTTCAAGTTTTTTCTTAAAAACTGTCTTGAAGGCAGCGCGGAAAATACCTGAGAGGGCAAAGCCCTGGTGGCGGTAGAAATCTTTGTCTTCAATGGCGATGGTGGCAAGCTTTAAATGCTCGGGAATTTCATCTAAACTTATGGGTTTGCGGTTTTGCTCGGCGTAAATACCGTATAGGAGTTTGCCGTTTCTATCAAAAATTTGGGTAGTGAGAGGTTGGTGGGTGGTTTCGATTTTTCCGGGAGTGGGGAGGTCTTTGAAAAAATAGGCAATAATGAGAACAAGGTTTAAGAGGATAAGAGAGAGGAGGACGAGAAAGGCCTTGCTTTTTTTTGATTTTTTGTTCGGATTCATAAGGCAAGTATAAGTATAGCAAATCAGATGGGGAATAGGATGGATTATACGAAACGAAGTGAAGTATAATGAGATTATGTTTAAGGATGAACGATGGTGGGGATATTTGGGGAAGGAGGAGCAGAGTCTTCTGGAGGAAAGTTTTTTGCTTTTGGAGTGGATAAAGGAGCTGGAGGGAAAAAAAGTAGTTGATTATTCGTTTGTGGTTTGTCCGGCGGCAAAAGCCTATGAGGGGTTTTTAAAAAAACTTTTTTTTGATTTAGGGTTAATATCGAATAAGAGTTACAGGAGTGATCGATTTAGAATCGGGAGAGCGTTGAATCCTGCGCTTGAGAAGAGATACGGCCGGACTTGTCTGTACGACGAGCTGAAGGAGAAGTGTGGGAGCGAGGAGGTGCCAAAGAAGCTTTGGGAGACATGGAAAAGATGCAGAAACAGGCTTTTTCATTTCTTCCCTGATGATCTTCATTTGATTGATCTTGGGGAGGCGGAGAAGAGGTTAAATGAAGTGGTGGAGGGGATAAAGTTGGCTTGCAGCTGTTGTAGTAAATGATTCATTGAATTTGATAAGATTTTGTGGTTTAATCGGTCTATAATCGCAGGGTCCATGGATTTTAATCCGGAGAAGTTTATGGTAGCCCAGAAACTCAAGTATAAAAACATAACGGTTTCGGGACCGATTTGTGCGGGGACGACGACTTTAGCAAAACTTCTTGAAAAAAAGCTTAGTTGGAAACTTTGGGAGGTAGGGGGTTTTTTTAGAGAGTATTGCAAAAAACACAGATTAAAGCTTGAGGACGCTTCAGGTCGGCCGGACAAGCTTTCCAAAAAAATTGATTATGGAGTGAGGAGAAGGATGAAGCGAGGCAAGTACCAAGTTTTTGAAGGTTGGCTTACAGGATTTATGGCCCGGGGAATACCGAGCACATTAAAAGTTTTACTAGTGGCGCCAGATGATGTGCGGATGGAAAGAGTGATGAGGCGGGACAAGATGGGGGCTGAAGAAGCAAAAGAACAGATCAGAAAAAGAGAAAGGGAAGTTTTTAGAAAGTGGAGTCGTCTTTACAAAGAGACTGATTTTTGGGATCCAAAGCATTACGATTTAGTAATTGATACTTATTCATATGATCGAGGGGAGATGCTGGAGAAGGTTTTGAAGAAGTTAGGGTGGAAAGAGAAACAATAATTTGGTGCTTGCAACAGAAAAAATTTGAGGTTAAGATAGTTTTATGAAAGAATTTAAGGGGCTAACGGAGCTGAGACGAGTTTTTTGGGTTTTTTCTTTTATCTTTGTGATTTGGGGATGTTACCGATTTATTTTTAAGCTTCCTGATGAAGTGGAGGAACTTTTCTTAAAGCCAATCGTTTTTTTGGGGCCGGTGTTTTGGGTGGTTTTGAGGAAAGAAAGAAAAGGTTTAAAATCGATCGGTTGGTCGGGGAAGAATTTTTTTAAAAGCATGTATTTAGGCATTGGTTTAGGGATGATTTTTGCGGCAGAAGGACTGTTGGTGAATTACATCAAGCACCAAGGATTTGATTTTATGGCTTTTAAGGGGGGAGGGAAGTGGCTTTTGACTTCTTTGGGGCTGGCGTTGGCAACGGCGATTTCTGAGGAGACGGTTTTTAGAGGTTTTATTATGGAGAGGCTTCTTAGGCTTTGGAAGGATGAGATTTCCGCAACTTTGGTTTCTTCAATTCTGTTTGTGATTATTCACTGGCCGATAACGATTTTTGTTTTAAAATATAGTCTTTACCAGATGTTGGTACATGGACTTTTAGTTTTTGTTTTTTCTTTTGGCTCTTGCTTTTTGTATTCAAGAACAAGGACGTTGGTGGCCTCAATCTTGACGCATGTGATGTGGGGGTATTCGATAATATTATTCCGATAGGAATAAAGAACTAAACAAGTTTGTTTTTCTACACGAAAAATACTTGTTTTTCTACACGAAAAATAAAAGAATACAGGGAAAAGAGAACTAAGAAACTGAAAAATAAAGAAACAGAGAAATACGGAGGGAATTTATGGATTGTAAATTAGATGAGAATAAGAAGAACTGTGGGTGTACATATCCTGGATGTCCGAGGAAGGGGAAGTGTTGTGATTGTATTGAGCATCATCGGGAAAAAGGGGAGTTGCCGGGTTGTCTTTTTCCGCCGGAGGCGGAGAAGACTTATGATAGGAGTAGGGCGGCTTTCATTAAGGCGTGGAGCTAGACGCGAGCCAAAGAGCAGAAAGGTTACTTCGTCATCGCCAGGGGTGATTTAGCATAACCAAGGTGTTATGATAGAGGTAAATGATTCGGTTTCTTGAGGCGATAAAAAAATACGAGAATGGACACCGGCCGCTTTATCATTTTGCGCTGGTGATTTTTTTATGGGCGGTGGTTGATGGGATAATTTCTTTTTCGATACCGATTTATTTGCAGGAAGCGATAAAGAATTTAGCGCTGGTAGGTTTTGTTTTTTCTCTTTCATCTTGTTTTGGGCTTTTTTGGGATCTTTATTTGGGAAGTCAACAGAAGGGGCGGGTTTATAAAAGCTATCTATGGCAAGGGTTTCTCTTAACTGCGCTTATGTGCTTTTTGATCTTTAAATTTTCGGGACTTTGGTGGTTTGTGGTGATGATGGCGGTTTGGGGATTTTATTTTGAGAATATTTGGTTTGGGACTTTTGATTTTTTGGACAGGTTTGCCAAAAGGTGGGAGCATGCAGAGAGTTTTGGGTTGGTACAGATGTTAAGATCAGCGGGTTATGTTTTGGGGCCAGTGATTGGGGGCTTGGCAGTTTTTTTGGGAAAAGGAATAAATATGGGGATAGCTTTCTTTTTGCTCTTGGTAGGTATGGGGTTTTTTTGGACATGGTTTCATAAGGGAGAGAAAAGGATTTTGCACGATGAGCCGCCCAAGAAGAGGCTTACTAAGGGCAAGGAAGTGAAACTTTGGCTTAAGGTAGGAAAAAAGGCTTTTTGGGCGTTGATAGGCATTTTTTTGATTAACTTATGGGATTCTTTGGTTTGGTTTATGGGACCAATTTTTCTGACACTCCATCAAAAGGGGGGAGGTGGAAGCTTGGCTGGTTTGACAATGGCCTCTTTTGTTTTACCAACAGTGATAGTGCCGGGACTGGCGGGGAGGTGGGCAGATAAAAAAGGGAGGAAGGGACCGATGTTTTTAGGATTTTTATTGGCGGGGGTTTTTTTGGCCCTTTTTGGCATGGGCCAAGGCGCGTTAATAATGATGATTTGGGCTCTTTTTTCTGCGGGGAGCATATCTTTGACAATACCGGCGGTTAATGGCCTTTTTGTAGATGCAATGGCCAAAGTGAAAATTGAAGATGAGGAGATAGTGGGAGCTAGAGGAGTGGCGTCAAGCTTGGGATTTATTATTGGGCCCGTGGTGGCGGGGTTTTTGGGAGTAATAATGGAAGCGAGGATGGTTTTTGCAATTTTCGGGATGATGATGATTTTGGGAGCAGGAATAATTGGATTTTTTTGGAAAGGCGGGGAGGCAAAGATAAGGAGATCATGAGGTGCTAACAACAATATTGTCGGCAGTAATCATTTGTGTTGCCTTTTTTGCTGAGTCGGTGTTTGGGTTTGGAGGGGGGCTTATTTCAGTACCGCTTTTGTCTTTGGTTTTGGGGGTCAAAAAAGCAGTGATGTTAATATCTGCTTTCCAGGCTTTAATTGGCTTTATCATTATAAAAACATGGAGAGAGACTTTGTGGCGAGTGATGACACCAGTAGTTTTTGGGGTTTTTTGGGGGGTGGGATTGGGAACGTATACCTTTGTAGCAGTAAGTGAGGTTTTTTTGAAAAGATTTCTAGCGGGGATGATTTTTTTGTTTTTAGTGAAGATGATTTTTTTTGAGGGGTTTAAATTGGGCGAACGGAGGAATTGGCTTTTTGGGTTTTTATCAGGACTCGGGGGTGGATGGGTTCAGGCAATAATTGGAACAGGGGGGCCGGTTTTTACAATGTACCTTTTGGCGGCGATTCATAAGAAGATAAGTTTTAGAGCAACAATAATTATGACTCTTTTGATAACTAATGTCTTAAGGATTTTTGTCCTTTCGGCGGGAGGATTTTTTACGGAAGAGATTATAAAGATGGCGTTGGCAATAGTGCCTTTTTTTATAGTGGCGATTTTTTTAGGGAATAAAATTCATCACAAGATGGACGAGAGGTTTTATAGACTGGTAGTTTATGGGATTCTTTTTTCTTCGGCAATAGTGATGCTTTTTTGAGCAGTGAGATTAATCTACTCAACCTTAATGGAGTTGATAAGGAAGGTGTGACCCTTGAGGTTTTTGAGGCCGAGGCGGAGAGAGGTGACGTGTTCGTCTTGAGGGAGAATGGGGAGCATGAAAGAGTAATTTTGTGGAGCAAAAAGGTTTTTGACTTCTTGGGTTAAAGGAGTGGTGTTTTTCCAGTCATTGTTTTGGTTAGTAAGGTATGTGAGAGTGAGAGTAAAGTTTATTTTTTCGGGGCTCTCTGAAGTTTTTTTAAAAGAAAGATTGATGATGACTTGGTTAGAGCGGCTTTTTTCTTTGCCAATAGATAGGCGGGGAGGGCTGTAGAGGTAGGCGGGGGAGGCGATGATGTTTCCCTGGAGAGCACCATTTTTAACCTTGAGGCTTTTAATGCCGGCGCCAACCCAGTTTTGAGTATCTTCTCCCTCAAACTGCCAAACAGGGTGGGCGCGATTTAGGGCGGCACGAGTGGAAACTTGGGTGGGTGTCTGGACAAGATAGGTGGCAATACCAGTGACAACGAGAAGAGCGAGGATAACGATGCTGGGGATGATAATCTTTTTATTCATCTGTTTGATAATTTTATGGAGAGAAGGGAAGTAAGTCAAGGGGGTTAATAGCTGGAGACACAGGCGCCGTTGCTACAAGTGTAGCCGGTGGGACAGACATAACCCGGAGCACTGAAACACTGGCCTAAACCCGGGTGACAGTACATTTCATACAAGTGGATTACTCCGTCGTCATCTTGACAATGGTCGGTAGCACCATTTCTGTAGGCATTGTTATCTTTACAGATCCCCTGTTCGTTGTAGTTTAGACCATCATCAGAATCTGTGCATTTGTATGGGGGTGAGGGCATGGGAATAGGGAGGAGCGTGGAGGTTGGAAGGGGAGAGGGGGTGGTTTTGGGAAAGATGGTTAGCGTTATGTTTAGTTTCTTTTCAGTTGTTTTTTCGCATTCCCAGGGACGACAATAGGTGCCGGTGATGCTGGTGTTGCCACTTTCTAAGATTTGATAATAGCGGGTGATGGTGGTGGGGGCGCCAACTATAGGGAGACATTTTTCTCCGGAACGGCATTCTGAGGTAGAGGAGAGCTGGCAGAGAGGTTTTAAGTATTTAGAATCGACCTTGATTTCCCAGCGGTAGCCGGCGGAGATGTTTTCTTCTAAGGAGAGGGAGACGATATGATTAACAACAGCGTTGAATTTTCCAAAGAGAAATCCTGTGCTTGTAAGATTGAGGTTTTCTTCGGAGAGTTTAAGGCCAACCGAACCAGGGGGACAGGGAGAGGAGGGGGTGGGAGTTGGTGTAGGTTTGGGAGTAGTAGAAGGCCCGCATTTTGCACGGACAATGAGGCGGTCATTTTTGCGACCCTTGCACCGGCTGTACCAACCTTCAGTGCGCTTGCCAATATTTTTACAAACAACTTGACAGTTTTGGCTTTTGCAACCTTTCTCATATTTATATTTAATTTTTTTGTTTTGATCTTGCCACCGCCACCAGCCGTCGGAGGCTTTTCTTTTTCTTAATCTAATGACACAAACTGGCTTAGTGAGCTTTCGTTGCTCNNGTAGAGAGTTTTAGTGACAGCGAGACCGACAGTAAGAGGGATAGCGGCAAGGACAACAAGGAGACTTAGGGTTAAGGGTAAGTTTTTGGGCTTAAAAAGGAGTTTTAGTTTTTGCTTGAGAGCCATTAGTTTTCATGGTAAAGATTGCTGTTTTGCTTGTCAAGTTTTTATGGACGGTTTGACTTTGAGGGGGATTCTTGATATCCTCCAAAGGAGGAAACCAAAAAGCTTGTTGAGAGGAGTGAGCATGATTAAAAAAATACTATTGATAGTAGCCAGCTTGGTCTTTGGGATGGGGGTATTGACGGCTTCCGCTTATAAAAACAGTGAGAAGGCGTTGGCGCAGAAAATTGGGACGGAGGGGAGGGAGGTGGAGGTGATTGAAGTGGAGGAGGGAGATTTGGCAGAGATAGAGAAAGAGACGGGCCAGGAGAAGGTTGATTATGTACTGCCGTATCCTGGGATGCTGCCGGACAACAAGTTTTATTTTTTGAAGATGCTAAGGGATAAGATTTGGGGGTTTTTGATTTTTGATGAAGTGAAAAAAATCGATTGGTTGATTTTGATGGGAGATAAAAGATTGGCGGCAGGGAAAGTCTTGATTGACACCGGAAAGACTAATCTTGGAGTGGCAGCGATTATTAAAGGAGAGGGATATATAGCGAAGGCGGTGAGTAGAGCAGAGGTGGCCAAGGAGAGGAATTTGAATGTTCATGATCAGTTGGAAAAATTAAGAAAATCGCTTTTAAAACACAAGGAAATATTGATGGAGATGGTGGGGAAGACAGGGGGTGGAGAGAGAGGGAGTCTTGAGAGACTGATTGAGCCATTGGGCGAAAGAATTTCAAAAATAAAAGAGCTTTTGGGAATTAAGGAGCAGGAAGTTGAAGAAGAGTTGCCGGTTGAGGAAGTTGAGGAGGAAGGGTTGACGACAGAATTTGGGGAAGAGTAAAGGACCAAGAACAAAGGATTAAAAGAAGAAAAGACTAAAGAGAATAGTGAAATTGTCAAATTGCGAATTGAGAAGTTGTGAAACTGGGAAGTTTTGGGGGGAGATTGAGTAAATTTGGATGATAAGGGTTTGGGGTTTGGGGTTTAAGGTTACTCTCCCAAAAAAATTTTTTCTTCATATTTTCTTCAAAAAAATTTTTTTAAGGCTGAATTTTGAAGTTGATATGGTTTGATATTTTAATTTGGGGTTGACAAGACACAAACACTAAATATAGTGTTAAAATTGTTGTTTTGACACTAGGAATAGGGGGAGAATAAATTGAAATGTCCTTATTGTACAAGCGAGGAAACGTCGGTTTTGGAGTCGCGGGACAGCGAGGACGGTGAGGTGACAAGAAGGAGGAGAGAGTGTGGGAAGTGTGAGAAGCGATTTACGACTTATGAGCGAGTGGAGGTGATTGATCTTAAAGTGGTAAAGAAGGATGGATCAACAGAGGATTTTGACAGAGGAAAGATTAAAACGGGGATTGAAAAAGCGTGTGAGAAGAGACCGTGTTCGGAGGAGGACATTGAGAGAATAATTGACGATATCGAAATGAGACTGATGAATCGAAAATCAACAGAAGTCTCATCATCGGATATCGGAAGGATGGCTTTAACGAGACTAAGGAAGCTTGACAAAGTAGCATATTTGCGGTTTGCGAGTGTTTTTTTGGAGTTTGGAGATTTAAAAGAATTTAGAGAAGAAATTAAAAACCTAGAATAAAAAATAAAAATGGCGAGACTAAAGTCGAATGTAATCAGGAAGATTAAAAAGAGAGACGGTCGGGTGGTTCGATTTTCACCTTCAAAAATTGAGAGATCAATTTGGCAGGCGGCAAAAGCAGCAGGAGGAAAAGACAGAAAACGGGCCAAATACTTGACTTCGCTAGTATTGAGGGAGCTTGAGAGAAGGTTTAATGCGACCTTGATTCCAGAGGTTGGGCAGGTGCAGGGCATTATTGAACAGCTGCTTCTTAAAAAAGGGCACGGGAGGACACACAAGGCCTATACTCTTTATCGAGACCTACATTCGAGGATGAGGAGTATTGCAAGTCTGGTTGATTCAGATGAACTGATTGAGCAATATCTTGAAAAGGATGACTGGCGGGTGAAAGAAAACGCAAATATGANNCTTCAAGGATTGAATAATCACGTGGCGTCAATTTTATCTTCTCAGTTTTGGCTCAATAAAATATATCCGCGGGAGGTAAGGAAAGCACATACGATGGGCGATTTGCATATTCATGATTTGGCTTCGTTATCACCTTATTGTACGGGCTGGGATTTGAAAGAGTTTTTGATTAGAGGTTTTGGGGGGGTGAGAGGAAAGGTAAATTCTAAACCACCTAAACATTTGGGGACGGCGTTGGGACAGCTTGTTAACTTTTTTTACACGATTCAAGGAGAGGTGGCAGGAGCAGTGGCAGTTTCAAATTTTGATACTTACCTAGCGCCCTTTATAAGAACGGACAGGTTATCTTATGGGCAAGTAAAGCAAGTGATGCAAGAGTTTCTTTTTAATATGAACGTGCCAACAAGGGTGGGATTTCAGACGCCCTTTACGAATGTAACCCTGGATCTTAAACCGACAAAGATGGTGGGAGAAGAGGCGGTGATTATTGGTGGGAAGCCAATCTCAGCAAAATACAAAGATTTTCAAAAAGAAATTGATATGTTTAACCGAGCGTTTGCTGAGGTAATGCTTGAAGGAGATGCTCAGGGGCGGGTGTTTACCTTTCCGATACCAACCTATTCGATAACACCAGATTTTGACTGGGGCAATAATAAACTTGAGCCAATTTGGGAGATGACCAGGAAATATGGCGTGCCC
>JABAOC010036750.1_pt3 | contig 10078 bp, 9 predicted proteins | sample 7062161 | NCBI WGS metagenome assembly JABAOC01 (sample SAMN14538625, study PRJNA623070) | marine sediment metagenome | biome: marine biome [ENVO:00000428]; feature: marine pelagic biome [ENVO:01000023]; material: deep marine sediment [ENVO:00002113] | place: India: Gulf of Khambhat ...
GTAGACGGTAGCTCCAATTTCACGTCGGAGTGAAAGTTGGAAGTTTACTCTGACGAGGATGTATGACTAAGCCAGAAGAATTTCATTTTAAAGGCCAAAAAGAGGATGAAAAAATTGAACTTCTTTTAAGAAGACATTGGTTTACTTTAATTTTACCTCTTATAAAAAGATTTGTCGTTATTCTTTTGCCTTTTTTGATTTTATTTTTTCTTTTTTCTCCTTTTATTTTAAGATCTACTTTTTTTTCTATTTTGTTTTTATTATGGTTTGTTATTGGAGTTTCTGCTATTTTATATGAATGGATTATTTGGTATTATGATATTTATATTATAACAAATAAAAGAATTATTGACATTGATCAAAAGACTTTATTTTCTAGATCAGTAGCTGAAGCGGGGTTAGACAAAGTTCAGGATGTTACTTTTGAAATTGATGGTATGATTCCTACATTTTTGAAATATGGAGATGTTAGTGTTCAAACAGCAGGAGCTGAAGAAGTGATTAATTTAGAACAGGTTTATGATCCTCGAGAAATTCAAGAAAGAATTATGGAGCTTCAGAAGAAATATGAAGAGGAGGAGGGAGGTCCGGTAACTGCTGAAGAATTAGTTGAATTAATTGAAGAAAAAAGAGAATCTTCTTCTGCTAAAACTCTGGAGAAGAAGGATACGGAGGGCAAGGAGAAGAAAGGAAAATGATTTTAATGTTCAAGGTGTTTTATTGTTCATTCCAGTAAATAGCGGAACTCATTTAGAATGTCTAAAACAATAATATAATATTTGTGATTAATTCGTGATAAATTTTATTAGTGAAGATTAGTGGTTGTATAATATTCGTAACTTTAAAATTTGCTTTTTTAAAATGTTTAAATTATAATGAATATAATTTAAGATTTTTAAAATAGAATTATATTTCAAAATTACTATTTATATCTTTAAAATTTTAACTCTTATTTTGCAAAAATTATGATTTTTGCAAAGTGCTGAAGAAACTTAAAATAGTAAGTTTCTTCCTATAAGGAGGGGATATGCCAGAGTCCGATAAAATAGCTGGAGATATTTCACCAAAGAAAAATAAGAAATCAAAGAAGAAAATTATTTTTGTTGTGTTGGGAGCAGTGCTCATTGTTTTAATTTTTACTTTAGTTATTTTTGGGGTGGGTATTTATAAATATAACTGGCGGAATAGAGTGACAGAAGTAGTTGTTTCTATTATTCCTTACCCAGCGGCTATTGTAAATTCAGTTCATTTTGTTACAGTGAAAGAATTTACGGATGAACTAAAATCAATTGAAAAATATTACAAAGAGATTCAAGGAATTGATTTTACACAAGAAGAAAATAAAAATAAGTTTCGAGAGAAACAAAAAGAAATTTTAGATTTGCTTATTGAAAATGAGATTGTAAAAGAACAAGCAAAAAAATATAAATTGAAAATAACTACTTCTGAAGTGGAAGAGGAATATAAAAGAATTGTAGAAATTAGTGGGGGAGAAGAACAATTCCCCCAGACACTGAAAACTTATTATAACTGGACTCCTGAGGAATTTAAACAAAGAGTTAAAATTCTATTATTAAAAAAGAAATTAAAGGAAGCTGTTGCCAAAGATGATGAAATTAATAAAACAGCCAAAGAAAAGGCAGAGGGAATTTTAAAAGATCTTAGAGGAGGAGCTGACTTTGTTGAATTAGCTAAGAATTTTAGTGATGACGGTAGTGCAATAAATGGTGGAGATTTAGGTTTTTTCCCAAGAGGCAGTGGGCTTTCCTCTGAAGTTGAAGATGCTACATTTGCTTTAGAAGAAGGACAAATAAGTGATATAGTAAAGGATAAACAGGGATATAATATAATTAAATTAGAAGATAAAAAAGATGACCAAGTACATATCCGTCTTATTTTAATCCATCCTGTAGATTTTCAAAAATGGCTTAATGAAAAGATAAACGAAGCTAAAATACTTAGGTTTTTAGCTAAATAGAAATTTTAAACCAATTATAAAAATTAGAAATATATAAAAAATCGCCAGATCGCTGGCGATTTTTTATATGTTTAATCTCTCTTGCTCATCCTCCGCAGTAGCAGTTTGGAGCGGGATACCAGAATCGAACTGGCATCTCCACCTTGGGAAGGTGACATACTACCATTATACTAATCCCGCACGCCGTATTGAGTTTTGATTCCAACCCGCAACAAAAAGAGCTTTTTAAAAATAAGCTCTTAAAGAAAGAAATTAACTCGAAAAAATACTTTAGTATTTTTTCAAATAGGAGGAGTGAACAGGAAGCGAGAGCGATTCCGCTTTGTGGAATCGCGAAAACTGGGGGTTTACTCCGACGAGGCGGGGACGACCAGATTTGAACTGGCGATCTTCTGCGTGACAGGCAGATGTGTTAACCAGGCTACACCACGTCCCCTAAACATTCTATTCTATATGGTATATTTTTCCAGTGACTTAGTCAACTTAAGATAGATCTATATTTTAAAAATTAAGAAAATAAACAAAAAAAGGACTTAATCCTTTTTTAAATTTTTATTAATATATAATGTATGTATGTTGATAAATAAAGCTTTTATATTATTATCTAACTAAATATTAATCCTATCCAATCACCTACATAATGAGTTATAATTATAACTATCAAAGCAATGGCTAAGTGTTCAATAATTGATTTCTGGGGTTTTACTTTTTGCTCTTTGGCAATATAGAAACTAAGAATACCCAACAAAATTAATCCCCAAATTATGCCAACAATAATCGCTGTTGATAGGTGGAAAAGTAAGATCGGAGTAATAAATGTTAAGGCAAAGATAAATTTAGATAGGAAAGTAGAAAATGTTGATTCCCATATTTCTTTTGTTTTATGTTCATTTTCAGATTCTTCAGAAATATGCATACCCAATGCATCCGAAAAGGCATCAGCTATAGCTATTGTTAATATACCACCAATAACCACAGTTTGTGAATGAGTACCAGAATGTAAACCTACCATTAATCCTAAAGTCGTAATTATCCCCGAAGTTAAACCAAAACTTAATCCTACTTTGATTGATTTTTTTATCATAATAGTTTATATTTTAAAATATTTGATTAAAAATCGACCTTTTGATAGGATATATTTGTATTTGGAAATAACCATCAAATTTATTTAAGCATATCAAACAAGTAAGGAAAGAGCAAGATTCTTCTTTTTGTTATACTCGAGAAAATTTTTAATTTTCTCGAAAGAGGAGAAATAAACCGATAATTGGAACCCCGGAAGCTTTCGGAGTGGAAATGAAATATTTGTTTGGACGAGCCGTCTTAGCTCAGTAGGTAGAGCAGCACTTTCGTAAAGTGTAGGTGCTGGGTTCGAATCCCAGAGACGGCTTCAGGACAAGGCAACAGCGGGCAGGTAATATATAGGTTGTGAGTTCGATTCTCACTCTCGGCTCGGATAAAAACTCAGCAGGGAATAAAATTATCTATGAAAAAAATTAATTTTGATTTCAAAAAAAATATTCAAAGAGCCAGACATTGGTTTTTAGGAAGTTTTATTTCTCATCCTTTATGGAAAAATTGGATAGCTTTGGGAATTTTGGTGGTGACTTTAGTTTTAAATATTACTTTGTGGTTGATTTTGAAAAAAGGAATTAAACCAACTTCCGATCTTATTCCTATAAGTTATACCATTTTTGGAATAAATAAATGGGGAAGGTGGTATGAGGTTTTTATTCTACCAGCAATAGGTTTGTTTATTTTTTTGATTAACTTAATCCTTTCTTTTATTATTTATAAAAAAGAAAGATTTGGAACATATCTCCTTTTAGGGACAGCTTTAGTAGCTCAAGGATTTATTTTAATTTCGGTAATTTGTTTGGTTATTTTCCTTTCTTGATTTTTTATATATTGGAGTTTTATTAAAAAAGTGTTTTAAGAGGAAAATTATGGAACAAACTGTTAAATCTGGCGCAGTTCCCCTTTTTAACTGGGGACATATTTATAATAGAATTTTAGAAATCTTTCCTGGTGCTCTTGCTTGGTCAGCTTTACTTCTACCAGTTGTTCTTTCTTTTCCAACCCCTTATTTGGTGGCTTATTTTATTATTTGTTATGACTTATGGTGGCTTATAAGATCATTGAATATGACTAGATATTTATTTAAGGCTCATTTTTATCTGCAAAAAAATTTGAAGATAGATTGGAAGAAAAAATGTGAAAGTACTAAAGATTTACAATATTATCTAAAACGTCTAAATAATCAATATAGAAAAATAAAGCAAAAAAATCATTTTTTAGATTTATTTTTTCCCTTTATTATATTTAATTCAATCAAAAAAGGTTATTCTGTAGCATATAGAACTTATATAGATTATAAAAGTTTACAAAAAGAAATTAAAAATATAAAAAAAATAATAAAACAAAAAGAAATTAAAAATTGGGAAAATATTTATCATGTGGTTATTTTAGCTACTTATAAAGAAGAATTAGATACCCTAAGACCATCCCTGCAGGCTTTAGTGGATACTCACTATCCTAAAGATAAATTATTTTTTGTTTTGGCTTGTGAAGAGAGAGATAAGAAACGAGCCGAAAGAAATGCTGCTATTTTAGAAAAAGAATTTGCTAATAAATTTGGTTTATTTTTAGTAACTTTTCATCCTAAAGATATTCCTGGCGAAGTAAAAGGGAAGGGGAGTAATATAACCTATGCAGCCAGGCAATTAAAGAAAATAATAGATTCTAAAAAAATAGATTATGAAAGTATAATTACAACTACATTAGATGCTGATCATCGAATACATCCAAATTATTTTTATCGTTTGACCTATACTTATATAACTACTCCTGTTAGAACCAGAGTGAGTTATCAACCTTTACCGTTTTTCTATAATAATATTTGGGATGCTCCTGCTTCTTCTAGATTACTTTCCCAAAGTTGTTCTTTTTGGTTTATGATTGAATCCACAAGACCCCATAGATTACGAAATTTCTCTGCTCACGCTCAAAGTTTTAAAACTTTAGTAGATACTGATTTTTGGTCAACAACAACAATAGTAGAAGATGGTCATCAATTCTGGCGTACTTTTACTCGATATGATGGTGACCATAAAACTGTGCCTTTGTTTATCCCTATCTATCAAGATGCAGTTTTAGGAAAGACATATCTGCAAACTTATAAAAATCAATATCTCCAACACAGACGGTGGGCTTGGGGTGTTACTGATATTCCTTATTTTATTAAAAATTGTCTTCCTAATTATAAAATTTCTTTGCGGAAAAGAATATATTATCTTTTGAAAATGATTGAGGGGTCTTTTTCTTGGGCCACTGCTCCTTTATTTTTAACTTTGGCCGGTTGGATGCCTATTATTTTAAACCCCTCTTTTAGTTATACAGTTTTAGCTAATAATTTACCTCGTACTTGTAGTACTCTTTTAACTTTTGCTTTAGTTGGACTTTTAGGTAATCTTTATATTTCTTTAGCTCTTTTACCTACTCGTCCTTCTCGGTACAGCCCTAGAAGAACTTTAGGGGTGGCTCTACAATGGATTTGGGCTCCCCCTGTATCTATATTTTTGTCTGCTATACCAGCCTTAGATGCTCAAACTCGGCTGGCATTAGGGAAATATTTAGAATTTTGGACTACCCCGAAAGTAGTGAAAAAATAAATCCTAAATCCCAACGGGATCCCTTCGGGACAATATCAAATGACCAAAATGCTGCCACAGCCCCACCCAACCACCCTTTTATTGTATAGATTCTATAACAAAACAATATAAGTTTAGAACATTGGAAAATTTGAATTTTGAATTTATTTAGAAATTAGATATTAGAAATTAGGATTTTTTTAAGGTTTATATTATGTCTCTCTATATCCAATTTATTCCCTATTTTATTATTGCTTTTTTAGGTTGCTTGATTCTTACCCCACAGGTTAAAAAATTAGCAGTTTATTTTAAAGTTTATGATATGCCCTCCCCAAGAAAGATTCATGGGATTACTATTCCTAGACTAGGGGGGATAGCTTTATTTTTACCTTTTTTAATTTTAGTTTTATGGGATTTAATTTTAGGTCAAAAATATTTACCTGGTGGGCATTTGCTCCCAAAACATATTTTAGGAGTTATTGTCGCTGCAAGTTTGATTTTAGCAGTAGGTATTTATGATGACATAAAAAAAATTTCTCCTTATAAAAAATTATTTTGGCAGATTATTGCAGCTTGTATAATAATCTTGGCAGGAATTGGTGTCGATTATATTACAAATCCTTTTGGAGGAACAATTCGCTTAGACAGTTATCAAATTCCTGTGATAATAAAAGGTATTCCTTATCATTTTACAATCTTAGCTGATTTATTTACTGTTTTATGGATTATCCTTTTGGTAAATACCGTCAATTTTTTAGACGGATTGGATGGATTAGCGGGGGGTGTTTCTGGAATTGGCTTTTTTGTTTTGTTTTTCTTATCCCTTAGACCTACTATCCTGCAACCAGAGACAGCTTATCTAAGTATTATTTTAGCTGGATGCGCTTTGGGATTTCTGCCTCATAATTTTCATCCAGCTAAGATTTTTATGGGCGACTCAGGTAGTTATTTTTTAGGTTTTATGATTGCAGTATTGGCTATTATATCTGGAGGAAAAGTAGCTACTGCTTTATTAATTTTAGGTTTTCCTATTTTAGATGCTTTTTGGGTTATTTTTCGACGAATATTATATCTCCATTCACCTTTTATTGCGGACAGGAAGCATTTACATCATAGACTTTTAGAAGTGGGGCTTTCTCAAAGACAAGCAGTGGGGTTAATTTATTTTTTAAGTTTATGTTTTGGTTCTGTAGCTTTATTTTTAGAGAGTGGAAAGCAAAAATTAACAGCACTTTTTATTTTAGGAGCAGTTATGTTTTTCCTAGCCATAGTTCTAGTAGGTTTAAGTTGGAGGAAGCATGTTAGTTGAGAAGGTTGAGCAAGTACACAAATATTTCCCGAATTAGTCATGAATTAGTACTCGAATATTATATAAATAATCCCTGGGCAAATCGGATCTTTATTTATGTTTAAATTCGTGTGTTGATTCGAGTTTGATTCGTAAAAGATTCGTAATCCCCAAAAAAGGTATTGACTTTTCTCATTTTTTAGTTTAAAATATAGGTAGAAAATCAAAATTTATGGGGGATATTTATGGATAAACAACAGTTACAAGAATTAATAAGAAGTATTAAAAGTTTAATGCGCTGTCCTAATTGTGGTTCCTCTTATCGAACTTCTTCTATTCAATTGTTAGAAGAAATGGATATGGCTTGTTTAATTCATTTAGAATGTAAACAATGTGGGATGCCGGTTTTAGCTACTATAATAGCTAAAACAGAAAGAGTTGAACAGCCTAAAATTATGACTAATATTGGCGTGAAGGAAGTTGATTTAACTGGAGAGGAAAAGTTATCACAAGTTACAGTTGATGATGTGATTAATATGCATGAATTTTTAAAAAACTTTGATGGTGATTTTGAGTCTGCAGTAAGTTAATTTTACATAATCTTTCTTATTTTATCTCGCTGAGCGGGGCTTTGTTTAAAAGATTAGTGGTAGGTTTAAAAACCTACCTATTTTAATTTTTAGGAAGATTTGGTAATATAATAGAAGAAATTTAAAATTCAAAATGCAAAGTGTCCCGAAAAATTCAAAATCTTTGATTTTGTAAATTTTAAGTGATCCCTTTATGTCCAAGCGGGTATCTCAATAAACGTTTCTCTACAATATAAAACGATTTTGAATTAACAGGATCTCTAAGATGTAACCAAGCAAGCCTGGACATCTTTGGGATAAAATGACATATCAAAATGTAAAATTTTAGTAAGTTTCGCTATATTAGAATATTTTTGAATTTTAATTTGTCATTTTGGTTTTTAATATTTGATTTTTGAATTTTTTTAGATATTAGAATTTTAAATTTTAGGGTAAAAAAATGGCTAATCCTACTTTAGTTGCTCAAAAAAGAAAAATTTTAGGTAAAAAAGTAAAAAATTTAAGAAAAAAAGGAGAAATACCTGCTGTTTTATATGGACATGGAGTAAAACCTCTTCCATTATCACTAAATTATCATAGTTTGGAAAAAGTATATAAAAAAGTAGGGGGTAGTGGTTTAATCTCTTTGGTTATTGATAAAGAAAGCCCTAGAAATGTTTTAATTCAGGATATATATATTGATCCTATAACTCGAGAATATGGGCATATAGATTTTTATCAAGTAAAAATGACAGAGAAAATTGAAGCTTCCGTGCCTTTGCATTTTGTCGGCGAAGCCCCAGCTGTTTCTGAAAAAGATGGGATATTGGTAAAAAATATAGATGAGATAGAGGTAGAATGTTTGCCTGGTGACCTACCTCAATCTATAGATGTAGATATTTCAATGCTGTCTGATTTTGAAAAAGCCATTCATATAAAAGATCTCAAAATTCCCCAAGGAGTTAAAGTATTAGCTGATTCTGAAGAAGTAGTAGCTACTTGTACCCCTCCTCGTTCAGAGGAAGAGCTTGCTGCTTTGGAAGAAGAGGTTGTAGAGGAAGCAGAGGTAGTTCCCGAGGTAGAAAAGGAAGAAAAGGTTTCCGAAGAAGAAGCTGAAGAGAAAGAAGAGGAAAAGGGAGAGGAGGAGAAAGGAGAGAAAGAAGGAGAAGAAGAAAGTAAAGAAAAAGGTGAATCTGGAAAGAAAGAAGAAAAAGGGAAATCTGGCAGAAAAGAAGAGAAGAAATAAGAACCTTATAGTTGATCGTTAAGTGGTTTACGGTTATGAAGCCCGTATCGTAGTTTGGTTACGGTTACGTGAGGAATAAATAGCATAACCGAAAGACGTAACCGATACGCATTTCGTCCGCCTACCAACGGCTGAGCTGTAGACGATGGCGGACAGGTAACCTTAACCGTAACCGATTTATATAAAGGTTAAATTAATGGATGAATCTAAACAATTAACTACTTCTGACAAATCTGAACAATTAACTGCTTCAGCAAAAAAACCATCAGAAAAATTATCAAAGAGCCCTAGAGGTAAAAAAATTAAGATTTTTTTGATTGTAACTTTTGTAGTTGCTTTTTTAGGAATTGTTTTATTTTTTGTCTATCTTAAGTTTTTTAAAGATTCTTTAATTTTTTCCCCGCTTTTATCCAAACCTGGTCAAAAAGATGGTATTTCTTTAAATATTACCGAAGAAAAAGTTATTTGTCCTTTATGTGGAAAATTAGTAGATAAAAATAAAGCTGAGCGTGTTCCTTTGGCAGTAGCTATTGAAAACCATACAGACGCCAGGCCTCAATCTGGTTTGGATAAAGCTGATTTGGTTTATGAAGCTCTGACCGAAGGACAAATTACTCGATTTTTAGTCTTTTATGCATGTGAAGATGCAGACGAGATAGGACCAGTAAGATCGGCAAGGACTTATTTTATAGATTGGCTTTCTGAATTTGATGCTTTTTTTGCTCATTGTGGTGGTAGTATAAATGCTTTAGATCAAATTGTCTCCTATGGGATTTTAGATTTAAATCAATTTTATAATGCCAAAGCCTATTGGCGTACTCAAGATCGTTATGCTCCTCATAATCTCTATTCTTCTACTGGAAAATTATGGGATTTAGCTCGTGAAAAAGGCTGGAACCTAGAGAAAGATTATGAGGGTTTTAAATTTAAATCTGATATTTCTTTAGATGAGCGACCAGATGGACAAGAGATAAAAGTGAACTATCAAGACTATCGATTTAAATTACGCTGGGTATATAATCGGGAAGATAATAATTATCTACGTTTTCAAGGGGGGGAGGAATTTAAAGATGAAGTTACTGGCAATCAAATTACAGCTAAGAATATTATAGTCCAGTTTGTTTCTTCTACTTATCCTATTGCAACTAGAATTAATGAACATGTGCGAAAAATGGATACAATAGGCTCAGGAAAAATCATTGTATTTTTAGATGGCAAAGCTCAAACTGGTACATGGGAAAAGACTTCCAGAACTTCCAGAACTAAATATTATAATGACGATGGTAAAGAGATAAGGTTGAATCCCGGTCAAACTTGGATTGAAGTTACAGAACCAGGAACAGAGAT
>JABAOC010001171.1_pt2 | contig 10077 bp, 10 predicted proteins | sample 7062161 | NCBI WGS metagenome assembly JABAOC01 (sample SAMN14538625, study PRJNA623070) | marine sediment metagenome | biome: marine biome [ENVO:00000428]; feature: marine pelagic biome [ENVO:01000023]; material: deep marine sediment [ENVO:00002113] | place: India: Gulf of Khambhat ...
AAATAGTGGAGATGTTGTTGAAAGTTTCAGGAATAAAGGTTAATCTACAGGATAGGTACGAAAATACAGCATTGGTGTTAGCAACTAAAATGGGAAATAAGGAAATAGTCAGAAGGTTGCTAAAAGTTCCAGGAATAGATGTTAACTTAAAGGATGAGAATGGACGGACAGCATTGATGATAGCAACTGAAATGAGAGAAGAGGAAACAGTAGAGATGCTGCTAAAAGTTCCAGGAATAAAGGTTAATCTACAGGATGAGAAAGGAAAGACAGCATTGACGTGGACTGTTAGATATGGGTATAATGAAATAGAAACATTATTACGACAACATGGTGCAAAATAAAAAGAAACATTTAATAGGGGATACTATTAAATGTTCAAACATTCAAAATTATTTCCTCAAATATTTAAGTAGGATATCAACGTGGCATTTATTTCCAGGTTCACACCAACAACCCAAATTTTTACCCTTTAATTGACCTATTTGAGATAACAAAATAACATTGTTCTTCAAATATTCTTCGAATAAAATTAAAGCTTGTCCATTAGGATATTTTTTGGCTGAATAAGGGTTATGCCAGATTGAAGCTTTGTAGTGAAAGATTCTTTTATTCTCCCCAGATCCAATAAAAATTCTTCCGTGTCGGCCACAATAAAGATTATTTTCTCCGTTTAACCATTCTTCTAAATTATTACAACCATTCTTCCTTAACCACCATTTAACCTTGATACAGACTCTTTTAGTTTTATCTTGACTCTTTTTTTCTTCTTTTGAAACAAACCTAATTTTTAACCTAACCGGTGGATACACCGGATTTACTCTCTCCATTTGTCAGCGGATTATCATCCAAAGAGCTGTCAGTTTCATCTTTGACCGGGGACTTAATGAAATTAATCTTCAGCAGAAATGGAGATCTTGTTGTCCTGTCTATTATTAAGGTCTTATTTAATGTTTCTAAAGATTTGGTCATTCCTTTGACATATTCTTCCAATTGTAGGCTCTTGATTTGTTCAAAGTTATCAGCACAGGCTCTGGGATTAACTGAGAGGTCAAAATTATCGGTTAATTGATGAACTGATTTGATTGAAAATAATTGCCTACATCTTTGATAGACTAAACATGATTTGTCGTATTTATCAGGTAAATTGTCTATGTCTTTGTGATTTCTGATCAATTTGTAAGAAGTTTTTGGTCCAACTCTTTTGATATTAGTATTATAGTCGCATCCGCATAAAATACATAAATCAACAAATTGTTTGAATGTAAATTTCAAGTCAGTCAAAACTTTTCTTAAAACTCTAACTTTAGAACAATGTACTTCTTCACCAGTTGTTGGATCAATCATTCTTTCAAATGAAAATTCATTAATCCACCAACTAGCACCATGAGTTAAACTATCAGTATCAGTAGAAAAACTTGCTATGGCGTATCCTTGGTGACACAAAGCTGCACATAATTCTTCCCCTTCTCCGGTTGCTCTAAGTAATGGGATACCAAATAGTTTGACCATATTTTCAAATATTTCAAAGTCATCAGATTTTGGTGAGCCTATTTGAAAACAGGCTCTAACTAATGAATTTAATTGTTGTTCAGTTCTTTCAGTGGTAGATATGGCTAAAACCTCGGCTCTTAAACTATTGTATTTTTCAATTGATTTGGTTTTAGCAGCTCTCCTTTTTGTCCTAGTTACTTCTTTTTCTGGTGGATGTTCTCCATCGACAACAATAATTGGTCTTATTTTGTACCAGATCAATCTCTTGATAAAAGTCATGATCATTTGCATGGCTCCAATAGTCACCGATTCATGATCTATCTCTTCTAGGTCTATTCTAGTTGACGAAACCACTCTTTTCCAAGAAACAGAATAGAACAGATGAAGTAGATTGGCTCCATCTATGGCTACAGAATAACCCGAAAGGGCAGTCAAAGGTATTTGCAAGACTGAGTTTTTGGAGTGTTCCTTCAAAAGCTTATTAAGATCTTTTATCCCCATTAAAAGACACTTTTAAATCAAGGTTCTTAAACCAATGAGTGACAACAATTTTAGCCATCCGGGACTAACTCCATTTGACGAGGAGGATGACACCGATTATATCAAGCAGTTTAATAACAGAAAAAATATTTCTTCAGCCGAATCTTATTATGGACGTGAAAATCAAAAAGGTGGAAATAAGAGGAAAAATAAAAAAGTAAAAACAGTTTTTTATCTAAAAAATGGTAGAAGACAAAGTATAAAAGTTTCTTCTTCTGATCATCATTCAGATTCAGATTCAGACTCTGATGGTTATCCTTCATCAATATCTGGTCCAAGTGCAGCTAAGAATGATATATCAACTTCTGAACGAGAAGATTCACATAAAAGTGGTAGTCCGTTCGAACCTGTAGAGGATCCAGAATCAGAATTAGAAGCCGTAACTACAACATCTGGACAAACTGACTCCGAAAGCAAAACAGATGAGGACCAAGAAGATAGCTCAGAATCAACAACTCAGACCGAGTCGAAGGATGGAGATGATGAAGAAATTGGAGATGAGAATCAAAGTGATGAAGAATCTGATGATATCATCGTGTTTGACATGAGTTCTGAATCAGATTTAGCATCTGAAGGTAAAAATTCGGTCCTTTCCAATATGGTAAAACAAGATTCTTCTAAACTAACGGCTACTAAGTCATCAGATGAATCTAATCCAGATAAACCAACTCAAGATCAACCAGATGAAGGAGCTCCACCACAAACTATGGTTATCAAGAGACCACCCATACATCAACCAAAAAGTAGTTTGGATGTAAATGACGTGGTCAAAAGAGCTCCTGGGTTAAGAAATTCCCCCAAAGCTGCCCCTAAAATAGGACAAAACGGTCCAAGGGGTCCATTGGGACTGCCTAGCAAATTGCCTAGTAAATTACCTAATAAACCGATCGTTAAGACACCTGAAGTCAAGATAACTAAAAGAAAGGCTAGTATAGAAATTACAGACGAAAATTTTGACATGTCGAACAAGTATGAAAAGATGGGTTTAGTCGGAGAGGGATCTTTTGGTCAAGTTTATAAAGTTAAAGAAAAAGAAACTGGTAATATTTATGCTTGCAAAATCATAGATATTGTAAACAGTGATGAAGATCTTCAAACAATATTGAAAGAAATTAGCTTTCTTAATGATTTGGTTCATCCAAACATAACCAAACTACATCGATCCTTTATTAATGAGAAAACTGTTTGGATTGTCATGGAATATATCAACAGAGGATCTGGTCGTGAAATTCTAGACAGGCTGTGTTTACCAGGCAAAAAAGCTAAAGGATTGTCTGAAGCTTTAGTAGCTGTTATTTGCAGAGAGATGCTCAACGGTCTGGTCCATATCCATGAGAAAAATTTAATCCATCGAGATCTCAAGGCGGCAAATGTCTTATTCACTTCCAATGGAGATGTTAAATTAGCTGATTTTGGAGTTAGTGGAAAATTAGACAACTTAGTTAATTCAAGAATGACTTTCGTAGGAACTCCTTATTGGATGGCCCCTGAAACTATTAAACAAGATGGAACAAAAACATCAGCTGATATTTGGTCTCTCGGAATAACTGCCATGGAATTTGCCAATGGTATACCACCATTAGATACTATTCATCCGATGAGAGCTATCTTTAAAATCATCAACAACGAACCACCGGTCTTGAAAGGTAAGAGATTTTCTGATGAGTTCAAAGAATTTATCGCAGCCTGTCTAGTTAAAAATCCATTGAAAAGACCAAGTGCCAAACAGTTGTTAAGCCACCCTTTTATTAAGGGAGCTGGAAAGAAAAAGTTATTGGCTACAAAGATCAACAAGCTCTTTAATTTCAAGAGTGTTCGAATTAAACCCAAAAGGTCATCAAGAGGTGCTAAAAAATCTAACGGTGACTCCACTTCGTTGGATTCTCTAATGAGTAGTCAAACTATGGATTTCGATGTTAGCTATAATGCAATGAATACAGGAACCGTAATTAAAACCAATGAAGTTAACTCTCCAATTAGTAAAAATATGGAGCCAGCCTTAGATGGCTATGAATCTTTTAACATGGGTACTAACTATGGTCAAACTATCATTGAAACTACCAAACCGGTGAAAGTTGATGCTAAAGCTAAAGTCGTTGAACAGTCATCAACCAAGAGTCCGGAGAAAGATCAAGTTAGTACTGAGGCTAGCGAAGAACAGGCTGGGAATGGAGAGAAGATCATTAATAAAATAGAGAAACCCAAACTCAAAAGAAAAAAGTTGGTTTTGAACGTTCCAAAAGTTATTACCAATCTACTGCCTAAATCGAAAAGATTAAAAGAACAGGACCAAACAAAAGCTAGTCCTGATCAACTGGTTCAATCTATACAAGAAAATTCAAGTGAGACAACCTCAGGTAAAATTTCCACAACAAATCCAGTAAATCCATCAGGAAGTGGTAAACCTATGAGACTAGTTTTGAATTTGCCTGGTAAGTCATCTGATCTTTCGCTTCGCACGTCTATTAAAAATGGGCAAAAATCTAGTTCGCCGATTCCTGTTCTAAAACTTCCTCAGCCGAGTTTGGCCAGCTCTGTAGTTAATTCTTCAGCAAATAAGCAAGACGGAAAATTTTATCTTAATGGACAAGAATTAGATAAATCAAAGGTAAAATATGGAAATGCCGAAAATAAATTGTCTTTTGCCATTTCATTGAAAACTCTCCATAAGACGGCAGCTTTGCCATGGATTCTTAAATTCCCAGACAATCTTCAGATGGATCGATTTGACGACGTTATAGGTGGAAAGTTTCAGGTTACCATAAAATCTCCAAATAACAAAAATCTAGATTGTTTGGGGGTCTGTTCGTGGATGAAAAATAAAATCACAGTATCAGAAGTAAAAATATTTGAGGGAAAAACAAGTCATCCAAAGACAATTCTTCCTAATACACTTCCTGATGACATTGTTATCAAGTATTCAAGAAAGAAAAGATCATAAACCAAAGAATTTTTCATAGAGTAGATAAAAACAGAGAAATGCTTTATCTCATAGATAAGACGGACATTTAGATTTTCAATAAATCTGGAAAAAACAGAGAAATGCTCTATCTTATTCATAAGACGAACATTTAGATTTCCAGTAAATCTGAAAAAAAGCAGAGAAATGTTTTAACGGTAAATAAAAATTTTGACAAATAAAAACACCAAGTTTTTATTTGTTTATTCAAAATAAATCAACCATAAAAACAATGGATCAATCAGAAGTCAATGGAGAACCTAGTTATCTCAACCTAAAATCACAACTCGTTCCAATCCCCATTGGAAGCTCCTTTTATGACCTTGATAGTTGTAAACGAACAAAAACCATTACTGGAAAATACTATTTCATTAAGCCAAGAGTTATTTCCACTCAACATGCATGTTTAGCAATGTTCTTGTTGATCAATGGTTTAAAATTAAAAGACGTGGAAGGTAGCGAAGAAACCAAAAAACAAGTTCTTCGACAACTTTCAAGAAGAGTCAAACATAAAGTGGAAAAGACCAAACCAAATCTTTGGAGAGAATATAGAAAGTTCGAAGATATCTTGGAACCATTCAACTTTAAACATATGGAATTGTATGGACAAGTTGACCATATTATCAATGGGAACACTTTGAAAGTTATCTTTGATCTTCCTTTTAAATCTTTGTCCAGATGGCATATGCATCACGATAAAGATGGAACTGTTAACAAAAGGTTTGTTTGTATTCCGTATGGAGATCGTAATGCTGGTCTGATTATTGAACACAACGTCAAAATCTGGGGGATTAAAGGCGAAACACGAGAGACCAAAAAAGGTAAAGCTCAAATGAAAGTCCTTGAAAGCCTTATTAATGAAAATAACAGTAGAATTTTTGTTCATCTTCTTGGATATATTCCAGGTGGATTTGTTCGAGGACATATTTATTTTGATGCTACTAAGACAAAAACTCTTGCTGAAGAATTACTCGGTATGCAACATCCCAAATTTAAGACTCTTTTTGAATCTGCATTTACTGCTGGGAAAAATGGAATGGAATATCAGTCCGTTAAACAGGTAAAGGGTCGTTTCCGAGTTAAACAACAGAAAAAGAAATATGATTACGGAACTGAACACGGAAATCATATCAAACCAGTCCAATCTATTGAATATGATGACGAAGCCACTAAAACTGTCAAAAGGAGAGACCAGAAAGCAGTTAAAGCTGTTAATAAGGTCAACAAGAAGAATCAGAAGAAAAGAAATAAAAATCCAGACGGTACAATGATCGGATTACCCGATGGTGTCTTCGAAGACCCAGATCGAACAATGCATAGAAGCAACTTTATCAGTGATCAACCTGAGCCTGAACCTGAAGTTGAAGCTAGCGAAGAAGGTGATGATCAAGATGAAGGAGAATCAAAGCCAAAAAGCCGATTTCTTGCAAAAATTCCATTTTATCCTTCCAAACCTAAATCTGGTAAATCCAAGACTGCAGATGTAGATTCAGGAAATACTGAAGGAGGTGATGAAGGCGAATCGGAAGCTACTGATGAAGAAGAAGGTGATGAAGGTGATGAAGGTGATGAAGGCGAAGACGATGAAGGTGAAGCGGAAGAAGATAGTTCTGATGGTCCGTTAGGTCTTCCAGATATTAAATCATCCGGAGACACTCTTAATGCGGAAGAACTACAAATATTGGCTAAAGCGGCAGCGGCTGATGAAGAGATGAAAAAGAAGCCAAAGAAAAAGAGAAAATGGGGATGGGGTAGAAAGAGGAATTCCTCAGATGATTCTAAATCACAAGAAGAGAATAGTGAAACGAGTGAACCAACCGAAACGGCGGAAGAAGTCGAGGCAACATAAGCAATTGATCTTACATTTAGCATTTATAACTTAATAGTTACAAATGTTTTATTCTATATGACAATGGTGTCATGAAAAATATTCTCGCCGTTTCAGAGAAACGAGAAAATGTTACTAAGTATAGAGAAGAAGTAATCTATTCAATGCATCTTAATCTATTTACTGTGGTATCAAAGAAAGGTATTTTACCTTTTGGACATGGACTTCCTACTACACAAGACAGTAAGGTTTCGTTCAAGACTTCTTCTGTGGTGTTGAAACTTGCTGGATCTTCTGGAACAAAGGCGATAGAACCTTTTAAACATGTACTAAGATCTCCATCTTCATCTACCACTGAAGGCCATATGTATGGTAACCATTCTCTCGGAATTTGACAAAAATCTCTGGTTTCACTTTCTAAGGAGAATGGAGGTTCCGGAATAATATTCATGGCAAAGTCTTCAAATTCAATAACTTGTTGTAAAGAAAACTTTTGTTGATCTGGAGCTTGGAATGGATTACCAAGATCAGTTGAAAATGTGGCTGTAACAAAATTTGCACATTGTGCCTTCTGTAAACATCTGCATTTTACATTTTTTTCACATAGACTTAACTTGGTTGAACCATCAGATTGAACTGCAAAAGGTGTTCTTGGATTTTCACATACAAAGGGTGAATTACAGACCTCTGTCTCAGGATCTAATACCAATGATTGATTTTCCTGGTCTGGACATGTCTTAATTCCATTAAAAAGATTAGTAATACATTGTCCTGGGGCGCAAGTTAAAGAAACATCTTCTTCTGCACCATTTTTAATCACAAAGAGTAACCATAAAACAAAAGCCAAAATAAGTATGATACTGATAAATCCTAATAGATATCCTGGGACTGGATCCGGAGGAACTACAATTTTCCTAAGCCTCTCTCTATCTAATATAGAGGGCATATTCTATATACTAGATATTACTATAGTCCTAACCAAACACTTTTTATATAGATAACAATCTCACTCAGAGATTATCAAACTCTTCTTAATTGTCTAATCATACATCATTTAATGATATTTTGGCAATCAATACTTTATCACTCGTTTCGAATAACATAATGTGCAATTTGTTGATTTCTTCTGTCAACAAATTTATATAATTTTCTTTATCTTCAAAAGTTTCTAATTGAGGAAGTTCATCGTTTAGCTCCTTTTCCCATGTTTCTAACTTTATATGGTAGTATTTAGCCTTCGATTCTCCTTTCTCGAAACTCATTCTTACAAGGATAAGTTTTAGCGAAATACCAAGTAAGGATATATATCCTATTTTGTCTTTTCCAATATCAGTAAAGAAAGCCATGAAGAACACAATCACAAATAATAAAATCACTGCTCCCCAAGCTAGACGACCTAACCAAAGATAATATTTTTCATCATATCTATTTTTGTTCACACTTTCTTTGATAAAAGTCTTTAATTCTTTTAGTTTCTTTTCAAATTTCTCTCCCTTTTCTCTTTCTATAGGATTAGCTTCTACAAGCATTCCGCCTATACTAGATTCCCCAACCTCTTCATCCAAATTAAATGAAACTGATTCATTTCTTCTTCCCATTATATTAGTTCCGTAATTCATACTTCCTATTAACTTTTTACTCTAATAAAGATAAAGAGTTACTGCTCACTAGAACAATTTTCTTCATATAAAAAACTTTTTTACCCTTGTCAGGAACATATATAGTTAACCCCAATCAGAAAAATGATATCTACTTCTAATGTTATTGCCACCACTTCTATCAAAAAAGCAAATATTAATGAAATCAACCAGAAATTAATCAAAAAACAAAAATTATCAATTGCAGAATTGGAAAGCATTGTCGATTTATATCTTGTGGACAAAAATACTGGTTTATCTCTTGTTAGAGATATATTATGGAATCAGGAAAAATCTGAAGAAATTTTTCCCGACCAAATATCAACTTCAGATCTACTTCTCGAAATATATTTGAAAAAATTTAAAAAGATAGATATTTGGATTGAAGTTCTCTTTGGAATAACCTTTCAAGCCAAGGCTAATCCCAATTTATACATTCTACCAAGTTCAAAATCTAGTTATAAGCAACATTGGATCGTCAAATTTTATCAAAAATATGCTGAAAATTCCCCTCTCGATGTGTTGGCAGCCATTATCTGGATGGCTGCTACATCGGGGTTAAATCAAAATTTGAGTATTAACCAGTCAGACAGTCCAGCAACAGAATCTCTGGCAACTTGGTTTAATAAGCATGGATTTGTCCTTCCATCTAGAATAGTTGAAATGAGTGGAGATAACCAAAAATTAGGTCAATTATTACTGAACAATCAAATTAGTCTCAATTTGGAGAAAAATATTATTGAGATAATTGGTGCTTGCAAAACAACACTTGACTTTACACAACAGAGTTGTGCGCAGTTTTCTCAAAACTGTAAGCCACCTATTGAAGAAATATATTGGTCTCTTTTAGCCTCTAATTGCATCAAATATTATAACTACTATCTTTATCGAGAATTAATTAGAAAAGGATATTATCCAAGATATTATCAAGTAATTATGTTGATATCCTTAGCTAATCATTCCAATACTTATATCAGAAGACAGGTGGAAAGAATGATTGTTCTTTCATTAAATTATGGTATTCAGTTCGATATGATTCTATTTAATTATTTAAAGCTTATTAATGGTCCAATGGCTAATCGAATAGAAAACATACTTCAAAAACCTGTATGGGAACGCTATTGTCTTAACATTGATGATAAGAAAAAAATAAAAAATTCTCATACTGGGCTAACTAACGAATCAATTAAAAATGATCTTTTCTTATTGGCTTTTCAGTTAGGATTAGTAGATTTATCTTCATATGATTCTCACCTGTCAATGACCGAGAATGAAATTCTCGGCAGCAGGAGTTCCGAAGGATACATACAAAGTCAAATCCATCATATTTGTAAAAAATTAGAACTACATTCTGACAAAATCAAATCTGCAGTTCAACTTCGTCAACGTGGTAATTTAAAATCGGCCAGAACTATGGAACCAAGTAATTTAGTCNNTCTAAAATCTCCGGCAAATCTCCAAACATTTCACAGAAATCTGGGCCGGACGAGCTGAACTCAGATTTTAAATCCAGTTTGAAACCTCATTCAGCCGGAGCAATTCATCCACAAACACCAAATCTTGACAATTCTCCAGTTCACTGTTTCAATAAAAAACTAATGCGAAGTCCGAGTTTGATT
>JABAOC010026079.1_pt3 | contig 10075 bp, 14 predicted proteins | sample 7062161 | NCBI WGS metagenome assembly JABAOC01 (sample SAMN14538625, study PRJNA623070) | marine sediment metagenome | biome: marine biome [ENVO:00000428]; feature: marine pelagic biome [ENVO:01000023]; material: deep marine sediment [ENVO:00002113] | place: India: Gulf of Khambhat ...
TGGCGTCGGAGAGATCGGCGTAGGAGAGATAGCTGAACCGAGCTCGCGTGAGATCAGCGTCCTTGAGGATCGCGGACTCGAGCACTGCCCTATACAGATTAGCATACCTCAGGTCGGCATTTTGCAAATCCGCTCCTATGAGCCAAGCAGCTTCCAGATTTACCCCCATAAGGCTGACTCCGTCACGAACCAAGTCCTGCAGGGCATCGATCCTCCCTCCGCTGCCGCCTTTTCCTTCGGCACTGTTGATTACCTNNAGATTTGCAGAGTTTAGATCCGCTTTATACAGATTTGCATCAGTTAATTTTGCTCCTGACATATCAGCCTTCGACAGTTGTACCTCAATTAACCAAGCCCCTGCCAAATTCACACCCGCAAGACTAACACCATCATTGTTCAAATCCTGTAATGCATCAATTCTACCTCCACTACCTCCTTTCCCTTGTGCACTATTTATTACCTGCCACGCCTGATAGTGCTTCTGTTTTCGCAGGTTCTCCAACTGTTCGCTCCGTTTAAAAACATACGAGTACGCGGCACTTGCGATAGACACCACAATGACAAACCGCCCGACGTAGCCCAAGAACTCCAAGAAAGCCCACCGACTGAGCCGATAGACCATGCACTCTATTGCCCATTCCGCTGCATGAAACGGCCGCGACCAACGCGGCACGTCGGCCCGCCTCACACGCCAGCTTTCTGGTCGCTTTCTCTGCTCAGGCATCAGACACCTCCTGGCGGTCGGACTCTACTTTTCGTCTTCGTATTTGCCTTTTAGCTTTCCCAATGTGCTTTGATCAGTTGGGATGGATACCGGCGGCTGGCCTCTGTTGATATCGTAATCCCAGTAGTTGCCGCTTCTATCTATGAACGTTATGGCCGCGTCTTGCATTGTGGCGAAATGCAGCTCGTTAATTGGGAAAGGAAGGTCACCGTATTTAGTCCAACCTTGTGCTGTATGGTAATACCACATTTCCCCGCTTTCCGTTATCGCTACATCGCCTGCAAGCGCCACTACGTGTCCCACTGGACTAGTTGTTACTATCGCTTGCCCGCTTGGCATTGTCCACTGCATCACAACAATCCCAATCAAAACACCAATCATTAAGTATAGCAGTCGGTCTTTCATAGCGAGCCTCCCCAGGGTGGAATGTTACAGGAGGAAACAATCAAATTTATAGAATGAAGGTTGCTAAGGCTAATTACCTCAACTCAGATTTCATTTGAGAAGTAAGGTCAGGAAAATTTTCTTCTGCTATCTCGTGATCACCGACGGTACGGCATTTTCTGAGCCTGTAATCATCTACCAATCTCATACTTCTCGAGGTGGATATCCTGCACGCTTTCTGTATTTTTTTTGCTATGCTGTACTTCTTAGCAATATCTTTGAAGCAAGCCTTTTGATGCTTATAATGCTTACGAACTGGGATTCCATATTCTTTGCAAATTGGGTTTTCGTGGTCTTCTAGGTTTTTCTTCTCGATGTTCGCCACATTGTTGAGCATCTCATTCCATATTTTAGCGCCTTCTTCGAAGTATTGCCTGACATGACCCAATTCATGAAACAGAGTTATCTCTCGAGGCATATCACCCCTTGTTGCTTGTACGACGCAAACTTTATGGGTGTCATTTAGCCATTCGTACCTCAGTATGTATTCTTCACCTGCGCGCTCTTTGGCTGTCTTAACTCTTACGTCTCCGTTGTCGAGAAGTGTTACACCCTTCACATCGCCGTAATACACAAATATGTAGTCCGGATTCCAGAGAACCACGGGACGCTCGATTTTCTTTTTTTTGATGACTTTTTCGTAGCAATCCCGAGCCCGTTTGGCATCGTCGCTAGTTTTGTCATATTCTGTCAACATCTGTCCGAAGCACATGTCTCGCCAAAGAACAATGACATCGAACATACGGTTACCAGAGGATAAGTACCCCCAGATTTTTTTCGCCGTATCGGAGCTTTTTGTTGCCAGATTTACCGCCTCATTGAATCTCTTCTCAGCTTCTTTAGATGAGATTCCTTTTGCACCATACAGACCAGCGACTGGCATATCGCGCCTCCTTTATTTGGAAGGTCAGGGCCAAGTAGCGAAATTTGATTTATGTAGGGTTGTTACCTTCCATTCCGCTCCACAAAAGAAGAATGGTTGTTGCAGGGTTTCACTCGCCATGATACACCTTTTACCATTATTGNNGTCCTTGACGGACGGCTGACCTCCGCCGTATCGGGAGTAATACAGCAGGGCTGCAACCATTCCAGCAAGGCGGGCTCACTCCCTCGCTATCTCTTGTGTAATATCCGGAATCCGATAACCCTCTGCTTCGATTTCCTTCTTTTTAATCATATAGCGTGTCCTGTCATTCTCTCGCCCGGTCCTCCTGGCGTGCTTGCCAAGCCGAATAAGCTCCTGAATCCGTTCATCCTCTATGGGCAGCAGGTTTGCCGGGGCGGGCCTTGCTTCTGGTTCAGGTTCTTGCTCCACCGAGTCTCTGTAGAAATGCTTTGGAACCGGGATATTCTGCTCGACCAATCGCGTCTTAAATGCAAGTGCTTTTCTTTTTGCCTGGAGATTAGCACTCCGATTTGGTTCTGTGGGTGACTCTCTCGTTTCATCCCACAGCTTGCGCAGCTCCTTTAATTCTTCGGCATGCTCGGCGCAAATCCTGTCCGCTTCTTTTATCGCAAGCTGGACTACTTCATCCGGGTGTTTTTGAAAGCCGGTTGCCTTATCAGCCTTTTGAGCTAGTTTGAAAATGTCTCTCGCCTGATATTTGGATTTTGCGCGTAAAACAGCCTGTTCAATTTCTGTATCTCGTACTGACATCGTAGCTCCTTTCGGTTACTGTTTTTTTTAAAAACACTCTGTAAATTCGACGCAGATACCTTAATCGTTTTTGATATACAATTTTACTTTTGCTTGCCAGTTGAGCCTGGAGAATGCTTCGCTGGCTGTTCCCATTGTTGAATCACATCCTTTGTTAAAATACTTCTGCGGGCATGTGATATTCTCGCCCGCCCCAAAGCCCCCAACAAGCCGCATAAACACAATCGTCGTGAGAATTATCCATACCGCCATAAGTGATATTCCCGGCGGGCGTCACCTTACACTGGAACGCTTGCATTTCTTTAAGTAATTGCTTCGCGTTTTCCCCCGCACTTGGCAGTTGTAGCGTTCCGTCGCGCAGCATCTGGTGAAAATATGGAAAGGCTTCATTCTGAAGTTTCGACGTTGGTGAAAGCCGTTCAACACGATAGGAACCAAGTTCAGGTTGATGGCTCAGATGTTCCAGGATAGTGCTCTCGTATGTCTCCGTCGTGATTCTGGAAAGTCTAGGGTATCGCGCTTTGATTTTTTGGAGTTCGCGCACAATTCCGGCGGTGTCTATATATTGATAACGCCNNATCTTCGCATACGGTTTTACGTGTTGAAGCTCTACGCGCTCGCTACCGTCGGGATTATCTCCCACTTTCACCCAACGCTCTCCACCCCACCAACGCTCCACCAAAACAAACACCGTGAACGATGACCCTGGCCGAGCAGATAGGGCCATATCTATTCCCAAGCGATAATAACAATCTTTATCATGTTCGGCCGGTATACTGTACGGCTTGACCGCACTATCAATAACACCGCTGAAAAACCCTGATAGCTCGGGGACAAACTCGCCTTTTACTTCCGCCCGAAATTCTAACGGTGGCAATTTCGCCCGCATTTCTTCAATCACGTCGCGGTTGATATGCGGACAAGCTTCGGAGTCCGTTGTAAAACTAACGGTGTGCCGTTCCGCTGGATTCACGCCCGCACAATATTCATCATAGAACCAATGATTCGTGCCGCGTGGAGAGCCTACGCAAAACATTTGAGATTTGCCCGGTGGTGCGGATGTTCGGATACCCTGGGCGGAAACATAACTGTCATGGGGAACCCCGGCGGATTCGTCTATAATCAGCGTGATTCCGGCAGGTTCTTCGTGTTCTAGTTGTAACGTGTTATGTAAGCCGCGTATCGCAACACTCGATCCCCCAGGGTAGATATATAAGCGGCTTCCGTTGGTGAAAACAATTCTCTCGTAGCTTGAGTCCTCAATAGAAGGCGCAATCAGAGTGCCCGCAATCATGCCCTCTAACACGTCACGAAAGAGCTTCCCTTGACGTTGTGTTGCGCTCAGATAAGCAACAATATGCTTTTGTCGAGTAATGCAGCGGTGAATTGCAACGATTGCCATGACAACCGATTTCCCGCAACCTCTACCACCCGCCCAAACAACCGTTTTCCCCTCAGTACGAAGTACGTGCTTCTGGTAATTGTGCAACCTCACACCCGAAAGGAAATGCTCGGCAAAATACACTGGATCACGCCGGGCTCTGATTTTGCTGATTGTGCCTTGCATCAATATCCTTTCTCAGGCGGGGCCATAAAGACCCCGCTCTGTTGGTTGTGCCCTGAGTCAATCTTCTTTCTTTTTCTTCCGTATCCGCTTCATGTACTCAGCGCCTTCGCCAGTTCGAGGAAATTTCGGCTTTTTCTTCTTGGGTAGCTTAACCTTCTCCCCCTGTTGTTTCGTCTTCGGTTTCTTCTTGGTCATCGCTGTTCACCTCCTCGGCTTCGTCTACTTCGCTGAAATAATCGGCAAGTGTTTTCTCTTGCCGTTTGAATTTACGTGATGTTAGAGGACAAAGCCCCATAGTCTGATACAATCTGTGCAAAGTGTTAGACCACCCGAGAAGCACATTCAACACGGGTTGCACTTTGCCCCCTTTCGTGAAAAGGCCGTGTACATTCAGCCAGGCCATACACCGATTCACGATAAGCTCCGTTTGCACAAGCTGCGCAACAGCGCCCTTATGTAATTCGGGGTCAATATGCCTATGACTGCACAACTCCCTGTATCGCTCCTGATATAGCTCTTGGAGGTCTTTCGGCCATTCACTCACCGGCAATCCGGACAGTTGGTAAAGCCCGTGAGTAATTGTCTTGCCTCGACCGCTTTTCTTCTCTTCGCCCGACATTTAGTTACCGTCCTTCTTTTTCGGTAGAGTCCTGATAATATAACCACGCTTTGCAAATATCACCGTCCCGTCAGATGCAGTAACTTTCTCTTTGGGGTTAATGCAATGCGGAATGCGGTGACCGTCACCAATTCCGTGCGTGTGCCTATCACCGCAAAACGGACAAGGCAATGTCTTGGCCTGTTCGCTTTCTCTCCACAGAACGGCAAACACTATCCCATCATGCGTTTCATATTCAGTCATTGCGGTTCCCTTTAGCTTCCGTTTCGCCCGGACAGCCACCGGACAATCTTTCACAAAGCATTTCCTCTCGCCATTCAGGCAATGGAGACAGCCGTGACCCCTGCCAATGTCTGGCCCCCGTGAAATACATAGCCTGCGGAATTCGAGAAACGTCACAAGGACCGCCTTATCAATCATGAGGTCAAGAATAGCTTTGTGCTCAGCTGTTCTCATTTGGCTTGTNNGTCTTTTATAGTAATCGGTTCCGATATTGTTGCTTCCATAATCCTATCCCTATTTCACCCGCCGAACCTTTGGGTGACGCTGGTATCTATCCCAACGCCAAACCTCTTTGGATACGTTCGGCGGCACGGCCAGCAATTCGATCGCTTCCATTTCTTCGCTTCCGGGCCAGCGTCCTGTTTTTACTTGAATCGCCTTAACATCGCTTGGACCGATTCCCACAACATCAAACAGGCCATGCGAGCCCGCCGAACGGACACAGTAATATCCCAACGCTTCCAGGCGTTTCATGGTACGGAGTTCATTCGTCATGCCCTTGCGCTTGGCTTTACTCACAGAATCACCGCCGATACCCTCATTACCGTTGCTGCTAAAATCCGACATCCCCCTGTTGCCGCTCCTCGAGTTCATCCCGTAGCTTCTCAATTAAGCCGCATAGCTCGAGGGCCTGATCCTCCCGAACGGCAACGCCCTTCTGCGTTGGCGTAAACTTCCCGGTCTTCTTGTCTTTCACGTACTGGCGAATGTGGACGTAGGAATCACCTTCAAACTCGGAAATAGTGACGCGAATCTCCACGTAAGGACTTTTGGCAAGCTTGCCGATCACAACCGAGTCAGTCATATCAATCATCCTTTCAAACGACGCCCTGACTTGCGATCTCCCAGCATTTCTGGCCGTTTTCGTAGTTTGGCTCGCACTTATCCCGTTTGGGGGCCTTAAAACGTAAGCCCGAAAGTCTCCCGAAAGCACTCCTACACCGAGACCTATACACGCATAAGGTTGGCATGACGATTTCCCCTAACGCCTTAAATGAAAGGCTGTTAGTCAGGCGGTGATCTTTCTTTGTCATGGCATTGTCTTTTCCGGTCATTTTGCCGTCCTCGAGCGGTAGGGCTTTTGCCCGGGAGTACGAGACGCCCGCCCAGGCATGCGATCTTGCCCTATTTCTCCGCTTTCTTTTTCTCGTACAGCTCTTTTAGATTTCTCCAATCCGCGTCGTCGATCGAGTAGAAGACGGTGAGCAGGATACGGTCTTCGCTTGTCGATTGCGTTACGTGGTCGATATTGAAGCTTCCGCCCTCTATTTGCGAGAACCACCAAAGCCACTTGCTCAGGTCTTTTTGCAGCTGTCGAGTACCGAATGCCCGGAACACACGCACACATTTTCTTACCATCTGATTCTTGTCTGTAAAGGGAGCCTCGGAGTCTTAGCGAAGAGGCTCCCGACCCCTTTAGTAATATTTAATAAGATGTAGGATTTAGTGAAAGCGTTCACAAGCTCCTAATCCTTTTGTTCATTGCCGGTTATAGCCGCGCAATTTCACCCGATCTACCGTGTACTGCGTACTTTTCTACCATGACCTGCGTACTTTTCTATCATGACCTGCGTACCTTTCTACCGTGTACTGCGTACCTCGCCCACTCCGCTGGCGGTGTTGTATCGGCACTTTTCCGGGTTCAACTCGAGGTGATATTTCCGACCGTACGTCGTCCGTTCTGTATGGAATGCGAGCAGATACTTGGCCTTTTTGAGATCCAAGAATCGCCTTCTTAGCGAAGTGTGGATTTTCAACCATGCTCCCGCCCGGATCGCTCCCGTCCAGTTCATTGCTCGGGCCAGCTCTGCCTCCGTCCTCGTAACCATGTAGGATATTTCTTTGTCCTTTGGTGCGTGCTGCCTTCTTTCCGCCAGTTCTTTTAGGAGATATTCCGCCAGCCGGATATTTTCCTTCACGGCTTTGGGATTGACCCTTGCAATGTCGTCATAGAGATTCCAGGGCTTCAAGATGTAGTCCGCACGTCCGTTTGAGAGTTTTATGCTTTGCGATTTGATGCCGAGAAAGAAAATGGGGCTCGGTTCAATCAGGATGTATTTCACCGCGCCCCTGCCACCCGACTGATAGCGGGCCAGCTGCTCGTTGTTCATCCAATCCGTTTCCTCGACGATGTAAAAGAGCGGGCGAGGCGTGGGCGTTAGGATTTTGACTTCTGGCTCCCACACCGTTTTACCGCTCGCGTCTTTCTTTTCGACCATTCTCTTTGAAGTGATGCGGTAGGGAATGTCCCGCTTGGATAGAGAATCGATCGCGGTGAGAAACTTCTTTCTCTCCCATCCCGTAAAAGCTTTTTTCCCATCCTTCGTTTTGTACTTTTTGGCCCCGAACGCGCTGAGCCCTTCAGTGACAGAAAAGAATAAGTTTGGATATTCGCCGGAAAGCCCCCATGATCCACACCCTACGCGCTTAATGCACCCGACGCCCGGAATCGCTTGATAATTGCGGTCCTCATACATTTTCTGGATAGCCGCAATAACGCGAAGCTCATCAACGGTGAATTCCACCGCCGTTTCATCATTATAGAATTCAATAGCACTGTCATTGCGTGTTAGCAGTGCGGGAAATAGGTTCTCTTGCCAGACTCGCGGGGGATGTTTCATTCTCTCCAGTGCTGCGGACGCTCTATAAAATCTTTCCTTCTCGAATGTCTTTGCTTGCTGCCACACCCCATTTTCGCGGATGTAAATATGATATTCGCAGGGCCTACCGGGAACGTTGTTGAAGAAAATTAAATCCTGGTTTTCGGGAATGTTCTCTATATTGATGTGCGATTTAATCCCCTCGGGCAAATCGAACGAGTCCAATATTCCCCAATTCAATTCTGATAAAGACGACAGACTTGTTAAAGGCTCTTCCACGACAAGCACCTTTACGGGAAAAAGTCATCCGGTTGCGGGTCTCGGATTTGCAGAATTGGACCTTCAAACTCTAGGCGTCGCTCGACGTTTACAACGCCGTCCCTGTTTTTCAAAATCTGAATGGTTAAATCAACGGGCTCCGTTAGTGAGCCCCCACCGCCATTCTGAATGCTTTCCATTGTTTGATTATGTATGCCGATAACAAGACTCGCGTCCTGCTCGAAATCGCCACACTCGCGCAGATTCTCAAGGCGAAGCTTATTTTTATGTTCCTTGTCGCGTCCAAGCTGCGCACCAAGAACGAACGGCAACTTTAGCGATCGCGCAGATTCGAGTATCTGTGCGCTAACTTCTTGAAGTTTTTCATAACGCTGGCCCGATCCTGACGTTCGGATTTTCTGAATATAATCGACAACAACAGCAAGGATGCTGCATTCATTCTTTATGGAAGAAATGCAAATATGAAGCTCGGGAGCAGTAAACGGACGGTCAATGATCCATAGCCGTTTTCCGTCACTGAATTCTCTGTATTCCCGCTTTGCTTCCTCGAGCTTTTCATTCGATGCCTTGCCGGAGCGGATATAATCTTCTATCTCTCGAATGTTCTGGTAGGGTTCGCCGCCAATGATTACCCCCGAGGACATTGCAAGGTAGCGTGATACAATCTGGCGGCAAGTTTGCTCATAGGAAAAGTACAGAATGGTTTTTCCTTCATTTTCTAGAAGCATATTTCTTGTTAGGTTCAGAAGAAACGTCGTCTTGCCGTGCGATGGCCGGGCAGCAACTATCGTGATACTCTCTTGTGGAATGCTCAATATTTCATCCAATGTGGTCCAACCTGTTTTTAATCCCGGCGGCGTCGTTATGGTCTCTTGTTCGTATTGGTGAAGGGGGTATGGCTTCGCTTCAGCTAGAATGCTCGCGTTGTCGATTACTTTATCGACTTTGATTTTCTTGATCGCTTCAGCGCACGATGCAACCGTCTGGAATGATTGCCGGATGTCCTCAAGCACTGCTTGCGATGTATTTTCTTCGGCCATGTTATCAATCATCAAGGGCATTTCTATAAGATTGAAAAATATCAGTACCTTTGATCCGACGAATCAGCTCGAGCACTTGAATTTTATTGTCCTCACTAACCAACTCCGTATTTATTAATATCTGTCCAAGTTTGATGCACTCCGCCAATCCGAAAAAAATACGCCATTGAATTATTTCGTTGATAGATTTCCTGTGATGCGCTTGCTTTTCCATTTCAATCCTCACCGTTTTCTTTCTGAGCCTCTGGACAACGTTCTAGCCACGCCATGACCTCGCGTGGCAGAAATCTGAAGCCACGCTTTTTCCATAACCGATGTACTGGCAGGCCCCGTGATTTAACCAAGCGATAAACGGCTGCGCGCGAGATATCCAGCTCGCGCGCAACGCGCTCAACGCTCCAAAACTGTTCACCCATAGGTAACCCTCTTTACTAGATTTTGTTTCTGATGCTTCATCTCCATATATCGTTTATCTAATTAACCCCGCGTTTGGAGTCCAGTTATTTTTACAAAAAATGGAGCAATTTCCTTTTATCTTTGCGGTTCTCTCTTCTCGGAAAAAATCACTAGCTCCGTTCTTCTCACGTTATCCCAGGAGACGGAGAATTGTTACTCCATGTTTCTCATACGTGTACTTGGATTTTGCAAGCTCTTTCAGCTGATCTCCCTTTTCCAGCCAATTCTCCCGGTCTTCCAGGACGATCGATATCGCTTTTTTCAAGGAGGTATGTGATTTTGCCTCGAACAGGTAGTCGGGCTGAACCTCCCCGACGATCGATTCGACTGGTTCCTGGTTTGGCGCTAGCACTGGTTTTCCATACGCCATGTACTCGGAAAAGCTTTATGGGCGATCGATACTCGTT